>LLBZ010011687.1_pt6 | contig 17664 bp, 15 predicted proteins | sample 1489421 | NCBI WGS metagenome assembly LLBZ01 (sample SAMN04092657, study PRJNA295927) | soil metagenome | biome: Soil prokaryotic community; feature: Bulk soil; isolation source: soil from tomato rhizosphere | host: tomato cultivar Moneymaker | place: South Korea | collected 2011-11-01 | reverse complement strand
AACGGGGAGTGGGTGCGCCTCTTCCGCCGCTCCCGATCCTACCTGGGCACCGAGCTCTGGCGCGATCGCGATCAACCGAACCGCTACATCACGGTGGACCGTTGGCGCTCGCGCGCCGAGTGCGAGCGCTTTCTGCGCGAGCAGCGCTCCGACTACGAAGTCCTCGACGCACTCGGCCGCCGGCTCACCATCGCCGAGGCGCGACTCGCCTCGCTGGATCGCATCGGCGCGTGAGCCGCGGCGCTCGTGCCCTCGCGGGAGCCGATCGCGCGCGCCAGAATTGAGCGCATGCGATTCGCGATCATCGGCGCCGGGGGCGTCGGCGGCTACTACGGCGGCGTGCTGGCGCGCGCGGGCCACGAGGTGGACATGCTCGCCCGCGGTGCGCACCTCGAGGCGATTCGCGCGCGCGGGCTCGAGATCGTCACGCCTGACGAGCGGTTCACCGCGCGCGTCAACGCTTCCGACGACGTTCGCGCCTTCGATCCGCCCGACGTCGTCATCGTCTCCGTCAAGTCGTACTCGATCGACGAGGTCGCGCCCGGGATCGCGGCGCTCGCGTCGTCAGGCAGCGCCACCGTCGTGCCGCTCCTCAACGGCGTCGAGGCCGCCGTGCGCCTGGCCGAGCTCGGCGTCCCGCAGGATCGCATCGTCGGCGGGGTCACCGAGATCAGCGCGACCCGCACGGCGCCGGGCACCATCGAGCGCAAGAGCCCCTTCCAGCGCGTCATCATCGGTGAGCTCGCCGGCGGGCGCTCCGAACGCGTCGAGCGCATCGTGCGCGCGTTCGCGGATGCCGGCGTCACGGCCGAAGAGTCGGAGGCGATCGCGGTCGACCTCTGGCGCAAGCTGATCTTTCTCGCCTCAGGGGCCGCCGCCTGCGGGCTGGCTCGCTCGACCATGGGCGCGGTGCGCGAAGCGCCCCTCGGCGCCCTGCTCCTGGAGCGTGCCGTACGCGAGGCCGTGATGGTGGGGAGAGCGCGCGGTGTTCCGCTCAGCGACGCCGACGAGGCGCGCGCCATTGGCTTCCTCATGTCGATGCCGCCGGCGATGAAGCCGAGCCTCGTGCTCGACATCGAGCGCGGCAGTCGCAGCGAGCTCGACATCCTGAGCGGCGCGATCTCGCGCTACGCGCGCGAGCTCGGCGTGAGCACGCCCGTGCACGACACGGCCACCGCGGCACTCAGCGCGGCGACGTCGACTCCTCGGGGCTGAGCGTTCGCCTCCTGCCGAGGCCGAGGGCCATCGTCGCTCCGGCCAGCGCTGCCACGGGCAACACGGCGAGAAAGATCCCCATCGCGCGCGGTCCGTTGGGAATGGGTACCGGTCCGCGCATCGCGAGCACCATGAGGAGCGTCGCCATCGCGCCGACGACCGCCGCGCGCGTCGTGCCCCGGCGCCGCCATCCCAGCCAGGCGCCCGTGCCTAACGCGACGCCGACCGCGAGCGCGACGTCGAGCGCATCGATGCGTCCGGCCAACCCGCCGACCCGCATGGCCGCGTCGATCAGGGTGACCGGCGCCACGGCCAGCCAGAGCAGCGCGCCGAACCGCGCTCCGGCACGGGCGCGGTCGAGCATCCTCGCGCGCCCGGTCTCGAAGCCGAGCGACACGAACGCCCACGCCGCGCCGACGCCGGCGAGCGTGGCGAACATCACGCCATCGGCGATGCGGCTCCAGATCGGCACGATGATCACGGCGTGCGCCGTCGCGAACAGCAGCGCCGCAGCGAATCCGCCCACGGCCCCGGCGACGCTCACCCGCACGGCCCCGGCACTCGCCAACGGCGCGAGCGCCGTCGCGTCGGCCACGATCTTGGCCGGCGCGCTCATCGCTCGTGCTCCGCGATGCGCACGGCTCGATCGAGCTCCGGCGCGATCGGCTCCTGGAGGCTCGGGCGAGTGGCGGCCGCGATGGCCGGCCGCTCGTGCTGCTCGCGCACGCGCGACCAGAGGAGCTGCACGCGCGTGATGCAGCTTTCGGCGAGCATGAATCCGCCGAGTTGCACACCCAGGGCGGCCAGTCCTCCGGTGGCGAGCACGAGCGGGAGGAGCGGGAGCCCGGCGATGGCGGCGACGGCGACGGAGCTCGCGGTGGCCGTGGCCGTGCCGGCCAGCGTCGATGAGCGCGGCAGCGGCCCGAGACGCGGCTCGCATCGCAGCACGCCACGCTCCAGGCTGACGTGCACGCTGGTGAGGAGCGGCAGGCGCACGCAAATGTGATCACCGTGGGGGACGACGACCATTCCGAGCTGCTCGAGCTCCTGTCGAAGCTGCTGCAACGCTGGATCGATCATCGCGAGCTCCTGATCACCGGCCGCCGTGTCGGCGACGCCTCCAACAATCGCTACGCGCTGATCGCGACGCCAGTTTCGCCGCCGTTGGTCAGCCGCCGAAGCCGGGGTGGTGCAGCAGCATCAGAAAGGAGAAGGCGAGCACGAGAAAGGCGTAGTTGCCGAGTGCCTTCGCGTCGGGCTCCCTGGCCGGCGGAGTGCCGAACGCGCGCCATGCCGCGACGAGGATGAGCAGCACGAACAGCCCGTTGTGCGAGATCACCCAGCCGAGCGCCAGCACGCCGACCGCAACCCACCGGTGCGTGCGCGACATGGCGTTGAACCCGCGCGAGCCGTCGAGCTGCCAGAAGGGAAGGAGATTGAAGAGGTTGAGGAACGCGCCGCCCCATGCGATCGCGCTCCAGATCCCCTCGCCCGTGACGAGATGGACCCCGAACGCGGCGAGCGCGGCGCCGAGTCCCCACATCGGACCCGCGAGCCCCACCTCGGCGTCCACGCGCTCGTTCGGCATGGGCTGGTTGAGCCGCACGACCGCGCCGATGCCGGGAATGAACATCGGCGCCGTGGCATCGATGCCGTGTCGCCGGAGCGACCAGACGTGCCCCATCTCGTGGACGTAGATCGACACGACGAGCCCCGCCGCGAACGGCCACCCGTACAGCGTCCAGAACATCCCGAAGAAGGCGAACATCGAGAGCAGCGTGCTCATCTTCGTGAGGCCGAGGATGAGAAACTTCGCCTTCGTGAGGAGGAAGATGGCCACGAACTTGAACTTCCAGACGAGGAGCGCGAGCGTGCCGGCGCCCGCGGCCGCGCCTTTCCACGGGCCCTGCCGCTCGACTCCCGCGTCAGGCGCCTGCTGCTTCCGCAGCTCCGTCAGGCGCGCGCCGACCGTCTGGTGCTGCTTCGTGCCTTCGGGGAGGAGCGTGAGGGCGCGCTCCCAGCTCGCGACGGCGCGCGCGACGTCGCCCTGCTGCCGCGCGTGCTCGGCGTCGGACGCGAGACGCTCCAGCTCGGCGGCGTGCACGAGCCGGTGGCAGGACGGACAGCTGAGGAGCGACGGTGCGAGCTGCGTTCCGCAGCGATCGCACGAGCGCCAGTCGGTGTGGACGACGGCGGCGTCAGTCACCGCTGGCGGGCGCAGCTGCCTTGACGGTGTACGGCCCCGTGAACGAGATCGTCAGGCGCTTGTTCATGGACCACGCCTGGTAGACGGCGAAGCCGATGATCGCGATGCCGATGATGTTCTGTAATCCGGCCAGAAACGGCACGGCGTAGGCGACGATGAAGAGCACCGGGAGCGGACCCTCCACTCCCTCCTTGGCGATCAGCGGAACGTAGGTGGAGACGATCGCGCTGTACGTGAGGACGACCGCCATCGCCTGATAGAGCCAGCCCCCGCGATGGTTGGCCCCGAGGCTCACGCCGCGTCCGACGAGCCAGCCGACGACGATGGCGACGAGCCCGAGCTCGTAGCCGGTGAGCGCGAGGATCGCGTAGTAGATGCCGGCGCCGACGGCGGCGCCCACGGCTCCAAAGAGCAACGCGCGGAAGAAGCGTCCCGCCTTCCCATCGCTGGTCGTCATCACGTGCTCGATCCTGGCGCGACACGCGGCGCACACGACCTTGCCGTTGGCTTCATGGTAGCGGTCGGCGATCGTGGCGTTGCAGTTGGTGCACGTCGGCTGGGCCGGCGCGCTCGAGACATGCTCGGCGGCGTCGAAGGTGAGGGCGTCCGCTGCGTCGCGCGTGGCGTCGGTGCTCATGAGGCTCCCGGTCGAAGTGACGGTGCGCGGGGGGCTCAGAAACGACAGGTGGCGCCGGGGCGATGTAACACCGCCCGCGCGCCCGGCCTTCGTCCCGGAATCGGGCATCTCGTCCCCGCCCGGGATGCGGTGTCGCGGGGGGACGGCTACACTCCCCCACGGTCTTGTGAGCCCCCTTCGGGGCGGCCAAACTCCGGGATCTCTACCAGGAGGCAGCGGGTCATGCTCGCTCATTCGTTCGGGCGCGCGTTTCGCACGCGCGTCGTGTTCGCCGCGCTCGCCGGCGCCGTGCCGGCGCTCTCGTCAGGCGCGCAGGCGCCCGGCGCGACGCCGGTGGCGGTCGTCGACGTCACCGTCATCCCGATGACGAAGGACGGTCCTCGCTCGCTCGCCCATCAGACCGTGCTCGTGCGCGACGGGAAGATCGCCGAGGTGGGACCGACGGCGCGCGTCCGCGTGCCGGACGACGCGCAGCGCATCGACGGCCGCGGGAAGTATCTCATTCCGGGCCTCGCCGAGATGCACGGGCACCTCCCGCAGCAGGCGGGTCCCTTCGCCGAGCGGACGCTGCTCCTGTACGTCGCCAACGGCGTGACGACCGTGCGCGGCATGCTCGGCGCGCCGTACCAGCTCGAGCTGCGCGAGGCAGTGCGCGCGGGGACAATGCTCGGACCGACGCTCGTGCTCGCCGGACCGATGATGTCGGGCAATCAGGTGACGTCGCCTGACGACGCGGCGAGCCGCGTGCGCGCGTACAAGAGCGCCGGCTACGATCTCCTCAAGGTGCACGAGGGGCTGACGCCCGAGGTGTACGACGCGATCGCGAGCACGGCGAAGGAGGTGGGGATCCCGTGGGGCGGCCACGTGTCCGATCCCGTGGGGCTGCCGCACGCGCTCGCCGCCGGGCAGTCCACGATCGATCACCTCGACAACTACGTCGAAGCGCTGCGGGCGGGCGCGTTCGGCACGGGGAGCGAGGACGCGCGCATCGCCGCCATGGTGAAGGCGACGAAGGACGCCGGCGCCGCCGTGGTGCCGACGATGGCGCTCTGGGAGGTATTCCTCGCGCCGGAAGACTCGGCGGCGCTCGCCGGTCGTCCCGGTCTGCGCTACGTGCCGCCGCAGATGGTGCAACAGTGGTTCGCGGCGGCGGCGAACTTCCGCGCGAACGCTCCGGCCGATGGCCGTTCGGAGGTCGCGCTGCGGAAGAAGATCCTGGGGGCGCTGGAACGCGGTGGCGTCCCGGTGCTCCTCGGCACCGATTCGCCGCAGATCTTCAGCGTGCCCGGCTTCTCGCTCGCGCGCGAGATGCGGATCATGGTGGAATCGGGGATGACCCCGTACGAGGTGCTGGTTTCGGGGACGCGGAACGTGGCGGAGTATTTCGCGACCTACATGCACATGCCGCGTGAGGCGGGGACGCTAGAGGCGGGCAAGCGTGCGGACATGATTCTCGTAGATGCCGATCCAACGGCCTCCGTAGACAACATTTGGCGCCAATCTGGCGTGATGGTGCGCGGTAAGTGGCTCGACAAGGCCGAATTGAACCGTCGTCTCGAGGCATCGCTCGGCAACTGACGCCTCAGGCGCGCAAGTCGGTGTGGTACAAAGTGTTCCATTTCCTTTTCCGCCGCTGACCCGAATGTTGTAGCGCCCGATGATTTCGTGCGGGACTTCAACGGAGGCCGGCGGTGGGAAAGGAGCGAGTGAACGAAGGCGACCAGCTCATCGATGCGCTCAAGCCATTGCTCGGGCCGCGCCATGGGCCATCGCCCGCGACGAGCGCGAGCGTGCCGCCGCCGCGCGCGCCGATCGTTCCGCCCCGCCGCACGGCGGAGCCGCCGTCGCCGCCGCCGGCCGTCCCGATCGCCCGCTTCATCCTCCCCGAGGAGCCGGTCGCGCCGCCGCGTGAGGAGACGCATCCGCACCGGCGCACCGAGCGGCTGATCTACGCCAGCGCCGCCATCGGGCTCCTGTTGGCCGGTGGGATCTACCTGTTCGGGGGGGCGTCGGACGCGTCCGGCGGATCCTCCGGAGCCTCCTCGAGCGGCTCCTCCGGCGACGTGCCGGTGATCGTGCCGCTCCCGCCCGTGGCCGCGACCACCGGTCGTCTCGAGATCGGCGGCAAGCTCCCCGAGAGCGCGACCGTGATCGCCAACGGCCGTCGACTGGAGCGGCGCGCCGCGGATCTGGTGGCCGGGCGCTACGAGCTGGTGGCCAGCGCGCCGGGATTCGTCTCGGTGAGCGAGTCCGTGGAGCTGAGCGCCGGTCGCACGCTGGTCTGGACGCCGCACCTCGTGCCCGAACCGGTTTCGATCCGTCGCGTCGCGGCTCCGCCCCGCGTCTCGGTGCCTAACGAGATGGAGCGCCGGCGCCGCGAGCTTCAGGAGGCCATCAAGGCCGAAGCGGAAGGCATTCGGCGCGCCGAGGAGCGCCTGGACGCCCTGGACAGCGCCCGCGCGGCCGCGTCAGGTGCCGCCGCTCCGCCGGCCGCGCCCGCGGACTCGGCGCGCGTGCCTGTGGACTCGGTGGCGGTGACGCACGTGGCGCAGGACTCCGTACGCGTGACGCCTGAATGAGCGTCGGCGAGGCGCTCATCGTCGTTGCCTGACGCGGTACCTCGAGAAGACGCACCCGCCGTCGATCACGCGAGACTCCAGGAGCTCGAGCGGCACGCGCCGTCCCGGGTCGCGGAAGAGCGGCGTGCCGGCACCGAGCAGGATCGGATGGATGTTCAATCCGACCTCGTCGATGACCCCCGCCGCGAACAGGGAGCGGGCCAGCTCGCCTCCGCCCATCACCATGATCCCCCGTCCGGTCTCCGCCTTGAGCGCGCGCACGAAGTCGCCGGCGGGCTCGGAGACCAGCTGCGCGCCCGGATGGTCGAGCGAGCGGAGCGTGCGTGAGAAGACGTAGGTCGTGATGGCGCCCGGGGAGGCACCGCCCCCGCCCTGCGCGAGCGCGACTTCCCAGGTCTTGCGTCCCATCAGCACGGTGTCGGTGCCGGCCCAGGACTCGGTCATGATCGCGTGGACGTCGCGGCTCATGTGGAGCCAGTCGATGGCGCCATCGGCGGCGGTGATGAAGCCGTCGAGGCTGCAGCCCGCTCCGTAGGTGACGACACGCATGGTCGGCCCTCCGAGGGAGTGGTATACTAAACGCCGCTTCAGCAATGATTCTAAATTGGCGTTTAGAAACCGTCAATCTTCGACCCTCCCGTGAGCCCGCGTCCGCGGAAGGTGAGTGATGAGCAGGTGTTCGCCGCCGTGCACCGCGCCATGCAGCGGCTCGGTCCCGGGGAGCTGACGCTCGACGCCATCGCCGCCGAGGCCGGGGTCACGGCGGGCGCGCTCGTCCAGCGCTTCGGCTCCCGGCGCCAGCTCCTGCTCCGGCTCTCGGCCGGCGCCGCCGCTTCCACGGGCGCCTTCATCCGGGAGCTTCGGCTCGCGCACCGCTCACCGCTGGCGGCGCTACGCGCCTACGCCGCGTGCATGGCGGGTCTGGCCGCGTCCCCGGCGGCGCTCGCGCGCAGCCTCGCCTATCTCCAGATCGACCTGGCCGATCCCGACTTCCGGGCGCACCTCACGGCGCAGGCGCGGCAAACGCGCGCGGGTCTGCGTGCCATTCTCGACGACGCCGTCGCGGCCGGCGAGCTCACGTCATCGACGCGCACGGGATCGCTCGCGCGCACGCTCGAGGCGGTGATCAGCGGGTCGCTCCTGACCTGGTCCTTCTACCAGGATGGCACCGCCGCGCGATGGGTCCGGTCGGACGTGGACGCCCTGCTCGCGCCCTATCGACGCCGGCCACGGGCGGGAAAAGCAGCGCGGAACCGGTGACGGCGACGCCGGCGAAACCGACGAGCAGCGACAACGCAGAAAGCGGAAAAAATGAGGAATCAGTGCAACGGAATGACATGCGGCAAGCAACCTGACGACCGGCTTCCGCATCGAGCTCCGCTTCACTCATTCCCCATCGTTCCTGCGCTCTGCGTTGCCCCTAACCTACCGCCTCGACGATCATCTCCCCGATCTCGTCCGCGTTGGTGACGCCGTAGTTCGCGTAGCAGTTGTTGAACACCACGTGAACCTTCTCGGCGCGCTCGGCAGAGTCGATGATCTTCGGGACCCACGGCGTGAGCTCCTGCCGGTCGTACAGGTAGCGAAAGCGCTCGACGACGGGGACGTTCGGCTTCTCCCAGAGATCGACGCGATGGCCGTGCATGCGGAAGACGACGAGCGCGGGCGAGGTGATCGCGACCGTCGGCGGGACGCTGCTCTTCGTTCCCTGCGGCTCGTCCACGATCACGTACGACATCCCGAGCCGCTCGAGGAGCGCGAGCGTGCGCGGACCGATCTTCTCCCCGAGCCACATCGGGTGGCGGAACTCCACCGCCACCGGGAGCTCCCCCAGGCGCTCGCGCGCCGCCTCGAGCTCGGCGGCGCTCGCCTTGTTGGGGATGAACCAGCGGGGATACTGGAGAAAGATCGCCCCGAGCTTGCCGGTGGCGTGGAGCGGCTCGAGCGCGCGCACGAACTCCCGCCACACCTCGTCGCGGAGCTCGTCAGGCAGGTCCTTGGGGTAGAGGCGCTTGGCGGCGGCGAGCTCGGCCGGCAGCGCGCGGCGGATCTCGGGCGGCAGTCGGCTCGGCTCCGACGGGTGCGCCGTCATGAGCGCGTGCGCCTTGACGTCGAAGACGAACTCGTCAGGCGTGCGGTCCACCCAGAGCTCGGCCATGCGGCGGGCCGGAAGCGCGTAGTACGTTGAGTTCACCTCCACCATCGAGTAGCGGCTGGCGTAGTACCGCAGCCGCCCCTCGGGCGTGCGCGCATCGTCGGGGTAGAAGACGCCGGGGGCGGTGATGGTCGGGTCGGTCCAGCTCGCGGTGCCGATCAGGATCGGTGCGCGCCCGCTCTGTCCAGCCACGCGCAGCGGCCGCGGCACGTCCACCTCCGCCGAGCGCTTCTGCGCGGCGACGACGCCTGGGTCGTGGGAGCTCATGCCCTCATCTTAGCGGGTCGGCGTTGGAACGGCGGGGACACGGATGCGACGGAAACCCGGAGAACGCGACGGATCGCTCCTCGGCGTGCCCCCGCCGTTCGATGCCTCGGCGCGCCTAGAAGTCGGCGGCGGGTGGACGCCAACCAATAGCACGGTCGGCGCGGAAGCGGTCGGGCATGGGGAGGGTCTCGTCGAGCGCGGAGAGGGCCACGATGTCGGCCACGTCGGCGCGGAGGTCGGCGAGGATGGCCACCGGCGCCACGCGGGTGCCGGGGGCGGCGTGCACCCAGTTGGTGAGGACGATCGTGAAGCTCGCGCGATCGGGATCGATCCACAGCGAGGTGCCCGCGTAGCCCGTGTGGCCGTAGGCGCGCTCGCTGAGGTAGTGTCCGCAGCTCCCACCGCCCGGACACGTCTCCCAGCCGAGCGCGCGCCACCCGATGCGGCGCGCCGTGAAGCGCTGCACGGCCGAGTCGCTGACGATGCGGACGCCGCGATACTCGCCGCCGTTCAGCATCATCTGGGCGAAGCGGGCGAGGTCGGCGGCGGTGGAGAAGAGGCCGGCGTGACCGGCCACGCCGCCTAACGCGTAGGCGTTCTCGTCGTGCACCTCGCCGCGGAGGGGATAGCCGCGGGGGGGCGATGTCTCCGTGGGCGCGATGCGGTCGCGCCAGGCGCGCGGCGGGTTGAACCGCGTGTCGCGCATGCCGAGCGGGCGGAAGATGCGACGCGTGACGAACGCGTCGAACGGCTCGCGGGTGATGCGCTCGACGACGAACGCGAGCACGTCGGGCCCGAGATCGGAGTAGATCTCGCGCGAGCCCGGCGCGAGAATGAGCGGCGCCTCCAGCACCTCACGGCGCGCGCGCGCGGTGGGGCGATGCAGTGCGCGCCCGGACGGCAGCCCGGCGCGGTGCGTCAGCAGGTCGGCGATGGTGACGTCGGCCTTGTCGCCGCGACGGTACTCCGGGATCCATCGTCCGACGCGATCCTCGAGACGGAGCTTCCCCTCGTCGTAGAGGATCATGATCGCCGTGCTCGTGGCGACGACCTTGGTGAGCGACGCGAGGTCGTACAGCGTGCGGTCGGGGTCTGCGGCGCGGGAGCGCACGTCGTAATCCACGCGGCCGTACCCCTTCTTCCAGATGACGCGGCCGTTGCGCCCGGCCACGACCGTCGCCCCCGGAAATCCGTGGGCCTCGATGGCGCGCGCCGCCACGCGGTCGATCACCGCGAGGCGCGACGAGTCCACGATGGCGGAATCGGAGAGGGCGAGGACGGCGAGAAAGACCAGCATGCGGCGGGGGCAGCGGGACGCGGGACTCGGGGTGGACCGGCTCCAGCATCCAGACGACGGCAGCAGACCTCAGAGCGTCACTATACCCCGCGACTGGCGAATCCCTTCCGTCCCGTCGCGGGCCAGAGCTCGGTCTGGGGAAGCTCCCGCTCGAGTCGCTGACGGACGCGCGCCGCGATCTCCTCGATGGCGCCCGGGTCGCGCACCAGGTCGTACTCGCGGACGTCGATGGACAGCACGGGGCAGTGGCGGAAGCGCTCGATCCAGCGGGCGTAGCGCTCGTGGAGGGCAGCCCAGTAGGCGGGCTCCGTGTCGCGCTCGGCGGGGCGACCGCGCTCCTCGATGCGCCGGACGATGTGGTCGAGCGGGCCGTGAAGGTACACGAGAAGCCGCGGCGGACGCGCGGCGGGCGAGTGCAGCAGCTCGGTGTAGAGATCCTCGTAGAGCCGATACTCGAGCGCGCTCATGAGGCCATCCTCGAAGTGGCCGCGCGCGAAGACCTCGGCGTCCTCGTACCAGGTGCGATCGAGGATCCAGCTCCCGCCGCGCGCGCGCATGAGGCGCATGCTCTGAAAGCGCGTGGCCAGGAAGTGCAGCTGGAGCTCGAGCGCGTAGCGCTGGCGCGACTCGGGACCTTCGTAGAATCGCTCGAGCCAGGGGTTGTCGGCGTCCACGCTTTCCATTGCCCGCTGGAGACCGAAGCGCGCGGCCAGCGCTTTCGTCAGCGTGCTCTTTCCCGAGCCGACCATCCCCGCCACGCCAATGAGCATTCAAGAAAGTGCCGTGGTGGCGTGCGGCGCTCAAGGGAGGTGCGTCTTTCAGCGTCTCGACGCGATGCGGGTGCTGCTCAGATGCCGCCCAATCGGTAGCCCCAACCCTGCACGGTGAGGAGGTGCTGCGGGCGGGTGGGGTTCGTCTCGATCTTGCGCCGAAGCCGGCAGATGTGCTGGTCCACGGTGCGGCGCTTGGCGGGGCCCGCGGCCTGGTGGTCGTCCCACACGAGCTTGAGGAGCTCGTCGCGGTGCACGGCGGCTCCCCGGCGCTCGGCGAGGGCGAGGAGGAGCGCGTACTCGCGCGGCGTCACCGACACCGGGACTTCGTGCCGCAGCACGAGGCGCCGATCGAGGTCGATCACGACGGCACCGAAGCGCACGACGCGCCCGCTCCGCGGCGCCGACGGCGCGCTCGCGGACGCGTTTCGGAGGAGCATCTGCACCTGCGCGAGCAGCTGCCGGACGTCGGCAGGCTCGGGATGCGGCTGGGGCAGGCTGGCAGGATCGCTGTCGCTCACGGCAGACGGATTGAAGATCACGAGCCGCTCCTCATCGACGCTTCGAAATCGGGTGACGGTCTCAGGGTGTCGCCGTGCACGTGGAGCAGCAAGCGGATCGTGACGAATGGCATTGGGCACGTGATGCAGGACAGGTTTCTCGTGGCGAGCCGTGGGGCGAGCGGGGGAGAGCTCCAAGGCCCTCCCCCGCTCGAGTCCCCTAACGCGGGCTCAACGCGCTGGAACGATCAGGCGTTCCGGTCGATGCACCCGGTGAAGTTGGGATTGTTTTCCTCGTCGGCGGGGACGGGAAGGTTCACTTCGTTGCCGTACGTCCCTCCAGCGTTCGCCCCGCGTGGCGTGGCGGGATCGAAGCCGTAGGGGCCCGTCGGAAAGACGCTGTTCGCCGAGCGCCCGTACTGGCGGATCAGTCGTCGCAGGTCTCCGAGCCGGTGGCCGGTCAGGAAGAACGCGAAGGCGCGCTCCTTGAACAGGAGGTCTTCGCGCGCGGCGGTCGTGCCCGGGTCGGTGAGAGTCCCGGCGACTCCGCGCTGCGTTCGCGCGGCGTTGAGCTTGTTGACGAAGGTGGGGACGTCACCGGCGCGGAGCGCCGCTTCCGCTTCGATGAGCAGCCCTTCCACCCCGCTCGCGAGCACGATGGACGAGTCGCGCGAGTTGTGGGCGGCCGCGAGGTAGAGCGGCGTCGTCCCGTCGAACCCGAAGGCCAGCCCACCCGTGCCCTTCTCCCACCGGACGCGCGTGTCGCCGGGAGTGACGACCGCGCCGACGGCGTTGCGCTCCTCGCCTAACGAGCGCCACGCCAGCCCGTTCTGCCCCTCGACGTCCGGAATGGTCCACCGCCGTCCGAGGTAGGTGTAGGCGTAGATCCCGTTGTTCTGTCGCGTCGTGGTGGCAGAGTGGAAGACGCGATACTCGAACGACGCGGGCACGCCGGCCACGGCGGTCGCGGCCTCCGCGGGCTGATTCAGGTTCAGCAGCGCGCGCCCCTTGCCGATCTTGGCCAGGCTGAGCTGCGCCGACGCGCCGGTCGCCGAGCCCGCGGCCGTGGCCAGCGCGATCGCCGAATCGAACTTCTGAATCGCGCGCTGGAGGAGCTCGGTGGTGGTGAGCGGCTGCCCGAACTCGGGCGCGCCCGCCGCGTTGAGCCGGCTCAACGGCACGCCCGAGCAGTAGTGCTCGGCGAGGAGCACGAGCGTGTACGCGCCCAGGTTCATCACCTCGGCGAACCCGACCGCGGTGGGGTCGAACTGTCGATAGGCATCGGCGGCCAGCTCGGCGGTCACGCGGGCCCGCTGGAGGTGTCGGAAGTTGTCGCGCACCTGCGAGTTGTCGAGATCGATTCCCGTTGCACCGCCGCGGGAGTCGATCTGGATGCGCGTGGTGAACGTCTCCGCGTTGAGCAGCTCGTCGGCCAGCAGGCCGCCGTAGGTGACGATCCCCTCGTTCTGGAGCGCGGCGGTGCCGTTGTTGTTGCCGTTGAACGCCGACTGGAAGTCGGCGATGGCCGACGCGCGCAGGACCGGCACGGCCTGCGGCGTGGTGAGGGAGCCGGGGGTCGCGACATCCGGATCCTCCACGTCGAGCAGCTTGTCGGTGCTGCACGCGGCCACGAGCACGGTGGCGAGCGACGCGATCATCGCCCGACGCACGCGTGGGAATCCTCCATATGGCTTCATGATCTCTCTACTCCGAGGTGAGGAGTGCATGCGTCAGAAGGTGACCGTGAGCCGTCCCGTCCACGTGCGCGGCTGCGGGAAGGTCAGGAAGTCGGCGGTGTTGAAGTCCTGCGCGGCGGAGGTGATCGCCTCGGGATCGAACCCCGAGTAGTCGGTCCACGTGTGCAGGTTGCGGCCGGCGAGCGTGAACGAGAGCGCGCTCATGCCGAGGCGATGCGACAGCGACTGCGGCGCGTCCACGGTGAACGCGAGCTCGCGGAGCTTCCAGAAGTCGGCCTTCTCGAAGTAGCCGTAGGCGCCCATGCGCGTGGCGACGGCGTTGGCCTGATCCTCGAGCGGGGCGGTCGGGTCGTACGCCTCACGACACTGGAGCGTGGACGCGCAGCGGAAGCGGCGGGTGTGATTCTGAAGGCGGTGTCCGCCCTTGTAGTCGAAGAGCGCGCTCACGCGGAAGTAGCGGGCGATGGTGACCGCGTTGGAGATCGAGAACTCGCGCTTGGGGAAGGGCGCGCCCTGGTAGACGGCGGTGTCGGTGATGAAGACCTCGCACGCCGCGGTGTTCTGCGCGAGCGTGGCGCCGCAGCCGGCACGCGAGAGAATGCCGTCGTCGTTCTTGTCATCCCAGCCGATCAGCGCGCGCGCCCAGTAGCCGCCCAGGGGATAGCCGTTCTGAATGCGCTGCGTGTTGCCGCCGAGTCCGAAGATGATCGGCGTGACGCCCTCGCCGAGATCCACGACGCGGTTCTTGTTCGTGGAGGCGTTGAGGGTGACGTCCCACTTCACGAGCTGCGTACTCACGGGAGAGCCGGTGAGCAGGAACTCCCACCCGCTGTTCGTCACTTCGCCGAGGTTCTCCGGGCGCGTGAGCGTCGCGCCTAACGACGGAGCGAGGCGCCGATTGACGATGGCCGAGTTGGTGGTCTTGTCGTAGTGCGTGACCTCGAGGCTGAGGCGATCATCCCAGAGGCCGACGTCGGCGCCGAACTCCCACTCGCGCGAGATCTCGGGTTCGAGGATGGCGTTCCCGGCGCCGCCGAGCGTGACGGCCGTCTGGTCCACGGCATTGACCGCGGCGGTAACGGGCGCGAAGAAGGGGCTCGCCTGCCGGAACTGCGGCCGCTGTCCGGACTCTCCGTAGGCGCTGCGGAGGCGCAGCGAGGAGACCCAGCGGTTCTGCGGGAAGAACGACTCCTCGCCGATCACCCACGAGGCGCTGAACGCCGGATAGGTGATGAATCCGAAATCGGCGCCGAACGCGCTGTTGTCGTCGCCGCGGAGCGCCGCGGTGAGGAAGACGCGGTCGTTCCACGCCAGCTGCTGCTGGGCGAATGCGCCGACCGTGATGATGTCGCTGTTCTGCTCGCCCACGGCGAAGAGCGTGCTGGTGCCCGACAGCGAGCCCGTGCCCGCGAGGAGGCTCTGCCCCTGCGCCTGCGTCTGGTTCAGCACCTCGCGGTTGTACTGCACGCCGACGGTGCTGGTCGCGTGCAGGTTGCTGAGCGGGGTCCAGGTGGCCGTGCCGGCGCCCTGAATGGAGTAGGTGCGCGTCTTGGCGCGGTCGGCCTGGCGGAAGCCGTTCGCGTTGGTGGAGTTGGTGAAGATGAGCCCCGGGCTGAGCGTCTGCTCGTTGTCGCGCGCCAGCATGTCGAGCCCGCCGGAGGCGACGACGCCGAGCCACGGGAGCGCCTGCCAGTTCGTGCTGACGCCGCCGGTAAAGCGCTCGACGTTCTGCCGGCTCTTGATGTTCGCGAACACCGGCGAGGGATGATTCGCCGAGAAGTAGCCGCGGCTCAGCGAGTCCGTGCCGCACAGCGGGTCGCGTCCGTCGGGGTTGGTGGGCGAGCGGATGCCGCCGGTATGACAGTCGAACGCCTTGCCTAACAACCCACCGGAGATGAGCCCGTTCCCGTTGTTGTCGTTCTGCGGGAGGCCGAGTCGGCTCGAGAGATAGCCCGACGTGACCGTGACGTTCCAGTTGTCGCGGAGCTGGCCGGTGAAGTTGCCGCGGAAGTTGTACTTGCGGAGGTCGTTTCCGATCAGCACGCCCTGCTCCCGCTCGGCGTCGCCCGACACGAAGAAGGTGGCCGCCGCGGTGCCGCCGGCCGCGCTCATCCCCGCCACCTGGCGGAAGGCGTCGGCGAACGGGCTCAGATTCTCCAGGGGGCGGTTGGTGACGAGGGAATCAGGCTTCGGGATGCACGTGCCGAGCACCTCGGACTCGAGGGTGCAGTTCACGCGCGGGTTGCCGGTCGCGGTGCTCGTCCCGATGCGCGCGTAGTTGGCCGGATAGTCCGTGGGATCCGTCATCTGGCCGTATTCGGCGAACGCGGTGTACGCGGTGCGGCCGGCGCGACCTTTCTTGGTGGTGATCTGGATGACCCCGTTCGCTCCGGCGGTGCCGTAGAGCGCGGCCGCCGACGGACCCTTGATGACCTCGATGTTCTCGATGTCCTCCGGGTTGATGTCATCGAGCCGCGAGGGGAGCTGACCGCCGACGCCGAAGCCCGGCGCCGCGTTGGGATCGCCGAGGAACGACTGGGCCTGCGTGGCGTTCACGCGCACGCCGTCCACGATCACGAGCGGGTCGTTGGAGAGCGACACCGAGTTCGAGCCGCGGATGCGCACGCGCGACCCCATGCCGCTCGTGCCTGACGATTGCTGGACGGTGACGCCCGCGGCGCGCGCGCTCAGCACCTGCGAGAAGCTCGTCACGGCGGCGAGATTCACCTGCGTGGTGTCGATCGTGGCGGTGGTGACGCCGCTTTCGCGCTTGCGCTCGGTTTGCCCCGTGGCGGTGACGCGCACCTCGTCGATCCGCACGGCGGTGGCCACGAGCGCGAAGTCGGCCGTGGCGGCGGCGCCGGCCGCGACCGCGACGGGCTGCGTCTGGGTCTCGTAGCCGATGCGCGCCGCGCGCAGCTGATGGTTGCCGACGGGAAGCCCCGCGATGCGGAAGCGTCCATCCTCGCCGGTCAGCGCGCCGCGGGTGGTGCCGACGATCACGACCTGCACGCTCGGAATCGGCTGCTGTGTCGCGCGGTCGGTGACGCGCCCCGTGATCGAGCCGGACTCGCCTTGCGCGGCGAGCGCGGCGGGAAGCAGCGCGGCGGCCGTGAACACCAAGAGTGTTCGACGGATCAGACTGGTCATGTCCCCTCCTCGGTAAGCTCCGAACTGGGTGAGACGCGCGCCCTGCACGACGGCGAGCGTACGACTCACGACCGGGGGATGCCGTGGAGGGCGCGCGCAGTGGAGATCCCGCACCGGTGGCGCGGGCGCGCGAATCTGCCGACGGCGCATGATAAGACCAACGGTTCTGTGGCCAGCTGGTGAGACCGCGTGATGACAATCGACACACGGCGTTCGAGCTGCCGTGTGACGATTATCCGCGATCTCGATGACTGTCGTGACACTCGACGCGTGCGGCGGGGCACGCACGCACGTGCGCGAGCGTCCGGCGCTCGGCGCGTCGGACACGGCGGCTTGGAGTGTCAGTGGAGCGCGCCGCGATGTCTCGCGGGCGCGGTGCGGCGGGCTATCTCGTCAGATGGCGAGCAGCATGAGCGCGAGGAAGAACAGGATGCCGGCGATCACCATCCCGACTTCGACGAACACCCGTTTGGACTCCATGGGGGGGCTCCAAGTGGAAGTGCACCGTAACGTTGCGTGCAATTGGGAAATTATGCAACAGGGAGCCGAGCCGCCCGGTCAGCGGAAGGATCGGATGAAACGGCGATCGATCCGGTCCTTGAGCCACCAGAACGACCTCCCGTGCGCCACGATGCCGCCGTACCGGAGCAGCGCGCGACCGTCGGCGGTGTTGAGGAGGGCGATGTGGTGACGACGCGGGCGGAAGGGGCGAGGTCGGCCGCCCGCGAGCTCGGCGCGCAGGTTGTGGGTGAGGACGGGCGCCTGGCGAACGGCGACCACGCCGGCGCGGGGGAGCTCCGGCTGATCCCGGAGGGTGGCGCAGTCGCCGGCGGCCCAGATGGAAGCACCGTTCGTGGCGCGAAGCGTCTCGTCCACGGCGAGAAATCCGCGGTCGTCGAGCGGAAGCCCTCGCGAGCGGGCAAGGAGCGGCGGGGGCGCTGCCCCGGTCGACCACAGGGTGAGCGCGGACGGAAGGATGCCGTCCGCGAGCACGATCGCGCCCGGCTCGACGGCGGACACCGGAGCCCCGAGACGGAGCGAGATGCCACGGGCGCCGAGGAGCCGGCGAATGCGGCGGCGCGCCGCGCGCGGGAGCTCGGGGAGCACGTCGTCGCCGCGCTCGACGAGCGTGACGGCATCGACGTGCCGGGAGGCGGCGAGTGCGAGCTCGACGCCGGCGGCGCCCGCGCC
>LLBZ010003332.1_pt8 | contig 17666 bp, 21 predicted proteins | sample 1489421 | NCBI WGS metagenome assembly LLBZ01 (sample SAMN04092657, study PRJNA295927) | soil metagenome | biome: Soil prokaryotic community; feature: Bulk soil; isolation source: soil from tomato rhizosphere | host: tomato cultivar Moneymaker | place: South Korea | collected 2011-11-01 | reverse complement strand
AACTGCAGTAATCATTCCAATAAAAAACTTTGAAAAAAGTAAGACTAGGCTAGGAAAATTTCTGAATTTAGAACAAAGAATTAGTCTCTGTCTTCACTTTGTTAATGATCTAATCGAGAAAGTATCAAAGCTTGAACAGTGTCAAATCATCTTAATCACAAATGAATCAATTGACCTGCCTGATACGATCAAAGATAAAAGCCTAGTAATTAGAGAGGGAGATAGGAATACAGGGGTAAATAGTGCAGTAGCGCTTGCAGACTCGTATGTGGCCAAAAATAAATTTGAAAAATCTCTGGTAGTTCCAATCGATATTCCATTGCTTGACTTGTCACAAATAAAAGAGATTATTCAATATTCCAAAAATTTTGATGAGGGAATTTGTATCGTCCCTTCGTACAGATATGATGGTACTAATATATTATTAAGAAAACCTCATACAGTTATAGAAACCAGTTATGATAACTTTAGTTTTTTTAATCACATAAAAAGAACCATGGAAAAGGGTGCATTCATCAAAATCTTTGACTTTGAGAATTTAAGAGCAGATATAGATACAATCGAAGACATAATGCTCATTTTTAAGAAGTATGTATTTTCTGACAGATCAATTGGTGATACAACCTATTCGAATCATTACTACGCGAAATTTATCCAGAAATATGAAAATAATAATACTTTGAATTATCTGTTAAGTATTTTGAAGGAAAACCATGAAATCTGGCATTAGACAATTGGGAATCAAATAATAGATATATTATAATGGGTTAAAATTAAGATATTTATTAGTAAAATGAGAGTAGGAATATCTATAATTGTACCATAATATCATTGCTGTAGTTGTTATTTCATTCATAATAGTCGGATCTATGTGGGGAATAGGTAATTTGTTGAACCCTCCGCGCGAAAAAAACATTCAAAAATCAAATGACACTATTTTACTGGTAGCTCAAGGTAACGCTTTTAATCACACCAATCCTACATTACATGTAAGTTCCAATCAACCGACTAAACTCATAATCCTTAACAAGGACTTTGTAAAACATGATTTTATCTCTGAAGAGTTGGGTATTAATACTGCTTATCTTAGCGCAGAACAGGATTTTGTAACCGGAATTGCAAGCAATAAGACTGGCAATTTTACTTATTATTGTTCTTTTCATCCAGAGATGAGAGGATTAATTGAAATCACCTAGTAGACCTAGGCTTATATCTTAGAAAAGCAGTCAATAAATCTTGCAAGCTGGATATTCGCAGTAATGTCTTTAGAAATCATGACAACTTGATTAATCGAAATAATTGGTTATCAGTTAAATCCATACCTACACCAATACATTGGTAATGTATTGAGTTCTCAAAATAGTAGTTTTGTGTTTGTTTCTCTCTTCCTCCATTCACATTTTCTCTTCTCTCTCTTTCTTACCCGTCTTTTTTTGTAACCTTTTTACTTTAGTTAATATCTAAAAACCTAGAGCGGATGTATAGACCTGCGGAAGATACCTTTTTCATGGCGGATATAATCAAAAATTACAAGGGAAATTTTGCTCTAGAAGTTGGAATTGGTTCTGGATATTTAACACGTTCCTTGTGCTCTAATTTCGATTTTGTAGTTGGAACTGATATTAATTTTGATTCAATTGTTTACGCAAAAAGCACTACATTATACAATTATCGTAACAAATTGCTTATTTGCACTAGTCTAGGTTCAGCGTTAAAATTTAAATTCGATTTGATAATTAGCAATCCACCTTACTTGCCAAATGATCCTCAAGGGATAGGTTTTGAAGACAACGCCATTTATGGAGGCAAAGAAGGGATAGAATTTACTTTACAATTTCTGAATTCTATTCTACCACTTATCAAAGAGAATGGAAAGATTTTGTTATTGAGATCATCTCTATCTAACATAAAAAAGATGGATAATTTGATCGGGGAGCGTTTTTATCAACAAAGGGTTTTGGCTAGAAAAAATTTATTTTTTGAATCTTTGGAAATTGTTGAACTGGCTGGGATAAAAAATTCTACTACTTCTGATGTACACAAAAATTAATTTTAGGTAGCATTCAAGGAGCTGGTCAACTAAATTAATTAAAAGTCCAGTTATTTGTCTCTATCCTTCTCACTCTATATAAATATGCGCGCATCTATCAAACTATCACTTCCTCATTAGAGAAGCAGATCTTTGAGCTATTTCTTCAGCCATTTTTGATAGTGATGCAGAACCACCCAAGTCGTAAGTCAAAAACTTGCCTTCATCAATGATTTGTTCTGTGGCTTTAAAAATGGCATCTGAAATGTGTTTTTCTCCCAAATATTCAACCATCCAAGCACCAGAAAGTATGGTTGCAACCGGATTTACCTTATCTTGTCTTGCGTGTTTAGGGGCACTACCATGAGCCGGCTCAAACATGGCATATGTATCTCCATAGTTTCCAGAATATACGTTACCAATTGACCCAACATGGCCTGAAGCACACTCGGAAATAATATCCATAAAAAGATTGGTGCTGAGCAACAAACTGTCATTGAACCTTTCGGGGTTTTTTACTAACTGTTGTGTCATGTTGTCAATATAGTATTCTTCAACTTCGATATCTGGATATTGCTTATTTTCTTCTGTTACTGCATTCCAGAATATGCCATCAGTTTCTTTAAGAATATTTCTTTTTGTAATTGCAAATACTTTCTTGAAGTCTTTTTGTTTTGCCAATTCAAATGCCTTTTTCACCACTCTTCTACAACCTTTTCCGGTAGTCTTTCTTATAGCTACAGCCGAATCATCGCTTGTCTTAAACTCAATACCTGCATACAAGCCTTCAGTTGATTCACGCACGCAAATGAAATTTAATTGTAATTTTGAAATCTTGTAAGTTTTAATTGGACGAATGTTTGCATAAAGCTGAAATTTCTGTCTTATGCTTACCGCTACGCTTCTGGGTGCATCGGGGTTTGGTACTGTGGTAGTTGGCCCTTTAAAACATGCATCAGAATTTCTGAGGATTTCCCAAACCTCATCAGAGATATATGAACTGCCTTTATTTCTCTCCCACCATTCAGAACCCGCATCACACGTTATCAATTCTACATTAGTATTACAGGATTTCAGCACCTTGGTCATCGCATTCACCAATTCAGGACCGGTGCCGTCACCATTTATTATAGCCGCTTTTTTATTGCTCAAGTAAATTCAAAAAGGATTTGATGATATTCATATTTATTTTTTCAGTCACTTTGAAACAAAATCAATTTTCCCAAAAAAGGTGTTTGAGAATGGGGGAAATTGACTATTGTTTACTATCTTGGTAAATTCATTTTGGTCCGAGTAATAAGAATACTGAATATCATAATCTGCTAATTCTAGAGTACTATTGACGTAATTGCCGGTGGAATTATCTACTATTGAGACTGTTTTATTATCGTAAGAATAGATTTTCATCAGATCTGGGAGTGATAACTGTACAGGTCTAATATACTGGACGTGAAGAGTATCTCCTACGGAGTCGGTATGAATAGGTTTCAGACATTCCTCGCCCTTTTCATTTGGTTGCTTGCCGACATCCCCTGGAAACAGGTACTGTTTATTATCTACAAATAATTGAACTCTTGGATAAACATTATAACTATCCAATGAATGTGCCTTCAGGCATACACTTAGTATTTGTGGCGGAGGTACTATCTGTGTAAATACTAATCCAAATAATACTGCTGCACCTATAATTATCGGAGGCAATAGCAGATCCCTTTTTCCCAGCTTTTGAAAAAAATTCTTCTTTGGAACACCTTCTTTTATTTTCCTCTTGGGCACAAAAATCACTATGTCCTGATAATATAAATTCTTTAGAATGTTCATGCTTTAGAGAAATAAAAAAAATAAATGTAAAACAAATACAGGAAAGTTGTTGCTAGAAGTGCACATTGATGGCGCAAGCAGAGGTAATCCAGGTTTGTCTGCAATTGGAATAATGATTAAAGAAAATGATAAAGTGATTAAAGAATATGGTGAATTCATTGGCATACGGACCAATAATCAGGCCGAATATGAGGCACTTCGAAGAGCGCTAGAAATATGTACTGAATTGGACAAGGAAGTTACTATATTATCAGATAGTGAATTGCTGATAAACCAAAGAAATCAAAAATACCGAATCAGAAGCCAAGAGCTCAAAATATTAACCCGGGAAATTGCCACCCTGGAGAAAAATTATGACAAAATAACATATAGACATGTTCCAAGATCGAAAAATAGTCACGCTGATTATCTGGCTAATAAAGCACTTGATAAGCATCTAAGTGCTAATACCAATAACAGAGCCCACAACTGATTTCTATTGCTATTACTATCACTGTCCCTACTACTTCGACATTAACACTATTATCTTCACCATCACTATTACTAGACCACCACTACCACTACCGTCACCATTGCTCAATCAAGAAAAAAATCAAAATTGTTTTAAAATAATGCTGTTACATTACAAGATCTAAGCCTAGTCTATTTTACATAGCTAATAATGATCAAGCGCATTAAACTCATACAATCAAATATTCGTAATAACTAATAGTGAATGGGCGGCTATGAGGAATCAGAGTTATCACGTATCTAATATGAAGAAAAGGCATTTGACTGAGCCGCTTTACTGTATCCGCGTTATAATGCGTTTATTTTTTTAACTATTGTTAGAATATCTTCATCAATAATTCTGTGTTCCAATCCTACCTTCTGGCCACCATACTTCACACTCTTTCCCCAAATCTGTGCAAACTTGAAATCTCTGACCAGGTTTCGGTGAATTTTGTTACAGATATTTTGAACAGTACTATCTCTTGGCATGATCAGTGGCTCAACCAAATCTGCTTCTTGACCTTTTGGCTTCATGTAAATTCTAACAAAGTCTAGCTTGTTGTAAATTTCTTGTTTTAAAGCCTCAATATTCTTGTTCGTATCTGCAGAAACTGCAACATATGGTACTTTTAATTTTGAAGTTACTGATTTAACATATTCTGGATCAACAAGATCTATTTTGTTTAAGACCACCAATGATGGAATATACACTCTATTGCCAGACATGACGTCAATCAATTGATCTATTGTTAGCCCTTTTTCTCTAATTGTTATGCGACCATTGTGTATACCGTTAATACGCATGACATTTCTAATGAAATTCTCGTCAACTTGTACTGAGGCTTGAATATTAACCGATATCCCACCGGTTGAAGTTTTTTCTAGTGTAATATCGGGAGGTTTCTCGTCAACTTTCACACCGATTTCGGAAAGCTCTTTTTTAATGACTTCGAGATGGTTGATTTGAAAAATATCCAAAACGATCAAAACAAGATTGGCATTTCTGGCAACAGATAAGACCCTTTTTCCAAGTCCCTTTCCTGCTGCGGCTCCTTCTATAATTCCAGGCAAATCTAGAATCTGAATTCGTGCTCCGTTGTAGTCGAGCATCCCCGGTACAGCGGTTAATGTGGTAAATGAGTAAGCACCTGTCTTTGATTTTGCATTAGTTAACGCATTCAATAGAGTTGATTTACCTACACTCGGAAATCCAATCAAAACAACTGTGCCATCTCCTGCTTTTCTAACATCAAATCCTGCACTTCCACCTCCTGTGGAAACAGTTCTTCCATGGGTATTTTCTTCTTGTTCTCTTTTTAATTTCGCAATCTTTGCCTTTAAGAGACCTATATGAAATTCGGTTGCTTTGTTAATTTGGGTCTTGTGAATTTCGTCTTGAATTGCCTTAATTTTCTCTGGAATTCCCATCGGATTGATTCTTCTTAGAAAAATAATAATAAAAATTTTTTTGATCTCAATATCGATTCTGTTGATGTAGAAGCGGTGACCGCAGTAGTAGCGACAGCATGGGGATAGTCATAATGATGCAAAAGTTATTTTCTGCTTTAATCTCTTATATCCCGCCTATTTCTTATTTTAAAACCATGAAAAACTTGAGACCGTATAATACTGCAATGCTACAAATAAATCCAAGCATGCCCAACCAAGGCATCGCAGGCATCTTGGGTGATTTTAATTTTATCTGATGGTCATCGACTATATTTGTAATATAATCTTTAACAAAAGCGTGCCATAGTTGATACTCTATTCGATGCTTTTTTAATATCGTCTCAATTTCATACACCACTGGAACCCTAACTGATTTGATGTGTTGAAAATAATTTCTGGAAATCTCTACTTCTGCATGAATTCCGATCAGACCTTGGTTAAAATCAAGCAATCTAACATGCATTTCCCATGGTCTTTTTAACTTTTTTGAAAATCCACTGCCAATTTGTGTGGGTTTCTTATGTTCAAATTTTACCATCTTAAATCCTTCAGAAACCAAAGTATTGACGATTTCGTCTTTTCGTATCTTGACCATTAGGAAAAGATGATCCAGCTCTACCTCCTCTCTCTTTATGAGGTTTTGGATTCCTTGCAGAAGATTAATTCTTCTGGGATACAATGTAGAAAATTCAGACATGTAACGCTTTCTCCAATTACATTCTGATATAATATTCTTTGACTATTTATAATTTAAAAAATTAAAACTTTTGACAAACTGTGTTCAAGAAATTTTTCCTCTCAGACCTCTTATGTATATGTCATATTTGCTTTCAATACCCAATGATTCACTTGAAATGGGTCTATTTGTAAATTTGATCTTTAGTCCTCGCAAAATAATTACTGGAGTTGAAGCATCTGATTCACCCATTATCATCGTTCCAATTGAGGCCAAACAGTCTGCAATGTTTTGTGATGTATATTTCAAGACATTCCCAAAAAGATCTTTGGTTCCTTTCAAGTCTATAACTGGTTCAAATCCACTACAAGCTAGTGCTACACCTGTGGTCCCCTTTCTCATGGGCAAAATCCTACTATCTGATAATACTATTCCAATTTTTTTACCACAATCAATCAGGAATTTATTGCGCAGAGTCTCCACTGATTCATAGGGATGTTTTGGATACAATACCACATGGTCTGTGGGAATATTTGATTTATCGATGCCAGCATTGGGGGCCAGAATATTTTGGACCGAAGTGAGAACAAACCCGTATAACCCTCCAAAAATCTCATCTGATTCTCTTATGATTAATTCCATCATTTTCGGATCTATATGATACTTTTTGGCCATTAGGACTGCCTCTTGGGAGGGATTGACATCACTTAATTTCTTTATTCTGCCCTCGCCAATGGCTAGATACTTGCTTGAGATAACCAGCACATCAAAATCTTCTATGGATATACCCTGATTATTTTTTACAATTTTCTCATATATATCAAATCTGGAGGATTCTCTTTCTAGGTGGATGGGGATTATTTCCAAATGGTGATATTCATCTTAAAACTTATTAATATATTGCATTCATACAAAATTAAAAAAGATACTTCATTATTCAAAAAGTATTAATCTTTAGATGAGCAACTTATTATATCACTATGGGAATGACATTAACTGAAAAAATTCTTTCTCATTCCTCAAATTCAAAATCTGTTGTGCCAGGTGAGATTGTTTTTTCAAACGTTGATAAAGTTATGATTCATGATGTTTCTGGTCCTGGGGTAATAAAGGTCTTTAAGGAGTTGGAAAAAAAAGGTATCAATTTAGAAAAGGTTTGGAATCCCGATAAGGTTTGGATTTCTGAAGACCATTTTGTTCCTGCCTCTGATAGGATATCTGCAGACAATGTTATACAGCTTACAAATTGGGCTCAAAAGTATGGCATTAAAAGACATTACAAGTATGGAATGGGACAATATGGTATCTGTCATACAATATCTCATGAAGAGGGTTTGATATTGCCAGGAGAGGTATACGTAGGTGGAGATTCTCATACAAATACGACAGGGGCTGTGGGTGCGTTTACTGCAGGTTTGGGTCATACTGACATTGCATATGTTTTAAAACACGGTAAAATTTGGTTTAAAGTACCTGAGACAATGTTATTTAAAATAAATGGAAAAAAACCCGATCACATTATGGCCAAGGATATCATTCTCAAGATTATCTCAGATATTGGAACGGATGGAGCAAATTACAAGACAATGCAATTCACAGGTGATGTAGTCGATAAATTGGAGATGGAAGAAAGATTTACATTGACTAACATGACCACAGAGGCAGGCGCCAAAAACGGAATCATAGAACCGGATCAGATCACTGCTGATTATCTGAGTACCAGAAATAATTCACCAATTAGACTGGAAAGAGGAGATCCTGATGCTACTTACAGCGAAATATTTGAATATGATTGCGAAAAAATGGAGCCATCAGTAGCAAAACCGTATTCACCAGAAAATGTAGTAGCTGTGAGAGAAGTTCCAAATACTGAGATAGATAAAGCCTATATTGGATCATGCACTGGGGCCAAACTTTCGGATTTGAGATCTGCTGCAAGAATACTAAAGGGTAAGAAGGTCAAAGTACGGACTGAAGTACTTCCGGCTGCTCAATCCATATACATGAAAGCAATCAAAGAGGGACTCATTTCTATTTTTATGGAATCAGGAGCGGTAATTGGGCCTCCCACCTGCGGGGCTTGCTGTGGTGCTCATATGGGTGTTTTGGGAAAGGATGAAATTTGCGTAAGTACCACGAATAGAAACTTTCCAGGACGAATGGGTCACGTTACCTCTCAAACTTATTTGGCTTCACCAATTGTTGTTGCTGCGTCGGCTATTACTGGAAAATTAACTGATCCGAGGGATCTTTGATGACTTTGAAAGGCTACATTCACAAATACAATAAGGCAAATATCGACACAGATGTAATTATACCTGGCCCATATCTGAAAATCCATGATCATGATGAGCTAGCAAAACATGCGATGGAAGGAATAGATTTAGACTTTACAAAAAAAGTATCCAAAGGTGATTTTTTATTAGTTGGTCATAACTTTGGATGTGGTTCAAGTAGGGAGCACGCACCAATTGCTCTTTCTAAAACTGGGATCAAAGCTATTCTGGCTCCATCATTTGCAAGAATTTTCTATAGAAATTCAATAGATGGGGGATATTTGTTACCAATTGAAATTGAGGATGATGTTTTAGGGAAAATTGGGGACAAGGATGAGATTGAAATAGATCTTGAGAAAAATAGTATTACAAATCTATCTCGGAATGAGAAGTACCCAATAAAGCCCTTCAGCAAGATAATTGCTGGCATAATTGAGGCAGGAGGGCTATTTAACTACAAAGTTTCTTAAGCCTTGATTGATCTCATACTCCCAATCAAGCACTACTTGAAGTTTACAATTTTTTTTTGAAATACATCTGTCCACACAGTTTCTTTATACTTGATCAAGTTTATCCTAGATGGTCTGTAAGATCGACTTTCTTGTACACAAATAGTCTCTCTTTCTTTCTCTCTCTCTATAAATTAAACTGGTAATGATATTTTCAGTTAAAAATATTTTAGCTCGAATTATTCCGATCACAAGTATCAAAAGTGAGAAAAAAATTTGGCAGCTTCCTCAAGATCAGTTGAGGTCATATAGTGTAAATCAAGATTTTGTTGAGAATGATAAAACATCATTTGATTCTTGGTGGTTTCGTCAATTACATTTGTTTTTGAGTAGTACACTGCAAGCTCAAATACATCATTATTACTTTCTTTCGGCTTCCCTATCCAAGACAATTGTATGTCACCATAGTGATCTGCAAGTTGTATTGCCAAAGCACATGCAAAGTTGTAGCATTTACCAGTTAACTTTTCGATAACAAGATCGGGTGCAGAGGTTTCTATTATTTCTAGTTCTACTAGGTTACTACAACTAATTCTAAATTTGCTTTGTAAAGTATTACCAATAGACCGGTCGGTGTAAAAGACATCTACATTACATTCCTTAAATATAGACTCTGCTATGTTTTTAAAATTTGTCATTTGATGTATGTATTGTATTGAACTATCAAGAATATCTTCTTTATAACTTTTGATCAGAGACAAAAGTAACGAAGATAATATTGATCAAATTCAAATATTCGGTTGTTCTGATTGGTCGGACAATAAAAACAACAACAGCATTAACAACAATTAGAGGACATAAGAAAGTTTGAAAGAATAGAACCTTGAAAAGTAATGTGTAAAGAAACGAAGAACTAACGACTAGATCTTATCTGTCATCCTCGTCTGATAATTTTTTATAAATATGCACCTTTCAAGATATTGTCCCAATTAATTTTCTGTATGTTTCGAGTCCGCTTTCAATATCATTTTTCACTATCGCTTCAGATTGCTGGCCACTAAAAGAATATGTTAACAGAAAAGGCTCGTTTGTTATGAATCGTAAACTATTGCCAGAGAACGTAACACTACCGGTGACTTTGGGCACATCAAAAAGATCACTTGTAATTATTATTGTTTTATTCAGGGGAAATGTATATAGCGTTCCAAACTGAATTGGCAATTTCAGAGTGTTGTTTAAGGTCAGAATATTTATAGATTGTAGTTGGACGGGTTTACTGGATGTAAATGTGAGTATCCCTGAATATATCTTGCTATTGTTTTCCACAGGGAAAATGTAATAGGATTGCTCCAGTCCTGTTACTTGAACCGGATCGTCTTTAGATGTTATCGTTCCTACGAGGCTTATCTGTTTTGGAGGGAATTGTGGCTCCGCTGTGGTCTGTGGGGATAGCAAATCGCCGCTTGTGGCATTATTAACAATCTCGTTTGAACTATTTGAAAGTGGTCCCTGAATTGGTATGGATACTAGAGAAGACAATGATGATGGCGATGGCGATGGTGATGGCAGTGGGGATGCGAACGCAAATACGCTGACCGCAGTGTAGGCCAACAATCCAAATAAAGATATCGAGATAACTGAAAGAAGGATAATATATTCGCGGTAAAGCATGATACTTTTCATAGGTTGATACATCTTTTTGTTGGCAGCAGTTCGTATATGGTATTTATTATAAATAGTTGATATCGTAGTACTATTGAACCAAGTCGGTTATGCTCTTTTGGATTATCTGTTTTGCCTCTGCCGAAATGTCGTAGTAATCTAATATTTTTGCAGGGTTTTTTATCAATTTTTTCCTGAATTCGGGCTCACTGGCTGCCTTAAGTAGAATTTCACTTATTACTTCAGCTTCCATATTGATAGAACTCAAGTAATTCCTCAAGTGGATTTAGAGTATATATACTTTATTCAAACAAAAAATTTTTGGATGCCTTGACAAAAAAGAGTGGTTCATTGCTATAATTGTAAGTTTTCTTATTTCGCATGTTTTAATGATTAAAATAATTAATATATTCCTGACTGACGAATCTATCGTGTTTATATTTATTGGCCAGTGAAACTGTCTTTTTACTAAAATCAAGAAAAAAATGGAATAACTATGGAACTTCAAGAATCCAACCAGTAGAGGAAACACTGAAGAAAGTGAATCCATTAGTCAAACAAATAGGAATTACAAGGGTGGCAGATATCACCGATATGGATAGACTGCGAATACCCAATTATTCTGCAGTGTTACCCGGAACAGAAGACTATATTTGGGTATACAGTGGAAAAGGTCCTACAAAGAACCATGCGAAAGCAAGTGTAATAATGGAAAGCATTGAGAGATTTTCTTCGTTGCCTGCAAATTATGAAGGAAAAATTTTAACAGGAAAGTATAAAGAACTTTCCAAAAGTTATGATGTTTTAAAGTATGACGAGGTTATAGAGCCTCTTTCATTTCAATTAACCGATGAAATGAATATGGATTATTGCATTGGATACGATCTTATCAGCCAAAAAGATATTTTGATACCATCTTCTCTTGCTATCTTTAGATATAATCCGAATCCTCCATCGATAAATCCCTATTCGTTTTTTCATACGAATGGTTTAGCATCAGGCAATGTAATGGAAGAAGCAATATGTCATGCCCTTTGTGAGGTTATAGAAAGAGATGCTGTAAGTATAGCTGAATTTTCCAGCAGTGCTTTTCAATATCATCTTCTCAAGACAATTGAAAATGGGTTCTTAAACAACGGTATTCTAATAAGATCGCTGGAATCAAAGAATTTTATCGATGATAATACAGTCTATTCTGACATCGACCTAAACGGATTGGATTATCCTCCTGTAAAAAAGATTGTTAGAGAGTTCCATAAATGCCAAATTTCATTGAAGGTGAAGGATATCACTACAGAAATAGGGATCCCTACATTCATAGCCAGCAGCGTTGAATGGGTGAATCACGATTATGGTTATCTGGTTGAAGGACACGGTACTCATCCTGATTCTAGAATTGCGTTGATGCGTGCTATCACAGAAGTGTCTCAATCAAGAGCGGCCAATATTCAGGGTTCACGCGATGATTTGAGAAAAATGAAATACGATCCACAGAATAGTGATGAGAATAAGTCGTGGCAGTTTATGGCTTCTCCAAAAAAGAAGGCATTCACTGAGGTAAATTCTTTTTACAATGATGATATACTAGATGATATAAAACTAATTCTTGGAAACTTAAAAAACAAAGGCTTTAAAAATGCAATAGTGGTTAATTTGACAAATTCTAGGCTACAAGTTCCAGTTGTTCGAATTATAGTTCCTGGATTAGAAACATTTAAGATAAACAAACTAGCGGTAGGTAGTCGAGCCCAGGAGAATGCAATTAGATGCCTGACCCAAGACCAATAATTTTTCTAGGCCCTTCTCTTTCCATAGAGAAAGCCGCAGGAATATTGGACGCCGATTACAGAAAACCTGCCAAAAAAGGAGATTTTTTGCAATTATTATTCAAAGAAACAAAATTCGTTGGATTAATCGACGGATTTTTTCTGCAAGACTATCCTCCAACGCCGATTGAAATATACAATCTATTAAGGAAAAAGGGGACGAAAGTTTATGGATCTTCGAGTTTAGGAGCACTTCGTGCTGTAGAATTATCCAAATATGGAATGATCGGAGTGGGCAAAATATTCAATATGTTTAAAAAAGGTATTCTAGATGCTGACGATGAGGTTGCAGTTACCTTTACTGATTATTCTAATTACAAATCCGAAGCACTGATAGATATACGATATAATCTTTTTCTGGCACAGAAAATGGGAATCATAGATGAAGGGATCAAAAAGATTATTCTTCGAGTATCAAAGCAGACTTATTTTCCTTACAGAACTTATGGCGATATTTTGGATAAATGTAAACAAATGCATCCAGAAATTAATTCGCAAGTAGAAAAATTCAGAGAACACATTCAAACCAATAGAAAAAGTTTGAAGGAAGATGATGCGGTATTGTTGTTGAAGCGAATAAAAGGCGATATGGGATAATTAGATATAGTAAAATAAGGTAATTTTATATCTTCTCTTATTAATAAAACATTATTCATGGGTAATAATTTGTTTCATTTTTTTTCCAGGATAGATTCTTATCATATCTATATAGTAGTTTTTTACTTTTCAGCATTCATGATGCTGTATATTACAACCTTTGGAATGTACTGGAGTTGGGTTGAATATGATATATCTGGAACCATTAACATAGGTGAGATAATTGTCAAAAATGATCTCTTATTTGAAGGATCTGGAAAACTAGTATCTTATTTGGCAATATTTTCAGTCATAACCTGGTTTTGCGTTACTAAAATTGGTTATAAGAGAGTACAGGATACTCCAAAGATCTTACGATCTGTTTTATCGGTTATTTCGCTGATATTAATTGTGGTAGCAGCATACGAATTTGTTTACAATTTTACCGTCTGGGGTTCCCTAATTACCGTAAATACAATAAATAATTCTCTAAACGTAGATGAAATCAATATCAGTTATCCGAATCCAGAGACCCCGTGGAACCTGGTCTTTGCCACGAAAATGACACTAGCGGCGCTGATTATTTCTTGTCATGCCTTTTTTGTTATCAATAGGTCTGGAAAAAAGTCATCAATGTACATAGAAAAAAAGTAGTAGCTATGATTGCTAAAGGTTTTCCTCCTATCCTTTAGAAACGAATATTCAATATCGATTAAAATGGTCTCTTATCTTAAATGAATTAAAAACTTGACTATGCTGTAAGATAACGGATTGCTACATGATAAAACTAGGTTCTTTACAAAGTAACATGATTATAGAAAACAAAAAAAGGTAAAAAAAGACAGACAGACAGATTGATGGACAGAATGCGTTCGGTTACCTTTGGAAAATTATCATAAGAAATTTTTATCTGCATGATTTACAAAGAGTATTGAAATTTGGAATTCTATCTGACACTCATGACGATATTCAAAATACAAAAAAGGCAATTGAAGTTTTTAATACATTAGATGTTGATTGTGTATTTCACGCAGGAGACTATATTTATCCAGGCATGATCGCACTTTTCGGAGAATTAAAGCGAAATACAAAATTCTACGGAGTACGTGGAAATAATGATGGGGAGATAATTGGGCTAGTTGCACAGTTTGGCAAACTGGATAATGCTTTTTTCCTAAATGAGTTTGGTAGAATACGTATTGAAAGTAAAGAAGTTGGGATTTATCATGGGACAAATTTACAACTAAGTGAGGTATTGGTAGAAAGTCAAATTTTCGATCTATTAATCCTAGGACACACACATAAGAAGAGGATTGAAAAAATCGGAAAAACACTAGTATTGAATCCTGGACCTCTAAACAGGGGTTTTTTCCATCCGACATCAGATGATTATGCATCCATTATTGTTTACGATCAGGATAATACAGATAAAGACGAGGGTATCAAACAAGATTTTGCCAAATTCATACGCATCAATAGAGACTAAATCTGAATTCCCCTGTTGAATGTCTGGAATGGAAAATAATTTCAATTGTCGTAGTCTAATGGTCTATTGTTTCTATTGTATGTGCGTCTTGTTTACATTGTATGTGCGTCTTGTTTACATAACCTAGTAAATAATATATAAAATCATGATAAATGTATTTTAGTTTTAAAATGAGTGAAAAGGACGGGACCAAAGTGACCGAACCAAAAGTATCAGATACCAAAAAATCTCTATCTAAAAAAAATAATGAAGTTAGCGGAGTGAATAACAGCGTTGGCGATACCAACACCAACACCAAGAGTACAGATGATGAAATTAAAAGCGTTGATTCTCACCAAACAACAAAATCCACACCTGCCGCACCCTCCAAACCACGATCCTCAACATCCACCATCACCACATCGCCACCACCACCATCACCATCACCAACTAAGCCCTCCTCCTCATCCACTAAATCCCCATCCGCATCACCATCACCATCATCATCAACAAAATCAACATCACCACCACCATCACCATCACCAACTAAGCCCTCCTCCTCATCCACTAAATCCCCATCCGCATCATCACCACCTAGATCCTCATCGACTTTAACAAAACCAGAAACTCTATCATCACCACCGCCTAAACAATCTCAACAACAACTACAACAACAACAAACTCAAACAATTTCTTCTACTGTCTCAGATACAACTGCATCAACTAAATCTGCTGCTGCTGCTGCTGATGCAGATGCATTGATCCCTGATGACGCGCATGAAGTTTCAGATCGCATTAAAATATCAGATGCAAGAAAATCGATACCCAAATACAATAATCTAGCAGAAGAACACATCTCAATTCCCCAAATCACATCTAATTATTTCTGTTTTGATTGTGGTGCCATTTGGACTACCGTTGAAGATAAGGAACAACACTTGATAATCGAAAAAGAAAGGAGAAAAAGTGAGAAATTGATTGCTGAAGAATAATCGGTTAGGTATATTTCAATTTGGCAATATTTAGAGAATTTTTCTGAAACTTTAATTTAAAACTTTAGGAGAATGTTAGGTATCGTTATGTTCGTACCTTTGAATATCGATTACTACTTTATCTCCCACCTTTATTTTTAACTCGTCATACTCCTTCATACTTACTTTGAACGTTGGTGAGTCACCTGCTGCTCCTCCACCAAACATATTCGTTATATTAGACATTGCCTTTGGCAGGTTTTTCATTAAATCCTCTGGGGAGGTAAATGCCATTACGTTTGAACCAAAAGGATTCATTTGTTTATCGCCAGATTTTAAATATTCGTTTGGATCTTTGAATGACACGTAAATATATGGAGATCCGTCAGTGGATGCCTCAATTTTAGCAACTATGAATTCTTTTTTCATTTATAATTTATAGTGCTAATCGATATAATAAATATTTAATTCATAAAGAAAATTTAAGAGATCTTGTACAAGTTTCCATTTTCCAAAGATACAATGTAGACATTGCCATCTGGACCAGTTTCAATATCTGTAATGCTTCCAAACCCATTACCCAAAACATAACTGTCAATCTCGCCTTGTGAATCTATCACATCGTCCTCAATGTCTAATCCGTTTCTCTCATCATTCACCCTAAAGAAATAGAGATTACCGTTATTGTGATCTCCTACCAATATGTTGTTTTCGTATTCAGGTCCTAAATTGGTGCTATTTATGAACTCAATATCTGTGACAGCCGGAGGATCAACCCAACTTATTTCTGGATCAGAATAGTTGGAAATAGAATAGATAGACACCAAATCGTTGACATCCTCAGGAGAAGAAGCTGGACCCATAATTGATCTCCATCCGCTATTAAATCCTGGCTCAACAATATTAACTTCATCAGAAAATGATGGACCATTCTCGGTATCCCAGATGCTTCCGGTAATTGGGTCGACAGTCAATCCAAACGAATTTCTAATTCCGTAGGCGTAGGTTTTGTCCATATTGGGAATGTTACTATCAAAAAATGGATTATCTGGAGGGGCTTCACCAGTAAGTGGATTTATTCTAAAAATTGAACCTGTTAAATCAGGGTCTCCTCCATTCTCAAAATTCTGCAGCTGTGTTCTATGATTTAGATCCCCAACAACAACATACAAATTATTATCTTTGTCCAGTGTCAATTTTCCACCATTGTGATTAGGACCAGGCGTCCCTGGAAGGTCCAAAATTAGTTTTTGATTTGCCAGAGTGTTACCATCCCAATCAAAACTGTAAACCCTGTTCCGTATGGTATCCTCTGAACTATCCGCAGCAAAATCAGGGTCGTCTTCTGTCATGTAAAGAAAAATTTTGGTGCCACTGATTTCCCTAAGAACTTCTATTCCTAATAAACCCCGTTCGCTTTGAAAATCTACATCGAATTGCTTAACGGGAGTTTCTTGCAATATCCCATCAGAAACCAGTTTAACATCTCCTTTTTTCTCTATTACTAAAATATTTTCTCCAGTGTCATCTAGAAACGCCATACCCACTGGTGAGTCAAGACCGCTGTATGCTGACTCTAGTTGAAGATTAGGGTCGTTCAGAGATTGTGCATTAACCGTTTCAAAAACTAATATTTGTGACTGTAAAATCATGAAAACTAAAAAGCAAGTCCAAGATGTCGTTAGCAAAGTTGTAACTCTAAAAACCGATTTGCAGTTTGCCATCGTCTCTATAATAGCAAAAAACATTTGTTATAAGTTTAGTATTTTTCCATTAACTGGTGTAACTATCATCTATACAATGTACACATTTTGAATACTTCACGCCTCAAGTCTTGGGTCTTAAGGCTTCTATGGGACTCACCTTCGAAGCCTTCCAAGCTGGTAAAAGCCCTGCAATGACGCTCAGTGCCACAGAAATAAACCAAACAGTTACCATATCAGTAATAAAGAAAAGTGGTATCAAAGGAGGATC
>LLBZ010093536.1_pt2 | contig 17676 bp, 12 predicted proteins | sample 1489421 | NCBI WGS metagenome assembly LLBZ01 (sample SAMN04092657, study PRJNA295927) | soil metagenome | biome: Soil prokaryotic community; feature: Bulk soil; isolation source: soil from tomato rhizosphere | host: tomato cultivar Moneymaker | place: South Korea | collected 2011-11-01 | reverse complement strand
GCTTGCCAGTTGCGTCTGTTTTGGCGGAAAGCGTTGCGGATGAAAAGGAAATCTCTTCAGAGAGATCTACCGCTCTCAGCGTGGTCTGGTCCGTATCGCTGCGCGAGAACGCCAGCCAGGTGGCGCGGTCGATAGCAATAGGCAGGACGAACCCATCGTTGTAATCGACATGTTCCCCCAGCAGATTCACACGTCCCGGGGCACGCACGACATGAGCGGGCGCTTCGCCAAAATGCTCCCGAAATTTTGCGATGACGGTTGCCTGAAGGCTCAAGCCGCGCTCCTCTGTTTGTAATGGATCTCGGGCAAGGCTCGCAGGCGCTGCGCGGCCGTCTCGGGTGTGATGTCGCGTTGCGGCATCGCCAGCATCTCATAGCCCACCATGAACTTACGGACCGTAGCCGAGCGTAAGAGCGGCGGATAAAAGTGCGCGTGGAGAATCCACTCAGGATGATTTTGGCCATCGAAGGGGGCTTGATGGAATCCCATCGAGTAGGGGAAGGAAATCTCGAACAGGTTGTCGTAACGGGTCGTAACGATCTTCAGGATCTCGGCCAGGGCAGTCATTTCCGCAGACGTCAATTCCGTCAGCCGCGTCAATTCCGGACGATGCGCGCTGACCAGGACCTCGAACGGCCAGATCCCCCAAAACGGAACGAGCGCCGTGAAATGGTCGTTGGCCGCCAGAATGCGCGCCTTGTGTTTGTGTTCCTCCTGTATGTAATCCCTAAGCAAGGGACGCTGATGCTCCTTGAAGTACTCTTTTTGTGCAACAAGCTCCTTGCCCGGCTCATTGGGGATATGTCCGCTCGCCCAGACCTGGCTGTGCGGATGCGGGTTGGACGCACCCATCACCTCGCCTTTATTCTCGAAGACTTGTACGTAGCGAATGAAGTCACGATTCCCGAGATCGGCAGATTGCTCAGTCCAGGTCGTGAGCACATTCTCAATGTCGGAGAGACTGAGCTCAGGGAGAGAGAGATCGTGGCGCGGCGAGAAGCAGATCACGCGGCAGATGCCTCGTTCGGATTCGGAAACGAGCAGCGAGGAAGCCTTGTGATGAGAATCAGGGGGCGGTTCGGGCAGGAGCGCAGCAAAATCGTTATCGAAAACAAATGTACCCGTATAGGGCGGATTGCGGACACCCCCGGCGCGTTCATTTCCCGGGCACAGGTAACACGTGGGGTCGTACTCCGGCAAGGACTGAGCAGGCTTCTTTTCCACCTGTCCCTGCCAGGGACGTTTGGCGCGATGCGGCGAAACCAACACCCATTCGCGGGTGAGAAGGTTCAAGCGCCGATGCGGGCTGTCGAACATAACTATCACTCCTTCGAGGAAGGGGCAGGTTGAGGAGTATGCGTAGGACCTGTTACGTATAATGTACCATCTTCACGAAAGCCAAGGCGGTCCATACATACCTGTCGGTCGCCGCTGGGCTTCTGGGGGTCCGTATGGATATGATACACGATGAATAATTCACTTCCATCGGGAGAGGTCGTCACGGAGTTATGACCGGGTCCCGATATCTCGGCGTTCGACGAGGATAAAATGGGGTTGTGCGCGGCCTTGACGAACGGCCCCATCGGGCTCTCCGCCAGAGCATATCCAACTGCGTAGTCGCGGCTCGCATAGAAATTGGCGGAGTACATTAAATAATACCTGCCATTATGTTTTAACACAAACGGACCCTCATTCCAAAACCACTCGGGGCCTGAGCGGCATTCCCATTCCTGTTCGGGCTTTGTGATCAGCAGCGGCTCACCTTTGAATGTGACCAGGTCATCTTCGAGCTCGGCCACATAAAGTTGGCTTTCATGCCGGCCATCCACGACGTTCTCACTGCAATCGCGGGCGTAGTAGAAATAGTTGCGTCCATCGTCATCGAAGAAAACATGGCCGTCGATCGCGGCGTAGCCGAAATCGAACATCGGACGGTTGAACAGATCCACAAAGGGACCACTGGGAGAATCTGCCGTTGCGGCGCCGGTACGCAGGCTCTGATTCTTACCCCAGCGAGCGCTGTAGTGCAAGAAGTATTTTCCTCCATAGTATACGACCTCAGGAGCCCAAAAATCGGATTCGCCCCACGAGTCAGCGTTGCGCTGATAGACATATCCACTGTCCGTCCAGTTGACGAGATCGGTGGATGTCCAGGCTTTGAATCCATCCGGCGCGGAGGTAGCATAGCAATAGTAGGTTCCATCGGATGCGCGCAGCACGAACGGATCGCCGATATGTTTGATCGGCAGAGGATTTTGATAGGTATGAGCCATGATTCTCCAGAACGAGACTTTACGTCTGACAAGCCAAACGATTTGAACCACGGAGACACAGAGAATTAAAAACTCCGTGTCTTTGTGTCTCCGTGATTATACGTCTTCGATCAATATCATCAATTCTTTGAATAAGTATTTTGCAAGTGGATTGCTTTCCAGGTTTTTCGACAACCGAAATGTGGAGGTCAACAGCTCGCCACGCCCCACTCGTTTCCGGGCAATTGTGGGAATTGGTTTATGAAGCCAGCCTACAAACAAGCCGGCATATACGTCCAGAGCAAAATCGCGTGGAGAGAATCCATGAATCACATGCTCAGGCGTGAGATCGGCAAAGGCAAAGTTCACTACGCCCTCCGTCGGTACCTTCTCAAATCGATGCCACCCAAAGCTGCTTGCCCAGTCTCCCTGCCAGGGAGTCCCCGTGCGAGATTCGATACCAAGCCCGGGAATGTGCGTTTGCAGAGCGTCATCTGACTCGGCGAGAAGCAACACGCGTCCGCCACGCAGGAGGAACTCACGACAGGCGTCGTCAAGCCTTGTCACAACTGCCACATCTACATGGGAGAGATCGTCTACAACTTCATAATTCAAGTACGCAAGCGTGGATTGAAATTCCGGTGCATACACTAGTTTTCCCCGCTTCGTCTTCGTAGCAGCTTGCACTACTCCGCTCACAGGGTCCCAATGTTCTTGCATGAGCACGAGGTCAGATGGAAAAACATACAATTCCTGTTCGGCAGCAGTAATCACCTTTTCACCACTGACCAAACGCAGTTTCAGCCGCGCCCTTGTTGGATGGTGAACATGAGGAATATCAAAACGTACAACCCCTAACTCATTCACCTGATAAGCTACAATGTCATCGACCAACACTTGATCGCCGAGTGCTGGCAAATCATGACCAACGATTTCCCATGCCAATACGGCATCTTTGATCTCGACCGCCGAACAATGGCAGAAGAGGATCTTCAGCTCCCAGGTCTCGTCTGCAGAAAACGCCAGCCGTTCCCAGAGCGGGATCAGGAGGTCATCGGCGTTGATCTCTTTTAGTTGCGAGTGATAGACCTTGGGGTTGCGGTACATATCCAGCAGACCATTGCACTCCCAGTGCAAGTCCGTGAATTCGGTAATGACATAGCCCTGGATGCTTGCATGGGAACGCATATTCTCAATTTCAAATTTGAGGGCCTCGAATTGCAGTCGCTGGCTTGCCTCCGAAAGTGCAGAGAGGGAGGGAAACACTCGATCGAGGTGATAGTCCTTAAAGCGCTGCTCGATGCCGCGCGGATAGACGATGCCGTCGCCCCATTCGAGCCCGGTGTCGAACCACCAGGGCGCGCTGCCGCCATTTCCCTCATATAGCTTTGAGACATCGGGCAGGCCCCAGTTGCCGAACTCTGAGACGAGCAGCGGCTCATCCCCACGCTGACGGACCTCGGATGCGACCGGACGCTCGACCTCACGCCAGGGATCGCGCGCAAAATCACGCCACGCCTCATGGTCCTTGTAATCGTGGGCGAACAGCCAATGTGGGCGGCGCGCGTAGCTCTGCGTCCATGCGCGCCATTGCCGGTGATGGTCGGGCATGGCATAGTAAATATGAAAGTCCGCGATGTCGGTGACGACATGGAAGTTGCCCCAGCAAGCGGAATTGCCCACAATAAGCCGTGTGGGGTCGAGGGCCTTCAGCCAGTCATACGTCTCTACCAGCCAGGCGCGCTGGGACGGGTCGGTCAGGTCGATGCCCCAGCTTTCGTTGATGATCGTCCAGATCCCGATCGAGGGATGATTTCCGTCGCGCTCCACCATACCGGCCAGGGTTTCGCGGGCGCGGCGTTTGGCGTCCTTACTCAATAAACTATGGTTGGGAAGCTCTGTCCAGATCAGCAGGCCTACCTTGTCCGCTGCAGCGTAATAGCGCGGATCGGCGACCTTGATGTGGACGCGCAGGCAGTTAAGCCCCATTTCTTTCGCCTTGCGGAATTGGTCTTCGATGTATTCCTGCGAGGGAGGCGTGGAGATCAGATCGGGATAGTAATCCTGGTCGAGGGCGGCGCGCAGATACAAGGGCCGGCCGTTGAGCAAAATCTTTCCATCCCGCGTCTCGATGGTGCGGAAGCCAAAGGTCTCGGTGACTTCGTCATCGCCCAGAGTAACTTTGAGGGTGTAAAGATTGGGCGAGTCGATATCCCACATTTGGGGAGTAGTAATTGGTAATTGGTAAGTGAGAGATGAAGTTTCAGCTCGAATGGTGAGAGCGCCATCCGGGTCGATCATCTCGATGATGAAAGTCTGATCTGCAGGGAGGGAGCGGCTTAGAGAAATATTTAGGTTTACTGAATCTATTGAAGGAGTAATCTTAACTTGTTGAATATGTGTTTCCGCTCGCGACTCCACCCAGACCGGCTGCCAGATGCCCGAGAGCAGTCCATACCAGGATTGCTTGCCGTGCGGCACCTCGGGAAAGATCTCGAGCGGGTCATCCACGCGGACAGTGAGCGTGTTCATACCAGCACGCGCGGCAGAGGTAATGTCCAATTCAAAAGGAAGATAGCCGCCCTCATGTTCCCCAACTTTGACGTCATTCACCCAGACCTCGGCGAAGTAATCCACTGCGCCAAAGCCAAGGATGATCACGCGATCTTGTTCGAGCCAGGGCGAGGGAATCTCGAACTCACGCTGATACCACGCCGCGCCGACATGATTGCGAAAGCGTGGGTCCGATTGCCAGGGGGAGGGAACAGTAATCCGTGGACAGTTATCGGTGTTCGATATTTTCTGGGTAGAGAAATACCATTGGCCATCGAGAGAGAGGCGGGTTCGCATGGGTAATTAGTAATTGGTAATTAGTAATTGGTAATTAGTAATTCGGGATTGGCGGCATGGGTTGGGCCATGTGGCCTTGATAGCGTTTGACCAGGGGGGTCTTGTGACGGCGCAGGACGCCCTTTGAGTCAAAGACGGAGTCATACAGACCAAGATGGATGAGATAGTCGTTGAGCGGACGTCTACCTGTCCGGTAGGCCCAATCGACCATCGTGAAAAGTGGAAACCAGGTATAGCCAACGATAGGCAAGCCCACCTCGCGCAGCGCACGGACACTATCCAGTGTTTCATCCATCCAGCGCGCGCGGCCTTTTATATCACTTTTTGCGGAGGTTTCTGTGATCACGATCGGCAATTGATACCGCTTATAAACATCACGGAGAACAATTTCGATTTTGTCGCCAGAAGTCTCACCGCTGACGTAGCGCCTCGAGCCATTCGATGCTCTTTTCAATTCACTATAGGACCATGGATAGAAGTTTGCGCCGAAGAGATCGAAGGTCACTGCGTTTTGCTGGAACCATTCTATATCCGAATGGTTCATGCCATGAGAACAAAGAAAAGGACTGAGAACATAGTTGTCATCCACCCGTCCCGTCGTGAGGTCGAAGCCTAGATACTGGTGGGCATTCTCGTGGAAAACACGTTCCTCCAGTGAGCTGTCATTTGTAAGGGTATGCCATAACGCTTCCACTTGCACGGTGATGGCACCTGGCTGCTCTGCTTTGATCGCCTGTGTCGTGAGCACAATACCTTTCGCCAGAGCTAATGTCAACTTGACATAACCATCCTCCCCGGAGAGATACGGCGGCCACTCTGCTTTCCTGCCACACATATCGGCATTGACCATCGGCTCGTTAAGTGGGGTGTAGTAATGCACGAGAGACTTATAACGCGCGACAACCTCATAAGCATATTCGGCCACACGATGCGCATAACTGGCGTTGATAAAGCTGTTCTCGAGCCACAGCGGTGTGCCATAGTGCATCAAGTCTAGGATTGGAGTGATGCCTTTTACGTTGACCAGATAATCGAGGGCTTTGTCTGTCCATTCCCAGTCCCATTCATGAGGGGCGGGCTGGACTCGATACCAGGGAATGCCCCAACGGACAAATTTCACGCCCGTCTCGGCGACCAGATCGAAATCGTGCTTCCAAAGTTTATAGTGCTGTGTTAGCTCATATTCATCCAATGCACGCAGACCGGGACGAGCCTGCGGGATGAATGTATCTTCAATACCCGTTGCCCACAAAAAGGTTGTCTCGCTCATGCCTGATAAAAATTACGGCAATAGCTGAGGTATAGACGAAGGTCCGTTTGTCACGGGCTTACCGTCTTCAAACGTGACCAGGTCAATGTGCAGACTCCGCTTACCGGCGGGGTAGCCTACATCAGTGCCCGTCCAGGCATGATACGCCATCCACAGGTTCCCTTCCTTATCGTTGAAAAACGCCTCCCCTCCTGGCCCCATGACGGGCGGTTTGAATTGGAACCACGGTTTGTTTAAGGGTTTATCACATGGGCCAATGACGGTTTCGCATGCAGCATAACCCACAGCATATTCATGTGACTCCCACCTATTGCCAGAATAGAAAAGATAGTACCGGTCACCGTTCTTCACCATCGCGGGATTCTCGATCAACGGCCGCTCCCAGGCTTGATCCATCACGATCAGCTTGATGGGCACGCCGACTAGAGTCAGGCCGTCAGGGCTGAGCTCCTGGACCCAGAGCGCCACCTCATATCCGCAGCAGTTGCCATCGTTCTTCCATAACAGGTACAGCTTGCCATCGCCGTCGCGGAACGGATAGGCATCGATCGAGCCGCCTAAGTCTCCCTGGCAAATAAATGCTTTCTCATTCGGATCGGTAAACGGACCCTCAGGCGTATCACTGACACCCACCCCAATACATTGCTTGTTGGTTTCCTTATCTCGCGCCACATAGTACATCACGAATGTATCCTCGATCTGGATCACACCCGGCGCCCATGTATAACCGGAATTGATCAGCGCCCATTTTGGCAGGGCAGGAAGGGCGTCACCAAGGTCTTCCCAATCGACAAGATCCTTGGATGAAATTACCTGGATATTTGACGGGCTGACTACGGTGGAATAGGCATAATACGTGTCGTTCACAAGAATCACGTGTGGATCGGGAAAATCAGAGTTATAGACCGGATTGGTATAGGAAGGTCCAGAAAGCTCCGTCGGTTCAGGGGTGAGTGTGGGACTCTCGGTAGCCGTAGATGCCGGCTCCTGTTCGGGTGGTTCTGTGGCTGTTAGGCTGGGAAGGCAAGCGTTAAGCAGCAACAAGCCAATCCCGCAAAGATAGAAAAGAAATCGCTTTTGACTCATCCCTTAATACCCGTCATCGAGATAGATCGTATGATATATCGCTGGAAGAACGCATATAAGACGAGCACAGGCACCGTCAACACCAGGGCGCCTGCCATCAGCTTGCCATAATCGAACGTGTATTGCCCTTGAAGGGTTGCCAAACCCACCGGCAGAGTCAGGGCTTGCCGGTCTCCACCCAGAATGAGCAGAGGCCATAAAAAATCATTCCAGGAGGTGAGGAATGTGATGATGCCGAGAGTGATGATCGGTCCCCTGGCGAGTGGCAGCACCACCGACCAAAAGGTACGAAAGATACCCGCTCCATCAATATACGCAGCTTCCTCCAGCTCCTTAGGCAGGCTCTGGAAAAACTGACGCATGAAAAACACGCCAAACACGCCTGAGAGTCCGGGGGCGATCACGCCCTGGATCGTGCCAATCCAGTCGAGCCTGGCCACGGTGAGATAGTTCGGGATCAGAAACATAATACCCGGCATGACAAGAGTCGCCAGCATCAATCCAAATAGAAGATTTTTGCCGGGGAATTCCAAGCGCGCGTAAGCGTATCCTGCCAGGGAGTCTATGATCAGGATTGCAGCGGTAAACAGTGAGGCGATAAGTAAGCTATTGAAGAACCAGTTTACGACTGGCAAAGACTTGTCATTGAAAATGGACGTAAAATTCTCGAGGGTTGGGTTCACGGGGATCCAGTTGGGGTTGAGCCATTCTTCGAACGGCTTGAAGGCAGTCACAGCCATCCAGAGCAGCGGCAGGAGGAAGAAAAGCGCAAACAGGATCAACACCAGATAAAAAAGGATCTTGCTTAATCTGGATTCACCGATCTCGACGTCGGTTTCCTGAATAGCTTGGGCAGGTTGTAAAGTTGTCATGCCGGCTCTCCTATTGTGCCTCGGTCGCGCCGAAAAACTTGAAATTGAGATAGGTCAGGACAAGCAACAGCAGCGCGACAAAAATGGACATGGCTGCAGCTCTGCCCATCTGGCTGCGGAGAATGCCCTCGAAAAAGATACGATAGATCACCGTCTGCGTGCCGTCTGCCGGACCGCCCCCAGTCATCAGGTAAGGCTGCCCGAAAAGGTTGGCGGAGGCGATCAGAGTGATTGTGAGAACAAATACCAGTACAGAACGCAGCATGGGGATCGTGATGAGGAAGAACTGCTGCCGTGCGTTGGCGCCGTCTAAAGATGCCGCTTCATACAGGCTCTTGGGGATTTCCTGTAGCGCTGTCAAAAAAATGACAGTGTTGAATCCGATCGTCCACCAGATCGTGCAGATGGTGATGGCGATCCATGCCCCGGGCAAATCACCCAGCCAGTTGATGGGGTTCCATCCAAGCCCCTGGAGGGCCTGGTTCAAGATGCCTGTCTGTTGAAAGATCCACCACCACAACACAGAAGCAACAGTCACAGAGAGCGTATAGGGCGCGAAGAAGATCGTACGGAACACGCCTCGACCGGGATAATTTCGGTTCAGCAGTACAGCCAGGATTAAGGCAATCCCGACTAGAGGCAGCACCGACCAGAGAATGAATTCGCCGGTATTACTTAACGCGTTCCAGAATTTGTCAAATGGGACACTTTCCGGGTTGAACAGGTCGGCATAATTTTTCAGTCCCACAAACGGCCTGTTGTCTGGCTGTAAAAAGTCATACCGGAAGAGGCTGATATAGATACCATAGAGAAACGGCCAGCCCAGGAATGCCGCAAAAAACAACAGGTGAGGCGCGATAAAAAGATACGGGATAATCGAAACTTTTTTCTTCTTGCGCGCCGCGCTGCCAGCCGAGACGTTTACGGATTCGACATTTGTTGCCATGGCAGTGTCTCCTTTCGAGCGACAAGAGCCCATGCAAACGCGCCGGAGAGGCACTGCATGCGCCTCTCCGGCGAACGATCTAAAGGAACTACCCACCAAAGGTGGCGATATTCTCGTCTATCACTTGCTGAGATTTGGCATTGGCCTCCTCCAGGGCAGCCGCGGGGTCCGTGATATCGCCGGCCAGATAGGCATCGATCACGGGTCCAAACTGATCCCACAGGGCGGGTTCGAGGGCGGGCACCTGCGGCAGGATCACTACAATGTTAGCGGATTCCACAACCCGGGAAATGGGAGCTGCCGCTTCAGCGAGTGCAGGGTCATCGCGGACGCTCTGGCGGGCCGGAACCTGGCCAGCCTTTGCCCATTCCATGGAGTTTTCAGAAAGCCATTTGATCCACACGGCGCCAGCTGCCTGTGTGGTGGGATCGTCAGTTGTAAACCCGAGTTGGTGCGAACCGCCCCAGGTGGCGGGCTGGTCGCCGATGGTGGGCAGCGGGGCAAAACCGACGAAATCCAGCTTCGCAAGATCAGAAATCCACCAGGGACCGTGGAAGGTCATACCGACATTCCCTTGTTTGAACACATTCACTTCCGGGTCGCCTGTGCCGCTGACCTCGGGCGTATATTTATCCCTCAGTTCCTTGATCCGTTCCAGGGCCTTTACAGCGGCTTCGGAGTTATAGGTGGCGGTGGTGCCTGCCTCATCGGTCAGGGAGCCACCGTACTGGCGGATGAGAGCCTGCCACAACGCGGCAGCCTGGAAGGCCGTCCCAATAGAGACCGGAGTCGCGCCACTAGCTTCGAGCTTGGCCAGGGCGTCTTCGAATTCTTCACGCGTCCAGGGTTCGGTGCCAGGCTCCTCTACACCGGCAGCCGCAAACACTTCCTTGTTATAGAACATAATGAGCGGGTGGACGTCCAGAGGAAAGGAATAGCGTTCACCATTGTAGGTGCCAACATTCCAGAGATCCTCGGGAAAGTCACTGGCGATATCGTCGCCAAAGACGGCCATCGCTTCATCGCTAAACGGTTTGAGAACATTACGGGCGGCAAGCTGCGCGACGTTGATCGCACGGACGGCAGTCATCGCCGGCAGTTGGCCAGCGGCAGCTCCGGCCTCCAACTTTTGAACATATTCAGGCTGCGCGACATGCGTGACAGTGACTCCGCACGAATTCTCGGTGCTAAAGCGTTCTGCTAACGCAGTCATCTCGTCGCCATCAGGACCGGTAAACGGACTCCACATCTCGATTGCCATGCCATCAACGCCGGCCGGGCATTCACCGCCCCCGGTCACGGGAGCTTCTGTGGCGGCTGGAGGTTGCGTCGCAGCCCCGCCACCACAGGCGGATAGCACTAGGCTGAACAGCACCAAAAGTGGAATGAGATAACGGGTGATACGTTTCATCTTTTCTCCTCTTGAATCGTTTGAATTGGTCGGGCTTGAAACAGGCCCTTATGCCAGGCACAAGGGATTGACTGGAACTGCATTGTCATCGGCGGGGAAGGATTATGATAAACTTTATTTTGAGACGGAACCACCTCCTCTCATCAGGCGCTGCGCATTGTTGATGTTTGCCAAGACACAGAACGCGCAGCGCCTCCTCGTTAATTACCTGGGGATGCGTTTGAAGTGCTGCCTGAGAACAATATCCTGAGGATAATTGCCAAACCTGCTGCCAAATAAATTGATACCACCAATGTTTGCGGCCTTCTCCTTGATCCCGATTCGCACTGGGATGGGATCTCCCGGCCTCAGTCTCAGATGGCTCAGCGTTACTTTCGATACCTGTATGCCATCTACATAACTGCCACTGTTTGTCACTCTCCAGACCTTGAGCAACCCGTACTGTGAATTCTGACTGTCCCACCAGGTCGGCGTGAGCGCGCCGCGCTCACCGCCAAAGTCTGCCGGGCTGGTCCATGTGCCGATCTCGGAATCTCCAATCCAAACGGTAATATCGGAGGGCCAGTCTGCATGATGCAATGGGGCCTCCGAACACACTTCGAAACTCACCTCAATGTCATCTAGGACCACGTTTGGCGGCAGGCGGTTGGGGAAACGGTATTCCACATAACCGCGGCGGAACCAGAGCAGTTGAGCGTAGATGCGGTCCGGTTCGTAGAACGTGGAGGGATCGTCGAAATGACCAATGATCCCCAGCTCACCTGCCAGGCCGCAGGTCGGAATGATATTCACATCCACATACGCGCCGATCGGCATAGATACTTCCACACTTGTATCCTCGATCTCGTTCTGGGCAGGCAGCTGGATGACAACACGATCGAATACGCGGGCGCATACTTTCTGCAGCCCGCGAGTTGCAGGACGCAGATCGGTTTCGATCAACCCGGCTTTTTCAAGGACATTGATATGAAGTGTGGCTGTAGACGGAGGGAGATGAAGCGCTTCCGCAATCTCGAGCAGCGTACAGGTATGAGCGCTTAAAAAACGCAAAATCTCCAGGCGCGTTTCGGAACCCAGTGCCTTGGTCACTGCCTCCAATTTCTGGAGATTATGATCGTCGGCAAGGAGTTCCAGCACACGTGCATTGGGGAGATTTTGGGAGCCGGTCGTTGTGAGGGGAACGCCAGTTGGAAACATAAAATTATGTTTTGCTACATAAAATTATATTTCATTTAGCAGAAAAGTCAAGAGGCAAAATCAAGTTTGATGCGGTTATCAAGTTGCATGGATTTAACAAGGATTGTTACATTTTGTTACAGTAGTGAGATTCCAAGTTCATCAGAACATTCCACCCATTCTATGAAAAGTCGTTTTTAGCGCAGGATATAAATCCTGGTAAAGTGTGTATGCTTCTCGATACCCATCCCTCTGTGAGGGATCGGGCTGTGTGCTGCCCGTGATTTTGATGCACAGATCAGTTGCGGAGGGAACATCCGTCCACGCGCCTGCCCCTACGCCCGCCAGGATCGCCGCGCCGTAGGCCGCGCCTTCGGTGGTGTTGACGGTCACCAGCTCCGCATCCAGGACAGATGCCAGGATCTGCTTCCACAGCGCGCCTTTTGTTCCTCCGCCGGATGCGCGCACCTGAGTGATCTCCCCCAATCCCGCATTCTGGATTAACGTGAAGCTGTCCTTCAATCCAAACGCGACGCCTTCGAGCACAGCCCGCGTCATGTGGGCCCGGTGATGGCGGATCGTCAGCCCGATGAACGCGCCGCGCGCCAGGGGGTCGGGATGCGGAGTTCGCTCACCGCTTAAATATGGGAGGAACTGTAATCCTTCGCTGCCTGCTGGAATAGATTCTGCTTCTCTTAACAATTCATCAAAAGGTACTTTCGGCGCGAGCGTATCGCGGTACCACTGCAGGCTCCCGGCAGCAGAGAGCATCACGCCCATGAAATGCCACAAGCCCGGCACGGCGTGACAAAAGGCATGCAGCCTTCCTTCCGGCTCGATCAATGCAGATGGAGTTGTCGCGAATACCACGCCGCTCGTCCCAACCGTTAACCCGATGATGCCTGGCTCCACGGCTCCCACACCAACCGCGCCTGCTGCCTGATCGCCGCCACCGGCTGCCACCGGCGTCCCGAATTTGAGTCCCGTGCGTTGAGCCGCCTCTTCTGTTACATAACCGGTAAACTCTGTGCCTTCAAACGTGCGCGGCATCCAAGCACGCGGAATCTCGAGCGCCGACAAAACTTCAGCAGACCAACCGCGCGATTTAAGATCGAAGAGGACTGTACCTGCTCCATCGGCTTTGTCCATCGCGAATTCGCCTGTCAGCTTATAACGGATGTAATCCTTCGGCAGTAAGACGTGCTTCGCCTTGACAAACACCTCCGGCTCATTTTCTTGTACCCAGAGAATCTTGGGCGCCGTGAAACCCGTCAACGCGACGTTGCCGGTGATCTGGATAAATCTCTCTTTTCCAATGCGTGCATGGATCTCATCGCATTGTTTTTGCGTGCGCTGATCGTTCCACAGGATGGCCGGACGGAGGACATTCCCCGCCTCGTCGAGCAGGACAAGACCGTGCATTTGCCCTGTCAGGCCGACTGCCCCGATTTTTTCTCCGCCGACTCCTGCCAGTTCCAATGCCGAGCGGATGCTCGCCGACACCGCCTCCCACCACTCGCGCGGATCCTGCTCCGACCACAGCGGCCGCGGCGTCTGCAACGTATGCGGCGACGATGCCGCTGCGATCACCTCGCCGCGCTCATCGATGATCAATGCTTTGCTGCCTGTCGTGGATGTGTCAATGCCGAGGAAGTATGTCATTCGCTATTCCAATCCCAGTGTTTCCACCAGCTGCTGCACGTCGCTCTCATGGCGCGGGCGATCGATATCTTTGTAAAGTTCCCAGGTCTCGGTGTGTGAAGCTGTTTCACCGGGCGCGATTGTACGTATGGGAGCCAGCGTTTCGAGCTCGATAAACCTGTGATCACAGTAACATTCGCTTGAGCTGCCAAAATCGAAATACTCGGCCCGCGGGTCATACTCGGCGCGTTTTACAAACAGGTTCCCATTCCACCAGTAGGCCAGCCAGCCGCGCGGATTCGGGAAACCGACCTTGAACGGCGAATCCAGCTCCGCATCCAGGAGAATGTAATTTCTGCCCCAGCGTACGTTTGGATTGACCATATTCGTATACGGCCAAAAGGCCAGGGAGCGATGCGGCAGCACACCTGTATCCTGCCGGGTCTGCGGCAAGATCGCCGTGCCTCCTGTCTTCAGCTGCGTGAGCGCCCAGAGCGCGCACGTGACCGGCCAGGCTCCCTGATTGGTCATGTAGTGCGTAATGACAACCTGGGGTGCATCTCCCGGGAGACGAATTTCGATGGTCTTCTGCAAGCCGGTTTGCGGTTCTGTCTTTTGTGTGACCGTCAGTCCCTGTTCAGAAGGGACGATATCCACGGGGGAATCATCGGGCAGATACGTGCGCCCGGGTTCTTCTGGCGCGTGCCACAGGCGATGTCCCCCATAAAAATGGAACGCGCCGCCGTTGGGAAGATCGATCACAGTCTCCGGCACTTCGGCGAATAGATTTTCCCCGTCCTTAAAGCCAAATGCAAGAATACGTGGTCCGACCGAACGCGTGACCAGCAGCTTCAGAGATTTGTTTTCCAGTGGATGGCATTCCAGCCCAAGAAAGGTTTCCGTTTTCATGCCTCTCCCAATTTAGCTAAACTCGCTGGTCGAGTAGTGGCGCCACGGCACCACGTATCGAGACCAGAGGTAGCATACAAACAAAATATTACTTGCATCGCTGTGGTCTCGACGCCGCATGATTTGCTAGGCAAATCACGTACGGTGCCAGTGTACGGGCTGGAAAAAGCATCCAGCCCTACTCGACCAACTGATTGCTTCTAAGACAAGCTCTCAAGAGATTGGAGCAGCTTCGATTATTATATTGATTTATTCAACGGACGCCTAATAATACCTCGACAGTTAACTGGTCGAGGCGCTCGTACTTGAGCCCGCGCGCGCCGAGTGCGGAACGGTCAAAGCTTTGGGCCCTTAAGGCATCGGCTTTCTCAGCGCTGTACTTTCCAAAGTATTGATCCATCGAGCCGTCGTCGGCATTGATCTCCGCAACCAGAGCCTGGATTTCCTGGTCATCATTCCAGCAGGCGACCTTGTCCTTGAGGATCAGATACGTGCGCATACAGCCGCGCGCAAAATCCTTGACACCTTCATAGTCCTCGGTGCGGTAGGCATGCGCATCGAAGTGACGGCTGCCGTCATAACCGTTATCTTCCAACAGCTTCACGAGGAAGAAGGCGCTCTTCAGGTTCACCGCGCCGAAGCGGAAGTCCTGGTCGTAGCGACCAAAGGCCTGGTCGTTCAGGTCAATGTGGAAGAGCTTGTCGGACTCTAATGCCTGCGCGACGCCGTGCACGAAATTGAGTCCCGCCATGTGTTCGTGGGCCACCTCGGGATTGACGCCCACCATCTCCGGATGATCGAGCGTTTCGATGAACGCCAGCATGTGTCCCGTCGTAGAGTTATAGATATCGCCGCGCGGTTCGTTGGGCTTGGCTTCCAGAGCAAACTTTAAGTCATACTTTTTATCCAGCACATACTCGCACAGGAAATTCATCGCCTCGCGCGAACGCTTGATGGCCGTGATCGGATCCTTGGCCGCATCGGTCTCGGTCCCCTCACGTCCGCCCCAGAAGACGTACGTCTTGGCACCGAATTCAACACCCAGGTCGATCGCGTTCATGGTTTTCTGCAAAGCATAAGCGCGCACTTTGGGGTCATTGGATGTGAAGGCGCCATCTTTGAAAACGGAATTTCGAAAGAGGTCTGTGGTGGCCATCGGGACGACCAGTCCTGTTTCCTCCAGTGCCCTCCTGAATTCCTTTTTGATGGCGTCGGCTTCGGAAGGCGTGGCGTCGATGGGGATCAGATCGTTGTCGTGGAAGTTGACACCATACGCGCCGACCTCGCCAAGCAGGCGAACCAGATCTGCCGGTGATTTAGTCCCTCGCACAGGCCCACCGAATGGATCCCCGCCAATGTTTCCAACCGTCCATAGGCCAAACGTAAATTTGTGTTCTGGTTTGGGGGTGTAGTCAGTCATGGAAGACTCCTTGATTCAAAAGAATTTTTCACCACGAAGGTTTTTTGATTTTCCTTCGTGATCCTTGGTTCCTCTGTGGTTAGCATCTTGTGGCTACTTTACTTCAAACATCGCAGTCACCGGCTGGGGCGCGCCCAAATCCTGCCCGCGTTTTCCCGGCGAACACCCGCCCACTTCCAGGCGAAACTCACCGGGCTCGAGAGTCAGGTTGCCCTCATCGTTATAAAACGACATCATCTCGGGTGTCAACCTAAATTTCACCGTCTGGCTTTCGCCTGCTTTGAGAACGACTCTTTCGAAACCGACTAAATGATGAAGTGGAACAATCGTCGAGGCCTGGAGATCGCACAGGTAAAACTGGACGACCTCGGCCGAGTCCCGGGTGCCGCTGTTGTGCAGGGTGACGCTGACGTCGAGCGAATCTCCGGCGGGGATCTCCGTTTTGTCAAGCTGCAGATCAGAATACTCGAAACAACTATAACTTAATCCAAAGCCAAAGGGATAGAGCGGCTCCACCGTCATGTAGCGATATGTGCGACCCGTCATGCAGTAATCGTCAAAAGCGGGGATCTGGTCGAGGGACCGGGGGAAGGTCACCGGAAGCTTACCGGCAGGAGAGATATCGCCGAAGAGCACATCGGCCACGGCCCGTCCGCCCTCCATGCCGGGGTACCAGACGAAGAGAATCGCATCCACCATGTCCTCCAGCTCGCCCAGGGCAATGGGACTGCCACCCGTGAGTATGAGCACGATCCTCACGCCGTGGATCGAAAGCTCCTTGAGGTAATTTACCTGGCTCTCCGGCAAAGAAATAGTATCACGGTCGCCGTTCATGGGAGAGAGCAATGATTCGCCTTCTTCCCCTTCGAGAAAAGAGGAGATACCTGCACAGACAATGGCGAAATCGGCAGACTGTGCCATCCCGGGCGCCCAAGTACTTTTGATCTCACGTGGATGCTTCAACATGGCTCCCGAGGTGTACTCCATGCCCATGCCCTCCGGGATGCGCCCCGTGATGCCCTCGAGCAGCGTGATCATCTGATCGTTGAAGCCGTAATAGTTGCCAAGCAGCACTTCCACGCTGGTGGCCGTGGGACCCGTGACAAAGATCTTTTTCGTGGAGGGTTTGATCGGCAGGATGTTATTCTTGTTCTTCAACAGGACAACTGCCTCTGTAGCTGTACGGTATGCAAGCTGGCGATGTTCATCACAGGCAACGACATCCGGCGAGATGGACGTGAATGGCACCTCTTCCGGCGCGTCGAACATACCCAGTTTGAAGCGCGTACCGAGGGTGCGCGCCAGGGCGCGGTCCACGTCTGCTTCTGTGATGAGCCCGCGCTGGATCGCTTCCGGAATTTCGTTGAAGACATGATCGCATCCCAGATCACACCCGCGTTGTAACGCCAGAGCCGCGGATTCGGCTGCATCTTTCGTAACTTTGTGATTGAGATGAAAATCGGATAGCGCCCCACAGTCTGAGACGAAATGACCCTGGAAATTCCATTCCCCGCGCAGGATCTCCTCGATCAAGAGCTTGCTGCCGCAACAGACTTCGTCGAGCGTGCGGTTGTAAGCGCCCATGACGGATTCGACCTTTGCCTCTGTGACGAGCCTTTTGAATGCAGGCAGATAGGTGTCATACAGCTCGCGCTTTGTGACGATGGCGTTGAAGGTGTGACGATCCTTTTCGGGCCCGGAATGGACAGCATAATGCTTGGCGCATGCGGCCGCTTTGAGATATTTGGGATGATCGCCCTGCAAGCCCTTCACGAACGCAGACGCCATCTCGCCGGTCAGGAAGGGATCTTCGCCCCACGTCTCCTGCCCGCGCCCCCAGCGC
>LLBZ010001824.1_pt2 | contig 17697 bp, 15 predicted proteins | sample 1489421 | NCBI WGS metagenome assembly LLBZ01 (sample SAMN04092657, study PRJNA295927) | soil metagenome | biome: Soil prokaryotic community; feature: Bulk soil; isolation source: soil from tomato rhizosphere | host: tomato cultivar Moneymaker | place: South Korea | collected 2011-11-01 | reverse complement strand
AGGCGACGCAGAAATCGGTGGCGAGGCCGGCCAGCGTGAGGTCGGTCACGCCGCGCGTCCTGAGATAGCCCTCGAGGCCGGTCGGCGTCTGGTGGTCGTTCTCGAAGAACGCGGAATAGCTGTCGATCGCGGCGCGAAAGCCCTTGCGGAGGATGAGGTCGGCGGGGTCGGTCCAGAGCGCGCCGTGGAAGGCGGCGCCGGCGGTGCCCTGAACGCAATGGACGGGCCACAGCACCTGCGGGCCATAGGACATGCGGGTTACGCTGAACGGCTCCGCGCCGGGATGGTTGGCGGCGAACGAGGAATGGTCGGCCGGATGCCAGTCCTGGGTCAGCACCCGGACCGGGAAATCCGCCATCAGGGCGTTGACGCGCGGGATGATCGCGTCCCCGTCCGCGACGGCGAGCGCGCCGCCGGGGCAGAAATCGTTCTGCACGTCGATGACGATCAGGGCTTTGACCATCCGCGGCCTCCTCTTCTGACGTCCATGCGTAGAAAGCGGGCGCAGGGGCGTCAATGGTCTGCGTTCGGCCGTGCCCCCTTTGGCCGAGGCTTGCAACCGTGGTGCGGGCGTTCTAAGGGCCGGCCATGATCGTCGTCGCCGCGCTGTACAGGTTCACGAATTTCACCGATCCGGGCGCGCTGCGCGGGCCGCTCCTCGAGGTTTGCGAGGCGCAGGGCGTGCGCGGAACGCTGCTCCTGGCGCGCGAGGGGATCAACGGCACCATCGCGGGCACGCGGGCGGGGATCGACGCGGTCCTGGGGCATGTTCGCACCCTGCCCGGTTGCGCCGGGATCGAGTGGAAGGAAAGCCCGGCCGCCGGCATGCCCTTCGGCCGGATGAAGGTGCGGCTGAAGCGCGAGATCGTGACGATGGGCGAGTCTTCGGTCGATCCCACGGCCGGGACCGGGCGCTATGTCGACCCCGAGGCGTGGAACGCGCTGATCTCCGCCCCCGACGTGGTTGTGATCGACACGCGCAACGACTACGAGGTTGCCATCGGCACATTCGAGGGCGCGCTCGATCCCGGCACGAAAAGTTTCGGCGAGTTTCCCGCCTGGTGGCGTGCGCACGGAGACCGGTTCGGCAACAAGCGGATCGCGATGTTCTGTACCGGCGGCATCCGCTGCGAGAAATCGACGAACTTCCTGATCGGCGAGGGCGCAGGCGAGGTCTTCCACCTGAAGGGCGGCATCCTGAACTATCTCGAGAAGGTCGGGGCCGAGGAAAGCCTCTGGCGCGGCGAATGCTTCGTCTTCGACCAGAGGGTCAGCGTGGGCCACGGGCTGCGCGCGGGAACGCATGGCATGTGCCATGCCTGCCGGCGGCCCGTTTCGGAGCAGGCTCGCCGTCATCCGGATTACGAGGAAGGCGTGTCCTGCCCGGCCTGCAAGCACGAGTTCGGCGATGCCGACCGGACGCGGTTCCGCGAACGGCAGCGTCAGGCGATGCTGGCCCAGGCGCGCGGCGGGACGCATCTGGGCGCGGAGAGCGTGACGGGTCAGCGCGCGAGGAAGGCGAACAGCCGATCGAGCCGGTCGGGACCGACGCGGGACCAGTCGTAGGAGAGCGACGTGGCGCGGCAGATGGCGCCGCGTTCATGGCGCAGGTCCGGGTCGGACGCATAGCGCCACAGCCGGTCGCGCAGCGCGTGGATGTCCCGCGGATCGACGATATCGACCGCGCCCGTCTCCGCGCCGATCCGCCCCGCTCCGGGCGCGGACGCGATGACCGGGAGGCCGTGGGCGGCGGCCTCGTAGGTCGCGATGGGATCGCCTTCCTCGAGCGAGGGCAGGACGGCGACATCGGCGGCGCGGTATTCATCCTCCATGCCGCTCAGGAACCCGGCGGGGCTGACCGACGGCAGGTTGAGGACATCGGCATAGAGACGCCGGATCAGCGGCGAGATCTCGCCCACGATCCTGAGTTCGGCATTGTCGGGCGGCTGCCGCCAGGCGTCGAGGAGAAGGTGCAGCCCCTTGCGCACATCGTCGCGGCCGACGAAGAGGAACCGCACACGGCGGCCCTTCGCCGGATTCGGCGGCGTGGGTGCCGGCGGCACCCAGGTGCCGAAGCCCGCCGGAACGACGCGATCGGCATAGGCGGTGCGGCGATACGAATCCTCGACACCGGGACTGGGCGCGAAGATTGCCGCACAAAGGGCATTGCGCGCCTCCTGCATGGCGATCCGTTCCGGCGTGATGCCGTGCTGCGGCGCCACGCCGAGCGCCTCATAGGCTGCATCCAGCACCTCTTTCGCGGCGGCCATGCGGGTGTTGACCGCTTCGGTCACGATCCGCAGGCCGCGCCGCGCGACGGCCTCGAAGGTACACAAGGGTACGCCCGGCCAGAGATAGGCGATGTCGTCCTCATCGGCAGAGGCGAGGAAGCGCCGCTGCAACTCGATCTGCGCGAGAGGGCGCATGGGGTCGTAGGGCAGCCGCCGCAGGACCGAAGGAATGACCGTCGAGGTGGCGAAGCCGGTCTCTCCGCGCCAGCGCAGGAAGGGGGTGTGCAGGCTTGGCGCATAGCCCGCCATCGCTCCGGCCTGCAGGATCGACCAGCAGGTCTGGCTGATCCCCGATGCTTCCACGGGGCCGGCAAGCAGGGCGCGAATCCGCGTCCGCGCCTTGGCCGCCGCCCTGCCATTCGGCACGCCGGACACGCGGCCGTTCCCCCTGGCGAACCACTTGGCCGGAGAAAAGGAAACCTGATCGTCGTAGGTATTCGCCACCCAGAACACTCACACCAGATGCAGGGTCGGGTAAGGCCCCGACCATTGCCGCCCGACTCCGCAGCGCAGACCCGGGATCGCGGAGAACCCGCCGCATCGCTCGCCTGTCACGATAAGACCCGACATATCCCCGCTACCATCAATTGCAAGCTTGTAGCATGCCGGGGGCCGGTTGGCGTTCACGCAGGCACTCCGGTCGCGCCGCGAAGGCATTACTGTGGCCAACCGATCAACATTTGCCGACCCTCGGTGACGCCCGGACTCACACTTTCCGAAGCGGCGGCCCGATGCCGGCTTCAACTTCGAAGGCGCTTGGGCTACGGCTATGAGTGCTGAAGTCCGTCGAGAATGTGCCATGAGCGAGACCGATCCCGGCCAGCCGATGAAGAAGGCGAAGAAGCGCGGGCTGAACCGGCTTGGCGCGCTGCGCAACATCATCGTCGATCTCAAGCGCGCCTATCTCCGCCGGGTCTGGAAGATGGACATCCATCCGACCGCGCAGTTTTCCCTTTCCGCGAAGTTCGACCGGACCTTTCCGATCGGCATCCATGTCGGCGCGCATTCCTACGTCGCCTTTGAATCGCGGCTTCTGACCCATGACCGCACCCGCGGCCTGTACCTGCACACGCGGATTGGCGAGAACTGCTTCATCGGCGGCCGCAGCCTGATCCTGCCGGGGGTGGAGATCGGCGACCACTGCGTGGTGGGCGCCGGTTCGGTGGTGACGAAATCGGTGCCGCCCCGGTCGATCGTCGCGGGCAACCCGGCCAGGGTGATCCGCAGCGGCATAGAGGTCGGGCACTACGGCCGCTTCCTCGACGCCGATGCGCGGGAAAGCGCTCTGGTCGATCAGGGCCTCGCGTAGCGATGCGCCGCCGGGCGGCCCTGCTCGCCGTGCTCGCGGGCGGCGCGGCGATTGCCCTTGCCGCTGGTTTCGGAATGCGGGGCGAAAGCGGTCCGCCGCGCGATCTTCCGCCAGTGGCGCGCGCGCTGCCCGCTGGCGAATTGCGCATGGTCGCCTTCGGCACCAGCCTGACGCAGAACGGCATCTGGCCCGACGCGGTGGCCCGCCGACTGTCGGAATGCCTGGCCATGCCCGTAAGCCTGATCCGCGTGGCGCAGGTCGGCGCGACTTCGGACTGGGGGCGCGGGGAGGTGCGGCGCGTCGGCGGCGCGGCCCCGCACCTCGTGCTGATCGAGTTCGCGGTCAATGACGCCGATCTGATCGACGGGATGGGGCCGGGCCGGTCGCGCGAGACCTTGCGCGCAATCCTGTCGGACCTGCGCCGCAGCGCGCCGGATGCCGTCATCGTTGTGATGTCCACGAATCCCGCCCGGGGACTGCGCGGCTGGCTGCGGCCGTTCCTGCCCCGCTATTTCGCCCTCTTCCGCGAGGTCGCGGAGGAGGCGCGCGCGGGCTTCTTCGACGGGGCTGCCCGCTGGCGGAACGACCTCAGGTCCGCCGATCTCCCGGACGGGCTGCATCCCGCGCCCCAAGCGGAGGCGCGCGTGATCGTGCCGGCGCTGACGGCGTTTCTCGGCAACGCCTTCGGGCGCGAATGCGGCTGACTTAACCGCCCGCGCGGCCAGCCGGCGCCGCCCGCAACACCCGGGCAGCGAATGCTATCAGACCGGGGGCAACCTGCCGGCAAGCCCGCCGCCGTCGCCTGTGCGATCGGTCTTACGGCGACCCGGCGCCATCCACCGGACGAGCGCCGACGGATTTCCGGCGCGGCCGGCCCCCCTGCGGCGCGGTCCCGCAAGAGGGAACTCGCATGATCTCGTTATCTTCGCTGGCACTCGGCCAAGGCTCGGGGCGCGGAACGCCGCCACCGGTTCTCGGCACCGTCTCTGTCAACGCCTTTTCGCGCGACCGCACGCTTTTCGACAGCGGCGCGGGTTTCGGACGCGATGCCGCGGACATCCCGCTCGCAGGTCGCGGCACGCCCGGAGAAATCGTCCAGGCGCGCGCATTGTCGGTCGATGACGGCGGCGCCTCCGCGACCGTCTGGACCGACATCGCGACGATCGACGGGGCGGGCGACTGGAGCGGGGTGATTTCCGCGCCGCGCTCCGCCTCCTGGTACAGGCCGCAGGTGCGCCTCAAGGCGACACCCTCGGTCAGTGCGCAAGGGGCTGCCCGGTTCGGCGTGGGCCACGTCATCGCAATCTGGGGCCAGTCCGAGCCGGAGCGGCTGTTGCTCGCGTTCCAGGATCTTGCCGCGGCGCCCGCGATCACCGATGACGAGGCGCTGCAGATCCTGATCGGCGCGGCCGGTACACCGCAGCGGTACTTCGTCCGGCAGGGCGCGCCGTTCACCTCGGCCGTCGCGGCACTGGCGGACACGCTAATCACCACCCGGCCGGGCGAGAAATTCGCCGTCGTCTTCCAGACCGTGCCCGGCACCGACCCGAGGGAGCTTGTCGACGACAGCAACCCCTCCCGTTCCTGGGCCGCCGACAAGGCGCTGCATGACTATGCGACGGCGGACGGCCAGCATGTCGGCCTTGCGGCGATGTCCTGGTTCGCCGCCCCCGGCAGCCTCGGCGCCAGCTATGGCGAGGCGATGTTTCCGCTGTTCGCCGGCCGCAAGACCGACGGAACGCCCGTCAGCTTCCCTGCCACGATCACCTATGGCTCGGGCCTCAGCTATCATGCCGATCACTGGTTCGGCGAACTCTACGACTATGCCCACACGCGCTGGGTGCCCTACGGGCCGCACCGCTTCGACATCGACGCCGACATGGCGGACGCGACGCATTTCCTTGGCGGTGCGGTGCAGCCGGCCTTCGTCAACAAGCAGTCCGCGCGCGCAAGCTGGCGGGCAATGCTGGCGCTGCCGCATGCGACCATGTTCCTGCCGCGCGGGCTCGAGCCGCTGACCTATGTGAACGGCTACGACGACGGCGCGGGCGGCTGGACCGACTTCGCCCATCCGTCCGGCGTCACGGCGGACGGGCGCCAGGCCCTTGCGCGGCTGACCGCGGCGGCGATCCTGCAGTCGGCGGGTCTGGCGCCCTGGCCGGTGCCGGCCTTCGATGCCTGCCTGTGGGAGCCGGGCGGCGCATGGGTCGAGGTCTGGTCCTCGGCGGGCCCGGTGACGACGACACGGCGCACGCGCGGCGAAGCACCGCTCGGCACGGCCTTCCCGCACTGGACCGAGGTGATGGGCTTCCAGATCAACGGCCAGCCGGCGAGGACCGTGCTGGTCGTCGCCGGGCGCGTCCGCATCTTTCCCAACGCCGCGCCGTTCACCCATGCCGACATCCTGACCTTCGGCGAAGGCGGCGCGAGCGGGGCGCTGCAATTTCCCGAGGATTACGTGGCGAATGTCTGGAAGAACCTGCCCATCGTCGACCTCGGCATATCCGGGCTGGACGGTCTTCCGGTGAGCGCGATGCCCGCCGCGCCGGTGCTTGCGAACACCCTGCCGGCGACAGCGGCCAAGTTCACCACCTCGGCCACCGGTCCCTACTTCCTCGACCCCGCCAACCTCTCCGCCGGGGTCTCGGGCATCACCTTCGCCGCCCGCTTCCGGGTGCCGGCACTTCCCAACGCGACGACCTACATCCTCTTCGCGCAATCCGCCGCCAGTTGCGACATCGAACTGATGAACAACGGCAACCTGCGGTTCAACGTCAAGGACGGGGCCGGCGTCAAGGTGCTGACCAACCAGGTCGTGACCGCGAACATCGCCGCGGGCGTGTGGCACGATCTTGTCTGTTCGGTCGATCATGCCGCGCAGCGGCTGATCGTCGCCAACAACGGGAACGTCGTTGCCACCGTTCCCTTCAGCGTGTCGGGCAACGGCGTCTTCGCGAACAACAGGGCGCTGAGCCTCCTGGGGCGGAACAGCGGCAGCCTCCAGTACATCGGCGAGGTCGAATACGCCCGCGTCTGGCTCGGCGTCACCGGCAGCGGGGCGGTGCCCTCGGGCCCGTCCTACAAGGCATTGACCGGGCCCGCCTCCCTGGTCAATGCCGACGCATGGAAGCTCGGCGCCAACGCGACCTGAGGGCCTTTGCCGGAAAAAAGAAAACGGCGCGGTTCCCCCGCGCCGTTCTCCTTTCCACGCGCGACGGTTACCAGAGCGCGATCAGCGACGAGGCCGTCGTTCCCGTCGCCATCACCCGGCGGGCACGGATCGGGAGGATCGTCCCGCCCTGCACATTCTCGAACGACGCATCCTGGCCACCCGCCATCCGCACGGCAAGCGTGCCGCCCTGGCCGACGAAAAGCGCCCGCGGCACGACCGGCAGGTCGGTCAGGTCATCGGGAATGACGGCGGCGGCATCCCGCCCCGGCGCGGTAAGATTGGTGGCAAAGTCGGCGAACTTATCCATGGTTCCGATCCTCTCAGGGAAATCGACCTGCTCCGCCGAGACCTGCCACGTCGAGGACTGCACGGTTCGGCTGAGGGTCATCACGAAAGCCGGCGCGGCCGCAAGGACGCCCGCGGGCGCGGCAGTTTCCGCCAGCAGGGATTAAGAATCCCGATCAGCGCCGAACGCTGCACCCCCGACCGGGCGAACGATCCGGGGCGTACCGATGCCGAGCGCCTGCGCGAGCATCCATCCGCCGCGCAGGAAACGCAGCCGCAGCAGCGTGACCGCGCCGCGCCAGCGCTCGCCCGCTCCGTTCAGGCGGGGATGGCGGAGCACCCGCGGCAGGTGCGCGATACCGCTTGCCGCCACCGCGAAAGCGCGGGCGAACCAGAGCGCCCGTCCCGCGGCCCCCGGTCGGCTCGCCATGTGCAACTCGAACATCTCGCGCGAGATGCGGCGCCATTTCCGCCTGAGCGCCGGCCAATCCCGCCGCGTCGGGTGGCCGACGCGAAGACCTTCCTCCAGCACCAGCCGGAACCCCTTTTCGCGCGCCCGGAAGCACCATTCGGCATCTTCGGACAGACCGTGCACGAAGGGGCCGACCGCCTCGAACACCGACCGCGTGGTCAGCAGATTGGCCGTGACGGAAAATCCCTTCCGTTCGATGTAGTCCCTGTAGTTGAACGCGAAAACCGTCTCGAACGCCTCGGCGCCCGTTCGGGGCGGCGGCGTCTCGTCGAAGACGTCGATCGCGCCGCCCACGAGATCGGCCCTGCCGACCGTGCGCTTGGCCACGGCCAGCCAATCCGGCGCCGGCACGCAGTCGGCATCGAGGAAGAAGATCGCCGGCGCCCGGCTTTCCGCCACGCCGCGATTGCGCGCATTGGCGGCGCCGGAAAGCGGCTCGGTGACAATCCGGACGAAGGGGAAGCGGGCGCTGATGTCGGCAAGCGGTTCGGTCGAGCCGTTGTCCACCACCAGCACATCGACATCTTTGCGGTCATTCCCCTCCAAAGCCTCCAGGCAGCGGCCAAGCCGCGCCGAATCGTTGAAATGGGGGATGATGACAACGTGGCCTGACGTCATGGTTTCGATCCCCGGCTCGGCTTTCCCGCAGTGATTCCGGTCTGCCAAGTTCATGATCGGGCCGCAATCCCGATCTCTGCAGCGCGACGAATTTTCACGATTGGGAAACGATGCCGCAATCTCGGGGAAATCGTCCCTGAATTGTGGCAACATTGCGGCTTCGCCGGATGGTTTAACGGCCCGAAACACCACCTACGCCTCCCCAAAACAAGCAAAATACTCGCATAGGTTGAATTCTGGCGCGCATGGCCGAAAAATGGAGCAATTATGGCAAATCCATGTTTCCCGCCGCGCGAACTATGCTAGATTGGTGTGGACGGAACTTGCTGTATTCTCCGAAGGGGTGGTTATGTCTGGGGTAAAATGGGTGGCCGGCGCCATTGTTGGCGCGGTTATGACAATGAGTGCGGCCGCAGCGAATGCTGATCTGATCGACTTCACCGCCGCAGGAACCGGTGCGACCGGGACGCTGTTTGGTGGCTCGGTCACATGGAACATGACGGCGAGCGGACCGCTGAACAACGCGCAGGCCTTCGATGGCAAGGCGACGGCGGCCACTTCGGCGGCGGGTCTGGCGCTTCAGACCGACGGCTACGGCGTTGGCGCGAAGGACGATGAAATCACCACCTTCGCCAACGGCGAGCAGGAATGGATCCGCGTGTCCTTCAGCAATCCCGTGCTGGTGAACGCGCTCTACTTCCTCGACCTGTTCGTCGCGAAAGACGGATCGTCGCGCGAAGTGGCGATGGCGTCGATCAACGGCGGCTTCCCGATCGTGTCGACCTATGCGTCGGACGTGATCGGCAACCAGCGGGCGGGCTTCGCGGCCTCGACCTTCGCGCCGATCCTCGTCAGCGATATCTTCTTCACCATCCTCAGCACCAACGACAATGTCGGCTTCGCCGACGGCGCGCTGGCGGGGATCGGTCTTGCGCCGGTTCCGGTGCCGGCCGCGGGGCTTCTGCTTCTGGGTGGTCTCGGCGGCCTCGCTGCCCTTCGCCGCAGACGCAAGGCGGCCTGACCGAACTCTGAAGGCTAAGAGCAAAAGGCCGGGCTTCTGCCCGGCCTTTTGCTTCTGTTCGTCGCGCGAAGACGCCAGCGGGTTAGCCGTAGCTGCCGTAGTCGTAGCCGACGGAATCGTCGGAATAGCGGCATTTGTTCAGCACCACGCCCAGGACATTCGTCAACTGGGCGATCTCCTTCTCGCAGATGTCGATGTTCGAAAGCGTGGTGCTTTCCGCCGCCGCAACCAGAAGCGCGCAATCGACGTTGCCCAGGAAGCCGACATTGTCATCGCTGGCAAGCATCGGGGACATGTCGAACAGCATGACGTCCGGCCGCCAGCGCCGCTCCACCGCGTCGAGCGCGTCCCGCGTCGCCTGGCTCTGGAGCAGCTCCGCCGGGCGGGTGCTGACCTTCGCGTTCAGCGCCACGATCAGGTTGTCGCTCATGCGCACGGCGCACTGCTCGAACTCGGCGGCGCCCTCGAGGTATTCGTGCAGCGACTTCTCGGGCGAATGGCCAAGCGTCCTTTGCAGCGACGGCCGCCGGAAATCGAAATCCATCAGCATGACCTTGAGGTCTTTCTGTCGCGCGAGGCTGAGCGCGAGGTTCAGCGACACCGTCGACTTGCCGCAGCCCGCCTCGGGCGAGGTGATCGCAAGGCGGCTCCAGCCCTTGTCCTTCATCGCCCGGATCGTGCGCGACCTGAGCATGTCGTAGGGCGCGGCAAACTTGCCGCCCGACAAGACGGTGATGCGGTAGCGTTCCGCGCTTCCCGGACTCAGTTCGATGCTGGGCAGGCTCAGCCATTCGGAAGGAGCCTGACCGGCGACAGCGGAAACCCTTGTTCGCGGCGCCTCGGGCCCACCCAAGGCGTTCCGGCGCATCTCCCGCGCCTTGGCCAGTGCCGCTTCAAGTTTTTCCATTCGCAATCAACCTTCCGCAATCAGCAATGCAGGACATCCCGCCTAGAGGTTCAGCCCCAGCTTTTCCGCGACCTTGCCGAAGATGTAGTCGAGCGGCGCGACATAGACGTGGACGGCATAGATCGCCGCCGGAATACCGACGATCGCCAGCAGCAGAAGGGCGACAAAGCCGCTGCGGCGCTTCATCATTTCCGATGGGGTGCGCATGTAGGGGATCGTGACCATCGGCGCGATGCCGAAATTGCTCAGGAGATCCTTGGGCCGCCGCACGGAACGGTTCAGCAGTTCGAGCAGCACGATGAGACCGATCCCGAGCATGATCCCGGCGCCGACCCCGCCGGCGGCGATCTTCAGCCGATCGGGCTTGGTCGGCGTATCGGGCGCGCTCGCGGCCTCGACCACGGTGATGCGTTCGCCCTTGGACAGGGTTTCCACCTGCTCGTTGTTCGACGCCGCGGCCAGCTTCTGGACCACGCTGTTGTACTGCGCCTGGATGTTGGCGAGATCGCGGTTCATGCCGTCGAGGACGATCTGGTTCGCCGGCGTGCGGTCGATCGAATCCTTCAGGACGTCGAGCTGCGCGATCAGCTGCTTGCGCTGTTCTTCAAGCGCCGCGATCTGCGTATCCATGCTGGCGACCTGGATATCGAGCGGCGACATCGCCGTGCCCGACGCGCCCGCCGGAAGCTGCTGGGCCTTCACCACCTCTTCGAGCTGCTTGATCTGCGCCTCAAGCTGCCGGACCTTGGGATTGGTCGGCGACAGCACCGCGAGGAACCCGTTCATCTGCTGGCGCAGCGTGTCCAGCTGCTTGGCCTCGGGCGTCTGGTTGATCGTGGTGCCGGTCAACTGCCCCGTGGCCTCGAAGAGCTGGATCATCCGCTGCTTCTGGTCCTTCTGCGTGGCGATGTCGCGCTCGGCGGTGGCCAGGCTGTTCTGCAAAAGCTGCTGCTGCCCGAGCCGGTAGGCCAGCGTCGAAGGGAGCGCGTCCTTGTTCTCCTCCTGGAACTTCAGGAGCTTCGCGCTCATCGCGCTCAGTTCGCCGTCGAGGCGCTTCTTCTCGTTCTCGAAGAAGTCGACCGAACCGACGGCGTTGCTCTTCCGCGATTGCGCATCCTCGGTCAGGATGATCGTGACATATTCGTTGACGACGCCGGCGGCCTTGGGCCCGGTCTCGCCATCGAACTGGATATCCATGATCGTCGCCGCGCCGCGGCCGGTATTGTTGTTGATGCGGGTATTGTTCTGCATCTCGGTGACGATCTGGTCCGGCGTCATCTTGTCGATGTCGCGGAACACCTTCAGCTTCTGCGCGATGTCCAGAAGGTTGACGCGCCGCATCAGGTTCTTCTGCGCCAATTGCAGCTTCTCCAGCGCCGCGGCCTGGACGCTCGGCGGCAGGAGGGCGCCGGGAATCTGCGGCGGCTCCACGATCAGCGTCGCGCGGGCGGTGTAGACGGCGGGCAGAAGATACGCGGCAGCCAGCGACGCGGTCGTCACCAGCACGAAGACCAGGATGAAGTAGTGGATGCGCCGCAGAAAGACAGCAAAGTAGAAAGACAGGTCGAGGTTCATTTCCGCTTCTCTTCTTCCGCCGCGATCTGGGCGGCGAAAAACACGCCGTCATCCAGCACGGACTGCACGACATGTTCGTCTACATGATGATGGTCCATGCTCCAAGCGTAGAGCAGGGACATATCAGACAATTGATTGACGAGACGCGGCACGCCGTGGGTGTGCTTGTAGATCAGCCGCGCGGCGTCGGGCGTGATCTCCTCGCCGGAACCCCCGGCGGCCCTGAGACGGTGGGCGATCAGCTCGCCCACCGATTTCTCGTCGAGCGGCAGAAGATGGAAGCTGGCGGCGATCCGCTGGGCGAGCTGCCGCAGCGCCGGGTCGAGCACCAGCTCGCGCAGCTCCGGCTGACCGACGAGGACAAGCTGGATGACCTCGTCCTTGCCCGAGTTGATGTTGGTCAGCATCCGCAGTTCCTCGAGGCTCTCGCGCGACAGGTTCTGCGCCTCGTCGAAGATCAGGACGACACGACGTCCCGCCGCGTATTCCTCGATCAGGTAATCCTGAAGCTGCTGGAAAAGCTGCACATAGGTCGCGGTCGGTTCAAACGGCACGTCGAGCGCGTTCAGCACCCACTGGATCAGCTCGCCCCGGCCGCCCTGCGCGTTGGAGATCAGCCCGACGGTGACCTTGGAGCCGAATTGCCGCAGCAGCTCGCGCAAGAGCGTCGTCTTGCCGCAGCCGACGCCGCCGGTCACCAGCGTGATCGGCGCGCGCGACAGGATGCCAAACTCGAGGACCGAATAGGCGCGGCGGTGCTGCGCTGACCAGAACAGGAAATCGGGATCGGGGACGAGCGTGAAGGGACGCTCGCGGAACCCGAAGAAGTCCATGTAGAAGCCGACGCTGCTGGTGTCTTCCGCTCCGGTCTCCACGACCTTGTTCATTCAACGATCCATCTGGCCAATGCACATACCGAGATCCGCCCCACATGCAACACTGATAGCCCTTTTCAGGCCGGAGTTCACGGGCTAACTGCCCGATAACTTCGACAACTTGATGGCACAGTTTCACCTGCCCGCAACCTGTGGCGCGGACTTTCTCGAATCAAGGCTCCACTTGGCGCCGCGTTGCGGCGGTACACGCACAAAAAAACATTCCCTCATGCCTCTGTTTCCGAAACAGAAACTTCACTGAGATCAAGACCCTGGCGATTTCGGCCAAAATGCGGCGGGATTCGGCCCCTGCCGTGGCATCGCCGAGGGTTCCGCCGCCTTGCCGTGCGATTGTTGTTTTCGCCACGACGCGGAAAATGTTAATAGACGAACGGTGTGGTGGTGGCCTGGCAAGGCGGTGCCAGGCGGAGCGGCGCGGTGACGGGTTGCGGCTGTGGAGTAAGCGGTGAGACCATCGGAGTGGGCGTATGACGCTTCAGTTGAATGAATTGTCAGGCGAAATTGACATGTCGAGCGCTCCGGTGGGTCTGGTGACAGTTCCTCTTCGATCCGGCCTGTACCGCAACTACCTGAAACGGCTGCTCGACATCGCCGCGGTGGTCACCACCGGCGTCTTCGTCGGCCCGCTGATCCTTTTCCTTGCACTTCTGGTCGCCTTCGATGGCTCGAGTCCCTTCTACTGGAACGAGCGGGTCGGGCGCGGCGGACGCACCTTCCGGATGCTCAAGCTCCGCACGATGGTGCCGGATGCCGACAAGATGCTCGAGGAATACCTGTCGCGCAACGCCGCGGCACGGCTGGAATGGAACAGCACGCAGAAGCTCAAGTCCGATCCGCGCATCACCCGTCTTGGCGGCTTCCTGCGCAAGACGTCGCTGGACGAATTGCCGCAGCTCTGGAACGTCCTCATCGGTGACATGTCGCTGGTCGGGCCGCGCCCGATGATGCCAAGCCAGCGGCCGCTCTACCAGGGTCTCGCCTATTATCGTCTGCGGCCGGGCATCACCGGCATCTGGCAGGTGTCGGATCGCAATGAAAGCGCCTTCTCGAAGCGCGCCGAATACGATGCCGAGTATGACGAGACCATCTCCTTCCTGACCGACATGTTGCTGCTTTCGGCGACTGTGCGCGTCGTCCTGAAAGGCACCGGCTATTGAATTGACCTTTGTGCGGGTTTTCGCGCAAAGACAGCCTTGCCCGGCAGTGTTGCCATATTCGCGCCTCTGTCGTCTTCTATTGAACCGGCCCGGAAGCGCAGACGAGGAAACTGATGACGTTCCGCAAAGTTCTGATCTCGACCATTGCGGCCATCGGTCTGACGGCGCTCGCGGCCTGCGACAGCTCGAAGGAGCGTGCGGAGAAGTTCTACCTGTCCGGCATGGCCTATCTCGAAAGCGGTGACGTCGACCGCGCCCTTGTCGAGTTCCGCAACGTCTTCAAGCTCGACCCCGAGCATCAGGAGGCGCGCCGTACCTATGCCCGCGTCGAGCGCGACCGCGGCAACCTCCGCGAATCCTTCTCGCAATACCTCCGGCTGGTCGAACAGCATCCCGACGACCCCGAGGCGCTGCGGGCCCTGGCCGAGATGGCGGTGGCCAACGGCGACTGGGAAGTGGCCGAACGCTACGCGACCCCCGCCCTCAAGCTGCGGCCCGACGATCCCGAGCTTCTCGCCCTGAAGGCCGCCGCCGATTACGGCGCGGCGACCGAGGCCGACGATTCCGCCGGGATCGTGGATGCGATGAAGCGCGTGCACGGCCTGCGCGACCGGTTGCCACAGAACATCCTGCTGCGCCGGGTGGTGATCGACGATCTCTTGCGCGCGCAGGACTTCACACAGGCGCTGGCCGAGATCGACGCCGCGATCGAGCTCGAACCGAAGGACCGCCAGCTCTTTGCCCAGCGCATGGCCGTGCTCGCGGCGCTCGGCGACGAAACGGCGGTCGAACAGGGCCTGATCGACATGGTGGCGCGCTTCCCCGACGCGCCGGAGATGAGCGAGACGCTGGTGCGCTGGTACATCGCGCGCGGCCAGCTCGACAAGGCCGAGGCCCATCTGCGCGGCCGTATCGACTCCGATGCGCCGTCGGTCGAGACGGTCTTCCCCCTGGTGCGCTTCCTGGCCGAACATCGCGGCACCGCCCTTGCCGTGGCCGAACTCGACAAGGTCATCGCCGCGGGCATGACGACGCCGATCTTCCGCTCGGCGCGCGCCGGTTTCCTCTTCGACCTCGGCGAGCACGACAAGGCGATCGCCGACATGCGCGAGGTACTCAAGGCCGACGGAGACGCCGACGATACCCGGCGGATCAAGATCGGGCTGGCGCGGATGCTGTCGGCGACCGGCAAGGAGGACGAGGCGCAGCAGCTCGTCGAGGAGGTTCTGTCGGAAGATTCCGGCGCGGTCGAGGCGCTGAAGCTCAAGGCCGGCTGGCTGGTCCGCGACGACAAGGTGGGCGACGCGATCGCGACCCTGCGCCGCGCGCTCGACGAGAATCCCAACGACGCCTCGCTGATGACCCTCATGGCGCAGGCCTATGAGCGGGACGGCAACCGCGACCTGATGCGCGAGATGCTGTCGCTCGCCATCGGCGCGTCCAACCGCGCGCCCGACGAATCGCTGCGCTATGCCCAGTTGCTCGCCAGCGAGAACAAGCTCGTCCCCGCCGAAAGCGTCCTCATAGACGCGCTGCGGCTTTCGCCCGGCAATCCCGGCCTTCTGGTGCCGCTCGGCCAGATCTACGTCGCGATGCAGGACTGGCCGCGCGCCGCCGCCGTCGCCGACCAGCTTGCCGCCGGCGCCACGCCGGCCGAACACCGGGCCGCGGTGACGCTCCGGGCAGCGGTGCTCAACGGCCAGAAGAAGGGCGACGAGGCGATCGGCTATCTTCAGGATCTGGTGGCCAGCGGCAAGGCGGATCTCGGCACCAAGGTCGCGATCCTGCAGACCCACATCGCCAACGATCGCATCGACCGCGCGCTCGCCTATGCCAACCAGATGCTGAGCGAGGATCCCGGCAGTCCCGAGGTGCTGTTCATAAACGGCTCGGTCCAGCTTCTTGCCGGCAATACGGCGGCAGCGGAAAAGATCATGCGCGATCTCGTCGCGGGCGATCCCGGCCGGATGGATGCCTGGCTGTCGCTGATCCGCATCGTGGCCAGCGACCAGAACCGCGGCGACGAGGCCCTCGCCCTGATCGCCAAGGCCCAGCAGGCGGCGCCCGACCAGCCGGAACTGAAATGGGCGAAGGCCGGCGTGCTCGAGCGCCGGGCGGACTATGCCGGCGCCATCGCGATCTACGAGGAACTCTACCGCCAGAACAGCGGCAACCCGATCGTCGCCAACAACCTCGCCAGCCTCCTGTCGATCTACGGCACCGGCGAGGACAGCCTGAGCCGCGCCGAGGTCATCGCCCGCCGCCTGCGCGGCAGCACCGTGCCGGCCTTCCAGGACACTTATGGCTGGATCGCCTATCTGCGCGGCGACCACGACGAGGCCGAGCGCGAGCTTGTCAAGGCGGCGGCCGGCCTGCCCGACGATGCCTCGGTCCAGTATCACCTCGCGATGGCCTACCTTGCGCAGGACAAGCGCAGCGAGTCGCTCACGCAGTTCCGCCGCATGGCGGCGCTGATCCCCGAGGGCGGCCCCCGCCCCGATTTCGCCGATGCCGCGCAGCAGGAGATGAACGCGCTTGAAGCGGCGGGAATAACCGTGGGAAACTGAGAATCCCTGTTGCCCAACGGGCACGATGCGGGCCGCGCTGCGCGAGCCGAATTAAGAGAAGGAGTTAAAGTTTTGATTCTGATACATTCGGCCCTACGCTTGAGACGATTCGAAACTCCGGGTGACACCATGTTCAGAACCCTTCTCGGCCTGCTTCTGGCCGTCCTCCTCGTCCCTGCCGCCTGGGCACAGGGCTACCGCGTCCAGCCGGGCGACGTGCTCCAGATGGAAGTGCTCGAAGACCCGAGCCTCAATCGCAGCCTTCTCGTCCTGCCGGATGGCACGCTCAGCCTGCCGCTGGTCGGTTCGATCCGCGCCACGGGCCAGAGCGTCGAGGCGCTGCGCGGCGCGATCTCGACCGCGCTCGCCCCGAATTTCGCGTCGCCCCCGACCGTCTACCTGTCCGTCGGCCAGTTGAACCCGGTGACCAGCGCGGTCAACAACGCCGCCGCGGCGGCTGCGGCGGCCAATTACCAGCCCTACGGCACCGTCTCGGTCTATGCGGTCGGCCAGGTCAATGCGCAGGGCCGTCTCGACGTGCGGACCGGCACCACGCTGCTTCAGTTCCTCGCCGAAACCGGCGGCCTGACCCCCTTCGCGGCGACCAAGCGCATCCAGTTGCGGCGCCCGAACACCAAGACCGGCACGGAAACGGTGTATAATTACAACTATAAGGCCGTACAAGCGGGTGCGAAGGCGCCGACGATTGTCCTTCGCGATGGCGACGTTATCGTGGTACCCGAGCGAAAACTGTTCGAATAAAGGGCAAATCGCGTGGTGGGGACGAGCAGCAGAAAAATCGCGGTAATCGCGGCCCTTTCGACATTGATGCCAAGCAGCGCCCTTCCGCAGCAGACGGGGGGCGCTGTCGCACCGGGCACGACACCGACCACCGGTGTCGTCCAGCCTGCGGGCACGACATCGGCGACGACCACGGCCCCGGCCACGACACCCGCCACCACGGCGACGGCGGCGACGACGCAGAGCCTGACCAACACCGGCGGCTTGCAGATCGACCTCGGCATATCGAGCGATCTGAGCGTCGACGACAACTTCAAGCTGTCCAACAGCAGTGCCGGCACCTCGACGGTCTGGGACAACAAGCTCAGCTTCGGCCTTTCCAACATCACGCCGACACAGGATCTCAGGCTCGACGCGACCGGGGTGCTGCGTCTGTCGCAGATTCCGGGGCGGAACATCAGCGGCTTCGAGGATCCGAACGTCCGGCTGAATTATGCGCTGAACGGTCTGAACAGCCGGCTGACGCTGGATGCGCGCTACCGTCATGCCGACCGCGAATTCCTCGACCCGTTCAAGGTCGAACAGGAAGAACAGGCGCTCGGCCAGCTTATCGGCGGCGGCGGCACCGTGACCTGGCAGAATGTCGGCCTGAACTACGTCACCGGCATCAACGCCCCGCTCGGCTT
>LLBZ010084346.1_pt1 | contig 17818 bp, 15 predicted proteins | sample 1489421 | NCBI WGS metagenome assembly LLBZ01 (sample SAMN04092657, study PRJNA295927) | soil metagenome | biome: Soil prokaryotic community; feature: Bulk soil; isolation source: soil from tomato rhizosphere | host: tomato cultivar Moneymaker | place: South Korea | collected 2011-11-01 | reverse complement strand
CAGTTCGATATCTGGTGGGGCGGCCCCATCGACAGCTTTGTCGCCGCGAAGCAGGAAGGGTTGCTGGAGACCTACGAGTCCCCCAATTTTGCCAATTTGACAGATCCTGCAAAGATGAAAGATGTGGATAACCAGTGGGTCGGCGTCTATGTGGGAACCCTCGGGTTTGCTACCAACACAGACTGGCTGGCTGCGAATCCCGGCGTGGAGGCTCCGACTTCCTGGGATGACCTGCTCAAACCTGAATTCAAGGGACAGGTGATGGTTGCTCATCCGTCTTCCTCAGGTACCTCCTATACGGCTCTGGCGACTGTTCTTCAGCTGCGCGGTGAGGAAGCAGGCTGGGAGTATTTGCAACAGTACGCAGGCCAGATGTCCCAATTCACAAAGAGCGGTGCCGCGCCTGCCAAGTTCGTTGGTCAGGGGGAAGCCGCGGTGGCGATTGTTTTCTCCCACGATATCGTGAACGAAATCGAAAACAATAAGCTGCCTCTCGTGCTCACTTTCCCCGAAGAAGGAACGGGCTATGAGATCGGCGGCATGGGGATCCTCAAAGGCGCCAAGAATATACAGGCCGCCCAGCTCTGGTATGACTGGGCGCTAACACCCGAAGCGCAGGCCTTAGGCCCTCAGTATGCGGCGTATCAGGCTCCGACCGTCCAGGGTGTGGAGCTCTCTCACCCCGAATTGCTCGAAGTCAACCTGATCGATTACGACTTCATCTGGGCTGGCGAGCATAAACAGGAGTTCGTCGATAAGTTCACCAATGAGATTGCAAACGCAGAAAACCTGAAAGAGTAACCCTTGGGTAAAGAAATTCTGGGCGGCACCATGGTGCCGCCCAGAATTGCATGATCGTAAGATCATGAATCGGAGGAGCATGAAGACCACATTAGCATTGCCCAAATCGTCTAAAGTGCAATTTGTCGGCGCGCGCCGTCGCTTCCAGGAATTCTCACTGATCTTCAGAGATCCAGTGCTCTTCATGAGCCTGTTGTTCTCTGGAATTTTTATCTTTATATTTGTGTTATTGCCCATCCTTCGAACCGTCGCCGGTGGATTTATCTCGGAGGAGGGCACGCTGGATTTCAATTATTTTGCGCGTTATTTTGACGATTTTTATGGTCCCGGGTTACGCCGTGCTTTTCTAGACACGATGATCATGGGTTTGCTGACCGCGGTCTCTGGAACGGTGGTGGGTTTTATTTTTGCTTACGCAAGTGTACGCTGCAACCCGCCTGCGAAAAACTTGCTGCATTGGCTGGCGCTGCTGCCTACTGTCTCTCCCCCTTTCGCGCTTGCCTTAAGCGTGATTCTCTTATTTGGACGGAGCGGGCTGATCACCAAAAAAGTGCTGGGGATCAATTTCGTCCCGGGGATGAATGATATTTATGGGTTGGATGGACTGGTCCTCGTTCAAACCATCACCTTCTTCTCCGTCGCTTATTTGATTCTGCGTGCGATGCTCGAGCGCCTGAACCCTGCGATGGAAGAGGCGGCTGCCAGCCTGGGCGCAAACCGGATGCACATCTTTCGCACGGTGACACTGCCTCTCCTCATTCCGGGAATTGCCGGCTCGTTCCTGTTGCTGTTCGTCGAATCCCTGGCCGACCTCGGAAATCCCCTCTTCATCGCGGGAAACACGACGGTGCTCTCCGCCCAGATCTTTCTGGCCGTGATCGGCGAATACGATTATCAGAAAGCCTCGACCTTATCCTTGATTTTGATCATTCCGACGCTGATCTTGTTCATGGTCCAGAGATATTACGTCAACCGGCGCTCTTATATTTCTGTGACCGGCAAGCCCTCCGGCGCGCAAATCACGGAAAAGGATCCCCTCATTCGCTGGGGATTTAATATCCTGGCGTACCTGATCTGCGCCTTTGTGATCCTGCTCTATGCCACAATCGTTTACGGCTCCTTCAGCTTTAGCTGGGGCGTGGACTTCACACCCACCTTGAGGCACTGGTCTATGGTGGTGACGCGTGGGGTGGAAGCGATCCTGGACACCACGTTCTTAAGCGCCCTGGCAACACCCTTTGCCGCTTTCCTGGGTATGGTCATTGCCTGGCTGGTGGTACGAAAGAATTTTAGCGGGAAAGAAATCCTTGACTTTAGCTCCAATCTAGGCGGAGCGGTACCGGGCACGATCCTTGGGATTGGCTTTGTCCTGGTTTTCAACAAACCACCCCTCGCGCTGGCGATCATCATCTATGCTTTGTTAGCGCTGTTTTTCATTCTGGTGGTTGGCAGGGATGCTCGCGAAAGATTGCTCATTCTCCTGGTAGGAACGACATTTGGCGTGCTGTTGACCCGACTGGAAGCCGCGCAAGTCTATTATTTGCTGGGAGGTCTGTATCTGCTTCTGGGTATAGTCTTGTTTCTCAGCAATCGAAAAGCCTTTGGCGCATTGTTCTCCATCTTCCTGGGTCTATATGTGATGAGTACCAACTGGGCGAACGCCATCGCCAAGCCCATCGCCGACTTCAGCCGCGGACTCGAGCGCGGCTTCTGGAGCAACGCAATCTTCCAATTCTCCGATCACATTAAAGTTCTCTTTCAGCCGCCGCCGTCTCTGCTGGCTATTTTCCTGATCTTTGCAGGCATCCTTTTGGTGCAGAGCCTGAAGCAGCCGCTGGGACGACTGGTTGGCGGCATACTTGCTCTGGCTGTTCCGTGTGCCATGTCATTTATGGAGATCCCCTTTGCGCTGGTCGGCGGCGCGTACATCATCATGGCGGCCTTTATCATCCGGAGTTTGCCGGCCTCAGTGCGGGCAGGCGTCGCCTCTCTGCAGCAGATCGACCCTTCCATCGAAGAGGCTTCGAACATCCTCGGCGGGGATGCACAGTACACATTCCGTAAAGTGACACTTCCGCTCATCCTCCCGGCCCTCGTGGCAGGCTTGATATTCAGTTTTACGCGGCATATGACCAGTCTTTCTGCGATCGTTTTTCTCGTCAGCGCAAAATGGAGGATCGTCACGGCCTCGATCCTCAGCGAATGGGAACAGGGTGGTGTCAGCATTGCTGCCGCGTACTCGACGCTGATAATCGTGTTTGTCTTGATCGCGATTGCCATATTGAACGTTGTCACCAATCGCTTATTACGCGGGCGGGAAGGCGTGGACCTGAGTCAGGGACTGTAAGCACTATAGAAATGAGGAATGCTCAATGTACTTAACACTGGAGAACATTACCAAGGTTTTCCCGTCACGGGGGAATGTTGGCGAGGTCACGGCTGTGCAGGATGTAAATCTCGAGATTCAAAAAGGGGAGCTGGTGACTCTCCTCGGACCATCGGGCTGTGGAAAGACGACCACACTTCGGATGATCGCCGGGTTTGAATTCCCCACCTCCGGGAGGATTGTCTTGGATGGCCAGGAAATCAACTCCCTGCCGCCTCACAAACGGGATATGTCCATGGTCTTTCAAAGTTATGCGCTGTTCCCTCATCTGACCGTTTTTGAAAATGTAGCGTATGGCTTGAATGTACAGAGACTCGATAAGAAGACGATCCGGGGGCATGTCGGACGCGTGCTGGATCTGGTCCACTTGCAGGGCTACGGAGACCGTGCCCCGGGTCAGCTCTCGGGCGGACAGCAACAACGCGTCGCGCTGGCCCGCGCGCTGGTAATGGAGCCCAAAGTTCTCCTGATGGACGAGCCGCTCTCGAACCTGGACGCAAAATTACGTGAGGAAATGCGGACCGAGATTCGCCGCATCCAGCGCGAGTTGAACATTACCAGCGTTTATGTGACACACGATCAAATCGAAGCCATGACCCTTTCTGACAGGATTGTGGTCATGAACGAGGGTTTGATCGAACAGATCGGAAGCCCGGTGGAGATTTACCGGTACCCGAACAGTCGCTTTGTCGCTAACTTTATTGGCCGTGCCAATTTCATTCCTGGCGTCGTGCTGGCGCAGTCGAACTCTACGTTGACGGTTCAAACTCTGGGCGAGCGGATCACTCTATCGAATATCAAGCGTGATTTTCACGAGGGCGAACCTGTGACGTTGATCGTCCGCCCTGAGATGATCCAGATCAAAAAGAGAGGTGGGGTGTATCAGGGTGTTGTCCGTCAGGCGGTGTATCTGGGCGATATGATCGAATATGCCGTAGAAATTGGCGGGGTTTCGATCCTCGGTACGGAGACAGATCCGCGTGTGACCGAGCTTTTCCCCGAAGGGGAGAACATCACGCTTGATTTTGCGGAGGACTGCGTTCAGGTCTTGCCAGGGGAGAGAAGTTAGCGACCACGTCATAGATGGCTCAGTTGTAGGGATGTTAAACGCAGCCATCTCATGCAATACATCATCACAAAAGGATTCAAAATGAAACGCTATGATGTTCTTTGTATTGGTAATTACACCAAGGATACGATCATTTCTCCTGCAGGCCGAAGAAATGTAGACGGTGGAGCGGTCAACTATGCTGCTCACGCCTTGGCGCGCCTGGGTCTGAACGTAGCGGTTGTCACGCGCCTGGCCGAGGAGGATAAGCACGTCGTGGAACGATTGACGCAATCTGGAATCGACTGTTATCAGACCTATACTCCTCAATCCACCTTGATGAAACTGGAATACCCCACCCTGGATCCGGATATCCGCACGCTCTCTGTCAGCAGTGTGGCGGGGTCGATCACGGCCCGCGATGTCGAAAATCTCGATGCACAGGCTGCCGTGATTGGTTCCAGCTTACGCGGCGAGGTGGCTCTCGACGTCATTCGCACACTCAAGGCAAAAAATATGCAGGTGGCGGCTGATATGCAGGGGTTTGTTCGGGTCCTGCGCGGCGAGAGCTTGAGCTATGAACCCTGGGATGAAATGCAATCGACCGTTGCACTCGTAGATGTGGTCAAGACGGATGCCGTCGAGGCCGAGTTCATCACCGGGGAAACAGACATTCACAAAGCAGCTCAATTCTTTGCAAAAATGGGTCCCCGCGAGATCGTGTTGACACATAAAGATGGCTTGCTGATCTACGCGGACGACAAATTCCACGAGATGAACTTTTATCCAGCGCGCCTGGATGGTCGCAGCGGACGCGGCGATACCTGTGTGGGCACGTATGTGGGGATGCGACTCACCAAATCACCACGCGAAGCAGGTATCTGGGCTGCGGCCGTGACTAGCCTGAAAATGGAAAATCCCGGTCCATTCGATCGATCGATGGGTGAGGTGGAAGAATTCATTCGAGAAAAATACAACCATGCATCTATTGGATGAGTTGAGGGATGGGTTTTGGGAAGTACGCGGTGCTTCAACCACCGCGTATGCCTGGTGAGAGAGGAACAGTGTGGCGCGGATCAAACTAGCTTATATCGGCGGCGGCAGCACGCGCGCACCCGGCACGATGGCGTCGCTGATTCATCAGGGGCAAAGCTTTCAGGGCTCAGAAGTCGTGCTGATCGACGTTGACGAATCACATCTTCTATTGGTGAAGGCCCTCGCCGATAAGATGGCGCGCAATCATGGCATCGATCTGAAAGTCAGCTATACCACGGACCGGCGCGCCGGCCTGCAGGATTGCGATGCCGTCCTGACCAGTTTCCGGCCTGGCGGCTTCGAGGCGCGTTATCTGGACGAGGCAATTCCCCTCAAACATGGCGTCATCGGGCAGGAGACGCAGGGACCGGGTGGCTTTTTCATGGCGTTGCGCACCATTCATGTCATGCAGGGGATCATTGCCGATATGGAGGCAATCTGCCCGCGGGCGATGTTGTTCAACTACACTAATCCTATCAATCTCGTATCCGAGGCGATCACGCACCATAGTGACATTCAAACCGTTTCGCTTTGTGAAGGGCCGATTATCTTTCCACGCGGGATCGCACGCGCCGCTGGACTGGACCCAGACCTGGTCGACGCGACCATGATCGGATTGAATCACGGCTGCTGGAGCGTTCGCCATTTGTATGACGGCCAGGACATGATACCGTTACTTCGCGCGGCGCGCGACAAAATGCGGGAGGATCCGACAGCCAATCGTCACTATCTGCGATTGATCGAGCTGGCTTGCACTATGGATTCCCTGCCCGCCGATTATTTCCAGTATTACTATTTCAAAGAGGATGTACTGGAAGGGCTCCGCGCCAAGCCGACCACTCGTGCCCAGGACATTATGGCAAAGGTACCGGAGTATTGGGCGCATTACGAGGAACAGGCTGCCTCCGAGGAGCCACAGCTGGACCCGCGTCGCTCGCGGGGCGGCATCCATGAGTTGGAGCTGGCGATTGACGTGATGGATGCGGTCTTCAATGACCGGAAGGAGGCATGGCCGGTAAATGTACCGGGGCGCGGCGCCATGAAAGATTTCCCCGACGATTTGGTAGTGGAGGTCCCGGGGTATGTAGACCGGCATGGTGTTCAGCCCATCGTGCAGAGGCGTATGCCGCGCCAGGTGATAGGGTTGGTAAAGATGCTCGGGGAATATCAAGCGCTTGCTGCGGAAGCAGCCTGGTGTGGGACGCGCCGCGATGCTATCCGGGCGCTCGCCAGCCACCCGCTGGTCTTTTCCCTGCCCCTCGCAGAATCCATCTATGAGGAAATGGCGGCGGCGCACCGGCCATATCTGCCAGAGCGTCTGTTGCAGTGAGAACGTGAACCTCATTGTCCTGGGCGATTACAAGGCGCTGAGCTGCGCCGGTGCGGACTGGTTCGAGGAAGGGATCCGGGAGAAGCCGGACGCAGCCATCGTGCCGGCGACGGGGGATACGCCGATGGGCCTCTACCGTGAACTGGCAGAACGCCATTCACGCGGTTTGATCGATACCTCACAGTTGTGTATATTCCAGCTTGACGCTTATCTGGGTCTGGCGCAGGATGACCGTAGGTCTCTCTTTGGCTGGATGCATCGCGTGTTCATCGAGCCTCTGGGGATCGCGGAGTCTAACGTCGTCCGGTTGGCAGGCGATGTGCTTGATCCATGGGAGGCCTGTCGAGTCTATGAAGCCGCGGTTCGCGCAGCTGGTGGTTTCGATCTTTCTGTCCTCGGGCTCGGACCGAATGGTCATCTGGGATTCAACGAGCCGCCGTCGCCGCCTGATGCTCCGACCCGCATTGTGGATCTAACACCGGAGAGTATCGTCAGTAATGCGCGCTACTGGGGCGGCGAAGAACACGTGCCGCGCCATGCACTCACCTGCGGCATGGATCTGTTGTTAGCAGCGCGCCGGACTCTCCTCGTGGTATCGGGGACTCATAAGCATGAAATCCTGCATCGCGCGATCGAAGGCCCGCAAACGCCAGCTGTGCCTGCATCGTATTTGCAGTCCGCGTCTCATGTGACGGTGCTGGCAGATCAAGCAGCATGGCAGGGACGGTAAACGGCACACTATGAAGCTCGTACTTGGAGTTGATGGTGGCAACACAAAGACGCTGGCGCTCGTCGCACGTGAGGACGGCGAAATCCTTGGAAGGGGGCGCGCGGGCTGCGGCGACATTTACGGCGCGACATCGCCGGCCGCGGCGATTGCCGAGATCGAGCACGCGATCGACGCGGCGCTGCGGGAAGCGGGGGTTCAGCCGGTCGAGTTAAACGCCGGCGCCTTCAGCCTGGCCGGAGCCGATTGGCCGGAAGATTTCAAATTCCTCGAAGGAGCGGTGCGCGCCCGCGGCTATGGTCAAAGCATCGCGGTCGTCAACGACGCCATGGGCGCGCTGCGCGCCGGCTCGCCGGATGGCACCGGTGTTGTTGTCGCCTGCGGCACAGGCGCAGCGACCGGCGCGCGCCATCCGGACGGTCGTGTCTGGCACAGCAGCTTCTGGCAGGAACCCCAGGGCGCTGACGAACTCAGTCGGCGCGCGTTGCGCGCGGTGTATCGCGCCGAGCTGGGCATTGACCCACCGACCCTCCTCACCGAACGAATTCTGGCTGTCTTCGCAGCCGGCTGCGTAGCAGAGATCTTGCACCAGATGACGGGACGCGAGATCCCGCGACCGGAGAATCGACGTCAGTTGGTGCGTCCCCTGTTCGACGCGGCCGATGCGGGCGACCACGCGGCGCGCCATATCCTCGTATCCCATGGCAAGGCCCTTGGCGATTATGCGATCGCGGCCGCGCGAAAAGTAGGATTGCTGGATGAGCCTTTTACCCTGGTATTGACCGGAGGTGTGCTGCGCCATCCTTCGCCTGTATTACGGGATTCGCTGGTAGCGCGCGTCCGAGAGGCGGCCCCAGACGTGCGTGCAACCCAGAGCCGTTTTGAACCGGCTGCGGGTGCGGTATTGCTGGCGTTGGATCTGGTGCAAATCGATACGGATGTTGCCCTGTTGGAGCGACTCGAAACGAGCCTGCCCGGACAATCATTTTTTGAAACGTGATTCGACCTTAAGTCTTGAACATACTCAGAGGAACAGCCGGGTCATGCTCGCTTCTGGCCGGCGTATGGAGCACCTGAACAAACTTCTAAGACCGTCTTCCGACAGGCGGTGTAGAAGCGATGCATTATGGGCCGCAAATAACATTCAATGATTCTCTGCAAAGCGCGCCATTGCAATCGCGCCTCGCAAAGCCGTGTCATATCCCAGATGACTCAATTCCACTCGAGGAGCCGGAACAAGCTTCAAGTGCGCTTCCATCACCCCCTTGGCTGCGCGAATGAAATTTTCTCCGCCGCCCACGGCAACCCCTCCACCGATGCGGATGAGATCTGGTGCGTAAAGAGCGGCCATGTTTCGCAGCCCCTGCCCCAGATTGTAGGCGACTTCCTCCCACTCTTCCGGACTCAGTTCCTCAGCCGGTTTGCCGTAGATGCGACGGATGCCGTTTCCCGAGATCAACGCCTCGAGACAGTCAGGCGCGCCGCATTCGCATTGGATTGCTGACGGGTTCATACAGTGAAAATGGATGGACTGGTGCCCGACTTCCGGGTGCGCGCCGTCTCCCCCTCGGTATATCTGTCCGTCGATCAGAAAGCCGCCGCCCACCCCGGTGCTGAGGGTGAGATAGAGAAAGCGCTTCGCAGTGACTTCACCCCATCGATACTCGCCCATCGCAGCTACGTTAGTATCTACATCCACATGGAAGGGGCAACTCCATTTTGACTCCATCATCGCTTTCAGGGGTATATCCCGCCAGGCGGGCTGATGCAGGGGCGAGACGATTCCCCGTTCCCAATCCAGCGGGCCGCCGATGGCTGCACCCATGCCCAGAATTTGATCTTCTCCGGACACCTCGGCGATCATGGTATTGATGTTAGTCAGGTCTTCTTCCAGACTGGTGGATGTAGCTATCCGTGCGCGCCGCAAGATATTTCCTTCACCATCCGCGGCCGCGACCATGATCTTCGTGCCGCCGATATCCAACCCAACGAACACTCCCATAGTTAACCTCCTGCGCCTTTTCCAGTGCAGATCAAGCAGCCACGGTTCTCACGGAATGTCTTGCCAGCACTCAAAAAACTTTTGCTTCCAAGCCTAGAACACCCGCCAGAATCTCGAAGTCACGCTGGTGATCGCCATAGATGACGACCACGTGGTCGCGCGAGACAGCCTCTTCGAAGCCGCGCAGGTCGCGGAATTCGAGCAGTCCGCTGGACTCACAGTGGGGCATATCCGGGTGGCGTGTCGTTTCGGCCACGCGGGCCTGGGCAATCATCAGCCGCTGCATGTCAGATGCCAGAGAGATGACGGTGATGGGCTCGCCTCCGGCCAGGTCGCCATCCACGCCGCAGCCGCTTCCATCGCGCTTGATCTCATACGTCCCGCCCCAGCTGCGCAAGTAGGTCTTCCCACTCGGTGTCATTTCAGGCGAGACGACACCTACATAGCCGCAATGTGCTAATCGGGCAAAGTTATGCCAGTTGGAGCGAGGGTACTCTTGACCGGGCGAAAGGGGATCGCCAAAGTGATCGGTCAGCGCGCCGACATAGGAAACGGGATACAGATTTGACATCATCGCAGGTTTGTTAAGGAAAAAATTGGCGAGGATCATCCCTGTCATGGCGATGAAGTCTCCATCGCAGGAAGCAATATAGCCCTCCTCGCGCAGCAGCAATTGCGCCAGACAGGGCACATCTCGTCCGCCGCGGATGATCAGGTCGCCGAAGCAATTGACGCCAAAGCCCAGCGCCCGTTCTTCTTCAAGGATGTCTCGAATGGCAAGATAGGTAAGGATCGCTTGATCCAGGGCCTCGGGCCGTACTCCCCCTGCCTCGTAGCGATGGGTGAGACGGGTCGCGCGAACGTATTGAATATCCGCTGCTGTGAACTTCGTGTAGCGACTCCGCATGTTCTCGAGAGAACGTACCACCACGTCTGTCCCCAGCTGACGCCTCACGCGGTCACCGACAACGTTTGCGTTCCAGGGAAAGTTCTGCTGTCCAATGACAACCATCCGGCTGCTGTGGAGCATGCGTTTCAGCGCGAGGGCCTTCAACAGCGCTATCCCTTCGCGGCCGTTCCGTACGAGATGCACATCCACGCCCAACGTGTGGAGCATATCGCGCGCGGCCCAACGCCAGAAATCCGGCTCGTCGTAATCGAGCAACGACCAAAAGATGACCGGCAAATCGCGCTCTACCAGAGCCTGGGGATGGGAGTTCCACACTTCGGTGGGGTAGGCGGGGATGCTCACCGGCAGGATCGCATCCACCGAATCGTCGAGTCCTCGCACAGTGTCGCGCCAATGCTCAGGAGATTGAATCGCGATGGTGTCGTTTAGTACGGCGACACCCTGCAGGGTTTGTCCGAGCCTGGCCACGTCGACACTGGGGTTTCCGGGCTTCGCCTGGATGGGTTGGAGACGGGCAGGGGCATATTGCAAGTGAGCTGGCCGCTGTTCGACCAAAAAACGCTGGATCTCACCGAATTTTTTCATTTAACCTCACTTTGCCTATTGACAATGCGGTTCTAAAAGCGTATTATTTAATTGATTGCAGAAAGCAATTAACTTCCGTGATTTTATCATTACATGAAACATACTGACCACGAATTTGTCGGCGATCAAGAATCTCTGCGTCAGATCAACCTCTCCACGGTTCTGACGCACTTACGTCAGAACGCGCCGATCTCTCGTGCCGCCCTTGCCGAAATCACCGGCTTGAACCGGGCGACGATCACGCGGCTGGTCCGGGAATTGATCGAGCATGGATTCGTGCGCGAGACCGGCTTCCAATCCGTACGCGCCGGCCGGCCGTCGATTTTACTCCAGCTGGATCCGGAGGCTGGTTGCATCATCGGCGCCGAAATCGAGGTGAAATTCGGCTCCGTGATCCTGACCGATCTCGCGGCTCACGTTCTGTGGCGTGAGGAAGTGGATTTTGGGGATAACGACGAGCCGGAAGCGGTTTTGAACAGCATATCACAGCTCATAAGACAGGCCTGTTCGAAGGCTGCGGAAAAAAACCGTCATGTGCTGGGGCTTGGGATCAGTCTGCCGGGCTTAGTCGATGTATCTAGCGGCGTATTGCTTTTTGCGCCCAACATGCGCTGGAGCGATGTGCCAGTCAAGCAATGGCTGGAGAATGAATTTGACATTCCCATTTATGTAGATAACAAAGCCAATATGGCGGCGCTTGCCGAGAGCTATTTCGGCTCGGCGCGCGATAGCGGGTATGTGCTGTATATCAATATCACCGCGGGGGTCGGCGCGGGGATTGTCCTCAACCAACGAATCATGCCGGGCGTATCCGGGTTAGCGGGCGAGGTAGGGCACATGGCAATTAATCCAGACGGGCCGGAATGCAATTGCGGGAGCCAGGGTTGTTGGGAGACGTATGTCAGCGCGCTGGCTGTATTTCGCCGTGTGCGTGAATGCATTCTAAACGGCGAAGAATCGCAGCTGGCGGAGGTCGTCCGGGATGCGTTTGAGAGAATTACGATGCCCCTCATGGTAGAGGCGGCCCGGCATGGAGATCGGGTGGCGCTGGACTCCTTCGAAGAGACTGGATATTACCTGGGAGTTGGACTGGCAAACCTGATCAATACCTTCAATCCGCAGAAGGTGGTGTTAGGGGGGTATGTTACACAGGCGTATGAATTTTTGTTACCAGTGATCCAGAAAACTGTGCAGGAGCGAGCTCTCCGTTGGCCACGCGAAGCAGCAGACATTGTCGTCGCGACCTATCTGAACGATGCCAGCCTGATGGGCGCCGTGGCCACGGTTTACGGTCAGATACTGTCCAATCCAAATCAAGCGTTCAAGGCCAAGCGCAGGCTTTAAGCGTGTTAGGAGGTGATCAACAGATAACAAACAAATCCTGAATCGTGATTGGCCGGGCTTTATAACCTGCCAGATACGTTGCCAGCCCGTGCAACAGTGTTCCAGCTCATTTCAAATTTAAGGAGAAGACATATGAATCGCTTTAAAAATCGCCTCTGGCTGACGCTATCGATTTTGATGGTGGCGAGCCTGCTGGCCGCCTGTGGCGCTCCCGCCGCCACGGCAACCCAGGCTCCACCGTCGGAGCCTGAAGAACCGGCCGCAACTCCAACCCCGGAGACCGTCTTTGTAGAGATCACTTCCACACCCGGGCCAGGTCAAGTGACATATAACTCTGATGTGTCCGGTGAAATTGAAATGTGGCATTTCTGGGCTTCGCCTGTCCGCCGCAATGGTGTCCAGCGCATCAAGGCTATCTGTCAACAGTATTTACCCAACATCACCGTGGTGGACACCGTCAAGCCGTTTGGTGACATCTGGACAGCCAATGTTGCGGCTGTGGCCGCCGGGTCCGGTATGCCGGATGTGATCGTTTCTGATCGCCCCACCTTGCCGAAAGATGCCGCGGATGGGGTCTATATGAGTCTGCAGGAATTTGCGGACCGCGACGGAATCACTCGCGATCAGTTCTATGACTGGGCATGGGATCAAACCCTATTCGAAGGGGAGACCTACGGTCTCCCCTTCGAGACCGATGTGCGCGTTCTGTTCTGGAACAAGCAGCTCTTCGAGGAAGCGGGACTCGATCCCAATGATCCACCCGAAACCTGGGATGAGCTTATGCAATATGCCGATGCACTCGATAAGAAAAATGCAGATGGCTCCTACGACCGGATCGCCTTCTTCCCGCTCTGGAATGCCGGCTTCAACCCGTTCTGGGCATATCTCAACGGCGCGCCGTTGATCGACGCAGAGGGCAATCCGGTTATCAATTCACCGGAGGCCGTAGAGTCCGTGGAATGGATCAAGCAGTGGGTCGATCGCTACGGCGGCTGGCAGGCGTTGCAGGATTACAGAGCCCAATTTGGCGCTCCTCCCAATGACTTGTTCATGGGGAATGGTGTGGCCATGCTGGTGGACATTTTCGGCTACAACAGCCAGCTTGAATTCTATCGCCCGCGGGCGGACGCCGACGGTGACATTCAGGTTACTGACCAGGACCCGCGCATGGAATGGGGCATTGCTCAGCTTCCTTATGACGAAGACGCAGGCCCGGCCAACTGGAGCGGTGGTTTCTCACTCTCCATTCCAGCAGGCGCAGAGAATCCCGAAGCAGCCTGGGAGTTCATCAAGTGTATGACAGGTCCGGACGGCCAGGCATCCTGGGCACGTGATACGCAGGCACAGCCGACCAACCTGATTGCGGCTACAGATCCCGTGTTGTCGGCAAGCCCCGGTTGGGAGGTGGTAGATCAGGCGCTGCAGGTCAGCACAGGTGGTGTGTATGTCCCCGCGTATCCCAATTGGAACGAGCAACTTGATCTGGTACTCGAGCAAGTGTGGGCAGGTGACCTGACTCCGCAGGAAGCGCTCGATCAGGCGCAAGCTGGCGTTGAAGCTACTTTACCGTAATCGTTCGCGCCATTAAATGGACGGGGCGACGCGCCTGGATTTCCAAGCGCGTCGCCCTCTTCCGTGATAGACAACCTGGAGGTGCATCATGAAGGCTGCTTCCGTCGAGCGTCGAGCGTTTCTGCGCCCTGCATTAAGAGAAGAGCTGAATGGGTGGCTGTTCGCCATGCCGTGGATTATTGGCTTTCTCTTATTCACCGTCGGACCGATGTTGTATTCACTCTATACGAGTTTTACCAGATACAACATCATCGCCGATCCCCGATGGATTGGGCTCCAGAACTACGAAAATTTATTCCTTAACGATCCGCTCTTTTATAAGTCCCTGTCGAATACCTTCTGGATGGTGATTTTTAAGACACCTCTTGTGATCGTGGTCGCGATCAGTCTGGCGTTGCTTCTCAACGTTGACATTCCCGGAGGCAAGTTCTTTCGAACCGTTATCTACCTGCCGAATGTGTTGTCTGGGATCGCCGCCATCTTCCTCTGGCAGTGGATCCTTGCCCCAAACGGGTTGTTCAACGCCGCTTTGAGTACGTTTGGCATACGGGGCCCGGGCTGGTTTGTGGACCCCGACTGGACCAAACCTGGCATGGTGTTGATGGGGATGTGGTGGATCGGGGGTAATGTATTGATTTTTCTGGCAGGACTTAAAGGGATTCCCAAGGAACTCTACGAGGCGGCCGAAATCGATGGCGCCGATAGCTGGCAGAAAGTGAGGCATATCACGCTGCCCCTGCTCTCGCCCACGATATTCTTCGAAGTTATCACTGGCATCATTGGCACATTCCAGATTTTTACGACAGCTTTTATTCTGATAGGTACCAAAAATGCGGCTGTGGGTGAGCTGGGACAGTCCATGCTGTTTTACGTGCTGTATTTGTACGACCGCGCCTTTGGGAAGATCGGCCCGGGCGGTTTTCAGATGGGATATGCGTCGGCCATGGCCTGGGTGTTATTTATTATCATCCTGGCGATCACAGCCGTTCAGCTCGTGTTAGCCAAACGCTGGGTCCACTATGAGACGGAACGCTAAGGAAAGTTGAGGAGGCAGATATGACAACCGAGGTCGTAAAAGCAAACAAAACGGTTTTCCAGAATCAGGCGATATTCAAACGCTCCTACTGGTCACTCGGAAAAGTGATCGCTTTCCTGCTCTTGCTCGGAATCGGCATCCTTTTCATTATTCCCCTCTTATGGATGATCTCGACGTCCCTTAAGGAAGCACAGGACCTGGTAGGGACTCGCTGGATCCCGAGCCGCCTGGCCTGGGAAAATTATTTCGATGCCTTTAGTTTCGGCATGTGGCCGCAGTGGACTCTCAATACCGTGATCATCACCGTCTCATCTGTGATCGGTCAGGTGCTTTCTTCTTCCCTGGTAGCCTATGCTTTTTCCCGCTTGCGCTGGCGGGGACGGGATGCCTTATTCTCGCTCGTCCTGGCAACGATGATGCTGCCCAGTGTGGTCACGATGATCCCCCAATTCGTTCTGTTTGCCAACCTGCCAGCCTTTGGCTTTATGGGGTCCAGAGTATGGACGAACACGTTTTTGCCTCTGATCGTCCCGGCTTTCACCGGCAGCGCGTTCTACATCTTCCTCCTGCGCCAGTTCATGCGCGGCATCCCACAGGACCTTACGGATGCCGCCCGGATCGATGGCGCCGGAGACCTGCGCATCTGGTGGAGCATTATCATGCCGATGACCAAACCCGCGCTGGCAGTGGTCGCTATTTTTACATTTCAGGGCGCCTGGCAGGACTTTATGGGACCACTGCTTTATCTGCAGAGTGAGAAGTGGTATACCCTGCAGTTGGGCTTACGCCAGTTCGAGGCGGCTGCGGGTGGCTCTCCCGCCTGGCACTGGCTCATGGCAGCCAGCCTGATGGTGATGCTGCCGGTATTGATCGTCTTCATCGCCTTCCAGCGCTACTTCATCGAAGGGTTTAACTTCTCGGGCCTGGCGGGCCGGTAAAGATGGAGTGTATCCTGCAAGGCGTGCTGAGTTGAGATGATGCCCCGGAGTGAAAAAGGGATTCGCCAATTCGTGGCGAAAACATATCGCCTGACGTTCCTCGAGGACCGGCCGTTTGTGCGCGTCGAATCCGCGCGAGGGGAATGGCTGGCCGACCTGTTTGTCTTATCGAGCATTCATTCCCTGCATGGTCGCGACGATACGACGAGGCTTGGGGAGTGGGAAATCGATGAACAGAAGGAAGTCACTACGTTTCGGCTTCGTGTCCAGAGTTCCTTATGGAGAGCTAAAAACTATCGCTTTCGATGCTTCCCAGACCGCTTCACCTATGATATGGAGATCGAAGGCGACGGACAGCTTGCTGAAGTAAATTATTTTGGCGGCTATTATTCCGGGCAACCTCGTTGGGGTTCGGGATTCTTCTGGTCGGGACAGCGGTTCCGGTCCATTTTCAATTTTGAGCCGAATACGGCTGAGAACAATACCTTCCCGCCCGAATCTAACGTCACCATTGATCTCATGGGCGTGCCTCTTCCCGGCAGGGATGACTGGTTCTTCACACCTCCGCCGTTTTGTTTTGCCATGCGATGGCAGGAAGAGTGGCTGGCCCTGGGAGTCGAGACGACGCCAGGACAGAATCGCTTCACGCAGTATGCGTATAATGGGAAACCATCCGCTTTCTATCTTTCTCTGGCCTATGATGGGCAAACCCGTGTAAAGGGATTCTATCAGCTACCTGCGATTGGCTTTGACTTTGCAGATGATGAATATACAGCTCTAGCAAGACATGTCGAGGCATGGTCTGCTCTTCAAGCTGCATCCGCTCAAATCTCCGTGACTGAGCCGGCAAAGCCAGGCTGGTGGCATACACCGATCTTCTGCGGCTGGGGTGCCCAGTGTCACCTTGCTGCCTCGCAAGGCGGACGCGCTCCTGAGTATGCCCGGCAGGATGTTTATGAAGATTTCCTGAAAACTTTGGAAGCGGAAGATGTGAATCCGGGGATTGTCGTGCTCGACGATAAATGGCAGTCCACCTATGGAGAGAATAGAGCGGATGAAAGCAAGTGGCCTGACTTACACGGCTTCGTTGCAAGGCAACATGCTCATGGTCGAAAAGTCTTGCTATGGTTAAAGGCCTGGGACCCCGAAGGTTTACCCGTTGAGGAATGTGTCACGAACGCGGCGGGGCTGCCGATGGCCTGTGATCCTTCCAATCCTGCATATGAACAACATCTGCGATCATCTGTGAGGCAGATGATTTCTGCGCAGGGCTATGATGCAGATGGATTCAAGATCGATTTCACGGCTCGCATTCCTGCCGGTCCCGGATTGAACATTCATGGAGACACATGGGGACTGGAGCTCATGCGTCTCTATCTGTCGCTCCTGCATTCGGAGGCAAAACGCACCAAGCCCGACGCGCTGATCATGACTCATACTCCACACCCTTATCTCCAGAATGTCGTGGATATGATTCGGCTCAATGACATCAACGGTGCGCGGGACGTCAACGAGTCAATGACGCATCGCGCCCGCCTGGCGGCAATTGCCTGCCCGCAGCTCAGCATCGACACTGACGATTGGCCGATGCCGGATAAAGCCGCCTGGCGCGCCTACACGCGCCTGCAGCCAGAGCTAGGAGTGCCGTCCCTGTATTATGTAACGCACATCGATTCGACCGGCGAAGCCCTGGACCCTGAAGATTATCAACTGATCCGTGAGACCTGGGCACAGTATCGGAGTAAATCACAGGTCCGCCAGGATGAGAAAATCAGGGAAGGATAACGAAAATGGTCTCGGTGCGGATCGCGGAGAAGAAAGTATGGGTCGACAATGTGAGCATTCCTCTGCTCAGCGGGGATGTGCACTACTGGCGGCTCGACCCTGCCAACTGGCATCCTGTTCTGCAACGGGCGCGCGAGATGGGCTTACGGGTGATCGCCACTTACGTCTGCTGGGATTTCCACGAGATCGAGCCCGGACGTTATGACTTTTGTGGCGAAACCGACCCGCGCCACAGGCCAGTGGTGTGCCCGTCGTTCGCTCTACGACCGGGGAGTGGTGGTGTATGTCCAGCGTCTTTGCAGTAAAGACCATCACGCCG
>LLBZ010011911.1_pt1 | contig 17922 bp, 14 predicted proteins | sample 1489421 | NCBI WGS metagenome assembly LLBZ01 (sample SAMN04092657, study PRJNA295927) | soil metagenome | biome: Soil prokaryotic community; feature: Bulk soil; isolation source: soil from tomato rhizosphere | host: tomato cultivar Moneymaker | place: South Korea | collected 2011-11-01 | reverse complement strand
TTTAAATCCTTTGGCATCTTACCGATAAAATGATTTTTGTAGAATGAATTAACTTCGCTATAACCGGTTCCACCAGTCAAGGTAGGAACGTGATGGACGTAGGGATCTTTTGTCATAGTAGACATAGTTGCTTTCAAGTCTTTGTTTTCAAATTCGTATTCGATGTGTTTGTCAAACACTTTGTCGATTCTATTTGATTCATCCATCATGAAAGAATAGGTTGAATTTCTTTTTATATTCTATATCTTTTACTAGTTTTAACTTTGAGCATATTATTTTCTGATCACTCTAATAGGTGTTTTATTGGTCAGAAAACCATGAAGAAGACCAGATCCTCAAATCAAAGGATGGGAGATTCCCTAAGGTATTCTTTTGATCTACTTTTGATTATTCAAGTTAAGGAATTATTTTACATGTGTTTGTAACTATTCATAGAAAAATATCGAAAAAGAGTTTGTAATATCAAGTGAGAGTAATTAATTTTTAAAAAACAGTGATTGGAATCTATAAATCTACATCTATCCATAATGCCGCATGGTCTGAAGCTGCATCCTTTGCAGATTTTATTTCTGGAAAGTGAGCGAAAAGATCACCGTTTTTCCCTCCCCAAACTCCTCTTCTCTCAATGCCGCCTAGTTTTGTCTTCTTTCCAACTTCTGGTGACATCAAAATGTAATCAAGTTTTCCTCCTTTTGCTCCATTGCTATGGGTTCCTGGTCGACCATCGCCGACAAATTTGTCGTGATTCATCACATCCACCAAATTCGATCCATTCCCCAATAGAGGTTTAAGGGGAGCACTATCTGGAGTATCATTTAGATCTCCCGCAACTATTACACAGTCAAAATCCTTGGCTAATTCATCGTATATATCTTTGACCCTCTTTGCTTGTCGTCTTCGTTTTTTATTATTATCTTGTTGATTGCCAAAGCCTTTGCTCTTAAAGTGGTTAATCAAAATTACCAAGTCCTTTCCTGATCCAGTAGATAAATGATATTCTGCACAATCTCTACTAAAAATTTGTCCATCGTTATCATTATCATCGATATGGCTTACCATTGATTTAATTACAAAGGGTTTTCTAGTTGCTATGCCTACATCTATACCTCGGTCATCATTACCATCTACAAGCATTATATGATCAAACGGCTGTCCGTTTAATTTTGGTAACATCATTTCATTAAAGCGCTTTAGTGAAATCCTATTCTCGGCTTCGACTACGCACAATACATCAGCTTTCAACTCATTGATAACTCTAGCAGTATTTTCAATAGCCACTTCCTTGATAGTGTCCTTTTTGAGCTCAAACCAGCCTACCCACTTATCTCTACCACTGGGAACAACTACATACTCTCCCTTTAGCTTCTTTACTAACTTTTCTCTTACCTCTACAAGAGAAATAAATTTGCTTGAATGGTTTGCCATCAATCCTTTATGCTGTCCCATTATTTTTAGAATTTCTTGTTTTATCTGATCCGTATATAATTTATTTTGAATCAGGTTAGTCAAATCATCAAAATCTTTAAGAATCTTTTTACCATCCTCCCATGACGATAAGTTCATCGCTAACGGTCTTTCAAACATATTCTCAACGTTAAACGTTGCTATCCGCACAAATATTAACATTTGACGTTGAATATATACTTTTTATATATTTGGCAATAAACAACATTATTAACAACTTATCCCATATGTCTCTAAATTAGTAATTATTACGAACAATGATTCAAAGAGCTTCTAGGTTATTAATAGATAGACCAATAAGTTGTATATATGATCGGATGGACATTTGTCCATCGGAAATTAAATGTAGCTCAGATAAACTTAAAATATGTCAAAAATAGTCCTATTTAGAACAATCAGATAAACTTGATTGATGAGTACCCTTAGGTTGAATGTGAAATTATCTTTATAAGTATCTAATTCACTCTTCCAATCTAATTCGGGAAGATTCAAGAGATCTAGAAAATCGTTAATCGATGGAGGACCGAATCCAGCAAAGCGGTTGTTAAATACAATCAATATATCACATGTATTGGATTTTTCATCCTGTGCTTCTTTCATCTTTTTTAGGTATCGGTCAATTCTCTTTTTTCTATTTTTGTACTATTCTGTCAAATTTATGAATTCGTATATATTTGTGAAAACAAAATTTAGAGATACTTGTTTAACCAAAAATTATATTTATGTTTATTTTTGTCTACTTTGATTATGTTACCTCTTGTTACACCTCCAAAAACTTTGCAAAATCAGTTTCAGGAGGCCAAAGGACAACATACTCAAGTCTTTCCATCGAAAAATCCTCCACATTACTCTCAAAGTAATATATCAGAGGTATTTTGGAAAAGTTGAGAAATATAGTATATGACAATGCATTGTTCAATGATTCTTCTTTTCGCACAATAATAATAAGTCAAACCGCGGCAAATCGATACCAGTTGTTGTTGGTATTGTATATCCTAACGGTATTCAAGTCTCAGGATACGGAAACATGTCAAAATTAAAATCTGTAGTGGTTGAAGGAAATATTGTTTTTGATATAGCATCCATATCGAAAACCTTTGTTGTTGTTACTCTAAATATTAATGATAAATTCTAAGTAACAAGAACAAATAAGATGGGTCTAAGAATATATATTAGGAGAAAAATATGAGTATTTTACTTTTCTTAGGATAGTTTAAAGTTGTTTTATCATATTATGAAACTCTTCATCGGTCATTTTCTTCTTGGCCTCTATCCATTGTTCAACATCCTTGCCCACTAAATATCTCAGTCTTGATTTATCAGACGATATAGCTTCGAATGTTATATTTGCTACCAGTTGTGAAGAAGACGCGTTTTCAAGCAATTGTTTTATTCCTTTTTCCATGTTTTTCATGATCGGTACATATGGCGAATTAGGATCAAGAGATTTCTTTGCAAGAACAGAAGCGCTAGAAAAGTTTGTCCTTATCATGCCGGGTTCGATCAAAATGACTTTAATACCAAAAGGTTCTACCTCAAATGATAATGATTCACTTAACCCCTCTATTGCAAATTTGGTACTGACATACGCAGAACCCATTGGATAACCAAATCTACCAGCGCCTGAACTGATATTAACAATGATACCTGATCGTTGTTTTCGCATGATAGGAAGGACCGCTTGAGTTGTTCTTATTAGGCCATAAAAATTAGTTTCAAATTGTGTTTTTATTTCATCAATAGAAAGATCCTCAAGCGCTCCTGTCAGTCCATAACCTGCATTATTTACTAATACATCAATTCTATCTTTATCATCCTGTATTGTCTGGACTGCAATTCGGACTGATTCCTCGTTTGTTACATCCAACTGAACAAACTCTAGTGGCAGACTTTCTTCATCCTTAATAGACTCTAACTTGGATTTTTTCTGCAAATCGCGCATGGTAGCAAAAGTAAAATATCCATTTCTTGCAAGTACCAGCGCAATTTCATGCCCTATCCCACTAGAGCTTCCAGTAACTAAAGCTACCCTTTGATTTAATGTCATATAAAATAAGAGTGATTTCGCATATAAAAATGAAGAATCAAAACGCCATCTGACTTTTTAGTTCCTTTTGGTAATTTCTTTGATGGAAGATACATACCCTCATATACAAGAATTCTTATAGTTCGGGATACTAGTAACTAATATTATTCATGAGGAGCAGGTTATTTTGAGACTAATTAAATTATAACAAAATCATGTAATTTAATCAAGTTTTTTTTCCATATCTTCCAGCGACATGTTTTGCATTATTACAAAATCTTTAAACAGTCAGCAGAGCGATTATTTACTGCAAATATGGATGATTGGGACTAGATAGAGAAAGAACAACTAGATTTCTTAAAACGAATATAACTCTAAAAAGATTAACACTTATAATAACAAGAACTTACAATCTAAATCTGAGTAGTAATTTGCTATTAATGCTGAAATTTCATATATGTTGCAAGAAAAAAATAGCAATTTATTCCATAATTATCATGATTGTAATTTTTATAACTTGGTATCATATTTTCAGTATCTTTAGTACGGTCAAAGCAGAAACAATCGGATTAACGGATACTTACAATTTACCAAAAACATCGACATCAAAATTGATATCAATACAATCAAAAGAAGTAAATTTTACTCAAGACTCAAACAACTCATATGGTCCGTTAATTCTGTACAATGCCAATATTATTGATGGTAACGCTAATTTAAGATCCAATATCACAATAATAACCAATGGAGATAAAATCATAGAAATCATCGATAAAGATAAGCATAACAAATGTGATTTTTATAAAAAGTATCCTAATTCTGCACTCATTGACCTTTCAGGTAAATATGTTATCGCAGGTTTGATTGATATGCACGCCCATGTAGCAGGAGTCATGAAAGATTCATTTAACCAAACAAGATCCAATGATATGCTCCACGGTCTTTTGACTTTTGGAGTTACGACTATCAGAAATCCTGGTGGTCCCACTGAGCAATCTGTAGAATTAAAGAACAGTGTAGCCAGAGAAAGCATCATAGGACCTCAAATATTTACAGCCGGAACGTTAATAAACTCTGATATTATTTCAATTCCTTTTGTAGAAAAAAAAGTCAATTCAGTCATTGAGGTTAGCAAAGAAATTGACAATCAAGCCAAAGCGGGAGTAGATTTTATCAAACTTTATGTTGGATTGTCACCTGATTTAGTGAAGAAGGCAATAGATAAAGCTCACTCGTTGGGTCTCAAATTAATTGGCCACCTTTACTATACAAGTTGGACAGATGCGGCTAACTACAAAATTGACTTTTTAACCCATGGAGTTCCGGTGAGCCCGTATTTACTATCAGCTCAGAAAAAAGATATTTTTGTAAAATATGGTGACGAACCTTTTAATCATTTACTTTGGCTAGAGCTAGTCGATGTTAATGGTAAAGAAATCGATGAAATGATAGATGCGTTAGTAAGAAATAATGTATTTGTTGATCCTACGTTGAGTGTCTATGAATCAATAACAAATGACAATCCAATCAAGGGTCAATATACATGGCAAAAAGTCTTGGTCCTAACGAAGAAAATGCACGATAGCGGAGTAAAGCTTTTGGCCGGTACAGATATTCCAAACTTTGACCTTGTCCCAGGAAAAAGCCTTCATCATGAGCTTGAATTGCTTGCAGCAGCAGGAATACCCGCATCAAACATCATTCAAATGGCTACCAAAAATGGTGCAGAAGCCTTGGGGATATTAAACTCTACTGGAACGATCGAAGAAGGAAAACAGGCCGATCTATTGATACTTTCATCAAATCCGGTATACAATATTAGTAACACACAAGATATTGAAATGGTAATCAACAATGGTAAAATTGTTGACAGAAACGGTTTGCGGCTAAAATAAATATTTTAGATTATATGATTAACCTATTTTGAAATGCAATGCATTGATGATCCTACTAATATAGGCATTTGCTCAAAGAACTAAATGATCTTGACCCGTTTCATATATCAATGGTATTCTCAGAAATCAAAGAAAGGTCTTTGCAATTTATGTAGAAGGAAACTAGCAAACCATTCATCCAAGTAGGGATTTAATAAAAGATTGACAATTAATGGCCCAAATAGAAATATAGAATTGACCATTAAGTTGGCAAATGAAATAAACAAATGAGAAAGCAAGAGAATCAATTAAAGCATTGATGGATTTCGTCGTTCGGATTGTATCTACAGAATAAATGACGAGTCTGTAACCAGTTATTAAGCAATACTATAAGAATTAAAAGTTTACGGTATTAAGCAATTTAACAGTTAGATCTCATACTTTGAAAAACCAGGCAGCCTTATTTAGAAAACAAAAATGAGATTAAAATGGTTTATTCGGATATTGCAGCAGAAAATACAGCAAATACAGGCACATTCCAATTACCGTTTGGGGATGGTGGTGGACTCAATAGGAATGAAACTTCTGATACAACTAAGTTATTATTTTGAAATGCTGTCAAGAAGGTATTACAAATATTAATATCTGAACTTAAGAACACCACCATACTTGGAGGAGAGTCTGTAAGTTGTAGACCTACACTACAACCCATTGTACTCTGAAATTGATAGTTCTCTACAATAGCTACATGGCCACTAAGTATTCCACTTAGTTGGGCATGTGAATCCACTGGATGATTTAGTGCTAAAGCGATCAAAGTCAACAACGATAAAGTTAGACCAAATTTTAGAAAAATTATATGACTCATAAATATTATGACCTTAAATACAGTAATATTTAAAGATATAATTATTAGGATAAAAAATCATTGAGTTTCAAACCCATTGTACACACGGGAATAAAAGACTATGACTATGACTAGGGTATGACAAGTTATTGAAGGTGATCTTATATTATTTCTTAATAATAGAACTAGTTCTAATATGCGTATCAAAATCTCAATTCTATGTATCATCGAATCTTGCTGACTATTATGATGTCATGACCAAATAACCTGTTACGATAATAAATCCAAGGATAATGAGCCTGGATAAATCTCAAAAAGAATTTTAGAAGTAATCGAATACACATTGTCTATATGTTTTGAGATACGACAGGTTCAATCAATCATAAATGGTATGAATGTGGCAACAACTTGCTTCTAAATCACTTTGATTTGAGGAGTTTAAAGTTAGAGAGCCACGTTAACTCGTGTTACCGACAGATGAGTTTTAATAATTATTATTATTTAACACTAATCAAGAGTATCTAGTACCTCATAATGCAAAGTATGATTCAAAAGAGTTATAACAAAAGTAAAAAACTCTAAGAATCAATATTTGTTCTATGTTATTTCCAATATTGGTATTACTTTAATAATGGCCTCTGATAGCGTTTATTCTTTTTGGTTAATGGGATAAAGATTTGTAATTTGACTTTCCCTACCAACACAAAATTTGATATGATTTATTTACATACGTTTGCATTAAATATATTATTACTATTATATATAGGAATTTGTTTTAGATATAATTTATAAAAAAAACCAAAGATTAATCAAAATATTTACTTAAAAATAGAGCATAGAATTATTAGAAAAATATGGATGCATTGAGTAAAACACACATCTATCTCTTAACCCAATCGTCAAAGTTCCATCAACTAAATTCTTCGATCCACTTGTAGTCCGAATTTATTCATTAGAAATTTGGTAAATTTTCTCTTGTTCACTGTGGTCGGAGGGTTTATGGAAAAATTTAGTTGTTGCAGACATTTTTGGAAGAAACATGTCTAGCAAATATTATATGGATGTATGTAAGATTAAGGTTGAAATTGGGTGGGTTTGAAAATTTCTTTTTCACGATCTTGTTAAGATGGTAATGTATGTAACATTCTAAAATAAAGGAATGTATAGTGAACACGAATATAACGTTATGGTACAGTCAACACGTCTAAAAGAATACTGAAATATTTCTGACTGGAAGTGAAACGATCTTTATTATTAAATTCTGCTTGTTTTAGATGTGACGTTTTATCCGTACTATTTGTTTCAAATGAGTTAATGATGCGATTAAACATATTGCAATTCAATGTAGCATACCAAACAATTGCCACAAGTCTTGTCACAAAAAAGACTAAAGTACTATATTGTATTACACTATGTTATTGACACTTAGAATAAGATGTAAACAATGCGATTTTAACCATATTTCAAATATCTACAGATTGGAGGAACGCAACTTTCATAAGAATTTTTCAAACCTTGAAAGTTGTCCTAGTTGTGGATACGTATCTAAATGTAATGAATCAGATTATAATTTTAAATAATTTTACAAATTTTAAATTTTTTTTTGACCTCCTTCAATGTTGAGATTCAATTTCCAACGGCCAATCGAACATGATTTAGTGTGTTTATTGAAAGAAGAGGAAGAATAAGAGTCGTAGGCGGAGTAGACAAAAAAATTGTTAAATATACAATTCTTTTTTTGTGTCTATAAGATAGGTATACCTGTAAAAATTGACAAATCTTGACATACAATCGAGTTCTGCCGCTCTAAATTTGCCTTGCTGAAATCCATATCGGGATACATGGTGATACAAAGTGCAACCAAATTAAATTAAATACCCAGTTCTACTAATTCTGTATTATTTAGTATTTTTGATTCTGATGATTGTAAAGGCTAGGTACTAAATCCAATTTAATATAGACCAGTATTTAGAAATGGAAAATAAGGCAAGATTACACGCGTCCCTCATTTTCAATTTATAGACTGATTTTGCAATGATTGATTGATTCCTGAAATATTTCCTGGATCAATATTTAATTCACTCATCGTATTTTGTACCATAAGTGGAATCCATTTATCCATAAACTCAGAATCCTCGGACATCAAATTTGTAAACTCCATTTCCTTTTCGGGAGTTTGTTCTATACCATAGATCGGAGTATCACCAAAGTGGGCATTAATCTTTGAAGGATCCATAGAAATGGTTATTGTATTATTATTGTTTATAGTCCAAGTAGTAGGCACATTAGAAACAGGTCCGTCTCTCATGGTCACTGTCGCTGATCCTTTCATAATTGTATTATTACCATCCATTGTAACATCTTCCAAAGTTACGTTGGATATCTGATGCATATGGTAGGCAGTTCCATTTTTCATTACCATATTAAACGTAGCATGAAAACCCGAATCTGAGAGATTGGAAGGATTGCCATAGCCCATATAACCGCCAGCCAAGACCCAGTCGTTGTTTATACTAGATATGGGACCATAACCATATTCATATTCAGCTATTGGTGCAGAAGATGCATAAGCACTTGATCCTGTTAAAGCCAATAAACATCCTGTTATCACAAATGTTGTCAAAATTTTAACATGTTTTGAGTAAGAAATCACAAGTACAAGTCATGGCAGACTGTTAATTAATGTTTATAACTGGATATATTCAACAGGATTTAAAAAGATGGTCAAAAACTGTAAACTATTTTATCAGTTATAAGATCCCGATAATTTTTAGTTGTTATGACATAATGGGTTATCAGGTGACATAAAGCCATCCTGGCTGCATCAAAGTATCTCAGGAAATTATGACAAAGCACATGTAAATCTATAATATTATGATTTACAGGTTAGTATCCAAATCATTTGACCTGTTACCTGGAACTCTTCTCTGTGACATGAATCAAGTTTGAATATAATTAATCGTCAATGAAAATATTGATTTATGATTTTATTAAGACAAAACTAAAAATTGAATCATCAAAACATCTTAAAAAAAGAATTCTTGTGATATATTTATATTCATCATTTCTTGACGTAGGTTATGCGAATCAAGTTAAACTTGGCTATTTTGGCCCAAATCATTCTAGTGCTTGGTGGTTTAGTTTTTTGTACTTCAATGTCTCAAGCAATGGCCCAGTCAAACTACACCATTAAAGTTGCAAAAACAACAGAAGGCGATTTTACTATTACTGACGGAGCTAGTTACATTGGAACCTACTTTGATACGACATATTCAATGACCGGTACAGTAAATGATTTTATCAAAGCCAAAGATGAGTTAATTACTTCCATACTTGACGATTTTGGCAAATCCTCAACAATTGGTTACATAAAGATGAACAGCACGACTACTCAAACAGATGCTAATGTGACCGAGATCGCGAATCCATTTGTAAGTAAAGAACAAATTGATGAAAAGATAAAAACAGTGCTTGCATATGCTTTGGACAAGATTGAGAATCCAGTTGGAATTATGCCCGATATAGGGGATTCAAGAGAGATTAGGTGTGTATTTGGCAACGTGTTAAACGACTTTTGGTGTGATATTCCCACCTTTATGAGCAGGTAAAACAAACACTAAGGAAGCAGGGTTTATTGAATCCTGTACTGTCTATTTTTCTTCAAGTTAGTTGAGTCTTATCTACTGCTAGAATACCATATTGACTAATTGTTGATAACAGTAGGTTTATTAGTCATCATTTAGGCCCATGCTTGTAATTCTATCAGCATATTTTTTATACAACTGATCAATAACTCTAATTCGCTGTGTATGTTTGCATTTCTTCGGATTCCCCGCCGAATACAAATATCCTTTGCAGGTGCAAAACCAATGATTATTATCCTTTAATCTATTAACCATATACCTTTCTCCTGTAGTAACCGATTTCACGTAGTAAACATCTTCCTTATCGTCATACTCTACAGATTTAGTAAAATTAGTTCGCTTTCTTTGATTAGAATCCATTTTTTTAAAAATTCCTTAATATGATCTCGCATACTAACCATATTAATTTATTATACATGTTTGTCTTCTCTTTTCATATTGGAGATGCAGAAATATTAGCACCCATTGTTGCATCAACTGACAATCCAATTAGTGAATCGCACAAACTATAGAAGACCAAGTAAAGTCAAAATGCAAAGTTGGCTTTAGAATAGCAGTTTGTTCGTACATTGCATTTGACCTCACAACTAATCTAATCAATCCACATGGATCAGATACTGTAACTTTAGAAACATCTGATGGTATGAAAAATATAACCGTGTCAAGATAGGTAGATAATGGTTTTATTCCTATCCATTGCAAAGATAACTTCTCTACAACAGACAAATATTTGGAATTAGAGTGCGACTTTACTAGGATACAAATGAGAGTAAAAAGGATTCTAAAACATTCAGTCTACTGCTATTCTGATTATCCATAGTATTTTCCATATCAGAGGGCTCAGGCAGCGGGCATTAAGATTCCTAAAGGTAAAGAAAAATAGAGCAATATATTCTTGATCAAAATCTGACTAATAAACAATCAAATAAATAATTGATAAAAAAGCTCTAATATTTTTCTGTCTCCGAAACTTTATTCATCAGCATATTATAATGAAGTTCGGTTATCTTGCCTTTTGAAAAAGCGTCTTTAATCTCCCTGATAAGTTTTAACTTTGATGAAAGATTAGCTCCTTTATCATCATCAAGTGAATCTATCTTTTTCATAAATATTTCGTGATATAGTATGGATATTTCTTCTTTTAAATTTGAATAATGAAATTGGCTTATCTTGCCTTTTGAAAATGAATCAGAGATTTCATCCTTGAGCTTATTTAGAGATTCAAGATCAACTTCGTCACGTCTACCTTCCTCGTATATGGTCTTTAATTTCTTTAGATGAATAATTGATTTTTTAATATCTCTTTTTGTTCTAGCCCACAAGATAATGCTTGGAATGGAAGCACCAATTATGGTAGATATAATTAAACCATATATTGGAATCCAGTATTCAATAGGAAGAGGAGCAGGCAATTCCCTAAAATTTGCAGTAAATGTACCATATTGATTTATGCAAAAGGATGTCTCAGCAGTATCATTATAGATTTGCCAGGTTTTTTGTATAGGCGTCATCAACGGATCAAAAGGATTTTTTGAATCTTCTACACATGGTTTCAGGGGCCTGGTGGTATTTGAGTCGATATTCTCATTCCAGTTTACAAACTCAAAACCACTATTTGCCTTTGCATTGCAGATCATTCCAGGTTCTTCGTAAAAGTATTGGTTTATTGGATATTCTATTTTCTCCTCTCCACAGATGATCCTCCCTGCGTTTAATGGAAATACATTAAAAGTTATTCCAACAGCAATTTTGTGTTTAGGGCCATGAATTGTAAAAAGGCTATCAGAATCCTCTGAAGTCAAATAGACAATGTTGCTGTTCTCATTGACTTCAATATTTGAAAGTGGCTCGGATATGTTGATGTTGGAAAGTTTATTAGTTTTTTCGTTCAACGAGTAAAGGTTATGTTTAGATAGTAAATAGACGACGTTGGAGTTTTCATTGACTTCTAACTCCAGGAGTGGTCCAAACAGAGGGATCACCTTATCCACTTTAATATTTGAAGTTCCATTTATAATTGAAACGTCGCGATCGGATATTATATAAACGGTATTGGAGTTTTCATTGACTTCCAAAGTACGTGGTGCATTGATTAATTCAATACCCGTCATGGTAGTATCATTATTCTGTTTATAAAAATTCTTCTCTGTGATTATATAAACAGAATGATCTTTTTCATTGACTTCAATATCGAGTGGCTCATTTTTATCTGGAATCGATATGTTTCCCAAAAGTTTAAGATCATTATCAAAAATGAGTAGTTCAGGAGGATATTGATTGATTACATAAACTTTCTCTGCTTCCTCATCTACTGCAATTTTGGTATAGTTTGCCTCTACATCATACTTCTTGACCAAATCAATACTTAGTGAATTGGAACCAGTATCGTCAATCAGTCTTATACCACCCTTTCCTGCCAAATACAGCTTACTTTCTTTTTCATTGACCTCAATATCGGTTAGTTCTTGCTCTAAAGGTATGTTTTGTAGTAACTCGTCAGTCCTTCCGTCTATTATGGAGATAGTTTCTGATGGAGATTTACCTGAAATGTATACATGGTGTATCTTGTCATTTTCTTCCACATCGTGGGGTATAGTATTAATAAAAATTTCCTTTAAGGTTCCCACATTGCTGTCTAAAATTGATATGGAATTTGACCGCTCGTTGGCGACATAGACTTTGTTTAAAAACTTGTCTACCTTTACCTCGTTTGGTTCTAGTCCTATTTCTAATTGTGGATTGGTTGTATGGTATTTTTCATTTATACTTTCTAAAGTCTGCCCTATTGCACTATCATTAATATAATAAAATAGACTAGCCAAAAAAATTATCACAGAAAGAAAGATAAAAAAACAATAGTAAGTCACCTACATCCACATCCGTAATCAGGTTACTAGTTGACAGAGTATTTCATAAACCATTCAATTTCCCATCTAGTAGATGTAGTATTTATAGGTTTTGTTGTATAACGCATCGTTACTATAACAACCTATCATGTGGTTTGTAAGTTAAAAAGCAAGTTCGATTTCATCAGGTTCGCTCTTCTGTTATTTGCTCGCTTTATTATGGTGAAAGAGGTCGGTCCTTTTCAGGCATAATCAACAATTGTCCACATATGTACGCAAAATATGTCCCTGAATTAATCAGAATATTTTGAATTTATGTGATCTTTTCTCACTATAGGAAAATATAATACTTAACTTGACAGTTTGAGATTTCAGACATGATGGTCTTTGAAAAGAATAGTCACAATTTTGGTATAGTTATCCTCATAAAATCAGTAATCTATGTCACTAAATTCTACCTATTGGAGAAGATGTCGAGAATCAAATCAACGACAATCAATCGTTTTTCATATCAGAAGATTTATCCAATCAAATATTTGCCAGTTCCACATGTTTGACAATAAAAATCATCTCCTCTCTTGTGGCCATCGAGGACGTAGAATTTAACACATTTGCTACAAAATACAAAATTAACTGGATTGCCATTCTTGTCTCTGGCATTCAACATTTCTTCCGTTATCTTCATCTAATGTTATCACCTAAAACAAAAGTCCTAATATAAGATATATGCAATATTCAACCTATTTGTCTTAACATCTTTCATAATTTTATATAACATTTATCTAGTAGGTTAGTTTTATGATAAATATTTACTATCTTAAAGAAACTAGAATAATTGTCTAGGAAAATGAAATATATTGTTATAACATTTTCGGGTTGCCAAATAGTAGAACCAAGAAAGGATGACATATAAAAATTATTTAATCGCAATTCCTTTTTTTATTTATCGAAATCCACAAAAAAGGCGCTGGTGCATATTGTTGATTATTTTTCATGTAGCAATGAAACATAAGTGTACTGTTGACAGTCGAACAGTGTTAAATATCAAAGCATAATCAATACTCTTCTTTGCCCTATCGTTATAGTTATCTATGTATAGAATCTGTCATGACCTGAAAAAGATCCCCAGTGATGTGATTGGTCCTAAGCTGATAGAATATAAAAAATGGCTTGGCCAATCTTTGCGCTGCAGCTTTGCAATTAAAATTTTCTTGGTTCATGGTGTGAAAATTGTTACAGGATTCAAGCGCATCTATATCAAAATATTACCTGGTGTTCTGTTCATAGAACGGAGTCTGATTATGTTTTGGTCGACAGAGTCATCAGCGTTTACATCACAATTATCAACTTCATGTACCCGATGGACAGGTTGTCTTGTCTTATGTATACCTTTGAAACATATCTCATTCTGTTTGTGTACTTTTAAACCGTAATAGATCCATTAATTACCTCATACTCAAGAGGAATATCATATAGAGTTGATTTTGACTAAAAAATTGGTATTATTCCAAATTTTTTAAAAAGAAATTGAAGAGTTATGGTATATCTGCTAATTGACCTCTTATTTCTCCGTCTGGATTTTGTTCGGTATGGACGTTAACATATGTGGTATTATTCTTGATTGCATCTATTAATTCAGCTACTGTTTTTCCTTGCATAGGGCCTTCCAGGTTATTTGCAGCTATACTACCGTTTATGGAAACACCGTTTTGAACAGGATTCAATGTAAACAGGGTTACTATTATTGGTCCATTCTCTCCAGGACTACCGCTATGTATATGAGCTTGTGTGACAGCCTGAATTCCAGAAGCATTCACATGGAAATCTATTGTTTCATTTCTTGGTTGAATTGGTACAAATATAGCTTCACCTAGTGCTTGAGTGTCAACCGGAGGAACTTCTTCTTGGCCCGTCAGATTGGCTGCAAACTCATGGTTTGCAAATACCGTGGAGGCAGCTAAACCAGTAAATATTGCGGCGGCAGTGATTCCAGCAATTGCCGTTATCATGGAAATAACCATATATTGTATTGTGTTGTTGCCGATTTTCATCAACTTATAAACAAAATGCTTGTATATAATATATTTGTCAGTATAGAATGTAATTTCCGAAAGATTTATGATTTTTGAGATTTGTTGAAAATTCTTTAATTCTTTAGAAATGTTATTTAATTTTGCATTATTCAATATCAACAGTTTATGGAAGTTATAACTAGATTTTACTAATAGGGTTGTTAATTCACGATTGATATTGGATTTATTACTACTTTTCAATCAATCTGTCAATGTTAATTCCCAATAGGAAATCTAAGGAAAAACATGATGATAAAGTAATAGCCTGCAAGAGCAACTGCTTGGATGAATACTTATAAACTTCGAGCTTACCAATTCGTAAACTACTCTTTAAGAAATGAGAACAAGTTCCAATTTGATTGTTAATTAATCAATCCTAAATAGACAACTTACTCGAATATTTGTGGTATATGGTCATCAGTACTAGTAGTAGTTATGTTATTATTATTGTTTGATTCACCATTTTTTCGTATTCAGTAATATCCTACTCTTTATTATTTTCTTCGCGTTGGTTTCCATTCCCTGCAAAGACAAACAGGAAAGAATAGACGAATAAAGTTAATCTATCTGTAAGTTTCATATTATTGATTAGCAATTATTGATCTTTAAAAATATTTCAATTACGAATGCAAATTACACAAAAGCATAGATTGAGGTACTGAAATTTGTTTGGATATAGAGTTTATAGGATTTACTACAGAATTGGATATAAAACTTGATTTATTTCGTTAAAAAATATAGGTATGTTTTGAAATTATAGTATGGTAATAGCCAAGATTAGATTTTATGGGTTGGCTTTAATAATTACATGAATTCTATTTGCTTCAGTTTTCCATGCAACAGATGTCAAAGCTACCATATTATCTGACATAGACGAGCCTACAGGAAACGCATATGAGGATGTATATATTGCTGAAGAAAAAAATGACACAGTTATTTCGGGACTGAATCAAACCCTGCATACTAATAATAATAATAATACCACAACTAAATAATACTTGCAGACGTTTTAGTTCCTGATACCATCTATAATATATCTTAATTTTAAGAATAAGATAATGAATTGGATCTAGTTTAGGTTGCTAGTAGGAAAGATTAACAAAATTTCAGATATTCAATCTAATTACATAACTTCTAGCAGATCTTGTAAGAATCAAAAATGTTTCGCTCAAAGTGTTCCCATAGTAGATGATTACGTGCAAACTTGTAGACCTTTAATCGTTTTTTGTGTAATTTGTTTAGATCTTCGAACAGTTCACCCAATTTGGCTACTAGATCAGAATAATTTTCAAATTGCATACAGTGTTCCTGAAGTGTTTCAGTAATAGATTTTAAACCGAGTGTATTTAAGACAAATAGCCCTGCATGTGCATATTCATATGCTTTATTGGGGCTGCTATACTGATGAAACCAATGTTTCCTGAAAGGTATTAGACCTATCGAATGATTTTGCATTTCCTGATACATTTGTTCCTTATTCAAATATCCTCTAAAAATTACCTTTTTGGAAGAATTGTCACTCCAGCCTAAGACAAACAATTGTCCAATATTTGAATTTTCAAAAATGCTAAATAGACCATCGATATTTCGATGACTGACTGTAAATTGACCTTTTGACTCTACTCCAGCGTATACTGAACTAGTAGATTCATAATAGATGGGTTCAGGTATAGATTCCACCTCTTTAATCGTGGGGAAATTGGGCACTAGGTAAATTTTTTTGCCGATTTTAAGCAAATCCTCAACAATAGAGTTTGAAACTGTAATAGTAGGCTGTTCTTCCACCAATTCTTTTTCAGCCTTGGACCAAATTCTCGCAAATCTATTATTAATTTGTTTTCTAAAAAGATTTTGACTCAAATGCTTGAACTCATCATTTCCGCGTCTCTTATGGGATTCAAAAGTTTCTAACTGAGTCTTGGTATACATCGTCCAATATTCATGGTTGTCATACACGAGTGGATAATCATCGATTTCTTTGACAATAGCGGCAGAGAAAATATTGTGAGCATGGATTATGTCTGGTTTAACTTCTTTTATAACATCAATTACTTGCTTCTTAACCGAGTTCCAATAGAAAGGAAATTTATTTCTAGCTCTTGTGCTCCAGTTTACATTATATACTTTGTTAAATATTGATTTGTGATTGAATGGGTTATTGCCTCCAAAATAAACTTCATCGCCCCTTTTTTTAGAACTATATGCAGATTTTTCAACCCTCCAATCGGGTAATGAAGAATCAGACAAATGTAAAATTCTCATCTTGAGTTTATAGATAATTTTCTAGTTTGTGAAGAGAGTTATTGCAATAATTTCTTTTTCAATGAACCTTTGAAAATCAGGTTTAAAGTACTTTTTTAAAGTGTGGTCGCCTGTCCAGATTTTCATCAGACTGTGGTGCTGAAATGTTAATTTCATCCAAATCTTCCAGTTATTCCATTGTTCTTCATTCAATTTATCTTGCTGATATTTATCGAAGCATTCAGAAAATGTGTTTAATAGATGATAAGCAAATGCTTCATTAGAATTCATGTTGCTTAATACTTTTATTTTTTCATTGCTCTGCTGCATTACCATGTGATTATATCCGAAATAGCTCACTCCAAAGAAACCATAGCCTTCTTGCGATGTCTCTTTGATCTTCTTTAAGAACCCCAATTTGTTTGATAATTTAGACAATCTATTTACACTCCCCACGATTCTAAGATTACCATATACATGATTTTTACTCATCAATTGCTATATTCGCATTTTGAATGATTAATAGCATAAACAATTACCTAAATCAATTTTGTAAAATGTTATATTATATTTTTAGAAAATCCTTGCAGTTAACATTTGACAATTGCCATGAGAGAAGACATAGAAAATGTTTTCATAAATTATCATGTAAAATCAATATCTATGGACTATCGTTGTCCAAATACTATTGGACTTTAGCAACTATAATTTAGTTCATCCATACTAATGATTATTCTACTACAAGGTAAGAATTAACTATTGTTGTACTACATATGAAAGGCGATCTTTCGGACTCATGGTTGAATAAACGGAAATAGATAAAAAATCATAGAATTATAAATAAATAATTAGCTCTGTGCAGCTGCATTGCTACCAGAGTTTTCTTGGCTTTGAATGTTGATGTTGTT
>LLBZ010002768.1_pt3 | contig 17966 bp, 17 predicted proteins | sample 1489421 | NCBI WGS metagenome assembly LLBZ01 (sample SAMN04092657, study PRJNA295927) | soil metagenome | biome: Soil prokaryotic community; feature: Bulk soil; isolation source: soil from tomato rhizosphere | host: tomato cultivar Moneymaker | place: South Korea | collected 2011-11-01 | reverse complement strand
GATTTAAGCAAATCAGTAAGAAAAAAAATTTACAAAATCGCAAGATAACAGAGAAAACAATAATCAATTTTCCCAAAAAAGCCTAACAAACTATTTTATTTCATCCTTATTTATGAACTCATTTAAACTTTTTGGATTGCAGCGAAAATTATTCATTTTGTGTCCATTTGAAGTTTTTTTTGAGTTGCAATCCAAAAAGTTTAAATGAGTTCAACAATAAAAACACCTAGTAATTTGCTATCATTGCAAATAAATCTCCTCATATTAAGTGATAGAATCGTTTTTATTTTTATTCACTGGCATTATTGGCATAGTAACCATAGCCATAATGATAACTTCTTATAGGTCCAATCCGTTTTACAATGCATTTTTATTATTAGTCATTACTATAATTTCCATTCGTTTTTTAATTCATGGAAGTTATAGATTAGGCTTGCAAGACTATTTTACTCCCGATGAAGGTATCCATTCCATATACTATCTCATTGTTGTACCAAGTTTTTATTTGTATTACAAAAATTTAGTGTTACCAAACAAAACATATGATCTTAGAAGCTTAAAACACCTAATTTTTATTGGGTTTCTATATTTTATAAATACCAACCCCTACATTACTGAAAGTTCTATATTTCAATTTCTTCCAGTAATCAATTTTACTCTCGTAGGAATCTTTATACTTTTCTATTTAACACTAATCGTTAGGCTTTTAAGTAAAAACATTTGGTTTAAAAAAGACCTTCTTATAAATAATACACAGTTTAGGTTGGTAAAAAACTGGACCATTTATCTCTTTACCCACAACTTATTAGCTGCCATAACGTTATTGGCCTCCATTTATGCTGAAGTATGCTCAAAATCCAGTCTTTCTGGAAAATCTATGGCAGTATTACTACTCTTATATTGGTTATTTATCTATTTTAAAATTTTAACCGCTCCAGAAATTTTATATGGACTCCCTATTCTTAATAAAAAAATATTAAAGTTCAGTTCGCCCATTGAAGACAGCAAACATACGCCATTATTAAAAAGCGACCATTGGGTTTTAGAAATAGGCAACCAAAAAAACGAACAAGATTTAAAACTACAAGAAAAAATGATGTCTAACATTGTTAGCTACACGCAAGAAGTTGACAGGCTAAGTATTGAGGAACATATTTTTAGAAATCCAAAAGCATCCCCTACAGATGTTGCCAATAAGTTAGGTGTGCCCACAAGCCATATTGTTTATTTGTTTAAATACCACTCCAGCATCTCTTTTTCTGAATACCGCATGCATTCTAGAATAAAAGACAGTATCCATTTGATAGAGCAGGGTTATTTAAAAACCAACACTTTGGAGTCTTTAGCCTACAAAACAGGTTTTGCTTCATACAATCCCTTTTTTAGTGCTTTTAAAAAAGTAACGTCGTATTCACCACAAGATTATATAAAGTCTATAAAACCTTAATTTAGCTTACAAATGCGAGTTTGATATGACACAATCTGATATCCAGATGTTTAAACAGTTAAATCAAAAAAACATCTTTACAAAACCTTAGTTCAGGTTGTTAAACATACCCTGTGACTTTTAACTGTTGAATCGTTGAATTGTATATCACAAACTTCATCGGTACATCAAACTCTGAACTTTTTAACTTTGAACTTCTAATATTGTACTTTTAACATCTAACTTCGTTAAAATTTAATATGTGGGTATTCTTTTTTAAGTTGAAGTTGTTTTTCCTTAATTCCTAAAAGAAATTTTTGATGCGCTTCAGAATCTGGGTTGAAAGGTTTATGCTGAAGTCCTTTTTGAACCTCATCTACTAATTTCATGGTTTTTATTGCCTCTGAAGAAACCCAAACTTCTTGGAACTTTTCCCAAATGTAATTGATGGCTGTTTGATTGGGGTGCAACATATCTTCGACATAAAAACGATAATCGCGAAGCTCGTCCATCATAATTTCGTAGCTTGGAAAATAGTTGTTGGTTGTTGGTTGTTGGTTGTTGGAATGTATGCCTGTAATTAAATGTGCTTTACTTTGGGTGTTTTCAATAAAACCGTCTTTGATATGTCGTACAGGCGATACCGTAAAAATAATAGATGCTTTGCTATTAACACTCCTGATTAAATTTACAATTGTTTCTAATGATTTCGTAATCGCTTCGACCGATAACAATTCTTTAGCAAACTGTTTTTGTGGCACTTTATGGCAATTTGCTACAAGTTGATTGGATTCTAAAAGCCGATAAACCCAAGCAGTTCCTAATGTGATTATAATATGTGTTGATTTGTGGATTTGTTTATTTGTTGCCTTGATGGCTTCATTCAAATTATGTAACAACGTTTCTTTTGAAGGGTTACTCAGCTTTGAATGCGCGTCAAAACAGTGCCATTGTTCATTATAAAAAAATATGTCTTTTTCTGAATAGGACGTTTTATTTATAGCTTTTGTAATGAAGGTTTCAATAGCTTTTGGATGAAACAAGATACCAAATGGATTGATACTATTTTGAAACTTGAAATATGATAATTTTTCACCTATATTTTCCACAAAACAGGATCCTAATAGTAATATATTAGAATGATAGTCTATTAGATTTTCAGACTGTTTTTGTAATGGTACTTGGGTTAGAAATTTCATGTTTTAAATGAGTTGCAAAGCTTCAAAGTTACAAAGTCGCTAAGACGCTAAGGCGCTAAGGCGTAAAGTTGAAACGGTTAAATATTATAAACCATTTACTATTCTTGTTATTCCAGTTTTTATTAAAGGACTATTGAAATTTATTATGATTTATAAAAACATCATTCTTTCATTTTCTTTTTTTCTTCTTTCTCTAGTTTTTTCAACTCTTTTTCTTTCTTTTTTTCTTCTAATTTTATTTTAGTTTTATCAATATTACCTTTAAGATCTTCAATTATTTTATTTGAAACTTGTAGCTTTTCAGTATTTTTTTCAATAGCTTTATTTGTTTTATCTACCTTTTTATTCAAATTATCTTCCTGTTTTTGAAGCTCTTTATTAGGTTGGGTGTTTGTGTTTTTTGTTTTTGACAATTCATCATTTAATTTTAATAAAACATCATTTAAGCTCTTAATCTTTTCTTCAATCTTATTTTTTTTATTTTCCTCTCTAATTAATTTTTGTTCATCCGTTTGAATATTATTTTGCAACATTCGCATCATTTGCTGTTGTTGTTGCATCACTTGTTGTTGTTGCATCATTTGATTATTTATTTGACGCATAGGAGGACTTGGAAATTGTTGAGCTAAAAAAATAGTTGGAAAAAACAACATTAAAAAAATTATAATCTTTGCTTTCATAATTATCAATATTTAATTAAATAAATTGTTTCACTTTTTCTAATGCGTCCTTAACTCCAACAATATTTTTTCCTTTTCCTGATGCAAAGAACGGTTGTCCGCCTCCATTTCCATCTATATATTTTCCTAATTCCCTAATGATGTTTCCTGCATTTAATCCTTTTTCAGCAACTAATTCTTTTGAAATATAGCAATGAATATTTGGCGTATTATCTTCAACCGATGCTAAAAACACAAATGAATTTGGTTTTGAACTTCCTATAGCCTGCGCCAAATCTTTGGTTGAACTCATTGATAAATCAACTTGCTTTGCTAAAAAGTTAATGCCGTTTATTTCTTGAAATTCTAAAACCAAGTTATTTTTTAAACCATCCACTTTCTCTTTTAATAATTGCTCAAGTTGTTTTTTCAACTTAGCATTATCGTCTTGCAAACTAGTAACCGATTTTAAAATATCTTGCGGATTTTTCAACGTTTCTTTAATTTCGGCCAACGTACTTTCCTGATTTTGGTAAAAACTCTTAACAGCATCGCCAGTAATTGCTTCTATACGACGAATTCCTGCTGCAACGGCTCCTTCAGAAATGATTTTAAAATGCCAAATATCTGCTGTGTTTTTTACATGAATACCTCCACAAAGTTCTTTGCTTTCTCCAAATTCAATCATACGAACATGGTCTCCATATTTTTCACCAAACAACGCCATGGCACCTTGCTCCATCGCTTGCTGAATGGGAATACTTCTGTGTTCTACCAACTGTAATTGTGCTTCAATTTGAGCATTCACACTTGCTTCTACTTGACGTAACTCTTCATCAGAAACTTTAGAAAAATGCGAAAAGTCAAAACGCAAATAATTTGGACTTACCAACGACCCTTTCTGTTCCACATGTGTTCCTAAAATGGTTCTCAAAGCTAAATGCATCAAATGCGTAGCCGAGTGGTTTTTAGAAGTTGATGTTCTTAAATCGGTGTTTACTTTTGCCACAAAATTCGCAGTAACATTCTCTGGTAATTGTTTAGCAAAATGTAGAATTAAATTATTTTCTTTTTTGGTGTCGATGATTTCAATGGTTTCGTTAGCAGAAACCAAAGTTCCTTTATCGCCGACTTGTCCACCGCCTTCTGGGTAAAAAGGGGTCTTATCTAAAACGATTTGATATAAAATGCCATCTTTTTTAGAATCAACTTTACGAATTCTAGTGATTTTTACATTATTTTCAGTTTGGTCATAACCTACAAACGTTTCTGCATTGCCTGGAATTAAAACCGACCAATCCTCCGTTGTAACTTCTGAAGCCGCACGCGAACGTGCTTTTTGTTTTTGCAATTCAACTTCAAAATCTTCTTCATTGTAAGCATAGCCTTTTTCTTTTAAAATCAAAGCTGTCAAATCCTTTGGAAACCCAAACGTATCGTACAATTCAAAAACTTTTGCTCCTGAAACTTCTTTTCCTGAGGTTTCTACGACAACCTTATCCAATAATTGTAATCCTTGTTCCAAGGTTCTTAAAAAAGACGCTTCTTCTTCACGAATCACATTAGTCACCAATTGTTGTTGCGATTTCATTTCTGGAAAAGCAGTTCCCATTTTTGCGCTTAACACATCAACCAATCTGTAAATAAAGGGCTCTTTTTTGTCTAGAAATGTAAATCCATAACGAATCGCACGACGCAAAATTCTCCGAATGACATAACCAGCTCCTGTATTACTTGGCAATTGTCCATCGGCTATTGAAAAAGCTACGGCACGCACGTGGTCACAAATAACACGAATGGCAATATTAGTTTTTTCTTGATTTTTATCAAGTACGGGCAGGTCGCGACCTGTCCGTACATATAAAAATCCTGTAATTTGCTCAATTTTTTCAATAAGTGGTGTAAACACATCGGTATCGTAATTGGATTGCACCCCTTGCAACACCATGCACAAACGCTCGAAGCCCATACCAGTATCGATATGTTTATCGGGCAAACTTTCCAAACTACCATTCGCTTTTCGGTTGTATTGCATGAATACCAAATTCCAAATCTCTACCACTTGCGGATGGTCTTGATTCACTAAATCTTTACCAGAAACTTTGGCTTTTTCTTCCGCAGAACGGATATCTACATGTATTTCACTACAGGGCCCACACGGACCTTGGTCGCCCATTTCCCAAAAGTTATCTTTTTTGTTTCCTTTTAAAATACGGTCCTCTGAAATGAATTGTTTCCATAAATCGTAAGCCTCTATATCCATGGGCAGTTTATCTTCTTCACTCCCTTCAAAAACCGTTACGTATAAAATATCTTTATCGATACCATAAACTTCAGTTAACAATTCCCAAGCCCAGGCAATGGCTTCTTTCTTAAAATAATCGCCAAAACTCCAGTTTCCCAACATTTCAAAAAGCGTATGGTGGTAGGTATCATAACCAACTTCTTCCAAATCGTTATGCTTCCCAGAAACGCGCAAGCATTTTTGAGTATCTGTAATACGGCTATTTTTTGGCACTGCATTCCCTAAAAAGTATTCTTTAAAAGGCGCCATTCCCGAATTTACAAACATTAAGGTAGGATCGTCTTTAAGAACCATAGGTGCAGATGGTACGATACTATGCTTTTTATCTTCAAAAAAACTTAAAAATTTAGAACGAATATCTTGTGATTTCATGTATAATATTTACTGTTTTTAAACGGTCGCATGCAGTTTGCTATGAATCATTTGGTATAGCGATAAACTTTTATACATGCGTGTTTCATTTATATAAAATGGTTACTATGTTGTTAAAATGGCATTAATTGCGAAACAATTTTTTATATTTACTCTTTTCAAAATATTTTAAACTTAATAAAAAACGATTTTAATCTTAATTATCAAACAACTAAGTGATACTATTTAGCAAATTTGGTCGTTAGTTATTAAAATTCAATAGATATATGGCATTTAATAAAGTGCAAAAATAGCATAAATTAGGAAATGAGTAAGGTAAAATATTATTACGATGCAGAATCGCTGTCTTACAAGAAAATACAGCGCAAAAAAAGAAACACTATTAAGTACGCCTCGGTGTTTATTTTAGGGTCTGCTTTATTTGGTTTTCTATTTGTTTTTATAGCGAGTCAATTTGTAGAATCGCCTAAAGAACGTGCTCTTAAACGCGAGCTGCAAAATGCGCAATTACAGTTTGAATTGTTGAACAAAAAAATGAAGGAAGCCGAAACTGTTTTAGCTGATGTAGCAGATCGGGACAACAACATTTACCGTGTTTATTTTGAAGCAAACCCCATACCCGACGAACAACGCAAAGCTGGTTTTGGAGGCGTTAACCGTTATAAAAACCTGGAAGGCTTTGATAATTCTAAATTAATTATTGAAAGCAACAAACGTTTAGACATACTTCAAAAACAAATAGTGGTGCAATCTAAATCGCTAGATGAAATCGCTAAACTCGCCGAAGAAAAAGAGAAATTACTAGCCGCAATACCTGCCATTCAACCCGTTAGAAATGAAGATCTTAAAAGGATGGCTTCAGGTTACGGAATGCGTTCGGATCCCTTTACCAAAGTTAGAAAAATGCATTATGGCATGGATTTTTCTGCACCCAGAGGTACACCTATTTACGCAACTGGTGATGGTGTTGTAGAACGTGCAGACAATAAGGCAACAGGTTATGGAAACCATATAAAAATAAACCATGGCTACGGATACGAAAGTTTATATGCCCATTTATATAAATACAATGTTAGAAAAAACCAAAAGGTCGTACGAGGCGACCTAATTGGATTTGTTGGTAGCACGGGGCGTTCTGAAGCACCACATTGCCATTATGAAGTTATTAAAGATGGTGAGCGCATCAACCCTATAAACTTTTACTACGGAAGTTTAACTGCCGAAGAATTTGATAAATTGTTAGAGCATGCTTCATTAGAAAACCAATCGCTAGATTAATGCATATAGAACTACCCGAAAAACGTTATTACAACATAGGCGAAGTAGCCAAAGCATTTGGCGTAAACACTTCTTTAATTCGCTTTTGGGAAAAAGAATTTGATGCCCTTAAGCCAAAAAAGAATGCTAAAGGCAACAGAAAATTCACTCCTGAAGATATCAAAAACCTCAAGTTTATTTACCATTTGGTTAAAGAACGTGGTTTCACGCTTGAAGGTGCCAAAATCCATTTAAAAGAAGAAAAAAAAGAAACCCTTTCTAATTTTGAAATAATCAGTAAATTAGAGGATGTAAAAAATCAGCTTATAAAAATTAAAAATCAGATGTAACATTTAATTGAAACTGCATACTAATACCCTGATTGTATTTTATAAATAACTTAACATTTAACGACTATTCAAAATGAAAAAATGGCTTATTCCTGTAATTATTATTGCTGTAATTGTATTCGGATTTTACTCTTGGGCAAAAGGGTTTAATAATACCGCTGTAAACTTAAAAGAAACTGCCACTAAAACTTGGGGCGACGTAGAAAGTAGTTACCAACGCAGAAACGACCTTATTGGAAATTTAGTAAAAACAGTACAAGGAGCAGCCGATTTTGAAAAAAGCACTTTAGAAGCCGTTATAAAGGCAAGAAGTGAAGCTACCAAAACAACCATTGATGCCAACAACTTAACACCAGAAAACATGGCACAGTTTCAACAAGCCCAACAAGGCTTAACCGGTGCTTTATCAAGATTATTGTTGGTTGTTGAAAGGTATCCAGAGCTTAAAGCAAATCAAAACTTTTTGGAATTACAATCGCAACTAGAGGGTACTGAAAACCGAATTAACGTAGCTAGAGATCGTTTTAACGAAGCCGTAGAACCATACAATAAGCATATTAAGATATTTCCGAATTCATTATTAGCAGGCATTTTTAACTTCGACCAAATGAATTATTATAAAGCAGACGCTGGAAGTGAAAAAGCGCCTGATGTAGATTTTAATTTTAAATAAAAACTACCGAAACACATCATTATGCCTAACCATGTTGAAGATTTTTTAACGCCCAGTGAAGAACAAGAGGTTATTGAAGCTATAAGAATAGCTGAACTAAACACATCTGGAGAAATACGAGTTCACATTGAAAAAACTTCCCAAGGTGACGCCACAAATCGTGCTTTAGAGCTTTTCCATGCACTAAAAATGGATAACACCAAACTACAAAATGCCGTATTAATTTATGTGGCTGTTGATGACAAAACCTTTGTCATTTATGGCGATAAGGGCATTAACGATGTCGTTTCAAGTAATTTTTGGGACAGCACTAAAGACATCATGCAATCGTATTTTAAAACTGGTAATTTTAAACAAGGGTTGGTTGAGGGCATTATAAAATCTGGGGAACAACTTAAAAAACATTTTCCTTATACAGATTTAGACACTAACGAACTCACTAACGAAATTTCTAAAGGCTAATGCTTAAATTTAAACACGTTTTTTTATTTACTTTTTTAAGTATCTGCTTTACCCAAATAGCGCTTGCTCAATTTAAAATTCCCGAAAAACCAGAATTCCAAACAAGTGTTTACGATTATATCAGTCTGTTATCGCCTACTGAAAAAAGTGCCTTAGAAGAAAAACTGATTAAATATTCCGATACCACTTCAACCCAAATTGTTATTGCCACCATAAATTCCACCGAAGGTGAAAATATTGATTATTTAGGCACAAAATGGGCACACGAATGGGGTATTGGACAAGCAAAAGAAGATAACGGCGTTTTTATTTTATTAGCAAAAGGTGATAGAAAAATAGCTATAAAAACAGGCTATGGTGTTGAACATTTGCTTACAGATGCCATGTCGAAGCGTATTATTGAGCTTGATATTATCCCCTATTTCAAACAAGATGACTATTACGGCGGTTTAAACAGAGGTGCCGATGCCATTTTTGAAGTTTTAACTGGTGAATATCAAGGTACCCGCAAAGCCTCAAATGAAAATAAATTTCCTGTAGAATTCATTATCATTCTTATTTTCATATTCATCATCATCCTGATCTCAATTTCAAAAAACAGGCGTGGTGGTAATGGTGGTAACCGAGGCAACAAATCGGGTGGTTTTAGTCTTTTAGATGCTATTATTTTAAGCAGTATGGGACGTTCTTCCGGAGGTGGCGGATTTGGTAGCGGAAGCTCTGGTGGTGGATTTGGAGGCGGTGGCTTTGGAGGCGGTTTCGGCGGCGGTGGATTTGGAGGCGGCGGTGCTTCTGGTGGTTGGTAGATTTATAAATGTTTTTTTCATATCTTACTATGATTAAAAGTGCTACCAATTATGAAATATAATTATCCATTATTTATATGTTTTTTCACGGTTTTTCTTTCAAAAGCACAAACAGTTGTTACTTCAGACAAATTTAATTTACCGGAAACTGTCGAAGAGACCTCTGGACTTATTTATTATGATAACAAATTAATTACTCATAATGATAGCGGAAATGCTGCCGAATTATATGAAATAGATACCTCTAACGGTTCTATAGTGAGAACTGTTTCTATTACAAATGCAACGAATGTAGACTGGGAAGATATAGCCCAAGATAACACATATATCTATATTGGTGACATTGGAAACAATTATGGCAACAGAACCAATTTAAAATTTTATAGGATTTTAAAAACCGATTTCGATTCTAGCACGAACGTTACCGCAGATGTTATTAATTACTCGTATGCCGATCAAACTGATTTTACTTCCAATCTTAACAATAACAACTGGGATTCAGAAGCTTTTGTGGTTTACGATAATTATTTGTTAATCTTTTCCAAAAATTGGGCAAATAATGAAGTTGATGTATATACCATTCCCAATACAGTGGGTACGCATAGTGCTGTTAAAGTAAGTACATATAATTCACAGGGTCTAATTACTGGAGCCGATGTCGTTGGTTCAAATAAAATATATCTTTCTGGTTATTCAGTATCATCTAACATCACGCCTTTTTTAATAGAAATATATAATTTAGATATAAGTGCACCCTTAAATCTTGATGTGTTTACAAACAGTAAAAGTGTTAAGTTAAACAACTTTCTACCTTTCGGAAATCAAGTAGAAGGTATTTGCTTTATAGAAACAAATGGTTTTAGCGATACACTTTATATTTCGAACGAAAAATTGGTTGCAAGCATTTTTACCTTCCCATCCAAATTAAGAGCATTAACCATTGATAATTCAACTTTAAGGGCATTCAATTTCATAAAAGATGATGGCTTTATTATCCATCCAAACCCCTTTGAAAACGAAATAAAATTCAGTGATAATGCTGAAGAAATTAAAATTTACAATAGTTTGGGCAGTTGCGTATTAAGTCAAAATGCAACCAATTCTATTAATACGTCAGAGCTTAGCCCTGGTTTTTATACTATTTCAGTAACATACAAAAAAATGCTTGTCACTAAAAAAATGATAAAATAATAAGGCTTTAGTCAAAACAAAATACCCCTAATACTATCAACTAATAGATTCCAATACTATTTCTTACGCATATATACACTTACAGGAACACCTGTAAAATCGAAATGTTCACGTAATTTGTTTTCTAAAAAACGTTTGTAGGGTTCTTTTACGTACTGCGGTAGATTGCAGAAAAAAGCAAACTGTGGTTGTGGTGTTGGCAATTGCATTATGTATTTAATTTTTACATACTTTGCTTTATTTGCCGGTGGTGGATAGCTTTCAATAATAGGCAACATCACATCATTAAGCACACTTGTTTTAATCTTTTTGGTTCGATTATTATAAACCTCAACAGCAGTTTCAATAGCTTTATAAATACGTTGTTTAGATAATGTAGAAATAAATATAATAGGCACATCGGTAAAAGGTTCCATTTCCTTTCTTATGGCTTTTTCATATTCAAGGGTTGTTTTATGATCCTTTTCTACCAAATCCCATTTGTTTACTAAAATTACAACGCCTTTTCTATTTCGTTCTGCCAACCAAAATATGTTTTGGTCTTGCCCATCAAACCCACGGGTTGCGTCTAAAACCAATAAACAGACATCACTATGCTCAATAGCTCGAACACTACGCATTACAGAATAAAATTCCAAATCTTCTTTTACTTTAGATTTTCTTCGAATTCCCGCCGTATCAACTAAATTAAATTCAAAACCAAAACGATTGTATTTGGTATCGATAGAATCTCTAGTAGTACCCGCAATATCAGTTACAATATATCGATCTTCACCAATCAATGCATTAATGAATGATGATTTTCCTGCATTTGGGCGACCCACTACAGCAAAACGTGGCAATTCTTCATTAACAACCGTTTCTTTTTCTGGTAAGGCTTCCACCAAAGCATCCAATAAATCGCCTGTACCGCTTCCATTAATACTGGCAACGGTATAGTATTCGCCTAAACCCAACGAGTAAAACTCTACCGCATCTTCAGCACGTTTGGCATTGTCTACTTTATTCACTACAAGAAACACGGGTTTGTTCACTTTGCGTAATAGTTTTGCAACATCTTCGTCCATGCCAGTTACACCGCTTTCTACATCAACCATAAAAATAATAGCATCGGCTTCATCAATAGCCAATTCTACTTGTTTATCAATTTCAGCTTCAAAAATATCGTCACTTCCCAACACATACCCTCCGGTATCTATAAGCGAAAATTCCTTTCCATTCCAATCACTTTTACCATAATGGCGATCTCTTGTAACGCCGCTTACAGCATCAACAATAGCTTCCCTACGTTGAATTAAGCGATTAAAAAATGTTGATTTCCCTACGTTTGGGCGACCTACTATAGCAACTATATTACTCATAATCTTTAAATTGTATGCAACAGCCTCAGGCTGATTTATTTATTTAACAATATTTGCTAAATTTTTTTGCAAAAATAGGAAATATACTCTACGCATAGCTGTTTTTTGGCAACTATTAAATTGTTTACTTTTTAGAATAAAAAATAGTATTTTACTATCCTTAAAAACACAAACTAAATGCCAACTACTAACGACATTGTTTTACGGCCTCGTTTTAAAATTGAAATAAACAAAAATAACGAAACGGTGTTGCAAATGTTTCAGGATGCTAAAAAAACACCTTCTGAATTTATTGTTAACAGGATTGACGACCACGTGTTTATAAAATTCCCAAAGTATAAACAACATTTTTGGTCTCCACAATTACATTTAGAAATTAATGCTGTTGATAGCGATTCCTGCTTACTTCATGGTTTATTCGGCCCCAACCCCACAGTTTGGACACTGTTTGTGTTTTTACACTTTATGGTTGCGGGCTTGTTTATTGCTTTTGGCATTTGGACATATAGCAATTGGTCTTTAAAAATGCCCTATACGTTTCAATTTAGCCTCATGCTACTTATGATAATTATTTGGGTTGCCTTATATTTTGCTGGAAGCATTGGAAAAACATCTAGTAAAAATGAGATGGCAGAGCTTCATGATTTTATGAATGCTGTTCTAGAAAAAGAAAGTCTTAGCTGAGGGCACAACTAAGACTTTAAAACTAAACTAACTCAAACTAAACTTAGCAGAATGATTATACAAATATCAAAATTCAATTTTAATTAATTGTTAGATAATCAACATGTTATCATTAGTATTATTAGCTATTGTATCCAAACCTTCTTAATTGGTTTTGATTGCTTCGCCAATTTTTATTTACTTTCACATAGGTCTCCAAGTGGATTTGTTTACCAAAAAAAGCTTCTAAATCTTTTCTGGCTTCAACACCAACACGCTTTAAAGCACTTCCTTTATGCCCAATGATAATCCCTTTTTGAGTTTCGCGTTCTACCATAATTACGGCGCGTATTCTGATAATGTCTTCTTCTTCAAAAAATTCTTCGGTTTCAATTTCAACGGCATACGGGATTTCCTTTTTGTAATGAAGCAGAATTTTTTCGCGTATGGTTTCGTTTATAAAAAAGCGTTCTGGCTTATCTGTTAATTGGTCTTTTGGATAAAATGCAGGTGACTCTGGAAGCAAATCAATAATTCTGTTAAATACTTCTTTTACGTTAAAACCTTCTAATGCTGATATTGGAAAAATTTCGGCATTTGGCACTTTTTCTGCCCAAAGTTGTACTTGGTTTTCTAATTGCTCTTGGTTTGACTTATCAATCTTATTTAAAAGCAACAACACAGGGATTTTTGAATTGGTTATTTTATTAAAAAAGGCTTCGTCTTTTAATTCTTGCTCACCAATTTCAACCATATACAATAGAATATCGGCATCTTCAAAAGCAGACTTTACAAAACCCATCATGCTTTCCTGCAACTCGTATGCTGGTTTTATAATACCTGGGGTATCAGACAAAACCATTTGAAAATCGTCACCATTCACAATACCTAAAATACGGTGTCGTGTGGTTTGTGCTTTTGATGTGATGATGGATAGTTTTTCACCAACAAAGGCATTCATTAGCGTTGACTTACCCACATTGGGGTTACCAATAATATTTACAAAACCTGCTTTGTGGCTCATGACTTTTGTTTTTAAGATGCTACAAATTTACAACCTTGTTTGGTTTATTAGGCTATTTTAAGTTTTTAAACAAAAAAAACAGAAAGTTGCCTTTCTGTTTTTTTTGTTTATATGTACTAAGTATGTTTATTACTTATTCAACTATTTCCAATAATTCAACTTCGAAAATTAAAGTAGAATATGGTTTGATTTTTTCTCCTGCTTGTCTTGCTCCGTAACCTAAATCTTGAGGAATGAAGAATTTGTATTTAGACCCTACAGACATCAGTTGTAAACCTTCTGTCCATCCTCTAATAACTTGACCAACACCAAATTCGGTTGGTTCGCCTCTATCTACAGAGCTATCAAACACAGTTCCATCAATTAATGTACCGTGGTAATGTACTTTTACTTTAGATTCTGCAGTTGGTTTTGCACCAGTTCCTTCTTTTAAAACAATATATTGTAAACCACTTTCGGTTACTTTCACACCTGCTTTAGATTTATTTTCTTCCAAGAATTTTTCGCCTACAACTTTTTCTTTTTCAGCTTCTTCTTGCTGTTTTTTCATCTTTTCAGCTTGTTTTTTCTGAAAATAAGCAGTTAAAACTTGTTGTGCATTTTCTTCTTTAATTAAAATATTGGTAGAATCCAAAACATTCATATAGCCTTGAATAAATAGTTCGCTATCTATTTCAGAAACACTTGTTTTCACATTTCTAGCTACATCCATACCAATAGCGTAACTTACTGAGTCTAGCTCAGTTTTTAATGCTCTTTTTGAAACTCCTTGACCACCACATGATGATAAAATTGAAGCTGCTAAAACAACTCCTAAAAATTTAATTATTTTCATTTTCTTATTTTTATTTAATTTGATGCCAAAAATAACAAATTAAAATTCAGAATACAGTAGTCTTTCTATGATTTTTAACGTTATATGACAGATAAATAGTTTAAATTTTTGAAATATGCGTTTTAAATAAGTATTTATAATATCAAGCCAAATGCTGAAGCTTAAATAAATTTAAAAGCTATTTCTTTTTACTTTCTTTAAAAACTTCCAAACCACACTTTAAAAATTCAGCATAATCGTCTTCATCTGGAGTATAACCAACGGGTTGGTTTAAAATTTGTGTGCCATCAGAATTTAATAACACATAATAAGGCTGTGAATTGGTTTGAAAAAATTGCGTTTGAAAATTAGCCCATTTATGCCCATAATTTTCAAGTTTCCTTGTACCTCCATTTATACGATTCACTAAAACTTGTTCATCGGCAGGTAAGATTTTCTTATCATCAACATATAGGGAAATTAACACATAATCATTTCGCAAGTAGTTGTCAATTTCTTTAACAGACCATACGTGCTCTTCCATTTTTCTACAATTCACACAAGCGTATCCCGTAAAGTCCAACATGATAGGCTTATTCACTTTCTTTGCATAAGCAATACCTGTTTTTAAATCTTTAAAACATACTAGATTATTAGGACAATCGTTTGGATATAAAAAACTGTACCCTACTGGTGGTGCCAAACCACTTAAAAGTGTCAGCGGTGTAAATGTATTGGTTTCTTTATTCACTCTAAACCCAGATGCCAAATATATAGTAAATGCAGCGACCAATACGCCTCCTGCTATTCTTGAAAATGACAGTTTCTTTATTGGTGAATCATGCGGAAATTTAATCACTCCAAATATATACAATGCTAAACCAGCAAAAATAAGAATCCAAATAATTAAAAATGGTTCTATTTTTAAAATGCCCCAATGTTGAACTAAATCGGCATTCGATAAAAACTTAAATGCCAGAGCCAATTCCAAAAATCCCAAAACAACTTTTGTTGTATTTAACCAACCACCAGATTTAGGTAAGGCATTCATCATATTAGGAAACATGGCAAACAATGCAAATGGTAACCCTAACGACACACCAAAACCAGCCATACCTGCTGTAAGTTGCCATGCACCACCATCGGCCGTTAACGAACCTGCCAATAGGGAGCCTAAAATAGGGCCTGTACAAGAAAACGACACAATGGCCAAGGTAAGTGCCATAAAAAAGATTCCTATGATACCACCCACATTCTCGCCTTGTGTGGTTTTGTTGGTCCAACTTGAAGGCAATGTTAATTCGTAATAACCAAAGAAAGAAAATGCAAAAAACAGGAATATCGCAAAAAAGGCAACATTCAACCAAACATTAGTGGAAATCTCATTTAAAATATCCGGATTTACCGAGTCTAGCAAATGAAAAGGCACACTCAATAAAATGTATACAGCAAAAATAAAAAATCCGTACAATAATGCTTTTGAAATACCCGAACCTTTATCATGCCCCCCTTTTTTTGTAAAAAAACTAACGGTTAAAGGTATCATAGGGAATACACACGGCGTTAATAAAGCTAATAGCCCACCCAAAAAACCTAGTCCGAAAATACTCCACAAAGAGCCACTTTCTTGATTTGATTCTGATTGGTTTTGACTCAATTCATCACCACATGTTTTATCTGGTTTTTTAATATCGTCAGCGGATATGCCGTACAGTTGTTGGTTTACCGCATTATTGTTAATCTCATTTGCATTTAAGTTGCTTGCTTCTTCATTAGAAGTAGAACTGTCATTGGAAGTAGAACTGTCATTGGAAGTAGAACTGTCACTGGCAGTAGAACTGTCATTAGAAACAGAACTACTATTACTGAAAGCAAATACCAAATCAACTTCTGTTGGGGGTAGGCATCTGGTATCATCACAAACCATAAACTCAACTTGCCCTTCAATCGTTTTATAATCGTCTTTAAAACTCACCATTTGTTTAAATACGGCTTTGTTCTCAAAAAACTTAATCCGCATTCCAAAAATAGGATCATCAATAGTATGTCCCTCACCTTCAATTGTCTTTCCTTTTAACGAAAAGTCTTCCCTGTCGCTATAGGTAAAAGTTGTGGGTATGGGTCCATCTTCAGGAACATGTTGCGAATACAAATGCCAACCTTTATCAATTGTTGCGGTTGTTATCAATTCATAATCGGTATTTGAAACTTTTTTAACAGATGTCTCCCATTTTACAGGCTCTAACACTTGAGATTGTGAATATCCAACCATTAAAAGTGTAAAGAATAAAAAAAGTGCTTTTATTCTTCTTTTTATTTGATTATTTTTCATAATCACTGCTTTGAATTATACATTCTACAATAAATCATACTATTTTCTTTGAAATATTAATAATTCCTCAAATATAAGGATATGTCTTTATTTAATGTGAAGCCTAACAAAAGTTAACATACTTTTATCGTTTTAGTCATAGCTTTTGGAGAAACTTATCTTGACTTTTTCTATTACCTAATTATTTATTGGAATTCAAATTCAATTTACCACTTTTTAAGCCAGTGCCTGTAACTGATAATTCAATAGTTCCTGATTGGTTTGTAGATTGTACCAATACTACCAGCTTACCACTAAAAAGCTTCATGGTTGGCAAATGAAATAGTTCTAATGAAGTCGCATCACCATTGCATGCTGCTCTATAAGTTCCTTCACCCTTTACCTTGAATTTTAACTGATTGGTTGCGTTTGGACAAGGAATGCCGTTTTTATCAACCACAGAAACCTCAACAAAAGATAAATCCTTAGCATCTGCTTTAATTGTTTCCCTGTCTGGTTTTAATATAATTTTATAAGGTTTTCCAGCTGTATGTATTTCCTTTTCAGCAACGGGATTACCTTCATCATCAAAAGCAATAACTTTTAAAGTACCGGGTTCATATTTTACATCCATCCACATTAAACGATATCTATTTTGAGCTGTTGACACATTCTTTTTTTGAATGCCCATACTTTTTCCATTCACAAAAAGTTCGGCGCTATTGTAATTGGTGTACACAAAAACAGGGGTTGTTTCGCCTTCACGTCCTTCCCAATTCCAATGAGGTAAAATATGTAAGGTTTCGTCCGTTGTATTCCAACGGCTTCTATATAAGTAAAAGCGGTCTTTAGGAAGTCCCGCTAAATCTGAAATTCCAAAATAAGAACTACGTGATGGCCAACTTCCATCATAAGGCGTAGGCTCTCCCAAGTAATCAAAACCAGTCCATACAAACTCACCAATAACCCATGGTTTATCATCTTGCAATACAAAATCCTCATCGGGCACATTAGACCAGCTACAGGCTTCCAAATCATATGAGGAACACTGAAGGTCATCATATTGTTTATTTTTTTCTTGAACAACAGGAAA
>LLBZ010012964.1_pt8 | contig 18215 bp, 28 predicted proteins | sample 1489421 | NCBI WGS metagenome assembly LLBZ01 (sample SAMN04092657, study PRJNA295927) | soil metagenome | biome: Soil prokaryotic community; feature: Bulk soil; isolation source: soil from tomato rhizosphere | host: tomato cultivar Moneymaker | place: South Korea | collected 2011-11-01 | reverse complement strand
ACTAAGATTTACAACTTTGTCTAATGTCGCTTCTGAATCATAGTAATAACTACTAATTGAACTAAGATTTACAACTTTGTCTAATGTCGCTTCTGAATTATAGTAGTAATTACTGGTGGCCTCAAGATTTATTTGTCCAGCTACATTATTAGTTAACGTTGCTTCCGAATTATAATAGTGATTACTAATTGCACTAAGATTTACAACTTTGTCTAAAGTTGCTTCCGAATTATAATAGTAATTACTAATTGCTTCTAAATCAATTGATCCCGGAATAATATTGGCTAGTGTTCCCTCAGAATTATAATAGTAATTACTAATTGCACTAAGATTTACAACTTTGTCTAAAGTTGCTTCCGAATTATAATAGTAATTACTAATTGCACTAAGATTTACAATTTTTTCTAATGTTGCTTCGGAATCATAGTAATAGCTACTAACGGCCTCAAGATCATTTCTTACCTGTAATTCCGTTACAGGTAAGATTGAAACATCGCCAAAATATATATTATTACTATTTTTGATTCTAAATCGCAACATTAGATTATGCTTGGTTAAATAGACGGAACAGTAATGATCCTATCGGGAATCTAACTTGATTTCCAGTTGTAACCGTTTGGTTTTCTGTTAACGGTGTAGCGTCAATTAAATTACCATTGGCATTATCTTCTACCCCGTACCCTACGATCGTGCCCCAAGATCCCCCTGCCGTTCCAAAATCGACTAGCGTGCCGTTTGGTAGTTCGTTATCGTTCGATATAGGTGGGAAGTTTGTAGAATTATTGGCTACCACTACAGGAGCATAATCGATTCCGCTAACTTCGACACCACCGGATCCGAAGTTTCCGACCGAAACATCAGGTAAAGTGGTAAACAATATAATATTAAAAGATGTTGGTACAGCAGCATTTCCATAAAAACCCGAAAGCATTAAACCTTGTCCGTATTTAGTTAACGCCATATTTACACCAATTCTATTGTTTTAGCTTGTCTAATATGTATTGTTCCCGTTTGGGTATGTTGTACCCCTTGCTGATAAATTAGGCGTATATCCCAAAAATAAACCCCGAATATATCAACGGTATCGTTACCATTAATAACTAAACGAATTAACCCATTAACCGGATCAACGATCGAGACTTCAAAATCAAATAAATATATATTTGATCGAGTTCGGCATTGTGCTTCTATGCCCTCAGCATCACTTAAATCTAAAATATTTCCAGTGTTATCCTGTAATGTAACTTCATAGACGGAATCATTGCCTGATTTAGAAATTAGATCATAATGGTTAGTTGTCATAAATTTTTAATAATAGCTGTAGCAATCAATTCTAATATTGCTTTCCTTACGGATAAAGGCATATCTTCAAACGTTTCGGGTAATAGCGGTCGGCTATTTTGTACAAATGATGCGTAATCAGTATTTAATTCCTCTTTTAGGGTAGATCCGCTGATTTTTTGTTTGTAACTATCATGCAAATCCCCCGTTAATTCTCTAATCTTTTTACCAGAAGGTTTAGTTTTTGCGTATGCAGGTGATAAAGGCTTAACTTTTCTACGCTTTGGTGTTAACTCGTTTTGGAAAATATATTCAAATTCGTTTCTACGAATTTCTCCTATATCTTTTAATAATCGCGTTGGCCTCTTAACAGCTTGCCCAGCTTTTTTAAGGTTAAAATTTTTCTTGAATTCTACTTTAACCGCCATAAGACACACCTAGGCCACATGAGATAATGATATCATAATATTATCTTATAGTAAACAATTCTTAATATATCTTATTATCAAAAGAAAAACCCCGATTGAAATTCAATCGAGGTATTATATTATCTACCACTTCCCCTATGTAAATATATCATTGAGTTTATTCTCATCTAGAATGTCTAAAGGTTGCCATACACGCATTTCTATAGTTAGAGACATGATACAAAAATCTTTTAATTCTCCCCCATGTTGGCATAGAATATAATTACTATCCAAGTTAGTAAGAATATAAGGAACACTTGCTATTATATAACGATCATTTTCGGGGTATTTGTATTGGATTAACAAATCATCTTTGTTAAAATCCCTATCATGTACCCTAAATTCAAATGTTTTCAAATTTTCCCAAACACTAGTAAAATAGGGATCAACTGATTTTAAGATGTGAATCTTGTTAAACCTAATTTCAATGTAATCTCTAATAAATTCTATAACAGACACCATTTTATTTTATCCTCTAAACAACATCAAAAATATATATTTTGCATAACACACCTTATGAAAAAAAATTATTCTAACCATGTTCTAGCAACTAAACTAACACTATGTTCGATGACATGAAGATCCCCTATTTCCACATATTCATCATATTCAGTTGAAATATAATCAACTAAATTTTCCTGAAATTCTGAATATTTTTGATTATTAGGATCAAAACAATCATTTACACGTAAATGATCTTTTGATTCAACTTCAATTTTAATAATTTTATAACGATCCTGATATTGAAAATTTACTTTTAATTTAATCGTGTATTTACGTGTAATCTGCATTATTTTCTCCTAAGACAATTCCAATTCAATTTCACCCATCATCTTATACATAAAAGTTATATTATCTTCCGACAATAAACCCTTATTTTTGTAAAATTTCACAATGTCAATTAATTTAATTCCGATTTTATCAATCTCATATGTAAATGGTTGTTTCATATTGTAATCATGAAATCCGATAACTATCAATATTTCTCCTAATATCTTAGTATAATTTCTAAACACCAACACTAATTCGATCGGATCTTGATTTACAAGACAACTTGAATTATAAACACTATTTATATAAGCAACAGCAAAATTAATAGATTCAAAACTATGGTTCGCCATATAAAACTCGCTAACATTATTTAATTTACTATCGGCTATCTAAGCCGATAGTAATTATATATTATCCATTCACAACACATTGTTGACGATCTAACACTTTAAGTAAACCTGATACGGTAGAAGAAATTCTATCAAGTTTAGCTGAGGCAATGGTATGTTTACAAATTTTGTGACCAAGAATTTTATCAAGATCATTATAAAAATAGTCGGAACACTGACAATTTTGATAATCGCAGTGGTATTTAACTAAACCGGAATCATCTAAAACAACGTGCCCACAAACATTAATTGGTTTAGTTTTAACAGTCAATGATGATTCCAATCTAATCCGAAGTGCTTCAATAGCAATCTTCTTAATCGAAACGAATCTAGAATACTTTTTGCCGCCGGAAACAAATGTAACTCGAACTACAAACCGGAAACAATCGTAATTGATAACCTCAATTTCGGAATATCTTTGGCTCAAAGCTAGACGGATTGACTTCTTAGAAATAAAACCCCATTTGCTAGACATTTCTCTCTCTCCTATTTCCTATCTATAAATATGATGCCATACAAACGGGGTTATTGTCAATCAGATATTTACATATGGTTACAGATTAGGCCACACAAAGAAAAAATAGCGGAAACTAAAGCCAAAACCAGGAAATATATATTTCCAGGTATCTGGAATTTATGCCCCATTAATCCCACATACAAGGATCACCTTGACTATTCGCTTCGGCCCATAACCGATCGTGCTTATTGTCGCGTCTCGCTGATTGTTCGGCTTTTTGGCGTTCCTCTAAATCATCTTCAATGGCGCTAGCCCCATACGCAATGGCGCTAGCAATAAAAGCAGGAACGTTACCCGTTGCTACACTTGCCACCATTCCCGCCCCTGCCACATAATTCGCTACGTGTTGATTTTTCATGATTTTACCTCATTTATTTTTATTGTTCCAGGATTTGATATCATCTGCCAAAGATCCTTCTGGGAGAAATCTATCTTTATAATTTTTATTTCTCTCTTCCTCCTCCTTTTTTCTAATTTTTTCATACCTCTTTTGTCTTTGTTCGTAACTTTCGCCCATAATTCACCTCGTTTACAACTAATTAATACTAACACAAAATCATTTGAAGTTCAAATTAATTCAAGCTTTCGTATCCCATTTCTTTAATTGAATGTTTAACCTGTAGGAATCTAATTGATTCTGGGTTATTTTTTCTAGATTGAATTGTCACGTAACCATCAGGCCTAAATTTGTGCATCATGTATTCCAATTCAAGGCTAGTCTGACATATACGCTCATAAGGAATATGAACATCTTTACAGTAATATTGAACTTTAACACTAGACCAAATTAGTGTTACAACAGCTTTTATGTTTGTGTTCATAGTTCAAATTTAATATTCTCCATTACATCGCGATACATCTTATCTATTAATTCGGCATATTTTTTCTTAGAATAAGGGGCCGAATTAGTCTTTACTATTTTTGGCTTCAACGCTTTTCCCGTTCTCTTGTGATAATCAATTCTTTCTGACTCGTAATAAGTAACCATACATACCCCTTCATCGGTTATGTAGGTTAAACCCTCATCACGAACACTCTTTTCATTCTTGGCAACCTTGCGAGTTACCCGGATCAAATCTAAGTCTAGATTACCAGAATATATATTTTGCATCAAATTCTGGTGATATTGCTCTGCTGATTCCTTAGACTCGTAGCATAGTTTTTTGATCAACTCAATTTGATACGTCTTTTCTAATTTGCTTCTATTGGCTTTTTTGTATTTTCCTTTACAGTCAATATCTTCTTTAGTCGTAAATATCAGATAATTCTTAGTGTTCTTAGCATCTAATTTATCTGATGGACTAATGAAAGCATACTCTGCTTTAACTTCCAATTTAATTACAATACCTTTGGGTAGCGATTTTTGAACTTGCCTATGTATTTCTACAGGATCGCCATTCGTTGCAACAATTAACCCATCTGTATCGCATTCAATAATGAATCCACCGAATTTTTCGGTTAGTTCTACCATTTTCTTAACAATTTTCTGCCCATATCCGGTTACGAGTGCAGCCGCCCTATAATCGTTGAAGGGGACGTGTGCCCCAAGCATTCCATACACTGAGTTAATAATGGGTTTTCTCGAATTGGCTTTTTTCTTGGCTTCTTTTCGCTCAAACGGATCGCTCGAAGTGTCGGCAAGTTCTTTATAATAGAGTCTTTGCTCTGTTGCTTTCAGCAGCATGGCTAAAGTCCACATTACAGGATCTTTATCGAATGAATAGATCCCATAATTCAACATTACGGAAGGATATAGACTAGAAACGTCTATCTTAAATACGTTTTTATATAATCCGGGTATGCCAAACGTATACCCACCCTGGAATGATAATGGATCGTCGGCTTGAAATGGTTGTTCGCCATATGAGTACCCATACAACTTCATTAAAGCCGAATTCCATTTAGTGGCGTTACCTGATGTTGATAAAGTTTGTTGATCCCACCCTGTAAAATACTCACTTTGATAGTGAATATCAGGAACCAAAAAATCAATTAAAAGCATTGTTGCATCTAAGTCATCTTTAAGATAACTAAGAATTAAATCATGATCATTGCGCTTATATGCTTCCAATAATTGAGGATACGACAACTCTACACGCTCAGATTCAATTAGTTTTAACTGATAAGGCGCTTTTTTCAGGGAACGACTATCTAATTTTCTATTGATATTATCCCAAGCAATTAATTGATGATACGTATCAATAATACTCACGGATCGCATTCTATTAAAATGTCGATCCCTATATCGAATGTCATAATACTGTGTTGGTACACTAAACAAGCTTGCCGTTGAAAATGTGATCAGTTTCTTAACCGGATCACCGTCAATCATTTTGTAAGGATAATAAAAACAACATTTATCACCTAAACTGTGTTTTATTGCTCGATTGATTATGAACGGTAAATCAAAATTAAAACCATTATGGAAGCCAAAATAAACTTGTTTACCTAAGCGATCATAACGATCGTGCATAAAATTAAAGAATGATGATAAGATATCACCTTCATCTTTCCCAGCACTATCGGCATAAAAATAATTATATCCCACCTCGGAATCTAACACACCAATATATTTTATTTCATCATTTTCAGTATCTTTACCCGTTGTCTCAATATCAATTGAAACCCTGATTACATCAGAAAACGGAACAATAGAGGCAGGAATGAACTCAGGTAATTTACTTAAATCAAAATATTCGTATAAAGCATTATCAGGTATATTAACGATTACTTGCCCAGAATTGGTTATGCTTACGTATTCTAGAGGATGTTTTCTGTTAGACATAATACTATTTCTTGGATAGTGTGTTTATATTTTAACACGAAACAATTAAATTTTCAATCTAAATAAAATGATATTTTACTTGGTGACATACCTAACAATTTGAACGCTTTATATTTCAAATCTCTGTCAACATTCAAATTCAGTAATTTTTCTAATTTGAATTGGTATGATTTTTTACTGGACAAAATCTTATATATCTTGATAGCGGAATCATTCGCTGTAAATTCTACTAAATCGTGATCATCTAACACAAACGGATCATTTTTCGTTCGTCTTTTTGTTCCTATTATTTCCACTTTGAAATAATTTTCTTTAAGACAATTAGGGCATTCAATTGTTATTCCTTCTGGAAATTTTACGGCCCTAGCTTTCGTTATCAACGGAATACCACAACCTGAGCATGATAGTGTGAAATTGTCGTTCATTAATGGTTGCCCATCTAATGACCAATCATGATCAAATGAAGGTGATCCGTGTATTCTGGCATTACCCACTAAATCTAGAATAACCGCCAATTTATTAGGTTTATATCGTAAACATCTTCCTATACACTGCAACCATAAAACAACCGAATTAGTAAATCTATCCATAATGACACATTCGGCATTATCTATATCAACCCCTTCAGTTAAAATCTCAACATTCACTAAACCTGTAATTCTATTTTCTCTAAAATCAGATAATATTGATCGTCTTTGAGAAATGGGAGTACTAGAATCTATAAATTGAAATATATATTTTCCCCCAAAATCTTTATTTAGTTTCTTGGTTATAGCCTTCCCGTGTTCAATTCCAGACGCAAATATAATAGTTTTCATCCCTAACGCATATTTTCTCCAATGATTTACTAATTCCCCAAGCTTTATTTCATTATTTAATATCTGTTGCTGCAATTCTAATTGATCGGCATGAGTTTTAATATTATCCGCAATTTCACCGTCAGTAATAGAGAATAATTTATATGGACTTAAATATTTATTTTCAATAAACCAATCTACGTTAGGCGATTTGTAAATCTGATTAAAAACTTTGTTTAACGGTTTACCATCTAATCTATTTGGAGTAGCTGTGTACCCCGTTTTAACGGCTTTTAGCTGTAATAGCTCATCGTAAGTATTTGATCGTACTCTGTGGCATTCGTCAACGATAATTACATCATATGTCCGATCGTCAATGTCCCCATTTTTTAGAGCATTATACATACTCTTATAAACGCCAATAGTTATCGGCATTTCGTATATTTTTTCCGATCCGGTATGCACACCGTGGAATCCATAGTTGTAATAATTCCTAGCCTGATCTTTAAGCCGATCCGCTATGTTATCCACTAAATAAACATTTGGAACAATAACTAAAACTTTTCTATCTTCATCAATATTGCGAATAATCTCATGCAGAATAATGTTACCCTTTCCTGTGCCTGTTGGCATCTGAATAATAACATTATCATCTAAATGATCAAATCTTTTATCCAATGGGTACTGCTGATAGGGGCGAAGTGGTAACAAATTATGATCGAATTTAGGCATAATTCCAGGTATCCAGTTTCACAACAACATAATGAGGCTAGAAATATATATTTCTAGCCTTACCATTTTAACCTACGATTTTGAAACGAGATACAAATTTTGTAGAGATCTCGTTATGGCGACGTAGGCCAAATTTAACTCTTGATCTAGGTTATCTGGTTTTTCTTGGGCGGCGGGTAACGGATCGCGTAATAATAACCAAACGTTATTATTTTCTAACCCTTTAGAACGGTGGTAGGTGGACAAAATAATTGAATTAGTCGGAATATTGTCACTAAACAGCGATTTTATCAGGCCGGAAAGTTCTGAATAATCATCACACAGTGAATTTTCATACAATGTAACTAGACAAAGTTGCACATCAGTCAATAACTCAATTCTGCTTTCATTTTTAGTTGCAGCAATTAATTCTTGAATCATGGTTTCTAGTTCTTCAAGAAAACTAGAGTAAGAAACATTTTTATTTTTGATCTTGTTTACAAAAGAAACTAGATAATCGCCAAAATCGCGACCTTTAATTATAATTTTCTTCCCCTTAAGCAATAACTTTATCGCCACCATGACTAGGGGTTGATTCTTGCGACACAAAATCATTTGATTGGGTTGAATGCTTTCAATCATTCCAGAAAAAGTTTTATTTTCAACCAAACCTTTTTTTCCCGTTCCTTTGATATGGGGGACATATTTTCTTGCTAGATTAAGAACTTCATCTGGGCAACGATAACAAGTGGTCAACGATAATTCCTGTGATTGCGTCATAATTTTTAGATCGTCAAATGATGACGCAGATGCGCCAGCAAATGAATTAATGGCCTGAAAACTATCACCAACAGAGATAATACGAGCGGAATTCAATTTAGAACAAATCATTCTGTGCATAAGCACAGACAAATCTTGTGCTTCATCAATTAGATAAACATCATAATCGAGTAGTTTGATTTCGCGGCGAAAAACAACGGGAAAACACAACATATCTACAAAATCAATATTATATCTATTTTTTTGATCGATTCCCCAGTAAATTGTTTGTTTGACAAAAGCTGTGAATGATTCCAGGTGATCATTGTACCATTCTTCATTCTTATCGATATTCCAATGTTCCATAGCCGCTAAAACTGAGTCACAATCGACCGAAACAAACCACAATCTTAAAATGTCTATGACGGAAACAATTTTACTGGCAGGAATGCCACCAAACGGTGATTTAGATGTTAATTCCACTTGAGAATCAATGTACGATTGAACATAGTTTCTATACTTGTATTTATTTATCCGTTTTTTCCAGGGGATAGAACGAACGCCCCATTTGTGAAAAGTCAAAACATCTGCTAGCCCAGATAATTTTTCTTCAATATCAGAGCAAATTTCATTGTTAAATGCTAGGTACAAAATTCTCAAATCAGGATTTTTTTCTTTTAGAGTTTTGGCAATTAGACGCAATGTAGTTGACTTGCCACATCCAGCAACACCACTGATTGTTAAATTTTCTGGTGAATTGGAAACGAAATCTAGAATATTTTTTTGTTCTTCCGATAGTGTTACCATGACTTTTCTCCATTTCGTTCTTTAACTGCCTACTCTTATATAATAACCAATTAGATAAAATGTGGTGTAATTTTTACATTAGTTTGCGATCTAAAAATTTCCAGATATCTGGAAATATATATTTTTAGAGGGTATCTTAACCAGATACCCTCTAAACTCCTTAAAGCGGATTATCTAGAATATTCCCAATTAGGTCGAGATCTTCGATACTAGATGAGTCCCCTTGTAAATAGTAAACTTCGTTCTTACCCGCTTCAATCACCCTCTTAATGGCATCAGGAACAAATTTAGATGAATACAATGTATGCTCTGGAACAAACGTAGGTTTATTTTTCTTGTTTATACCAGTGATGTGTAGATAGTAAGGTGTGTTTGGTGTACAATAATCACCACGTTGCCAGAATAGCTTAATCAGTTTCCCCGCATTATGAGAATCTGAAATATTCAATGCGCCTACTTCATTCAATCCGACCATATAAGGTTCAAAATCGGGATCTTCCTTCATCTCTTTATTGAAATGTGGCGTGACCATGATCGGTGGTAGATTTGAATTATCTAAGACGCAATAGTAATAAGGATATTGCACATTATCAGAGTAATATACAACATCTACGATCTTGAGAACGATCCCGTCTTCAGGAAACGAACGTGACGCAAACATCTCCGAAAAAATGGTACTTAAATTAGCGCGTTCAGAGAACAGTGGTTTCAAATAACCATTTAATTCCCAGACATCCTTAGTACTCCAAATTTCCTTAAATAGGTCATAGCTAACATTATCTAACTTGATATTGAGATAATAGAGAAACACGTTGTTATCAATTGTCACCTTAAGTTGCACTTCAGGAACTTTAATTTTTTTATTCGGATCGGGTGACTTTAGATCGGGATATTCTACAAATGTTTCCTCACAAACACAGCCGTTTAGAGAGTAAACGCCATTTTTGACTTCCAAATTTACAGTTGTAAATTTATTGTCTGTTCCTTTCGTCTCAGTGCCGAAAATTAGTTTAGGCGCGCGATCGACCTTGCAGATGACTGGTCTCCCAAAAAAGACCAATTCACCCTGCTTATATTGTGCTAAAAATATATTATTGTTTACAGGATGTCTATCAGAATAGTCATGAATAACAGATTTCAAGAAAATTTCTGTCAGTTCCCAATGGCTATGCAGATCATACTCTGGAATATTGAAACCATACTTTTGGATCAATTCCCGTGTGATAATCAAATGCTGCTTTTTGGAAGGATCATAATTTGGTATTTCCTGCATGAAAAATGCAGGATCAATTAGAAACTGATAAAAATACTTGTTGAAATTGATATTGTAGAATTTCTTTTGTTTCTGAGCGTTAGCCATTTTTTACCTCTTTAGTTACTTTAGTAGAGACGTTTTTTGAACCTAAATCAATAGTAACACAATTTCTGATTTTGTGAACTACTAAATTATTTTACATAATTTTTCAAAATCGTAAACTATATAAACAAACATGATAGAAAAAATTGCCATTATTAATAGAATAATGGCAGAGATTGTATTATCTGAATTGTTATTCATGGTTGTATATACACTTCCCAATTACATCGATTAAATTCCACGTTATGAACTACCAAATTGCCATATAACAAATACTTTTTAGTATCTTCAGATTCAGAGAGGTGACGATCAATTTTCAATTCACCTCTTAAAAAACTTCCCAAGAATAAAGCTTGACACAATCCGGCTTCATTCAAATGTGAAATTTTAGCAAATAAATTATTTTCATATATAAAAAATCCCCCTAAATTAACATTTTCAATGGATGTAGTATTATCACCACAATCTATAACTTTGATATTATCTTGTGACATAAATCGCCTCCAATAATTTTAGTATCCACTTTATATTCTTTCATTACTAATCTTAACATAGAATAGTATTTTGGATTAACTTGGATATACGACTTACTAAGTAAAGTAATAAATCGTTCCAACCGATCGTTGTAACCCCGCAAAATAACATTTAATTTATTTTCTATTTCTTCTTTAAGTTTAATACCTAACAAATTCATGTATTCAAATGGCATAGTGTATTCCGAAGTATGATTCCCATCTTCTGAATACACATATAACTGCCACCCTTGATTAATCAAAAATAAAGAACTTATCCAGTACGGGGAATCATTCCAGATTAAAGGACGATCTAACGATGGTTGATAATATACTATTTCACCGTTATCTTCTTTACCCAAAACAAACCTAGACCCATAATCAGGATGATTTTCACACATTTTTCTGGCATAATTTATTGAAATTAAATACTCGTTAATAATGTGACCAGTTAACTTAGCCAAATCATCAGACATAACCATTTTTACAACTCAACTTAACCCAAAATAACATATTATCTGAGATTATCCAAGGCTAACCAGGAATAATCTGAATAGTCTCGTCTATAGGCCGAAACAATTACTAATGAATTCCAATTGGCACATAATTTTTCAAATACGTGTCCATAATTGTGTTGCTGCGATTTACGAACGCCTAAACGAACATACCAATTTTCTCTGGTATGTAAAATTTTATGACAAGGATCGGAACATACCGGAAATAAATATATTCCCAACAAATCAAATTCATGATCTCGGACAGCTATCCCACCTGGAAGGGTATATGCCGCATGGTGACAATGGGGAATAACATTTCTATTTATAATATTTTCAACACAATAACAGCATCGATTATTCGTTAATAGTCGCGATAATGTCGAGACATGAGGATAAAAAATGTTTGAATAAATTTTTGGATCATAGTCGTATTTCATAATTCTAAAAATATATATTTTTGATCCCGGAATCATTCCGGGATCAAAAAACTAATCATTGTGCTTATTATTCTGTAGGCGGTTCAGTCACTTGTCCCATTAGATGTTCACCCGATTGTTCAACAGGTTGTTCATCCGATTGTTCAACAGGTTGTTCAACCGATTGTTCAACAGGTTGTTCATCCGATTGTTCAACAGGTTGTCCGGCTTCCTTCTCTGCTTTCAGACGAGCTTTCTCAGCTTCCTTTTCTGCTTTTAGACGAGCTTTCTCAGCTTCTTTCTCTGCTTTTAGACGAGCTTTCTCTGCATCCTTCTCTGCTTTTAGACGCTCCTTCTCCGCATCCTTCTCTGCTTTTAGACGTTCTTCTTCTGCAATGGTTTTAGGGAATAAACTTATTAGCTTATCCGCTAATTTAATCATTTGAATCATTTTTTGTGTCGAATAATTACAAACACCATCCTCAACTAAATCATACTCATCAATATGATTGATTATTCCCGTAAACCGATCAAAGACTAGATTAGCTAGATCAAACGGATTTTCAGATTCAAGGACTGAATACTCATCTACCGATCCTTCTCCAGAATTATCATCTGATCCTTCTACAGATTCTTCTCTAGAATTTTCATCAGAATTTTCATCAGAATTATCGTCTAACCCATTGTCAGAATCTTCGTCTAAATCGGGGGAATCTGGATAATCTTGAATTTCTTTAAGAAGGAATTCATATACTCGATCCACATAATTCTTAGTTATCTTCGGCACTTCGCTAGTAGTGATCTCTGATTGAACGTCGCAATACGCTTGTTCATAAATTTTCTTAAGGGAAACGGCATTTGTATCCAGATCAGCATTTTTATATGTCTTATGCAGTTTATTGCATACAGAAATTAAATATAATGCTACATCAGGAGTTAAAATTTCATTTTCGACCGCACGTAACAACCAATTAGGGGCCGACATTAATTTGGTTGCGTCGTATGACCTTGAAGCATTGATGTTAAAGAATCGTTGCACGCGTTCGCGAATTTCTTTTTTGCTTGGATATGGTTGTCCTGCTTTTTTTAATTCTTCCGCTTGGTCTTCCAAGCGTTTAATTTCACTGTCAATCTGTTTTAAGTTGTTTAATACACCGTGCTTTTTGTTTATATCATTGGTGACACGCATTCGATTGAGTAAAGCCAATCGAACATCCTCAGAATCTTCTGGCCTAACGTCAAGTTCGTTTAATTGGAAATCCCTTACAAAAATTCTAGTTGTCTGGAAATCATTCCACCCTTGATCCCCGTTGTGACGATAAGATTCCCATAGATTTTCGTTATGGGGGATAACATAATCAATAAGTAATTTTAATCGAGTGTTACCTTGTGTCAATTCATAGTTAACACCATCAACACTACGCAACGATTCAAATGGTGTTGTAAATTGAATGAATTTGGAACCATCCAAATTTTCTTGAATAATTCCTTCCTCGATTAAATATTGATAATCACGCTGTCCTTGTCTAGCGTCAATTTCTAAAGGAACATAATTAAGAGAAACTTTTCGATCATCTATAAACCATTTATGGGTATTGGAATCATGATCATGGACTAGACGAATTAGATGGGTAGTTGTTTGCATAGTTTTGGTTTATTGTTATTGCTGTATTACTGTTCAATATTAATGGTAACATACTAAATTGAAAATGACAATCCCAGATCAGTAATTAGTAACAAGCAGTTCTTTAACCTTACCTCGTTTACCACCGTTGGAGTTAATCGATCGTTTAGCTTCTACTGACTTAACATTGAATTTTAGATATAATTCCCTGGTGAAATCTAGATCAGCGTTGCTAAGTATGAATTTTCCTCCTTTATCGTCTATATGATCTAAGTATTCAGCTAATTGTCTATGATCGTCTAGTGTAAATCCGTCTGACGTATAATTAACAAAATTCGAGGTTTTACTTGCAGTCACATAGGGCGGATCGAAATAGAAAAAATCACCCTCTCTAATATCATCGCATTTGTAATTAAATCCACAATGAACAATATCAATATTCTTCAAAATGTGGCTTAGTCTTAAGATCTTACTTTCATCACATATCTTAGGATTTTTATAGTCCCCTATAGGAACATTATAAAATCCCCTACTATTTTCTCTATACAGTCCATTAAAACACGTCTTGTTAAGATAAATAAACCTTGCTGCCCTCAATATCTGGTTTGTTTCACATGGCAAAATCTCATAATTTATATTACGAATATAATAATAATATTCTTTATTATGGTTCTCCTCCATCGTTTTTAAGTGGCAGATAAGCGATCGTGGATATTTCTTAACGACATTCCAAGCGTTCACTAAATGAAAGTTTTTATCAGACAATATATATTCTATACTATTCTGATATTTTTCGTAAATAGACAAAAATACAGATCCGCCACCTAAAAACGGTTCCCTATAAATATTAATCGTATCAGGCAATAATTTCTTAATTTCGGGAATTAAAGCCGACTTTCCTCCTGCCCATTTTACAAAAGGCGTTAATTTGGTAGTAGTTGATTTTTGTTTCTGATATCTAGTGGATTCGTCAAACATATCTTATAATCCTTTTGTTAATTTGATATTATCTTCAATTGTTCCTGACTCAGAACCAGATTTCATTTTATTTTTAGCAGTATATTTCTGGACAACTAATTCTTTATTGGTTAAGAACATGACCACATTAGGATCATTATCAAACAACTTTCGTAGTTCAATTTGATCATTTTCCGTAATCTTGAGGTTATCCGGTCTTTTGCCAATTATCGAAAATATATATTTTACTGAATTTTGGTTTTCAGTAATTTGCGGCGATCCTACTTCTAAATTTAATTTATTTTTGAAAAACTCCTTATAGTAAAGATCAAATGGTACTTGAGGAGTTGGCGATCCTTCTAAAAGTTTCTCCATACCAGATTCTTGTTCACGTTGATTCACCGCTAATTGTCGAGCTAAATCGTAGTAAGCCTGATTTTTTACACGCTCATCATAAATAGCATACATGGTATTCAAGAATCTGATCCCAAACGTTGCTAACGTACCCATGATTATCGCAACACAAGCGATTACTATAGGCGAATGAACATAAAACAACAACCATACTAGTAATGCTGTGCATATTGATAAATACACATAGTTCAAATATTTTTTAGCTTTCCTAATTAGCCATACACAAATATTTTTTATAGATACAATTAGGAAAACCCCTAAACTGTATGAAACCCGTTTTACAGAGTTTTTAGAAGGCAAACTAATTCTAAAATGATTAGCCATTAACTTAACCCCTTAACAAACGGAATAATGTATTCGGTATTAATCACTAAAAGACTAATTAAATACGAAATTATCGTGACAGTGTTGAAATAAAAAACTTCTTCCCTGATATCTCGTGTATTTTTTCTTTGGGCATAATAGTAAACGCCCATCAAAAGACCAGCACATAAAAACAGCAACACAATTATTATTTTGCCCCATAAAGTAAAATTATTCCACAATTCTTTGAAAACAAGATTCATTAAGATAAAGTAAGCAATTTGTCGATACGCTTGCAGAAATCCTAATGAAAAATCCAGAGGCATTACATACCGACTTTGTAAGGAGTAAGCTCTCTGTTTCTGAGGTATTACTCCTGGTAATGAATCCCAGATCCATTCGGGCATATAATGACCATCTTTGAAACTAAATAAATACCTACCAGAAGATCTACTTGATTGTTGCTCGTAGCTAGGAATATCATCGTTATATGGTGGCTCTGACATAATTATTCACCTACTGCTAGCCATAAAAGAAGTACGTAAACAAACGTTAACAAGATCAGATGGAATATAAACTCTTCTACTTCATCATCGTCATACATACAGAAACCTTAAACGAAACCTTAAACAAAGTGACTAGCCAAATCTAACAAAAAACTCAATAAAATAAGACCGACTGAAAAAAGAATAATGTTAATGGTCAATAAGTGGGCTACCATGCAATTAACTCCTTATATCCTTATTCCATTAACACTATAACATAATTGCTAATCAGAAATGAATCTATTTACAAATGTTTTAGTTTTTTCAAAATTCTCGACCACTTCGCGATACTCGCAAACGTTATCTAGATATGGTATAAGAAAAACAACAGTGCATACTGAAGAAATACTAGATATTAAAACGCTGTACCAAAATAAATTTATGGCTATTTGAATTTTCCTAATCATTTTACTTGACTCCGTATTGAATACACTCAGTTGCATTATTTCTAGGATTAACACCAAACACAAAGAATTGAAACCACTTTACTGTGATACTGGCTATTATCATAAAACCTGCTATTGCTACAGCAATATGCAGAATATATATTCCTAACTGAGTTATTTGTGACGGATCGTGACGTTCGTATTCTATACGGCTGTATTGCTCCGATCCATCATCTTGGATAATATTCGTATTTATTTTATAAGATTCTTTACCCATTTTTATCACCAAAAATTACAGATATCTGAAATTTTGCCATTATCTCTCCTGGAATCATTCCAGGAGAGATAACTTAAGAATTAAGTCAATCGACCGTAACCAGATTCAGTTATACGATGATTGTATGATTCGATGTCTGCGGCTTTATCATCAGCTACTACACTCTTAAAGCGATTAGACTTATCTTTAGAGTCTAAATTATCATACGCCTTAGAGTTTAGCTTAGGCAAAGGACTCGTTCTTCCTGCTGAGCGATCGGTTAACATTTCTCCGTTGTCTTTATCATTCGACATTTTAGTTACCTCAAAAATTACCTAATTAGAATTTAATCACAATGTAAATTAGTCGTCAACAATCTACAGGAATTATGATTCTATTAAGAATCCGTTTAGCTTCATTTACGCTATACGCAACACCTTCTTTTTTGTTAAATTGTGACCTATTTATAATGTTTACGTATGGAGCATTCCCCATACCTATTCCAGATTGCGTAAACAAATGTTCACTTAATTTTGCCTCAGAAATTAAATTATCAACTTGCTGTTGTAATTCGTATTTTTCTCGATCTTTGTCGCTTGAAACCTGATGAATTCCCATGATCTTTTCACCTGTTAATTAATTGATTACAATGTGTATTTTTGACACCAACACTCCAATTGATCACACTCCGCCTAACCAAAATATATATTTCTTTTTGGTGGACTATCTACCACGACTTCTGTACCCTTGAATAATTTTGTCTATTTGAGATTCGGAATATGCTCTATCTAGCAACCATCCCGTAGCAATAGAATAAAATTCAACATGAGGTTTTCCCCCGATAAATAAATTATGTTTTGCTAGCTTCACCTCGACTTCCGATGAGTACTTATTAGAACTTATAGCAGATTTGGCATAACTTAATAAAGCTTGCCCCGTTCTATCTTGATCGCTTGATATCCCGTGTCTACCCATTTTCTAATTCTCCTATCTAATAATGGCAATACTTATGCAAAACCTGTAACCAAACCGGAAATTTGTACAACAATGCCGGATCATTTCGGATAAAAAACCTGATGCCAGATGACAAAACAACGTACTGATCATTTATCACGGTAATTCCAGAGATCACTTGTAACTCATCCAATAAAAATGGTGAATTATATGACGTGTTCTGACATATATCTTTCAAGTAGCACATTACTTGATTATTTTTTCGATCGTTAGCGTCACCTAACCATGTATGAATCATAGTTTACCAAAATGGTGAATATCCGACTGGCTCATTATTATATCCTGATTCAGTCGAAGGATGAATCGATCCTACTCGAACAATGTCATCATTTTGCCAATGATCTCTGTCTTTTTTACCATTTTCTCGAACAATTGATTCATACTTAGATTCAACTGATTCATACGATCCCTGTTCTGTAATACCGTGGCACTCACCGCGTCTTGTGAAATACCTTACTCGCCAATACTTGCACTCTGCCATGATTTTTTCTCCTAATTAATAATGCCAATTGCTAATTTCTGATTACTATTTAAGTATATATCAGAAGATCAAAAAGTTGCAACATAATTAAAAAAAAATCCTTCAAGCCTCAAAACTTAAAGGATAAATCAGAATAGTATGCCCTTTAACTATAACAAAAATAAAAAAA
>LLBZ010015876.1_pt2 | contig 18216 bp, 18 predicted proteins | sample 1489421 | NCBI WGS metagenome assembly LLBZ01 (sample SAMN04092657, study PRJNA295927) | soil metagenome | biome: Soil prokaryotic community; feature: Bulk soil; isolation source: soil from tomato rhizosphere | host: tomato cultivar Moneymaker | place: South Korea | collected 2011-11-01 | reverse complement strand
ACAAGGCAAACACGATACAAAACCATCTCATGAAGAATTGAAAGATTGGCTTCATAGTGGTCAAGTAGACGTAATGCGTCAAATTAAAAAATAAATTTTTTAGAAAATTTTATTTTTTTATTTTCTATCTATTATAACATAAAAACTAAAAAATAAAATATATATAAATACCTGCATATATAAAAAAGAGTTTTGAAGAGGGGTAGTCATATTGCAATTTTTGATACTTTTAAGACATATCAAGCAAAATCTACCAGAGAATCAAAGCGACAAAGAGGAATAATTGCACATATTGCATTAGAAAAGGATCCTAGTGGCAAAACAAGAACTTCAATTGCTCACATCTTGGCAAAAAAATATGGAATTGCATGGCAAAACATTTACTCTGCAATTTTCAAAGACCTTGATGAGGTACTAATACCTGCAAAGGTTGTCAAAGAGGGTGGCAGATTGCCAACAAAGAGAGGCCCAAAAGCCTTACAAATAGAGGGGATACCGTATTACGAGTTAACCAACACAGGGCTAATAATTGCATCAACTATTGAAGAAACAGGAGATATCAGATTTCGCATGAAGTTGTTAGAACTTTACATATCGAATTCAAGTATAAACGGTACAAGTAGAAATGAAAATGCCGCTATAATCAATGAGGGAATATTATTGTTATCAAGATATGCACCTTCATTCATTTTAAAAATAATTAATGAGTATATTGTTGCCTATAATCGTGGCGAAATTGAAAGATTGGATACTCTTGATATTGAAAGCTTGAAAAAGGTAATTTCGAAACAAATAACCATTGAAAAAGAATTGGTTGAAACTTGTATGATACTGTCCAATGACAAAAAAGAATTGCTAAAGAACTTTATTGAAAGAATTAGTTAATGCACATTACTGACAAAATTTTTAGATTTTAGTTTTTATAGTCAACAGAAACAGTTTTCAGATCAAAGGCAAGTTCGGTAGAAAAGAAAACAGAACGTGCTTCATTTAACAATACTTCCAAGTCTTTATATCTACTGCTAAAATGAGTTAGGCACAGTCTGTGAACAGATGCCAATTTTGCTAGGGCTGCAGTTTCAATAGCCGTCGAATGATAGCTTTCCTTTGCCTTTAATAGTTCGTTGGATGAGAAAGTAGATTCGAATATCAGTAAATCACAATCTCTAAAAAAATTACAAAGATTATCAGATGGGCGAGTATCGCCTGAAATACCAATTTTTCTACCAGGTCTTCTTTGACCAACAATTTCGCTAGAATGAATTACTCGGTTCTTATCTACAATATCTATTCCTTGTTGAAGTAAACTGTATAATTCCCCTTCGGGAATATTCAGCGTTTTTGCTTTTTTTATATCGAATTTTCCCGGTCTATCGTTTTCAACCACACAATAGGCATAAGAACAAACACCAGGTCCATGTTCAGATTTACAATATAATATACTATACTCTTTTTCTTTGACCAATATCCCATGAGAACCACAAATTTTATGTATGTTTATTTGAAAAGTCAACTTAATATGCAGCAATCTTATATTTTCTAAAATGAAATCATTCAATGGCTCAGGGCCAAAAATATCAATAGGTAACGTTCTTCCTTGAAGTGAGAGCGTTTGTAGAAAACCTAAAATTCCCAAAATATGATCCGAATGCAAATGTGTGATAAATAGCTTGGTTCTTTTATTGAATCCGAGTTTTGCCCGGATAAAATTATATTGCATACCTTCTCCTGCATCAAAAATGAGCAATGTTCCATGTCTATTCACTACTATGCATGAAAGTGATCGGTCAGCAGTAGGCATTGCTGCAGAGGTACCTAAGAATATTACATCAAGACTTACCATAATATAATCAATCACAGAGAATATTATCTATTCGTCTAAAATCGAAGATAACGTTTTGGCAATTTCATCACTTAAATCGATCTTTGAACATGATTTAGGAATACTATTGGTAGATATCAGATCATGGATTCCGGTTTTTCGCAAAGTATCCAATGATTTTTCATCAGATAAGGCATGGACACACATGACAAAAATTCTGTTACAATCATTTTTCTTCAAGACATCAATCGCTCTCATTATTGTTCCCCCGCTTGATATCATATCATCTATTATTACTATATCGCGATCCTTAACTTCAATATCAAGATTTTCATCCATAGTAATGTTGCCAGTTTGTCTATCGCGCTTCTTCCTTAAACTTACGGAGGAAGTTCTTAGGATATCAGAAAACAACTTTGCCCTTGTAGCCCCACCTTGATCAGGGGATACAATCAGGGGATCAACCAAGTTGAAATTGGTTTGTGCATACTTGGCAAGCAACGGAATGGACGAGATATTAAAAACATTCAAGTCAAAACAAGATAAGGCTGTGGCACTGTGAATATCAATAGTAACTAAATTATTGATACGGAAGCAATCAAAAAGCTTTGATATGAGAGCCATGGATACAACTTCGCCTTCTAAGAAAGTTCGATCTTGTCTTGCATATCCCATATATGGGATAACTGGTATAACCTCTGCTGCACCAGATTTAATGCAATATGAAAGCATCATAAAAGTTTGTAAATAATGTGAATCTACCGGGGGAAAAGTGGATTGGACTATGACACATCTCTTATTAACTAGGTTCGCATTTATTCTTATTTTACTTTCTCCATCAGAAAAAGTTCGCAATTCAACTTCAACAGGATCAACATTCAAGATGGATGCAATAGACGTTCCTAACTTTGTTGAGGATGGTCCAGGTAAAACCGCTAAATCTTTCACGACATCATTGAGATAAAAAGAGAATCTTAAAAATGTTCAACCAATGTGAATGAACCAGATTGCTTATTGACAATTATGCATGCTTTAAGATAGAGATATAGTTCTAAGAAGCAGCAGCAGCAGCAGCATGACTAATAATACCAAAGGTTCTTGCTCAATTAAATAATGATCAGTCTTTTTTTATTGTTTTATTATCAATATAACGTCTGAATTTATTTTGTTCAACTGTTCTGCTATCGCTTGAATAACTTGTTCATTTGCATTCAGGCTAGAAAAATCTAACAATTGAAATCCATCCAGCAAGTGAACAGTTGGACTTAGATCGGAATTTGAGAATTTTGAAATAATTGAGGGAAGATCGGTCATTAGCATAGTAGACGAATTATATATTAATTTGCCATTGTCCAGTGAGAGACGCACTCTGCCATATTTGTCTAAAACAAGTATAGATTGTTTATTTGTATTGAAGAATAGTTTTTTATGTTTGTATGAATTAGTAAAAATATAATAATTACCTAGTTTATGCTCGAGAGAAATGTTTCCACGATATTGAAATAAATCTTTCGCAATTCCGAACAATTCTTCTTCACTTAATTCTTTAGAGCCATTATTATTTAAATCAAGAGTAACATTACCTATTGCAGTAACTCTTAGTATAGATCGATCACTTATGTATTCAGATTGAACAGACAGAGAATCTGGTGAGGCATTCTTTCGTATTGCTTCTTCCTTGATTTCTGTTATCAATTGAGTAACATCCTCAGGAGTAGGGTTATTAATTGTTCTTTCTTTTTCTTCATAAATCATCCCAGTAGCAACTCCAATTGAAGATATGACATCCGCGTGATCTGCCTTTTTGTACTCAAAATTAAGTTTTCTTGCGACCATAGGAACCAGAACAGAAGCTCCTCCACCTCCGCCTATAACTACAATCCTGTTTTTGGATAATTTGTATTCTTTAATCATGGGTAGGATATAATCTACAATTTTAGAAACAGAAATATCCATGACTTGCCTGGCAATTTGCTCAGGAGTTACCCCTAAATAAGTTGCCAGTTTAGTAAATGCAATCCTAGCTGCGTCCGTATTCCCGTAGGCATTATCATTCTTGGGAATAAGATTCAATGCATTCGCAGCACACGTGTTAGTTATTCCATATTTCTTTCCACCTGGAACCTCGATGCAAATATAGTCATTAGGATCATTATTTAACGGGCTAATAGTAACAATTTCGCCTTTTAATAAATCCTCAGGATTTGCAAAACAAGAGTATTCCATTCCTGCAATATGTGAGGATCGGGGACCGACATCTATAATTTTCCTCTTTGAAGAAACTCTTATCAATGAACCACCGGCGACTCCACATATTCTAGAGTCAAGAGATCTTATGCAAGTAGGATGTTCCATAATGTTCACATAACGCATTTCTGGCTTACCATCCTTAATGATACTAATATTGGTTGAGGTGCCACCAACTTCTATAAATATTCCCTCTAATACCTGTAAAAACAGTAACGCCCCCACAACACTTGCTGCTGGACCCGATAATACAGTAATTATTGGTTTATGCAAAAAAGAATCCAGGGTAGTTACGCCACCATCACCTTTCATTATCATTACAGGTACATTGATACCAAGCTTGCTTACGGCGGACTTTACAAAGGTTGCAGTGCTCGTAGCTTTAGGAAGAATACTGGCATTAATTGTTGCTGTCAAAGTTCTAATTTCTAATCCATAAATTCCTGTTAATTCATGACCCGCGGTGCAGGGAAGTTTCGAATGTTTCATAACAAAGAGCTCATTACTAGGATCATCAACTCCGAAAGCTTCACTAACAACTATCGATTGAGCTCCCTCAGATACTAAATTTTCTATAGATTTGAGAATTCCGGGTCCTTCTAAATATTTAGAAGTATCCAAAAAAGTATAGCAAGTTTTTAAAGACTTGTTAGAATTCAAAGATATATCTTTTATATGAGTTCGTTTTACAACATTTGTTTTTTCCATCCCAACACCCATTCCAATAATACCAACCTTTGAAACATCCCCCTCAAGGAATGCATTCACAGCTTGGGTTGTGCTGTGAGAAATCAACTCTATCTCTTCATGGTCTATATTACAAAGCTCAATTAGCGCAGATAACGCATTCACAATACCAATAGAAACACCGCCGTCCAAAGAATGAGTTGTCGGGACAGATTTTTTTCCAAGGATTTTCTTTTCGACCATATCTATGGCTACGGCCTTGGTAAAAGTTCCTCCTACGTCTATACCGATTCGAATCTTTTTCATGCTTTTTATATCCTCTTCTTCATAGAAGCTCTAAAAACGAATATTTCATAAATTTCATGTAATTTAAATGCTCCCAAAAAATTGCTAAAGTTGCAATGATACGTCAAATATTAAATCGCGAACCCCCATAGAGCGAAGGATGGATTGAAAATTGTTTTTGTCTGCGGATACAAGGATTTCAAGTTTGCCCTTACCATTCTTATTCAAGTCTCCCGTATATTTGAGATAATTCTTTACATCGCGTGCAACTTCAGTTGAAGAATTTACCAATTTAACTGAAGGTAAAACTGCTTCAATGTAGTTCTTAACTATTGGTAAATGAGTGCTACATAATGCTGCTACATCAATCGTATTATTCACCATATGCGGTCTAATCACCTCCTTAATCCTTTGAAATGTTAATTTCTGATCAATCAAAAATGCCCCCTCTTCAACGAGGTCGATTATTTCGGAAGAATCTATATTTTCTACGAAAAATTGCTGAGGTATTTCTTTTTTTATAAGATAGCTAAACTCTTTGCTTTCGAGCGTACCTCTGGAAGCCATTATGGCAATGTGTTTTTTTCTGCTAAGGTTTATAGTTTTTTTCAAAGGCAGACGAGTGGGGATAATATCTATTGAGAAATTATTCTTTATTTCATCATATATTTGAATTGATGGTGTATTTGATGCCATTACTATTAGTTTCGGTTGATATTTTTCCAAAAATTTGATTGATTTTACAATTATATTTTTTAATTCATTTTTTGACTTTCTTCCGTATGGAAAATTCATTTTATCCGCATAGTAAAGAAAGTTCTCAGTAGGAATAACCTTTCTTAACTCTCTGACAACAGATAAGGATCCTAACCCCGAATCAAATACGGCAATGGGTCTATGTAGCACAAGTAATGACACTCATCAAGGGACTAAAAATGTTTGAATTCGTATATTATTTGATGCAACAATTTCCCTCAGGTATTTGATAACCATGAGGACATATTTTGGGATGTTTTAATAAAGTACAGAGAGCATCAGTAAAAATTTCTTTCATATGATGCTCTATGCCACAAACCATCTCTTCGTCTACATCGATTTTGAGGGCATCTTTCATCAATACTTCTAATAATCGGGTGTTACGTATCATTTGCTTTCCAATGCTTTCTCCTTCACTTGTAAGAGTCACTATTGAACCCTTCTTGTAATCGATCAAGTGAGAGTCATTCAATTTATGAAGCATTTGAACGACTGATGGTTGAGTTACATTCAAGATCTTGGCTATAGAGCTTACCTTTAATTCTTGTCCGCTCTCCAAAATAGACCACATTGCCTTTAGATACATTTCGACGTGTTCGGCTTCCGCTGTACCCACATACAATTGTTCAGGAAGTCCAGAATTTTTTGAATATGTAGTCAATGCTTATGATTACACAGTATTATTTTTTAAATTTATTGATTTGGAACTTGCTAAAAAAAATTAGTGATTCAAATATGGCTCATTGTGAAAGTGAGCGTGGCAAGTTTTTCTCGTTTTTCTTCAGCTGTAAGACAATTTGTTTTTTGTTTAACATTAGCTCCACAGACTGGATTTTGCTTTTATAAAATACAACTTTTTTTCCCTTCTCGTTTATTACAATTCTATCAATGAACAAAAGGCCAAGGTTCTTAAGCTTTCTAATCTTTTTGTAAGTGGAGCTAATTGGTAGATCATTTTCCTTACAGATTTCAAATACGGTTTTTGAATCCTCTATAGTGGACATGACAATTTTGTATGAAAATCCATCAAACAATTCCTTTAAGAGAATTGAAGCATTCTTGTCTTCATGATTCAATAAATATTGTTGATCAGAGTACATCATTTAGGCTTACCTAATAATTAGGATAACCTAATATTTAAACGGTGTTATATTTTTTTGAATATATGCAATATTACAATTGGCATGTAGACTGCAGGATATGTAAGGTTTAAAATCTAATAATGTGTATGAATTTTATTGGTTTCTATTCTACAATAATTTCTCCCACCATTGATGGATGATAAACACAATAGTAGTCGTAGATTCCTTCGTCGTCGAATTTCAATGAATACACTTGTTTTGAAAGGATTGCATCAGAATCAAACAATTGACCTTCATCTGGATCAGTGTCAGACCCAGAAGTGGCGGTGTGTGATACTGTATCTGCATTATACCATGTTATGGTATCACCAGATTGAATGGTAATCGGATTGGGAGAATATGAATTATCTCCGCTGATACCGTTTATCGTTACCAATACAGAATCTTCAGGCACGACGCTGGATTGTGATAAAGAATTAGTTTTTGGTACGGTGCTCTGAGATGTAGGAAGTATTTTGTATAAATCTCCTGTAAAGCTTAATACATACATATAACCATCTGGGCCAATTTGAATGTCGGTGATTCCGCCAAAGCCCTGTCCAAAAATTATAGGTATGCTTTCAACAGTATTGTCTACCCTCTTATCTATAAGAGGAGTTGTATCACCGGCATATGTATTATTTATTACTATGTCATCGCGTGCTTGATTTAATGTGAATCTATATAGATTTCCATTGTTAATATCGCCTACAAACAAGTTATTCTCATATTCTTTTCCCAATTTATCCGAATTTAGAAACTTTAAAGCTGTTGGACCTATAGGGATATGCCATGCAAATTTAGGTTCTGCATATTTTCCACTTCCGAAAATTACTAGATCGGAGGGTGATGCGCCGTTACCCAACAGATCATCATCAGAAAAACCCTGTATTAAAGACCATCCACTATTGAAACCAGGAAAAACCAAATTTATTTCATCTCCAGATGTAGGTCCATTTTCGGTGTCCCATAAATTCCCTGTCAAAGGATCAAAATCCATACCAAAACTGTTCCTAATACCCATAGCATAGTATATACCCAATGGAAGTTCGTTTCCGAAGATTGGCTCACCATCTACTACCTGACCGTCTTGAGTAATTCTAAGGACACCACCTAATCCGTTCGGTGCAGGACCATTCTCTACATTTTGTGCTTGTGTTCGGTGCCCCCCAACTTCTCCAATTATCATATATACATTGTTATCCGGTCCGATCAAAAGTTTACCTCCATTGTGATCCGTTCTATTGATGTTATTAGGGATAGCAGTCAGATCCAACAAAAGAACTGGGTTGACTAGTTGTCCATTCACATAATCATATCTATACAATCTGTTTCCCAAGGGATCAACATTTCCTTTAACATCACTACCGTCCTGTTCATTTCCAGATTCAGTATAAGAAAGAAAAACGAATGTTTTTCCATCAGGATGCTTTGAAGCAGCTATCCCTAACAATCCCCGCTCTATTTTGGTCGCTACGGATAAATCAATTAAAGGACTATCTTGTATTTGTCCATCAAGTACTCGCATAACTTGACCAGTATTTTTTTCAGTAACTAAAATGTCACTTTCTCCTACAAATGTCATACTTGTTGGAAAGGTTAATCCAGAGACTACTTTTTCTACAGTTAAGCCCTCATCATTAATAGTAGGTCCAGATGGCGAAGGCAGTGCCTTAGAATACGCCCCATAAGAATAATGGTCAGAGTAAGAATCAGATGAAAAAGATAATACCAGTGTAAGAGCAAACATAAAAATCAATAGATTAATATCATGATCAAGACTTTTCAACGGAAAAAATAAAACCTGAATTAATTAAAAGGTTACGTATTATTGTTTTTAATAATAATGGGTAAAATAAAGAATTTAAGACTTGATCCCCTTTGTTCAATTGAAATTAATTGTGAGAAAATCCAAAATTCTCGAAATATGAATAATGCTAAATATATATGGTGAATGTAAAAGACCTCTTGAAAATAATTGCAGATAATTGATTTAACACAGGAAATTGATGAGCATATCCAAGTCTTTCCAGGCTCTCCAAAGGTTAGTTTATTACAGTGGTCAAACTTTGAATCGCATAAATTTGCTTCTGAGGCAATTTTTTGCAGTACCCATGTAGGAACACATATCGATGCCCCATATCACTTTAACAGTAGTGGTAGTGCTATTGATAAGATTTCTCTCGAGAGATTAATAGTTCGAGAGAAGACAAAAGTTCTTAAAATAGAAAAGAAGGATAATGAAGAAATTGAAATTAGCGACCTCAGAAATTGCGAAATCATGGAAAACGATTCCATATTAATTAACACCAATTGGTCAAAATATAAAAACATGAATAAGTATTTTACCAATAGTCCCGGCCTTTCTAAAGCCGCAGCTAAATATTTAGCAGAAATCAAAATAAATCTCGTAGGAATAGACAGCCCAAATATTGATCCAGCCACAGATGAAGATTTTGGTTCCCATAGGATATTTAGTGAAAACAATATCCTCATTTTAGAAAATCTTATGAATCTTGATAAATTACTAAACAAGAGATTCACCTTGATAGCGCTGCCCCTTAAACTCAAGAATTGTTCTGGATCACCCATCAGAGCGATTGCTATACAAGACTGATCATAATATCATGGCGCTACCATAAAACACATAAAATAATGAATCTAGTGAGCATGAAAACGTAAAATCTAAGACTCGATTTTCTTATTCTTCGACTTTGTATTGCTGATTAATCCGACCAAGCGATAGCCATATTCGAAATTATGTTTTACATGGTTAATACCATGTGTTAGGTGGGGTTCAAATTTACCATCTAATATATTTTCAATATAAAACTGGACCTTTTTAATCGAGATTTGAGAATGCCTAATTTGTTTGTCGGATAAAGAACGTCCGAGTTCAGATTCAATCTCTGATTTGAAATCCTTTAATTCAGTTAATTTGCCATACCTTAGTATTTTGTTATAATTATTGCATATGTCATATAGTTTTTGCAGTTCTTTTTTTGGCAATGTAGACAAAGAATTCTTAACCTGTGATGGATCTCTATGGATGATCTGTGCTATCTTATACGCTATTTCACCTATAGGATATATCTTATCTTCGTTATGGTCAGGGGTAGTAAATTGACGGCTATTTTCCTTTGAAACAGAGTAGTTTGTTTTTAATGATGAAGAATCCTCGATTTTATTTGGATCTTGGTGTACCTGCTCCAATGACGGGCTTTTTGACAAATTTAAAAGAGAATTCAGATCACGACTGGGATAAGAGTACTTTTGAGACATCAGCAACGATTTTTTAGAATCATAATAACTCTTTAACTGAAAAAGAGATATTTTTTTACCCTCTAGGTCGGTCTTAAAAAATATGATAGACATTATATCAACAAGAAGGTTTGGAAATTGAATTTTTACATTATTAGGAAAATTGTCATAATTACGTAGCAGGTCATCACAAATTTCGAGAACAATATTATCATATGTGGAAATTGTAAAGGGAATCGAATTGGTCTGTTTTTTGATCAGATGATCCACAAGGAATTTGTATGACATTATAAAGAAATCATATGCATCGTTTTTTTTCAAGACAAATTTTTCATTTTGAATCAAGATTGTTATCGTTTTTAACAAGATCATGTACGGATCTACAACCTTAACATCAGGAAACAAATTTCGAAAATCATTCATTATCATAATAAAATAATCATCATTCTTTGCAAGGTCATCGACCCAATTAATCCCAAGCTCTCTAAAGCTCTTTTTAAATAAAATATTGAAATCAATATTTGAATTACCAGTCATTCTTGGACGTCCTATAATGGTATTTTTTTGTTATTAAACATTAGAAAATAATCTAATTGTAAAATATTCTAACAAAATATCACATAATAAAACGTGAATGCTATCTTTTTTTATCGTTGTTATTATTATTATTATCAGAATCTGATTCAGTATCAGAATTATCTATGGCCCAAGGAAACCATTTTCCAATTATTTTTGCCCAATCAAATTTGAAGGTAAAATACAAGACAAGGGCTAGCAAGACTACTGACATCACCGTAACCAATATAGTAGAATATTCATTGTTAGAATCTGTTACGACCAGAAATCTATCCATTATGGGTCTACCCAGAAAAACTGTGCCCCAAACAATAATTTCTCCTAAAAAGAACTTGCCGATAAATGTAAACAATGCAAATCTAGTTGGGCTATACTTGGCTATTCCAAGAGGAATGTAGACCAAATCGTCAGGAATAGGAGTCAAAGCAGCTACAAACACTCCGATGCCTCCATATTTGCCCAATAATTTTTGAAGAGGCAACATCCTAGTCTTTGTCTTTTTGCTTAAAATGTTGCGACCATAATAACTTGCAATAAAAATAATCGTCTTGGCCAAAACTGCTCCTATTGTACTCATCAAGACTATTAGATTGGGATCCAATTCTTTGTTAAGGGCAGAAGTGACTAAAATGGGAAAATACGGTACTGGTATGAACGGAATAATACTACCGATAAAACTGATTAGAAAGATACCAACATAACCTGAACTACTATAAAAAGAAAAAAGGTCTTGTATATCAATCAAACAAAGAAATTATTGAATTAACAAATATAACTACTTTCTTAATTTTATGAAATTTATAGTAAAAATAGGAAATTATTAGATATCACTAGATCGCCTCTCTAGGTTTTTTTCTTCTTATCGGGTGTAGGAGGGGTTCCTTTGTTACCAGCAGTGGCTTCTCCCTTTTCTTTATTGGCTACTGATTTTCTCATAGAGGCTATTTTTTGTTGACGTCTAGGTTGGATAAACAGGATATACAATGACCCGACTACATAAATGGCAAGCAATATCAATTGTCCAACAACAGTCTCAAGCGTTGGATGAATACCGGTCATCGTCGCTATGTTTATGTCCAATCTAGGAATTATTCCAAAAAGGTGTGTAGTTGAAAGCCATCCAAGCTCCTGGAATTCCCTCAATGCATTACCCAAAAATGTGATGGACATAAATGCCCCAACCCCCATAGTTAATCCAAATAGTACTCTTAAAGGTAGTTTCTTGCCTAGTTTTCGAATTATAAAGACAACTGCAATAATTATTGCCAATCCTAATACCATTCCTGCTAACACATACAGTTCCATATACTTCGCAAAAGAAAATAGCGCCTGATAGAACAGGACGGTTTCAAATCCTTCTCTATATACTGTGAAGAAAGCAAGCAGAATGAAAACCATGAAGCTGCCCGTAGCTGTTGCCTGCCATACTTTTGCCTTAACAAATTCAATCCACTTTTTGGTCTCAATCTTGTTAAGTACCCAGAAGCTTACCCAGAACAATACGGCCACAGCTGAAATCCCTGCAATAGCTTCAATAAGTTCTCTTTGTGCACCGGAAATTTCGATCAAGAATTCGGCTATCAGCCATGTAACAACAGTCAGACCTATGGCCAGGACAATTCCAGCGTAAACATGTTTTTTGAACTTTTCATTTCGTGAAGCTTCCAAATATGTCAGTATCGCTCCAATAATTAATGCAGATTCAAGACCCTCTCTAAAAATTATGGAAAATGAAGAGGAGAAAGCAATGACTGGTGCAACAACGCCTATGCCTGAAACAAACCTTTCGGATTCGTCTAGCCCGGTTTTAAGTTCATATACCTTACTTACAACCTGATCAGACGGTGCGTTCGAGGAGATAAGATTACGTAACTCTGCAAATTTTATCTCCATTTCAAGAGTAAAATCAGGATCAATTGGCCTCAGAGGTATCTCTATATTTTCATAGCTATCTAAATAGGCTGACCTTGCAGTGGCCAAGGCATCGGATGTATCATTTTGATTGTAAACGGTAATGACTTGATCCAGTTTGATTCTTATAGTGTCTATGTCATCGCGAACCTGGTTCTTGAAGTCTTCTGTAGCATTTCCCATAACCCGCCTTTCACCAGTATAAACACCAAATCCCTGTTTAAGGGAGTCAATATTAGCGGTATTTGAAACAAAGGCTGAAGGTAGTGTTAGATTTCCAGGGTTTGCTCTTGATGGGTTACTACTTGAGCTCAATAATTGTTTGGAAACCTCAAGATCTGCCTTTATGTCGGTAATATAGGCCTCGATTACGGGTAACGAAGTTTGATTTTGGATCATGTCACGCAGATTTTCTCTCATATTTGTTTCAATTTGCAACATAAGAGTGGAATTTACTTCCTCGATCGGGGCCTCTAGATATTCAAAATTATCCAAATATGCAGAAGATACATTCTTGTCTGCAGCAACATAATCGCCATTTTGAAGGGAGGAAAGTGCATTATTTAGTAAGGTATCTATGTTGTCATAATAAGATTGGAGAGCAGGATCGACTCCAGAAGAACTTGAGCTCAATAATTGTTTGGAAACCTCAAGATCTGCCTTTATGTCGGTAATATAGGCCTCGATTACGGGTAACGAAGTTTGATTTTGGATCATGTCACGCAGATTTTCTCTCATATTTGTTTCAATTTGCAACATAAGAGTGGAATTTACTTCCTCGATCGGGGCCTCTAGATATTCAAAATTATCCAAATATGCAGAAGATACATTCTTGTCTGCAGCAACATAATCGCCATTTTGAAGGGAGGAAAGTGCATTATTTAGTAAGGTATCTATGTTGTCATAATAAGATTGGAGAGCAGGATCGACTNNGGAAACTCTGTAAACGAATGTTATTTGATTCATTTAGATCATTTTCTATTGCGGAAACTAATCTCATAAATTCTGCTGTATCTTCACTTTCAGATTCGACCAACGTATTTAAACTTGAAACAAAGTATTCAACTTCTTTGGATTTTGTATCAGTCATATTTAATTTTATGATCTCGAAAATCTCACTTGATTGATTTAGTAATCCTAATGTATTCTCGTAATCCATAGTGGCAAAATTTGCGGCTTCTGGATCGGTTAGTTTTGAGGTGTTTAGATAAATGCCATATGAATTGTAGGCGTCTCTAAGTAAGTATGACATTGTCTGAGCTTCGAGAATGGAAAAATCTTGGGCAGGAAGTGCATCCTTTAATTTAGAGTAGAAATCATTAACAAGATTTATCGAGTTTATGATTTCTGAATGCAAAATAGGTGAATCAGGCGAAGTTCTTGAGTTAATTCCAATATCAGTTAAATTGGCCTCTAAACTACTAGCTAAATTACTGTCTAACATAATTGCGACTGGTTTAATCGATGGATAAACTACAGAATGTGGAATATAAGCATGTTCAAACAAAAAAGAATTGTTGTTGCCATTTACTTTGTCTAAGAGAATATTTAATTGAGTTTCAATTCTGTTTAAATTAAGGTTCAAAAGTAATAGATTTTCATTGGAAATCGATGATGATTCACTGGAAGTCGAATTTTGTGCTGAAACATTATTGATGCATGAGAAAGAAATGTTCAATACTAATGCAAATACAATAAATAATGCTAGCAATCTTACCATGATTATTTTCCCCTCAGCCAAGGGTTCAAGATGAAATGCATTTGATCTTTAAAATAATTATGAAATAAGAATGACATTAGGCTCTCCTAATTTTATAGCGAACACAATTTAAACATTCTTAGATAAATTTGTCAAATCTAATTGAATTTAATTAAATCTTTTACAATAATAGAACAGATTTTGATTAAAATTATGATAATAAATATCAAATATTAATCAAATTATTCAACCTGTCGGGTCAAAAAAAAAGAAAGATTAGTTATTTCAAAGGGTCTGTGCTACGTCTGCTGATACTGTATTTGATATTGTTTCGGTTTTATTCAAATCAGTTAAGGTAACGTTTACTTTCACATTTGTCAAAGCAGGATCTGAAAAGGACGTGGCAAATTGGATGATTCCGGATTCAGTGATTGTAAAACCGTTTGGATATGAAGAGGTCTTAATTTGGCTTCCGTTAGGTGCAAAAACATGCATAACACCATTAATTGTTGAGTGTACCATCGAAAGGTCTTTGGCTTGATAGTCTACCAAAACTTTTACCTGATTAACTGATGGATTGGAAGTCAATGGACCAAAAGTAGCTGAGTTTAAACCGATTGTGATTTTTTCCAATGATTGTGCGTTTATGCCATTTGATGAATAGGCTCCAAAAAGCAGCACAGTGGTAGCAAATAGCGTTGCAGAAAGCATCACAATACTTTTATGATTTTTTAGTGTAGTAAGCATCAAATTAAAATCAAATAAATACTATAAAAACAATATGTTAAGATTTAGTTATACATTTTAATAAAAAAATTTAGATTGAAATAAGAATCGAAAAATAAAATAATAAAATATTACGTTTGAAAAAGGCTATCTGTTTTCATATGCCACCTCCTGATGATACGATATATCCAGACCCAGGTCTTCCTCTTCCTCTGAAACTCTAAGGCCAACGGTATATTGAATAATCTTCAATATCACAACCGTGCCCACAAAAGCCAAGAGTGCAGCCACACCTATACCAAACGCCTGAATAGCTAATTGCATAGGATTACCATAGAATAAACCATCTGGACCGATAGAATTTACAGCCGAAGTAGCAAACAATCCTATCCACAATGCTCCTGTCATACCTGTAATGCCGTGAACTGAGCTTACATCCAGTGCATCGTCTATCTTTAATCTTTCTTTGATCAAGACAATACCATAATAAGATGCTAATCCCAGGACAATGCCCAAGAAGAAGGCAGACTGTCCGGTAATAAATCCAGCCGCAGGAGTGATACCTGCCAGTCCAGAAATTCCACCGTTAATTACTGCACTAACAGTAGGCTTTCCTGTCCTGGCCCAGCTTATAATTACCCATACAAGCGCACAGACTGCAGCTCCAATTTGAGTATTCAAGAAGGCAGTTGCAGCCAATTGTCCGGATGCTAAAGCACTACCTGCGTTGAATCCAAACCATCCTAACCACAAAAGTGTGGCACCTATTGCCGCAAGCGGTAGATTATGAGGAACCATGATCTCTGGTCCATATCCTTTTCGTCTACCTAATACCAATGCAGACGCCAAAGATGCCATACCCGCACTAACATGTATAACTATACCTCCCGCGAAATCCCAAACACCTAATTGAGCTAGCCAACCTCCGCCCCAAATCCAGTGAGCAAGTGGATAATAAATTATCAAGCTCCAGAGGATCACAAACAAGACAAAGCCACTCCACTTAACACGTTCTGCAAATGCGCCTGTAACAAGCAGTGGCGTAATAACTGCAAACATCATCTGATAGGTAGCAAATGTAATTCCAGGTATCGTAGGCGCTAATGCTACACCCTCACTAAATGGAACGTTGTTATAAAAGAAATTAGAAAGATCTCCTATAACACCGCTAACATCGGGTCCAAATACCAGAGTATAGCCCACTATGAACCATAGGGTAGATAGGAGCATCATCCCAGTCATTGTTTGCATAATAACAGATAAAGAATTTTTTAATCTGATCAATCCCGACTCAAAAAAACCAAGAGCAGGAGTCATCAAAAATACTAATCCAGTGGCGACTAACATCCACGTGGTATCACCAGTATCTATTGCCAACGGTCACAAAAGGTTTACAGTAGATTATAAAGTTTTTCCTTTTTAGCTTAAAAATTTTAATTAAAACAATAGGATTAATAAAATTATCATAAAGTTTTGATTTTTTGATTAACAGTTTTAATGAATTGTAAAATAAATTATTGGAATAAAAGGTGCTTTTAAGTTTATTTGTGTAATTGAGTAAAATGTATAATCGGTGCTTTTAAAAAATATAAACTGTCTCAGATACCTCAAGCGAAAACACTAATTACGGCGTAAGAAAAAAAATAAACTCGTATTGATCATCGAACTATTCCGCAAAATTCATGAAATTTTTCCAGAAATTCATAAATTCCGAAGTTCTTGAATCAAAATTTTCTCTATCAGTCACTTGTTCTTTGGTATTGTTGACCGTAGAATTGTTTACACCGGTGGTTGAACAAGATTTATCAACGCTGCATGTAGTCACTACACATTCGTCATTATTACAATTTTTTTCATAGTATGTGTAGCTATTATTGTTCTTCTTATCTAAAGAATAACCGTTAGGAGCATAGAACATCGAAAATCCAACAACTAATATCAATGCAATTACGAAATACTGGTTCATAGCAACCAAAAGCCGATAAATATATTTTTAAATTTTGAATAAATCATCAAAACAATTTTTACTAATTCTTTACGATAGGATGAAAACAAATTATATATAATAAATTATTACTGACATATAGTATGAAAGCTCTTTTCTATTCAAAACCAGGTATAGAAAATCTCACATTTTCTGATTACCAATTAACAGATTTAAGAGAAAATGAGGTTTTGATTGAAACAAGATGCATGAGTGTAAATCCAATCGACTATTACACTATTACTGGTATACACGGTATAAATGGTCCCAAAATGAAGATATCACCATTTCCTCACATTCCGGGTACTGAAATAGCAGGGATAGTAAAGAAAAAAAGCCCAAATTCAAAAACTAATCTTGTTGAAGGTGATCGTGTTATTATCTACAATAGGCTATTCGATGGAACATGTAGATACTGCAGAAACAATAAGGAGATGCTTTGTGTCGATGGCGGGATGATAGGACTAGTAACAAACGGAGGATATGCAGAATATTTGAAAGCTCCAATTCAAAATGTTCTAAAAATACCTGATCAAATAGACTGGGAGGTTGCATCGGCGTTACCCGTTGCAGGACTTACTGCCCTCAATGCTATCGAGGAATCGGGATTAAAAGCTGATGAATATTTGTTGATATTTGGTGGTTCTGGCAATACCGGCCTTTTTTGCTCACAAATTGGCAAAATAATAGGTGCAAAAACAATTTCCATTTCTTCAAAACCATGGGTAACGGAGTTTGGCGCAGATTATGTCTTTGAAAATAGTTCGGCATTAAATGAAAAAATAGCATATGTTACCAACGGTAATATGGTTGATGTTGTCATAAATTCTCTTGGCGAATTAACTTGGAGTCAGGGGATAAACGTTATAGGAAAATTGGGCACTATAGTTACATTTGGAGTACTTACTGGTGGCAACCTGATAACAGACGGTAGATTGTTGTATAACAATCAGATTACCATAAAAGGTACAACAGGCGGTTCGGTAAGTGCATTAGACAAGTTGATAAACATGGTAAAAACTGAGAATTTACGAACTAAAATTTGGAAACGATTTTCATTGGAAAACTCAAAGAAAGCAATAGAGAGTATTTTTGACAAAAATAGAGATGGACGAGTTATTATAGAAAATCAAGGATAATT
>LLBZ010044339.1_pt1 | contig 18618 bp, 18 predicted proteins | sample 1489421 | NCBI WGS metagenome assembly LLBZ01 (sample SAMN04092657, study PRJNA295927) | soil metagenome | biome: Soil prokaryotic community; feature: Bulk soil; isolation source: soil from tomato rhizosphere | host: tomato cultivar Moneymaker | place: South Korea | collected 2011-11-01 | reverse complement strand
GATCGTCTCCTTGTGCACATCCAGCCCAACGTACTTGATAAAATCCTTCATGACCTACCCCCTCAATTACGGCTCTGCGCCTCAGATTGCAAAACCTCCAGCGTAACCCGCGTCGCTTGAGGTGCGGTAGGTCAATACATTTTGTCTAGTGAGTTTGAAGAAAGGAAATTAGCCGAACCAGGGATTATTGAACGTGAAATAACCGAACAGGAAAAGCATCAACGCGACCGCCAACTGCTTCCAGTAATTCTGTCCATCTGTCTCCTGATCGCCCTTAAATGACTTTGTCTTCGCGCAGTTGTGCAATCTGCTCGCAACTATAGCCGAGCGCTTGCAGGATGTCGTCATTGTGCTCGCCAAGCTTGGGGCCCAGCCACTTGGTCTGCCCTGGCGTCTCGGAAAGTTTCGGCGTAATTGCGGGCAACTTGATCGGTGCGCCATCCTTAAATGCATGTTGCTCGAACATTTGGCGTGCAAGGAATTGCGGGTCGGTCATCATGTCACGTACTGAGTAGATTTTGCCGACCGGGACATCCGCCGTCTGCAGAGTCGCCAACGCTTCATCGATGGTGTGCGTGCTGCACCATGCCTGGATTGCGCTATCGATTTCCGCCGTGCGCGGCACGCGCCCGTCGTTGCGCGCGAGTTGGGGATCGGCAGCCATGTCGTCACGGCCGATTGCCAGCATCAAGCGTTTGAAAATCGCATCGCCATTGCCAGCGATGACGATATTGGCGCCCTCTTTCGTCGTATAGGTATTCGACGGCACAATGCCCGGCAGTGCGCCGCCAGTGCGTTCGCGCACCACGCCGGCATGATCGTATTCAGGCACCAGCGACTCCATCATGTTGAACACCGCTTCATACAGCGCGACGTCGACCATCTGTCCTTGCCCTGCGACGCATTCCTCTCCGGACTTGCCGTTCCAGCGCCCGCCGGTTGCATCGCGATGGCGCAGCGCCATCATCGCGCCGATCACACCGTGCAAGGCAGCCACCGAATCGCCGATGGAAATGCCGATGCGGACTGGTGGCCGGTCCGGATGACCGGACACATGGCGCATGCCGCCCATCGATTCGCCAATGGCGCCAAATCCCGGCAAGTCTTTCATCGGACCGGTCTGACCATAACCGGACAGACGCACCATGATCGTTGCAGGATTCTGCGCCTTGAGGCTTTCGTAGCCGATATTCCATTTTTCCAGAACGCCCGGGCGGTAATTCTCGATGATGATGTCCGCATCGAGCGCGAGGCGTTTTGCGATTTCTTGCGCGCGCGCATCCTTCATGTTGAGCGTGACACTCTTCTTGTTGCGCGCCTGCACCGACCACCACAGCGACGTACCGTCTTTCAGTACGCGCCATTGTCGAATCGGATCGCCGCCATCCGGCGACTCGATCTTGATTACATCAGCCCCGAATTCGGCCAGCATGCGCGAACAGAATGGTCCTGCGATCAATGTGCCAAGCTCAAGCACCTTGATACCGGCCAGCGGGCCGTTTGATGATTTGTCGTTCATGGAATCTTTGTTTGGATGTCAGTGGTTTTTTGCATTTTTTATCCACTCTGAAATCTGAAAATATCCGGATGCAGCTACATGGCGAGTAACTCGGCATTCCGCGATTTCCCGTCTTGCGACGATATAACCAGATGCGTTCGCAAGCGATATCAGGTGGTACGGCGATCCAGCATCGCGCGTGCAATCGTGCCGGCGTCGACATATTCGAGTTCGCCGCCGACTGGCACGCCGCGTGCAAGACGACTGACTTTCAGGCCGCGCGCTTTCAGGGTCTCGCTGATGTAATGTGCAGTCGCTTCACCTTCATTGGTAAAGTTGGTCGCCAGCACGACTTCCTCGACATCACCATCGGTGGCACGCGCAATCAACTTATCCAGATGGAGATCTTTCGGGCCGATGCCGTCAAGCGGCGACAACCTTCCCATCAGCACGAAGTACAAGCCCTTGTAGGTCAGCGTCTGCTCGATCATCAACTGATCGCCCGGTGTCTCGACGACGCACAGAAGCGATGCATCACGATCCGGATTGGCGCAGGTTTCGCAAAGCTCGTTTTCGGTAAAGGTATTGCATTTTGTGCAGTGATGAATTCGCTCGACCGCCTGGGTCAGCGCTCGCCCCAGCATGGCCGCGCCATCACGATCATGTTGCATCAAATGATAGGCCATGCGCTGCGCCGATTTTGGCCCGATGCCGGGCAGGCGGCGTAGCGCTTCGGTCAGGAAGTCCAGACTGGAAGGAGATTTCACGTAAGTCGGCAGCTCTTGAAATTTGTTCGGGACGGAGTGGATGGAATAACATCATGCTCAATGCCATCCAGTCTTGCATGTTGGGACTGCGACGCCACGTGCAGGCCTGCCCCAATATATCGAGACCAAAGTGCCGCGATGTGCGGCACTGTTCCGTACGGATATGTTGCGAGACAGAATATCGCTACGCTTGCCGTTCTACCACCATCATCAGAACGGCATTTTGAAGCCGGGCGGCAGCGGCATGCCGGCGGTAATACCAGCCATTTTTTCCTGTGACGTGGTTTCTGCCTTGCGCACGGCGTCATTAAAGGCAGCGGCCACGAGATCTTCGAGCATGTCCTTGTCATCACTCAGCAATGACGGATCGATCGACACGCGCTTGACGTCGTTCTTGCATGTCATCACGACTTTGACCATGCCGGCACCCGACTGGCCTTCGACTTCGATCGATGCAAGTTCGTCCTGCATCTTTTTCATGTTGTCCTGCATTGCCTGTGCCTGCTTCATCAAGCCCGCCAGTTGGCCCTTCATCATGGTTATGCTCCTTTTGTTTGTTAAAGACAGCGCGTAGCTGCCTGGATACGTCAATCTGTGATGTTCACGCCGTTCGGCGCGCTTTGCTAAATCGGCCTGATGGAGCCCGGCACGATGGACGCACCGAATTCCTGGATCAGGTTTTGTACAAACGGGTCGCTCTGCATGGTTTCTTCCGCTTCGCGCTGACGTGCATCCCGTACTGCGATTGCCTGTGCATTGGCAGTTTGCTGCACGACACCGACTTCCGTCGTCACGCGTACCGCACGGCCGAAATACTCACTCATCGCTGCCGACAACTTATCGACGCTGCCGGCGGCCAACAGGGTTTCGACCGCGACGCGTAAATGAAATTGCATCGCACCGCTGCTGTTGTCGCATTTGATCAATTCGCTTTGTTGGGCCAACTGCTGCGCCACGCCGCGCAATGACAATGCGGCTGCCAGATTCGGCCAATTGCCATCCCAGTTCAATTCCTCAATGGGGTGCAATACCAGCCGATCAGGATCGAATGGCGCTGGTTCTTTCTTGATAGATACGGATTGTGTCGGCGCAACCGCAGCTATTGCGCCGGCATCTACCTGATTACTTTTTTTTTGAGCGGCCGCTGGTGAACTGTCAAGCGTGCTGCCCTCCGGAAAAGGCGGCGCATCCTGTTCCCATGGCGGTGGCATGGCATCATCCGGATTTGCAGGCGCAGCAGACGCCACCGGCGCGGGTGCCGGCGCTTTGGCGATCGGCGGCATCTTGCCGCCATTGCGCGCCGCCTCCAGCGCTGCCCGAGCCGGGCTCAATGCCCCGGCTGCACGCGTCGCCGGCGCACTTGCGACTGCCTGCTGCGGCGTTACCTGCAAGCGCGCTGCAGGTGCAACCACTGTCGTGGGTGCCGCGCTTATCGGCTTGACTTCCGCAGCGCCGATGCCGGGCCGAAATGCGAGCATGCGTAGCAAGGTCATCGAGAAACCAGCATATTCATCAGGCGCCAAACCCAGTTCATTACGGCCATGCACGGCGATCTGGTAAAACAGGTGCACTTCTTCTGCGTCAAACACGCCGGCCAGACGCAGAATATTTTCACGCTCAGACACATCATCAGGTATGGCGGACGGTACCGATTGCGCCAGTGCGATCCGGTGCAGCAAGGTGCCCAAGTCCTGCAGTGCAGCGTTATATGACAAGCTGCGCGTCGCCATTTCATCGGCCACGGCGAGCAAGCCCGCACCATCTTTCACTGCCAATGCATCCAGCAAGCGAATCAGATAAGACTGATCGAGCGCGCCAAGCATTCCCTGCACGGCTTCCAGCGTCACCTTGCCGGCCGCATAGGCAATCGCCTGATCGGTCAACGACAGCGCATCGCGCATCGAACCGTGTGCGCCTTGTGCCAGAAGGCGCAAGGCCGGTGCTTCAAATTCGATATTTTCCTGCCCAAGGATATTATCGAGATGACCAACGATGTGGCCCGGCGGCATTTGCTTCAGATTGAATTGCAGGCAGCGCGACAACACTGTCACAGGAATCTTTTGCGGATCGGTCGTCGCAAGAATGAATTTGACATGCGCTGGCGGTTCTTCCAGCGTCTTCAGCATCGAGTTGAACGCATGGTTGGTCAGCATGTGCACTTCGTCGATCATGTAGACCTTGAAACGCGCGTTCGACGGCGCGTAGATTGCCTGCTCCAGCAATTGCGCCATTTCGTCGACACCGCGATTCGATGCGGCATCCATTTCAATATAGTCGACAAAGCGTCCAGCATCGATGGCAACGCAGGCGTCGCAGGTACCGCACGGTTGCGCGGTAATGCCCTGTTCGCAGTTGAACGATTTGGCGAGAATGCGAGACAGCGTGGTCTTGCCGACACCACGCGTACCGGTAAACAAATACGCATGGTGCAACCGCTTTTGCTCCAGCGCATGGGTCAGCGCGCGCACAACGTGTTCTTGTCCGACCAGCGAGTCAAAGCTTTTCGGACGATATTTGCGGGCCAGGACTTGATAAGACATAAGAGGCGCGACGTATTCTGCAAACGGAAAAACGCATTTTACCCGACATGTTGCGCCAACTTGATATCCAGGGGCTTTGCCAAGGTGAATTCGCTGAACAGCAAATGGCGGTCTGCAAATGCTACGTTGCAGCCTTCATGAAATTTCATATTGGTTCAGCAACCGACGAATATTGAAACCGGCCCGATGGCGCAACGGCATCTCGAAGCACCGGTCAATTAAAGCGGAGAACAAATAACGAAGATGATGAACGGAAAGAGGGGCGAGCCTTGTCTGCGGCACTTATGGGAAATGGCTGTGGCTGCTTCGTTCCCGACCTGACCAGGTTGGCCATGCCACAATGCGCAGGGGCCCGCCGACCTGCATTTTAACAGCAAAGCCGGCGGCGCTCATGGAATTTCCGCACCGCTTGACGTTATGCAAGCAGAAGCAATGGCAACAGCAATAACTTCAAATACCCAGCTCTTGCCAGACAAGATCAATGCGCGCCTTCACTTCGTCGCTCATTACGATCGGCGTACCCCATTCACGATTCGTCTCGCCCGGCCATTTATTGGTCGCATCTATCCCCATTTTGCTGCCGAGCCCGCTGACCGGTGATGCAAAATCGAGATAATCGATTGGCGTATTGTCGACCAAGGTGGTATCGCGCGTCGGGTCCACTCGGGTCGTGATTGCCCAGATCACCTCTTTCCAGTCGCGGATATTCACGTCTTCATCAACGACAATGATGAATTTGGTATACATGAATTGCCGCAGAAAACTCCATACGCCAAACATCACGCGCTTCGCATGGCCCGGATATGATTTTTTTATCTGAACGACTGCCATACGGTAACTACACCCTTCCGGCGGCAAATAGAAATCGGTAATTTCAGAAAACTGCTTTTGCAGTAACGGAATGAACACTTCATTCAGTGCCACGCCCAATACCGCAGGTTCGTCCGGCGGCTTGCCTGTATACGTAGAGTGATAAATGGGATCGCGCCGCATTGTGATGCGGTCAATCGTAAACACCGGAAACCAATCTTGCTCGTTGTAATAACCGGTGTGGTCGCCGTATGGACCTTCCAGTGCATGCTCGTATCCGCTTGGATGCGACACATCCGGGTAAATATGACCTTCGAGCACAATCTCGGCCGATGCCGGCACGCGCAACTCGCTGCCGATGGCTTTCACCAGCTCGGTTCGACTACCGCGCAACAAGCCGGCAAACTGGTATTCGGACAAACTGTCCGGCACTGGTGTGACCGCCCCCAGGATTGTCGCCGGATCGGCACCGAGCGCCACTGCAATTGGATAGGGCTTGCCGGGATGAGTCAGACAATGATCGCGAAAGTCGAGCGCACCACCCCGATGTGCAAGCCAGCGCATGATGACCTTGTTGCGCCCCAAAACCTGCTGTCTATATATACCGAGATTTTGCCGCTTCTTGTGCGGCCCCTTGGTAATCACCAATCCCCATGTAATCAATGGCGCGACATCACCCGGCCAACAATGCTGGATCGGCAATCTTCCGAGATCCACGTCATTGCCTTCCCAAACGATGTCGTGACAAGATGCCGAGCGCAACTCCTTCGGCGCCATGTCCCACAGCGCCTTGACCATTGAACCGAGGCCCAGCACGTCCTTCAGACCCTTTGGCGGTTCCGGCTCTTTCAGCATGGCCAGCACCTGCCCTACCTTGCGCAACTCGCTCACATCATTCGCCCCCATGCCGAGCGCAACGCGGCGGGGCGTACCAAACAGATTACAAAGTACGGGGATATTTTGTGAAGATGGTTTATCAAATAACAAGGCCGGGCCGCCGACTCGTAGCGTACGATCAGCAATCTCGGTCATTTCGAGATACGGCGAAACCGGAATCGATACGTGCTTTACCTCACCCAATATTGTTAATTTGGCAATAAAATCCCGTAAATCGGAATATTTCATATTTTTTCGTGTTTTTTGGTTGTCAACTCGATTACTTAGCTATTTACAGCAAGTAATTGATTCTATTGAATTTTGTTGCATTGCAGCGATAAATATCATACACAAAAGTTATGACATTTTGATTTCATAGTGTTGACTTGATATAAACAGCCTCCTACAATTCGGCCAACTTGATGAGGACGGTCTTCCTATAGCACGGAAGGCAAACCAAAGCAGTCGTCATCAACTCATGGGAACGGGGTCCCAGCGACATTTTAAGGAGTGTTTTCAAAAGGCGTCAGCCTTCTCCCCCGAAAAAGAACTTGCCTCTGATTGTGCCGATGCGCCGCGATCAGCCAAGAGCAAGCAAAAAAGGCGTCCACCGTTTGCACTCTGCGACGATGGGCGATGTTTCTGATAATTGGTGTGCAATCAGTACCTGCCATGGTTTTACCCAGGCGTGGGAAACGTGTGTGCCAAACGATTCAGGGGGTTCAATGTTTTATCGTTTCATCTCAGTAACTGGCGATTTTGCCAATCAAAAAGTAAGCCAGTCGGCAGTGTTTGCACGCGATACGATCAAAGGCTTTCTTACCACCATGCACCATATCTTGATGGCTCTCGGCATTGCCGCGATCGCCGCATGGAGTGTCATGTTCTTCAAGCCAGAATTTGCCGATCATCTGAAGGCACTTTCGCCGTTTGCAGAAACCGTTACGGAAGAACCGCCAGTAACGGTGCCACCATTAACCAGTTTGATGGATACTCCGTCCAAGACCTTTGCCTCGCCACCGGTGACGTCGCCAGTAATAATAGCAACGATACAAAATCCGGCCCAAGATGCAAAGGAAGCAGCCATCGCACGCGAGCAGAAATGGGTAACCGCATGGCTATCCAAGCGCTATCGTGTTGCAAGCGACGCGACCGACATGCTGGTATCGGCAGCCTACTCCACCGCAAGTGAAATCAAACTTGATCCGCTCCTGATTCTGGCGGTCATGGCGATCGAATCCGGCCTGAACCCATTTGCGGAAAGTCCGGTCGGTGCGCAGGGCTTGATGCAGGTAATGTCGAAAGTACATCACGATAAGTTTCGTGAACTAGGCGGTGTCAAGGCAGCATTGAATCCGGCAGCCAACATCAAGGTGGGTTCGCAAATCTTGAAGGAATACGTCCGACGTGGCGGCTCGGTTGAAGCTGGATTGAAAATGTATGTTGGCGCAGCAGCTTTTGATACCGATTTCGGTTATGGTTCGCGCGTGCTGGCCGAATACCAACGCCTGAAGGATGTATCTAACGGCAAGAAGGTGCCTGTCTACGCAACTCGCGCAGCAGCACCCAAGCCACCGGCACCGGTAACGACACCGAAGTCCGACACCGAAGGTATTTCCGAAGTCACACCACCGGTCAATCAGGTAAGTTTGCCGGATACCAATGCTGACCAAATCGCAGCACTGTAAGCACGAATACGAAGAAAATAAAAAGGAGCCGTTTGGCTCCTTTTTATTTTCCGCACAAGGAACGCTGGCGCGTCGCCAGCCAGTTATTTTTCCCGGCCACCCAAAAACCGGCGCAACCGTACGACCGCCTCCTGCAAATTTTCCATTGAGGTCGCATACGACAGCCGGATGTATCGGCGTGCGGTATGCGGTCCGAAATCAAGACCTGGCACCAGCACCACCCCAGCATCATTGAGCATATCAATTGTCAGCTGATCAGCATCCTCGGCCAGAGCCGAACAATCCGCGTAAACATAGAATGCGCCATCCGGCATGACCGGCACCTTGAAACCAAGCTCACGCAACGCTGGCACGATATAGTCGCGCCGACGTCGAAACTCTGCCTTGCGCGCCTCGTAGACCGCGAGTGACTCTGGCAGAAAACACGCCAGCGCTGCATGCTGCGCAATGCTGGATGCGCAAATGAACAGGTTTTGCGCCAGCTTTTCGATCTGCGGCACCAGGCTGCCTGGCACAACCAGCCAGCCCAGCCGCCAGCCTGTCATGTTGAAATACTTGGAAAAACTGTTGATGACGACAATATCGTCACCCAACAACAGCGCCGAGAACGGCGCCGCATCGTACGTAAGGCCTTGATAAATTTCGTCGACAATCGTGAAGCCCTGCTTTTCACGTACGGTTGCAACGATGTTGCGCAATTCTTCGGGCAGGATCGATGTGCCAGTCGGATTCGACGGCGAAGCCAGCAGTACACCGCGTGTCGAATTGGACCACTGCTCGCGCACAATCGCATCCGATAACTGGAAGCGCTGCTCCGGACCGCATGGAACCATCCTCGCCCGGCCATCGAAAGCAGCAACAAAATGGCGATTGCATGGATATGACGGATCGGGCATCAGCACTTCCGCGCCCGGCTCGACAAGTGCCGCGCACGCCAGTAACAACGCTGCGGACGCGCCGGCGGTCACGATAATGCGCGAGGGCGCAATTTCCAATCCGTAGACCCGCAGATAATGCGCAGCGATCGCTTCGCGCAATGCAGGAATTCCGGTAGCCGACGTATATTGCATCTTGCCATCAGCCATGGCGCGGCTTGCCGCTTCAATCACTAATGGTGCTGCAGTAAAATCCGGCTCGCCGATGCCCATATGGACGATGTGTCTGCCCTGCTTCTCCAGCTCGGCAGCCATCTTCGCAAGTTCCATTACATGAAACGGTGCGATGTTGTCCAGTCGCGAAGCGAGATGAGCGAAGTTCATCGCAGGAAATCCGTCAAAGTCGAAGGCAAAAAAAGATTGGTGCGGCCGGACTTACTACTTCCTGGCAGCGCCGACTTCCGCCTGACGCACTTGCGCGGCGAATTTATCAAGCACGCCATTCACATATTTGTGGCCATCAATGCCGCCGAACGACTTCGTCAATTCAACCGCTTCATTGATCACGACCTTGTACGGGATTTCAATATGATTCTGTAATTCGAAGGCACCGATCAGCAATGCCGCATGTTCTACCGGCGATAACTGGTCAATCGGTCGGTCAATCAATGGCGTAAGGTTGCCGCGCAACGTTGCCGCATCGCGGATCGCCCCGTGCAACAAGGTGTCAAAATGTTCAGCGTCCGCCTTGTCGAAACCGTGGGCTTCGCGAATATGCGCTTCGATCGCGCCGGCATCCTCGTTATTCAATAGCCATTGATAGAGTCCCTGCAACGCAAATTCACGCGCTCGGTGGCGCGGCGTACGATTCTTGCTGGGATTGGCGTGTACGGTTTTTTCAGTCATGGCGTATTAAAGCTTGCGTCCGGAAGAGCGCCGGACTAGTGAAATTGATGGAGAGCGGGTGCGTTCGATCGACAAAATCGATCCTTGACGTTATCCCGTTTATTCGTCTTCAACGGCTTCCGCGAGCTCTTCCAATGCAATCGACAAATTCGCCATTTCGACTGCCACGCGCGCTGCATCAGTGCCTTTGTCCGCCATCCGCGCTTCGGCCTGCTCGTCAGTCTCGGTTGTCAACACTGCATTGGCGATCGGAATAGCGAGATCGAGGCCGACCCGCGTAATGCCGGCACCCGACTCGTTCGACACTAATTCAAAATGATAGGTCTCGCCGCGAATCACCGCGCCGATAGCAATCAGTGCGTCGAACTGCTGGGTATAAGCCATCTTCTGCAGTGCAAGCGGAATTTCCAGCGCGCCCGGCACTGAAACATGCAGCACGTCTTCATCTTCAACGCCCAGATGTTTCAACTCCGCCAGGCAAGCAGACAGCAAGCCGTGGCACACGTCTTCATTGAAGCGCGCTTGTACGATCCCAATGCGCAAACCCTGACCGTTCAGGTTCGATTCGTATGTTCCTACAGCCATTGTTTTTTCCTTTTTGCGCAACTGCGCAGGTTGTCGGCAAGCGTTTCGATCACGCTTGCCGTTATTTGTTCTTTTATCCAGATCGGGACGCATCAATGTTGAAGGAGGTTCAATTGCCTGGAGTCCCCTGATAACCGACGACTTCGAGATCGAAGCCGGCCATCGACGGCATCTTGCGCGGACTGGCCAGCAATTTCATCTTGCCGACTTGCAAGTCCTTCAGGATTTGCGCTCCGATACCGTATGTGCGCAAATCCATGCGCGAACCGCGCGGCTGCGGCCGTACGTCCGGGTTGCTTAATGCTTCGAACTGCGAAAACATCTGATCAGCGGATTCCTCACAATTGAGCAAAACCATCACGCCGCGCTCGGCGGCCTTGATGGCAACCATGGCGGCGGCCATGTTCCATGAGTGCGTCGTTGCCTGTGCTTCAAGCAGATCGAGGATTGATACCGGCTGGTGCACGCGCACCAGCGTTTCCAGTTCTGCCTTGATGTCACCGTGCACCAGCGCCAAATGGGCGCCACCGCTCGGCTTGTCGCGATAGGCGATTGCCTTGAACGGCCCATGCATCGTATGCATCATGCGTTCCGCAATGCGCTCGACAATGCTTTCATGCCGACTGCGGTAATGAATCAGATCGGCAATCGTACCAATCTTCAGTCCGTGTTCCTTGGCGAATTCAATCAAATCCGGCAAGCGCGCCATCGTGCCGTCGTCTCTCATGATTTCGCAGATTACGGACGCTGGCGTCAAGCCGGCCAGTTGCGCAAAGTCACAGCCGGCTTCCGTATGGCCGGCACGCATCAGCACGCCGCCCTTTTGCGCCTTCAATGGGAATATGTGGCCCGGCTGCACGATATCGGACGGCTTTGCGTTCTTTGCGACCGCGACCTGAATCGTGCGTGCGCGGTCGGCAGCGGAAATGCCAGTAGTGACGCCCTCTGCAGCCTCGATCGATACCGTGAAGTTGGTGCCATAGGATGTACCGTTACGCGAAGTCATCATCGGCAGGTTCAATTGCTCGCAGCGTTCTGCTGTCAGTGTCAGGCAAACCAGGCCGCGGCCATATTTCGCCATGAAATTGATGGCCTCAGGGGTGACAAATTCGGCAGCCAGCACGAGGTCACCCTCGTTTTCGCGGTCTTCTTCGTCGACCAGAATCACCATGCGCCCCGCACGCAACTCGGTGACGATTTCCTGCGTTGTTGAAATAGACATAAGCGTAAATCCTTATCAGCCCGCTATTTTAATGGATTTAGCGCCGTCTCTCCGTTGTATGTTGATTCAATGCACTTCTGAATTATCACATCGAGCAGAGTTTATTCGACAGACAACATTCGTTCAACATAGCGCGCAATCCAGAACTACGCTTTTGCTACACCTACCCGTCCACAATTCAGTCTGGATGCACGTCAACAACTTTGGTCGCCGCATTCATTGTCAGCCATCGAAAAGCCGCCATTATTCGAATTGTTCATACGCGGCTTCAGTTTCTGGCAGCTTGAAAACGCTCTCAATGGTATCCGGCAAGCGCTGGGACGAGATCAAAATCAGGCGTTGGCCTGCACGAGTCATTGCCATGTACAGCTTGCGGGCCTGCTCTTCCTGTCGTTGCGCATGCTCATCTTCACTGGCCTTGGGGAGCCGTCCCGCTGACAACAGATTTTCCAGCCCGACCAGAAATACTACGCTGGCCTCCAATCCCGTGGCCGTTTCCAGATAAACCACGCGCAAATAGTCCTGTCCGTAGCCATTCGGCGGCAGTTTCTTATGTTCTTTCCGATTTAGCCACCAAATTCTGTCCAAGCCGATCCGCTTGCCAATTTGCTCGACCAACATCGACTTGTTGACCTTGTCTCCGTAAATGACAAGCAAGCTGGATAGCGACAACTGCCCTTGACTCGCGACCGCAATCTCATTAACGACACGATCCATCGCGTCTTGCGGGGAATCGGCGTAGATCAGAATAGGAGGTATGCCGGACTCCATGCCCTCGAAGTCAGGCTCCAGAAAATCCTCAGAATCACCTTGGGTTACTTGGGCAAGGATATGGCTTGCGGCTTGAAGGATGGCCCGTGATGTGCGGTAAGACTTGCGAAGTTTCTTAGTCCTGCCTGCCACATCAAGGCCAACGCTTTTCCAGCTCAGCCGGCTTTTCATGAATCCCTGGTTGGGATCGGCGCACAGAAATAGGTGACTTCCGGTATTAAGGGCCAGCTTTAATACCTGGAACCACGAGGGCGCGAAAAACTGGGCCTCATCCACGAGGATGTGGTGATATTTCTCCATCCCATCATGATTTTGAGCGAGGCAGATGTCGCGTGGCACGGCACTCCACATCCTTAGTCGGCTCCTGGCCAAGGCCGACGTTACTGCTTCGTACAAAGCCCAAATCTGAGTGCGCTCTTTAGTACGCAATGCAAACCCCTGACCGGCACGGCTTACCCCTTGATATTGGCTCTCGCTGGTGATGAGGGAAGCGTTGATGAAGTCGAGTTCATCCACAAGTTGCACATCGGTTAGCTTCAGATCAACCGATTGTGCACGGTAGCGTTTGACGAGATCTGGCACGTGATCCGGCTTCTGCGGCATACGCGGCAACGTCCGGAAGAGATTACGCCACTGCCGCACCGCCCAAGCGGAGAAAGTTGTAATTTCAATGTTGTCTGGAATGCCGCCGTAAGCATGATGCAAACGCGCCTTAATGTCGGCGACGATGGGCGTGTTGTGTATCAGCACCAGAATCCGCTGTTCGGGAAACACCTGCGCCAACAGCCGCGCCCGATGCAATGCGATTAAGGTCTTACCACTGCCTGCCACGCCATTGACCAAACGGACGGAGGAATCCTTAACAGTTTCCACCTGTTCTTGTGATGTTTCCAGGTCAAGCTTGGATGCCCACTCCTGCTGAACATCGAGAAAGAAACGAGTCAGCTTTGCTGAGTTGTCCCGGCGGAAATCGCGCCGTGTTGTACATACCGCTGGAATTTCCGCTTCCGGGAAGTAATGGCCAAGCAGAGCTTTGCTACCGTCTTCATCAAGCGGCGCCAGTAAACGTGGCACCATTTTCTCGCCGAGCTGGATGAACTGTTCCTTCGACAGCAGACGCACACCGAAACGGCTCAAGTACTGTGCCGACAAGGTGCGCGTTTCCTCTTGAGAACACGACCACATTAGCATCAGCTTTGCGAGCTTGCGGTTTGTTGATTCGTCGATGCCGTCAAGCATGCTGAACTGAGCGATCAATCGTTCGAACGCCTCCCTGCCAGAAACATCGAATAACTGAGCAGCATCGAGCGTGGAAAACGGTGCGTCGCATATCGCAATCGCCAACCAACCATCGTTGGGATGATGGATGAACAAGTCTGGCGCCCACACCGAGGGATGGAAAGTCCGGCGCACCGCGCAAGCGTCGTCGAGTGTATTCAGAACGCGCTTGATGTGAAGATTCCGCCCTGATACGCGGGGCCATTCCGGAATGAAAGTCGCCATCGTTACAACACGACCCTTTGGCACAGCCCGATCATGTCCTGATACTGCTCGATCCAGTGACGTATTCGTTTATCCGCTATCTCTGGCATAGGCGTTATCACGTCCGGTCCGATCACGATCAATTTGGTCATCGCCCGGGTAATCGATACGTTCAGGCGCTCAGGTTGAAAGAAGAATTCGGCGATGGCACCAAGGAAAACCTCATCCCCCGTCGCCAGAGACAGGATAATCAGTTCGCGTTCCTGCCCCTGCATCCGCTCGACCGTATCCGCCACGATTTGTGCCGGAAAGTAATGGCAGTACCACATCACGTCCGATCTGTGAGGTCGCAATGTCCTCCAGCGAGCGCTCGTAGTAGTCGGTGAGATCAATAGCATCCGGATCGGCATAGCACGCGCCGCCTGCGTATTCATCCCAGACGGCGGCAGCGTGGTTACCGCGCAACAGCCAGCGATCATCTTCCTCGCGCTCAAACGACAACTGCCGACACAATGGCTTTTCAAGTGGGCTTCCGGCGTGGAGATATAGCAAATCGCCTTCGCGAAAACGCGACTCGCTATCACCAATGCAGGCCCAAAAAGTCTGAGGTTCTTCACATCGTTCGAGGCGGACGAATGCTTGTGACCAGCCTTGTTCCAGTTTTTCAGTAAGCGGGCGTTGCCAGATATTCAGAAGCTTGTCGTTGCCGGCTTCTTGCTCACCACGAACGAACGAAAACAATTCGCTCAGCAAGGCGTCGTGCTTCTCAACAGGTAGGTTGTTCGACATGGTCTTGTTATTCGCTCCCTATGCTTTCGGGTTGAGTCAACAGCTCATCGCATGATGTGAATTCCCTCGATTACGACGGAGGAAAATGCAATTGAGAAAAATTGCGTCCATTTTGGATAGCCTTGCGCTCCACCGCTGCCGCCGATTCCAGCCAGCCCTTTTGTTCAAGAAATATCAAGAAAGCCCGCGTACTCACTTTGCGGCAATGGTCTGGCAACAGAAAGCTGGTACGAGCAATCTTGTGATCTTCAAACAGGAATACACCGGTAGGCGGCGGGTCGATCAGCGCGAAGTTGTTCATCGCTTCTTGTATCGCGAGTTCGCCGAGGTTCGACTTTCTCGGAACTGCTGTGCCGGCGGTCTGCATGTGTTGGAAGTACTTGAGTGTTTTGGTAAGTACGACGTGAAGCTTGTTCATCGCAACCCATGTCGCGATAGCTCGGCTAGTCGGCGTCTGATTGCGCGTGACCTCGTGCAACACCATGTCAACGATTTGCACAGACCAGCCGGGTTTGAACAGCACATCGAGCGCATCGGCATAGGCCAGCGTAATCAGTGGTCCCGCATCCGACAACAAGAGAACTGTTGTGTCAGCCTTCATATATCGGCCTACTTACGGCGCTAATGCGTGCAGGCTATCCACCATATTTTGCGTTATCGATTCCGGCAAGCGCGGCATGGGCAGGTGTGCCTGCGCCATCAGCAAAAACAAGTCTTCTTCGCTGTCGATACCCAAGGTAGCCATTGCGCCATGGTCATTCACGCGTCCCAAAGAGAAATCCAGCAGCGTTTTGAAATTCTGATTTCCTGCTGCTTCTGCCGCTTCAAACGTTTCCACCAGATGCCGCAGTTCGGCATTGAATAAGGCGTTGACCGAGGTATCGGACTTGGCGGCAATGATCTTGGCACGCTTGAGCAATTCGCGATCCACTGCGCCGGTGAAATTAACTGTTCCTGCCATGACAATCTCCAATAACAATACACACAAATAAGTGTAACACTTATTTGTGTGTAAAAGACGACCCGCTGCCATACCGGCCTTCAAGGAGAGTGACTTCGAAGCGCGAATGTCCGCGTCGGCACCAACCAGTCAGCAGCAGACGACCGGCCGTTTAAATAGGTCGGATGGCGCGCCTTGCCCGGTGATTTTCCGCCCCGCAGTACCGATGCGCTATTACTTTGATCGGGGGGCGATTAGTGTTCAATAATCCAATAATCATGCAAGTCTTTGATTTATATATAAAAAACTACTTGACGATATCAGACAGCGATAACATGCGCTCGACGTAGCGCGCAATCAGATCAATTTCAAGATTGACTCTGATGCTGGGCCTCAGATGCTTCAAGGTCGTTACGTCGATCGTATGGGGAATCAAGTTGATCGAGAATTCGCAAGCACTTGACGTGTCGGTCACTTGATTGACTGTGAGGGAGACGCCGTTGACAACAACCGATCCCTTGTACGCAAGATATTTTGCCAATTCCTTTGGCGCCTCGATGACCAGTTGCCAAGATTCGCCAGCCGGTTCGAATACCTTCACAGTGCCAAGTCCGTCGACATGACCGGATACCAGATGGCCGCCCAAGCGATCAGCCAGCGTCAGTGCTTTTTCCAGATTCACTTCACCAATGGCATCCAGTCCGGCAGTACGGTTCAGGCTTTCACGCGACACGTCGACTGCGAAACTGGTCGGCGTCTTTTCCACCACGGTCATGCAAGCGCCATTCAGCGCGATCGAGTCGCCGAGCAAGACATCGTCCAGCGCAAGCGTGCCGGCGTCGACCGTCAACCGCACGCCGGCGTCCGATTGATTGCCCATTGAAGAAACAGAAGTGATTTTGCCGATCGCGGCAACGATACCGGTAAACATGATGTCGAATCCAGTTAGATAAAACGCGCAAGGATACGCAGATCGGGACCGATCTGCGTAACTTCCCGGAATGATAGCGTACGCTTTTCTTCCAGCGCATCAAGTGCGCCCAGATCGAACAGGCCCTGCGCTTCACCCAGCAGGTTTGGCGCCAGATACAACAGCAACTCATCAACGCATGCCTCGCGAATCAGCGAACCATTCAGCTTGTAACCCGCTTCGACGTGTACTTCATTGATCTGACGCCTTCCCAGTTCCTGCATCAGCGCCGACAGATCGACCTTGCCCTGGGGATTCGGCAGCATGATCACTTCGGCGCCGGCATCGCGCAATTGCGCTTCCTTTTCCTTGTTGGCTTGCGCCGCGACGATCCAGGTGCCGCCGCCGGCTAGCACGTGTGCGGTCGGCTTGATTTGCAGCCTGCTGTCGACCACAATTCGCTGCGGCTGGCGCGGCGTTTGCACTGCGCGCACGTTTAATTGCGGATCGTCTTGGTTGACGGTGCCGATACCGGTCAGTATCGCGCAAGCACGCGCACGCCACCAATGGCCATCGTCGCGCGCTGCTTGCGATGTAATCCACTGACTGCGTCCATCATGCAATGCCGTTTTGCCGTCAAGACTGGCCGCCGCTTTCATCCTCACCCAAGGCTTGCCGCGCTGCATGCGCGAAAAAAAACCGATATTCATATCGCAGGCCGCGTCTTCCAATACGCCGCACACGACTTCAATTCCGGCCGCCTGCAGTTTAGCCAATCCTTGTCCTGCAACCAGTGGATTCGGGTCGCGTATCGCCGCCACGACCCGGCGCACACCTGATTGAATCAACGCATCGGTACAGGGCGGCGTACGGCCATGATGGCTGCATGGCTCCAGTGTCACGTATGCAGTTGCACCGCGCACGTCGAGGCCACGGGCATTAGCATCGCGCAACGCCTGCACTTCCGCATGCGCCTGCCCGGCGGGTTGCGTATGCCCTGCGCCGATGACTCGACCATCCTTGACAATCACGCAGCCGACACGCGGATTCGGCGTCGTGATGAAAAGACCTTTGGCCGCCCATTTCAGTGCATGGGCAATACCTTGTTCGTCGTTCGTAATTTTCACGGAATTATGTCGCGCAGTTGGCAATCGCAGCTGATCCGTCAAGCGCGTTGCGCTTTGCCTTTTGCCGTGTGCCGCAACACCATTATTGTCGAAGCAAGCAGTCTAGCAGGTCGACTTTTCTGTCGCAGGATTACATACGCGTGGACGTCCCAGAAAGCCGATGATGATGCGACGTGTGGCGTGGTCGGATGTCAACAGGAAATTTCCCGACTGCGGGGTCCGGCTGTTTGCATTGATACGAGTCCGACCTGTGCCGCCATAGGCTAGATACTTGACGCTGGAATCGAAAAAACGGGATTCGATTGCAATGCTGTCTGAAACCGGTCCGTGACTGAAAATGATTTTTTCACCGTCATCCGGTTTTTGGTTATCGTTCTGATCAATGAAAACCACCCAACCGCTCGTCCACTCTCGTGCATCAGCAGGCACCAGATCAACACGAGTGCCACGCTGGATTGCCTCCGATCGGGTCAGATTGATTGCCGCAAAAAGCTCGTTGACCGTCGTCGTCATCTGTTGATTTTGCAACAAAATTCGGAAACTGGGCACACCAATGCCGAGCAGAATCGCTGCGATCGCCAGTACTACCAGAAGTTCGATCACTGAAAAGCCATGAACGGCATTCCAACGAGGAGTGATGTGACGAGACATGTTATTTCCAGCAGTTCGTCGCATCACCGGAGGCGTCCCTCACACCGGTACTGGTCAACGTCAGATTGCCGCATTCCGGATCCTTGTATCCTGTATTCACGTTACTGGTGCCCGGCATCGCGGTCAACAACACACAGTTTTCGATTATGTCGTTTTCACATGCGGTCGCAGAAATTTCATA
>LLBZ010013784.1_pt2 | contig 18723 bp, 18 predicted proteins | sample 1489421 | NCBI WGS metagenome assembly LLBZ01 (sample SAMN04092657, study PRJNA295927) | soil metagenome | biome: Soil prokaryotic community; feature: Bulk soil; isolation source: soil from tomato rhizosphere | host: tomato cultivar Moneymaker | place: South Korea | collected 2011-11-01 | reverse complement strand
CTGGTGTTCCTGCCGGCCATGTATTCCATCTGGTTCAAGATCAGGCCCGACAACGATAGCCGGAATGAAAAGGAAATGAACATTCAAGGCAGCGTGGCCCCAATCACCAAGGCAGGCAGGGGGTTGGCCAAAGCATTCGTCTCGACTCTTCGCGCAGCAGGTACAAGGAAAGCATCCTTGCAAGGCCCATCGCGCCGCTGATCTGCTCTTTATCCCTATTCACCTATATCGAAAGGAACTGCCATGTCGAAATCGATAGTTGTCGTTGTTACCGGCGTGTCATCGGGAATCGGACGTGCCGCCGCAGAGAAATTTGCCAAGCGGGGTTGTCAGGTATTCGGCACCGTACGCAGCATCGCGAAAGCGAACCCATTACCCGGTGTCGAGCTTGTCGAGATGGATATTCGCGACGAGGCTTCCGTTCAACGTGGAATCCAATCCATCATCGCCCGCGCCAAGCGCATCGACGTGCTCGTCAATAACGCGGGAGTGACCATAGTCGGCGCGGTGGAGGAGACTTCGACTGGCGAGGCCGCAACTCTGTTCGACACCAATCTGTTCGGCATCCTGCGCACGACACAAGCAGTCCTCCCGCACATGCGAGTACAGGGTAGCGGAAGGATCGTCAATGTCAGCTCGGTACTCGGCTTTCTTCCAGCTCCGTACATGGGACTCTATTCGGCGTCCAAGCATGCCGTGGAGGGGCTGTCTGAAACGCTGGATCATGAGGTACGCCAGTTCGGCATCCGCGTGGCGCTGGTCGAACCGACTTTCACCAGGACCAATCTGGACGTCAATTCGCCCCATGCAAAGTCAAAAATCGCTGCCTATGATCGTGAGCGCGGCCTTGCATCGCTCGCCGTCGCCAACAGTGTCAGCGGCGCTCCCGATCCCGATGGCGTGGCAGAAACGATCGTCGAAGCGGCGCTTGGCGCGTGGCGCATGCGTCACACTCCGGCCGGACAGGCATCCCTGTTGCGTAAATTGCGCCGCTTCATGCCTGCCGGCCCCGTCGACGCGAGCCTGCGGAAATCGTTCGGACTCGCCTGAAAACCTCGCGCAGATATCACGCCTCCTGGCGCCAGGCAGACTGCACATCACGGAGCAAAAAATGTCGGCAAATACTCATGTTCAATGCGTGGCCGAAACCGGACGCGCACAAGCACCGCCCTGGCCGATTTTCTGGATCGCTTGTATCGCCGTGTTTCTGGTCTCGCTGGACGGCACCGTGCTGTTCGCTACATTTGGTGCTCTGCACCAAGCGTTTCCAAAAGCTACCACCGCGGAAATGTCGTGGGTTCTCAATGCGTACACAGTGGTATACGCCGCGATGCTCATACCGGCCGGCGGACTGGCAGACATACATGGTCGCAAACGCCTGTTTTTGATCGGCGTCGCTCTGTTTCTTGCCGCATCGGCGGCATGCGGCGTTGCCGGTAGTGTCGAGTTCCTGATTGCTGCCCGAGCGCTTCAGGCAGTCGGCGCTGCCTTGCTGATGCCGGCTTCACTGTCAATCGTTTTGGATGCCTTTCCGAAGGAAAAGCGGACCGTTTTGGTAAGCATTTGGGGGGCGGTCGGCGCACTTGCTGCCGCATTGGGCCCGAGCCTTGGCTCCTTCCTCGTGGACAAGATGGGCTGGCCATGGGCGTTTTATATCAACCTGCCGCTTGGCGCCATTTCCTTGTGGCGTGGTGCCTCCCGGCTGCAAGAGTTCAAGGGAGCACCGGAAATGCACCGGGTAGACTGGGTTGGCGTTGCCTTGGTGATTATTTCAGTGGGCGGCGCGGCGATGGCAATCACGCAGTCGGACTCGCCACACTGGAGTCGCTCCGAACTGTGGGCGGTCGGCGTTACGGCCGCAATCTCATTGGCGGCGTTCATCGCATGGGCCAGTATTGCACGCCACCCGCTTGTCGATTTGACGTTGTTTCAAAACCATACCTACAGCGCCGTCAACCTGGCGACCCTGACATTCGGCACGGCCTTCACGATGATGTTCTTCGCCTTCTTCACATACATGACCGGGGTCTGGCATTACAGCTTGCCGCTGGCCGGCATTGCGATCACACCCGGCCCGCTGCTGGTTATACCGACGGCGATCATCGCAGGGAGGCTGGCCGCACGAATCGGACATCGCCCTATCCTGGTGATCGGCTCATTGATCTACGCCGCGAGCAGTCTATGGCTCCTGCTGGTTCCGGGCTCCACCCCTTCTTACCTTGCCGAGTGGTTGCCAGGATTGGTGTTGAGCGGCGTTGGCGTCGGTATGGTGTTGCCGTCCCTTTCAGGCGCTGCCGTCGCCAAACTGCCGGCCGAGCACTATGCAGTTGGAAGCGCGGTCAATCAATCGGTGCGCCAAATAGGGTCAGTCCTGGGCGTGGCAATCACCGTGGTCTTTATTGGCCATGACGGATTGACAAAAGGCGACTTCAGCCCGCTCTATTGCCTCCATGTCGGCCTTGCGTTAATTACGGGCTCGCTCTGTCTTGTGGTGAACACGCGACCTTGGGATAAAGGTCGCTAGGCGCGCTCCATATTACGTGTCTTGGAGCCGGTTGGACTACCAGCTTTGCTGTATTGTTTGAATGCCCACTATTGGCCGACTGCAGGCGAATGGGTAATTTCACCCACTGACCGGTGACTGCCAACAAGTTGCCATTGGCCGAAGCTTCACCTTCCCACAAATACGACAGTAAAAAGGGCTAACCAGATTGGTTAGCCCTCTTTCTTTTCTCGCCTTTTACCAGGCCTCTGCAGGTCAATCGCGTTAACTATGGCCACCCAGTCGCAGAACTGTGTCGCGAGTCGCAATTACTTTGGCGCCCTACGCAACGCCAGGCGTTAATGCATGGCGTTGATGCAGGGCGTTACAAAACCAGTCGCATATTGCCAACAAGATTAATGCGCCTGTGTCCCGACACCGGTCGTCATGTCTTGACTGCTGACGGGGACCATCGATGCCATTCGGCGGCATTCAGCGGCGCACCGCCGGCATGCTTCCGCACATTGCTGGCAATGGTCCATTTGATGTTGTGCACATTCCTCGCCGCAGGCGTCGCAAATGTCGGCGCACGTATTGCAGATCAGTGCCGAGAGTTCACTGCCGCGCGCCATGAACCCGGCGGCGTCCCGGCAAATCTGCGCACAATCAATGTTGAGCTGGATACAGCGCGCCAGCATTTCTACATCGTCTTCCGCCAGACAGGATACGGCGCAGTTGTCGCATGCGGCAGCGCATGCATAACATTCATCGATACAGGATTGAAATTGCGATTGGATCATGGAAGTCTCCTTGAGTAAGAGTACAAAGTGTTCAACAACGACAGGTACTACTGCGAACTCGGTAATCGTCATTAAATCAATCGAATTGCACCGGTGCTGTGCTATATCAATTTGAATGCGGCCTTCGTCATCGGTGTCACTGTTTTTCGTAGCGCATGAATTACCTCCGTGCGCAAACGATGCCAGTGTTCGATGCCTGCATGAACATGTTTTTGATTGATTTCAAGTTCGATGCCGATATAACGGTCTGCGGGAAAGCACCGTCGCAGACAGGTCGTGAATCCGTCGGATTTTCCGCTGTACGGATAGTTCAGCCGCGTCCTGTAACCGGCCACGTTGCGCAGTGCCGACTGCCAATGTCGACAGAATGTGCGATCGGCATCGCGCGCCGGATCGTACAGAAGTCCGATATCGGCATCGCGCTCGTCACCGTTCAGCGTCGGCGTAAAGCTGTGACAGGAAATGTGCAGTACACGTCGCTCGCCTGCGATGGCGTTGCCAATCAGTGCTTCTACATCATGACGGTACGGAAAATAATGCTGTTCGAGAAGCTGCCGGCGCAATCTGCGTGGTAACGGCCGCGTGAATTCGGAGTAGAGATCAGGATGGCCAACTGAACGATTCAAGTCGATCAACAGGCGGCTGGTGACCGATGCAAACAGCGGCGCGGATAATGCAGAGGCCATGGCGCGGGCAATCGATAACGCGCCGATATCATAGCCACGATGGGTACGCAGCGCAGGACCGGCACCGGCAAATAAATCACGATACGCTGCCGGTATGCGGTTGCCGCCATGCTCGCAAGTGACGACGAAAAGGTCGTCACCTGAAAATCCAGCCGGTTCGATTGGTATAAGGTCGATTGGCCGGACGGTGGAAATGGCACTCCTGTTGACAGTCATGTCTATCGTTTCGCAGTTATAACCAATGTTCAAAATGGTCCATCCAGAGTCCCTTCATTCAGCTGTGCAGAGCAATACGAAAAGTGCGAGTTGTTCCATGCGCTCTGTGGCTGATCTATCGAGCGATCCTGATAAAGATCTCGCCTTCATCCAGACATTCGCATAACGTCCGGTACACCGATTGCAATCTGTGTTTCGAATAATCGCCGCCGATCGCACTCAGGATGCGCCGGGACAGCGGCCCGTATTCGAGAATGACATTGAGCGCCGTCTGCCACTGCTGCGCACGCGGCGCGGCGCTGTGCGGCATCGTTTGAATCAGGTGTTGCCATAATTCGCCGGCGCGACACTGCGATCCCGGATAACCCAGCAAATCCAGGTAGGCGCGGTCGTCAATCACTGCTTGCTCTGCATCGCGCACACAGGCATTCAAAATGCCAACCAGGCGCACGGTGTCGATCGCCTGTTGCTCTGCCAGCGGTGCGGTCTGTGCCTGATACAACAGATGTACTGCCGATATCACGGCGGCGGCGACCGCCAGATCCGCTGTCGGACATTCCTGCGTATCGATGACGCGGATTTCGATCGCATTGCGGTCGAAGCGCGCAATCGCACCGCGTGAATTCAACCATTCGTGGTGCAGTATGCGATCGCGATCCATCGGTGCGATGGCGCGGTACATCGGTGTCAGAATGCATTCTTCGTATTCCGCGCGGGTCGATACCGTTTCCGGAATGATGTCGCCGGCGATCGATGGAAACGCATTCGCATTGTTGCGGTAGGCATTCATCCGGTAGTCGGCAAAGCCGGTGCCGACGCCATCGGCCACCGGCGAGCTGGCTGCCAGCGCCGGAATGATCGGCAGCAGTAGCCGGATCGCGGCATGCAGGCGCGCAAACTGCGCGTCATCCGAAAACGGCAGATTGACATGCATGCTTTGCAGATTGACCCAGCCATGCGTAGCGGTATCGAACAGCCGCTGATACGTCCTGTAAATGCCGTCCGCGTCGTGCGGCCACACCTTTGTGTCGCTACGCGGCTGCATCCATGGATGCATCGCGCCCGGCATCAATCGTGCATTATGTGTGCGTAACATGTTGTTGATCGCGCACACCTCCGACTGGAACGCATTCGGTAGCCAGTCGATGGTAGTGGCAGGACGTAAGTTCTTTACTTCAATGACGTGGTTGACCAGTTCATTCGACCAGCCCAGCATGCCGCGATCGATATCGCTGGCGTCGCGGCCGGCGGCGTCGCGCAGCAAGCGGTCGGCAATCGGCCGTACCGACAAGTCGTCGCGGTTGACGATCATGTATTCAATCTCGATACCGTATCCCGCAAATGCCTCCAGCGTCGGCGCGCTCATGACGAGATACTCCTTTTGTGCGCCTCGATCCGTGCGCGAAAGACTTTCATGATCGTCTGGTACAGCGCGTCGCCCAGCACGGCATCTTCATTGCCCGCGTCGACGTTCGGATTGTCGTTAATCTCGATGATGCAGCAATGCTGGCCGCGCTGCTTCAGGTCGACACCGTAAAATCCATTGCCGATCAGATTGGCCGCCTGCAATGCGGTATCGATTACCTGCGGTGGCACGTCATCAAGCGCGACGGCTTCCGTCATGCCCTCACGGTAGGAATGCGGATTGTCGTGCTGGATGATTTGCCAGTGTCCGGGAACCATGAAATATTTGCAGGCGAACAAGGGCTTTCCGTCGAGAATGCCGATACGCCAATCGAACTCTGTAGGCAGGTACTCTTGAGCAAGGATGAGTTCCGACTGTTCCAGCAATTGCCTTACCGTCATCGTCAGCGTCCCTTCCGAGGCGACTTTCACCACGCCCACCGAGAATGCGCTATCGGGTTGCTTCAGGATGCACGGCAAGCCCAGCGTCGGCACGATGTCGTGCATGTTGTCTCGATGCACCAGCAGGGTTTTCGGTGTCGGGAAGTGATGGCGTGCCAGCAGTTCGGCCAGATACACCTTGTTGCTGCATTTGAGTATCGAATCCGGATCGTCCATCACGACCAGGCCGGCGACGGCGGCCTGCCGTGCAAACTGGTAAGTGTAGTGATTGACGTTGGTGGTATCGCGGATGAACAGCGCATCGAATTGCGGTAGCCGGTCAATGTCGTCCTTGTTAATGACAACCGAGCGCATGCCGACCGTTTCGGCTGCCTCGCGAAACTTGTGCAGCGCGAGGGCATTCGATGGATTGCCGATCGTGCCGGGCGTGTGCAATAGCGCCAGCGTCGGCCGTTTTGCTGCCGGTTCGCGCACGCGCTGCTTGTGTCCTCGAAGGCACTCCGCAGCGGCATGCCGCACGGCGCCGATGTCTTCTGGCGCAATATCGGCCAACGTAATTGCGCGCACGCTGCGCAAATGCCAGCGATTGTCGCAGCGGTCGAATGTTGCTTGCAGTAGCGGCACACGCAACAGATTGAACAATTGCTCGCTCAACTGCTCATGACGCCGCCCCGGATCGCGTCCGAAATAGATATCGAACGTCGTAGTGTCTTGCTGAATGCTTGCCAACGAGCTCTGGATCAAGTCGCCAAGGCTGTCGGCGAGCGATTGCACTACCTGTTCCGATTCCAGATCTTCGATTGCCTTGACGTCCGGCAGCGGATCGTGGCCGCGTGCCTGCGCCAGTAACGATACGTAATAGCCGCGCCGTTGATAATGGTATGACTTGCACAGATTGAATACTTTGGTGTCGGTTTGGTCGCAGTACGCGCTATCGGTCAGATAGGTGCGCGCGGATACGACCTCAACGCCGGGAATCCGGATGGGCCAGTCGCGCAAATGACTGACCACAAAAAGTATCTTCATGGTATTTCCTGCCGAGGACGATGCCTGGGATGAATGATGAGGAGGTTGGCGTCATGCGTGACGATGCCGAGCAGCATCGATGCAATCACGCGATCGATGCTGATCCAGTACTCATGCAAGCCGCCATACGGATTCTTTTGATACGGATCCACGACCAGTACCTTGCCGCGCTGGATGTCGTAGCCGGCAATCACAACGAAATGACCGGCCGGCACGCCGCGAATATCGTCCGGCAAATCGTCCGGACCGTACTCGCGCGGCGTGCGGTACAGGTAGGTGGAACTGAGGCCGGTCAGGATCGGCTGGTGACGGCGCAACAAACCATGAATCAGGCCGCGCGACATGTCCATCAGGCGTAGCCGCCCGCCGAGCTTCAGGAATTCGAGATACCCAGCCGTTGCATGCTGCAGTCGGTAATCAGTCTTAAGCGCAAGTTGCTTGCGCAATTTTTCCGCGATGTCCACCTTGGGAATGGTGAACCAGGTCGGGTCGAACACATTGAGGTTATAGGTATAGATCGTGGCGCGATAGCCTTGGCGCAATGCATCGCACGCCAGAAATACGGCAAACGTGCCACCTTGCGCCAGACGACCCGTGCGGGTAATCACATCTCTTAATCGATCATCGCTGTCCCAGTAACGATAGACCGCATGCAGACATGTCGGTCCGCAAGTTGTTTCATCCGGTTGCGGCAGAATCTTGACCGGAAGACGTATCAGAGGGGGAATCACGATGATTCTGTATTCGCGTAAACGCTGAACGCTGGTTCGCTAATGACACGAAGCATTCGCATTTGGTTCATTCCGCAAATCTGTGCCGCACCATGAGAATGGGCATAACGTAGCGTAAGTACCCGTCCAGAATTTTCGAATCTTCACGTCGATGGTCGAACACGCGGTAAAAAATACAGACACATCGCGTCGCCGTAGTTGTGACCCGCAATTGAAGCACATGTAATAGGCATTACAAGCCGGTTGCGGAGCGTACTGCGGATCATTGTGCAAATGGCGCAGGCATGAAAGATGCATCGATTGATGCGTGTCAGTATCTCGGCTTTTACCGGATCGGACACCAGTTTCATTGAGGAGAAATACTATGAAACCATCAACACTGTTACCAATCTTGTTAGGCGTGGCTTCTGTAACCGCGATTGCACAATCACCGGTACCGGCGCCTGATACCATTGATCTACGCAATCCGGCGACCAGCCCGTCGCTCAATCCGACGCAGCCCGATGCGCAGGACAACACGCGTTCTGGAAGCCCGGCTGGCATGCAAAGTGAAACGCCAGCGCCCTCGTCAGGACAATCAAACAACACCAGCATCACCATGCAGCAATCCGGTACCGATAGCGACATGGCGCAGTCAGGGGTCAGCATGATTGAAACGAAAACCGAGGGCGGCTTTACCTATGCATGTGGCGGCATCGGCGAGTCAGAAGTTGCGCGCATGAAGGAGATGGCAAGTGACTACGACATGATGCTGACATTTGCAACCAGAAAGGGAGAATATCTTGCAGATGTCAATGTTGACATCACGGATGCAAAAGGCGATGCGCAGTTGCAGACAATGTGCGATGCGCCGATCATGCTGGTCGATGTGCCGCATCAAGGTACGTATCGTGTGCATGCCGAAGCCGGTGGTTATACCTTGAATAAGACCACACGTGTTGTCTCGAATCGGCGCAACGCCGAGGCACTGGTGATGCACTGGCCGACGCAGATCGGGGAAATGGTTGAGCCGGCGCAAACGTCGACTGGCAGCAGCGGCGCCGCAGGTCCCGAATCGCAAAGCAGCGGCGAGAGCAGTGATATGGACGGCAGTCGCCGCATTGAGCACCCGAGCGGCATTACGGAAATCATTACCCCAATGGAGGAAGATGCACCCGCTGCCTCACAGGAAGCAGTCCCTGAACGAGACAATGCCATATTGCCGCAACCGGGCGTTACACCCACGCAATAACAGTGGCCGCCTGACTATTTAACGTGGGAAAACTACGATAAAACCATCAACGGGGCAAGGCGGCTTTACCGAAAAATTGGAGCCGTGGACACCTTGGAATAAAAAAGGCTACGTTGCAAACCACCGGCATTCAACGGTTTCGCGACGCAGCCTTGATCGAACTCAGAGGACGATTACTTCGAACCCTGTTGTACATCGGTTGCCGTTTCTTGCACCTTTTCACCGCCGCGCTCGACATCCTCGCCCATGCCTCTCATGGTGTTGCAAGCAGTTAAACCGATCGAAAACAGCAACACACCCAGCACGCTAATCAATTTCTGCATGGTGTTTCTCCTCTTGAAAATGTAGATCAATAAATAACAGTGGAAGGATATTGTGCTGCGTTGGCGGGTATGGATGCATTGATTTTTGATGAATACATGCAACGTCTCCTTGGCGCAAAATCAATGCATTCACGCATTGAAATACCGTTGATGCTTCAAGCTCAACGGCGGCGCATCAACAAACCAATCAACAAGCCGATGCCGGCGGCAATGCCGATTGATTGCAACGGCTTTTCCTTCACATAGTCCGTCGTGGCTTCAACTCTGTGATTGAACTGGTCGCCTGCCTGGTTTGCCATGTCGCTGGCGGCTGACCGCATGTCCCTGAAGCGCATCAAGATCCTGTCATAAGCATCATGCAATTCCGTTTCAGACATCCCGGTGACGCGCGACAACAATGCATCGAGATCGCTTTTCAGACTGGACAGGTTTTCACGCATCGCGGCGCTGCTTTTTGCAGTAGTACGTCCGGTAGCGTCATACGCATCCGAAACAGTGCCGCTTCTCGCACCGTCATCGTAAGTACCAATGCCGCCTGCAGCATAGGCACTACCGCTACCGTTGTTCATGGCGGTGCCGCTTTCCGATTGTCCCGGCGGATATGTCGAACTCATGGGTTTCTCCTTTCGAATGTGTCTCGCATAGCGAGCAAAGTGAACCAGGACTTACGCAAAACCGCCCCAGCGGCGTTGCGCCTCCTTGCCGAGGCAGTTTTGCGTAAGTCCTATGAACGTTGTGGATGCCATCATCGTTTCATCAGACCGACAATGAGACTGACGACGGCAATGACGATAAAAATCAGGAACAGGATTTTTGCAATCGACGCCGCCCCTGCGCCAATGCCCGTGAAGCCAAAGACTGCTGCGATGATTGCAATGATGAAAAAAATGGCCGCGTACTGGAGCATCGACTTTCCTTTTAAAAGAAGAATGCAGTGAGCCGTCAGCAAGTCTTGTGCCACAGGCACTATCTTCGGCGTCGCATTGTTGCTCGTATAGCGTAGCCAATGAGGGCATGCATTGCGATGCGCTTGCTCAAGCAACAATGCATTACGGAGATTGCACTGCAATTGAAATGATCTGGAATGAGCAGGAAGGTCGAGGAATGGCTATTTGCGGGCGCAATGTTCGTTGAAAAAACTACATGCAATCAGGATTGCCTCAGGATTGGGCCAGCGATACGACGAGCATGTTACTGACCTTGTTTGCAAGTGCTCCCATGTCAAATGGTTTGCGCAGCACTTCCATGCCAGGCGCAAGCGCCTTGCTGCCAGTCATCGTATTCTGCGCATAACCGGTGATAAACAGGATTTTCAATTCCGGCCATAGCATGCGTGCTTTTTCCGCCAATTGATAGCCATTCAAGCCGCCGGGAAGTCCGATGTCGGTGATCATCAGGTCGATGTGCCGTTGAGAGCGCAGCACCTCGAGCGCCTTGTTGCCATCGGTTGCCTGGATGATCGTGTAACCGAGTTCTTCCAGTATTTCAGTCGACGATGTCCGTACTTCCGGCTCATCATCGACCATCAGAATAGTCATGTCGGTCGTGGCGGTACGCGCAGCGACAGGTGTCGTGTCGAGCGGATTCACGGGAAGGCAGCCGACAAAGCGCGGCAGATAGATCCAGACTCTGCTGCCCATGTCTACTATCGAATCAATCCAGATGTACCCGCCTGACTGCTTTACAAATCCGTAAATCATCGGCAGGCCGAGTCCCGTGCCCTGGCCAATCGGCTTGGTGGTGAAAAAGGGATCGAACACGCGCGCCAGTACTTCTGGCGTCATCCCGCTGCCGGTATCTGCCACTGCGATGGTGACGTATTGGCCCGGTGCGATAGACAACTGACCGCACACGAGCGTATCGTCAATCGTAATATTGCGTGCTTCGATCGTCAGCTGGCCGCCATTGCCCATTGCGTCGCGTGCATTGATTGCCAGATTGAGCAAGGTGTTTTCCAGTTGGTGTGCATCGCACAGCGTGATCCACAATGCCTCATCGGATACCACCGTCAACCGTATCGCCGGACCGACGGTACGTTCGATCAAATCCTTCATCGACAGGATCAGGCGGCCAATGTCGGTTGCTTTCGGATCAAGTGTCTGGCGACGGGAAAAGGCAAGCAACCGGTGCGTAAGAGAAGCGGCGCGCTGCGATACACCCATCATGGAGTCGATATAGCGCGGCAGTTCTCCGGTGCGCCCTTGCGATATCCGTATCCGCATCATTTCCAGGTTGCCTACGATGCCGGCCAGCAGATTATTGAAATCATGTGCGATGCCACCAGTCAATTGCCCGACCGCTTCCATTTTTTGTGCCTGGCGCAATTGTTCATGCGTATGCTGCAGTTCCGCTGTGCGGGCTGCAACACGCTCTTCCAGTGTTTCATTCAGCCGGCGCAGTGCTTCCTCGACCTGCTTGAGTTCGTCCCTCGATGACGTTACCGATTGCAGACGTTCCGCCATCGTGTCGATGGCATTTGCCAGTACGCCGATCTCGTTGGGTGGTGCATCGCCGATGCGATGGTCCAGCCGGCCATCACCCAGTGCCTTTGTGGCTTCAAGGAGTCGCTGCATCGGGGTCGACATGCTGCGTCGCACGGTCGCGACAGCAAAGATGACCGCGCCCAACAATAGCGACAGGATCATCACGCCAATCATCATCATGCGGTTGAACGTGATCATGTCGGCGGCAAGGGTTTCGCGCCGCAATTCATCGGCATCGGCAAGCTGTTCTTCAAACATCACGAACAGGCGGCCCAGCAGCCGCAGCTTTTGTGTCTTGACGATGCTGCTTTCGTCGGGGCCGTGCAGCTCCACAAGACGGTTGAACAGTTGCCGTATTTCGTTGTGACGCATGATCAGCGAACTGACTTCTCTGTGCGAGACGTCTCCCTTGAGATTCAGATAACTCAGCGCGCCCTGTATGGCTGCATCGCGCACTCGCCATTGATACAGCGGACGCAGGTCGAAGTGATTGGGATTGAGATATTCACCTGTGCGGATCTGCAGTTCGGCGACGCCTTGCGTTATGGAGTACAGCATTTGGCGATCACTGATCGAATCCTGCAATCGTGTGTGATAGGTGATTGCCGCCACGACAAAGACAAGCGTGGCAGTCACGGCGGCCGCGAGCGCGAGATGGGTCGCGGTAAGGATTTTCATTTCGTCATCCGTACCGCATCAGGTTGCACGCTATGCAGCGGCGCCGACCGCATGTAATTCAGGAAGTTGGGTGAAGGTATCGATGGTGATGACGCATTGCGTCGACTATTGGCCCATCGCACCTCGTCTTCCAGTGCCACTATCAGCGATTGCGGCAATTGAACCTGGAAGCGATATTCAGGCCAACGTGCCGCGATATCGATGGCGGCAATGCCAGTGTGCCTGGCAGTCACTTCGATCGATTGGTCCGGATTTTCCTCAACGTACGATTGTGCAGCGATCAATGCCCGCAGTAGTTTTTTTGCCACCTCAGGGCGGGTCGCGAGCAAGTCGCGGCTGGTGACAAGATTCCAGTGCATTGTGTACAGCGTCGGAGAAAACATGGTTGGGTAAAAACCGAGTACGGTGATCCCGCGTTCGGTCAGCGGCGCGATCTGGAGCGCGGCATCGACCGTGCCCTTTGTCAGTGCGGTCAACGCGTCGCAGTCGGCCAGATCGACAGTCGTGACTTCCGATGGCGATATGCCGGCATCGATCAGTGCTGCATCGAGATAGAACTGAAGTGTCGTGCCGTATGGAACCGCAACAGTCTTGCCGCGCAAGTCGGCGACTTGCGTGATTGCGCGATCGCCATTCGCGACGATCATATGGTCATGTTCGCTTTTTCCTATGGTGGCGAGAATGGATGGCTTGGCGCCGCCCAGAATGGCGGCCGACAACGGCAGCGATGCCACCGTTGTGAATTCGGCCTGGCCCGATAACGTCATGTCCAATGAGTCCTTGCCAAAAGGTTGCTTTATCAGACTGACCGCCAATCCCTCGTTTTTAAACATGCCTTTTTGTTCAGCGACAAAAAGCAGCGCCGATAACGCAAAGTTCGGGGTGGCGATGCGGATTTCTTCGAGGGGAGGTGTTGCCTTCGATACGTACTTGATAGTCAGCGCAACGAGGACAGCAATACCAATGACCGCGATGCCGATCGATAGCAAACGAGACTTCAAGTGAATTCCCTCAATGGAATAAATATCAGAGAGATGATTGAGCGCTGAAAGTACCGGAACAGATGAACTTTGTCGAACGGCAAAGACTTTAAAGCACGCATTTGTTGATATAGATCGACTTTTGGTAATTTCCATTAATCAATTGAAGCAACAATTAAAAATCTACAATCACACCATGCGTGTTTGAAGGTTGCAGGTCGACCAATGTGTTCAATTTGTTATTAATCAAATTGGTCGACCTGCAACGCGGCAAGAATATGTTTTTGAAAAAATATTTACTTTTTAAAAAATATTACCGTCAACGCAATGCGTTGTCCTTCAGGAAGGATGCCGCCAATTCTTGCAATAACGTTTTCCCGCACGTGACCAAGTGAATTCATGCCACCAGAGAAAGGAGTCAGAGGAGAAAAAATCAGTCGGCTGACTGCTGTCATGCCTATTCTTGTCAGACCAAACTTGTGGTCTTTCATGACTCGTTCACTCGTTCTGTCAAGAGCGGAACGCCATTGAACGCAGTCTGCAAAAAAGAATAATTTCTACCCCACCGAAAAAGGAAGAGCCATGTTTGCAAAGCAATTCCAGGTATCTGCAGTAACCAATGCGGTCCAATTATGCTTGTTGACCGTGGCTGTCGGCTTTGCCGGTACTGCAGCCGCTGCCGACACCACACGCGTTATCGTCGCGTTCAAGCCTGGCAATGCAGCCAATGTGAAATCCGCAGTCGCTGCTGCACGCGGCAACGTCAAGCACGACATCTTTGGCATGAACGCCATGGCGATCGAAGTGCCGGTACAGGCCCTCAAAGGTTTGCAGCACAATCCCAACATCGAATACCTTGAAGAAGACGTCAAGCGCTATCCGTTTGCCAGCGGCGCGACACCATCGACCGGTTCGCCTTATCAGTCCGGTCAGCTGGTGCCGTACGGCATCCCGATGGTGCAGGCCGACCAGATGCCCAATGGCGATTCGCTGGCCGGTAACCGCAAGGTTTGCATTATCGATTCCGGCTATGACCGTGCCCATGAAGACCTGGACAAGTCTGGCAACATCACTGGCGAATATGACGCCGGCACCGGCTGGTGGTACACCGACGAAAGCCATCATGGTACCCACGTGGCGGGCACCATCGCTGCGATCAACAACAGTGGCGTGGGTGTGGTTGGCGTCAATGCGAACCAGAAGCTGAAGCTGCATATCGTGAAGGTCTTCGGTGCGGACGGCTGGGCATATTCGTCGTCATTGACCACAGCGGCCAACAAGTGCGGCGCAGCAGGCGCCAACGTGATCAGCATGTCGCTTGGTGGTGCACGCAAGAGCAGAACGGAACAGCGCGCATTCGATGCGTTGCAAAGCCGAGGTGTCTTGTCGGTTGCCGCCGCCGGCAATGACGGCAACAAGACCATTTCTTATCCTGCCGGTTATTCGAGCGTGATGATGGTTGCTGCACTCGATGAAAACAAGCAGATAGCGACATTTTCGCAATTCAACCGGGCGGTCGAGATCGCCGGTCCTGGCGTCAATGTGCTGTCGACTGTGCCGATGGGTGGCGGCTCCGAGTCTGCTCTGACGGTCGGCTCCACCACCTACGCGCCAGGCGGCATGGACGGCTCGCCGAAGACGACGGCAACTGGCGCATTGGCTGACTTCGGCATCGGCGATGCAGTCAATGCTGCTATGTCCGGCAAGGTCTGCCTGATCGCTCGCGGCACGATCGACTTCGCCGTCAAGGTGTCGAACTGTGAAGCCAGCGGTGGCGTTGGCGCCGTGGTGTACAACAATGTCGCAGGCGGCTTCGGCGGCACGCTGGGCACCACGGTGACCAGCATTCCGTCAGTCACCGCATCGGACACCGAAGGCGCAGCGATGCAGAGCCAGTTGGGTCAAAGCGCTACCGTGACGGTGACGGGCTCCAACTATGCGCATTTCGATGGCACATCGATGGCAACACCGCATGTGTCCGGCGTTGCTGCACTGGTATGGAGCTACTTTCCGACCTGTACCGGCGCGCAGATCCGCAACACGCTCAACAAAAGTGCGGAAGATCTCGGCGCAGCAGGCCGTGATGTGTATTACGGTTATGGCCTGGTTCGTGCGAAGGCTGCCTATGACCGCCTCGTTGCTTTCGGTTGTAACAACTGATCGTCTGACCGGCAAAGAAAAAGGGACGCTTTGGCGTCCCTTTTTCATATGCTGTCTTTTCGTCAGTTTGTGATGGCGAGATGGCATGTGCATGGTGCATCTTGTTATTTACTTCGCAAACTAATCAAGTTGCTGTAAAAAAACAGGTAAGAGAATCATTGAATAATTCACGCAACATTGAACTCAAGAAACTAACCGCGGTCTAGGGAACACGTTGCAAAACGGTGTAACGGTGCTTCTACCATACAGGCGGTTGCTCTATGTTCAAGCCTTTGACGATCCTCGTATCTCTGTTGCTAACAGCAGCAGTCGCCGGATACAGCATTCGCAATAGCAATAACAGTAGCAGCAGCGACAATGATTCCAATGTCACTTCAGGTGGAAGTGCCGGGGTCGACAAACCGGGCGCGCGCAGTACGATGGCAGCACCCATATCCGCGCTCGGCATTCGAGGATAAGCAGCGCACTGCAAGTAGCCCGGAGAAGCGAAGCGCGTCCGGGTGAGCAGTATCAGATGCAGGCCCCGGACGCACTTCGCTTCTCCGAGCTACCTGTTGAGACAGGCGCTTGCCGCTACCTGCTTGCGGCCGTCCGAATCACGTTTGCCAGCAACTGCCCGTAATGTGTGATTTTCTCCGGCGACACATAGGCATATCCGACCAGCAGCCCGCGTCGTTGCGGCGGACGGAGGTAATAGGTCGACAGCGCCTTGACTGCAATGCCGGCCTCAGCGGCCAGGCATGCCAGTTGTTCATCGTCGATATGGTCCGGCAGTTCAACAACCAGATGCAATCCGGATTCCTCCTGCGAAATCGTGAAGCCGGCGTCCAGTTGCGAAGTCAGTGTTGTACGCAACAGTTCGCGACGTTCGCCGTAAAGCTGACGGGTTTTTCGGATATGCGTCGTGAAATGACCAAGCTCAAGGAATTCGGCAAGCGCTGCTTGCACCATCAACTGGCCGGGGCGCTGCAAGTCGTACAGCGCGATCTTGAACGGTTCAATCAACGCCGGCGGCACGATCAGGTAGCCGAGCTTGATACCGGGATAAAGAATTTTTGAAAACGTGCCCATGTACACCACGCGGTCGTGCACATCGAGCCCCTGCAGCGATGCCAGCGGTCGTCCGCTATAGCGAAACTCGCTGTCGTAGTCGTCTTCCAGGATCCAGGCGGCCTTGTTGACCGCAATATCCAGCAGTTTCGTGCGCCGCGTCAATGTCATCACCGCGCCGGTCGGATACTGGTGTGACGGTGTCACGTAAATCAGGCGCGGCCGCGTGGCAATATCTGCAGCGTTCGGCGCCATGCCGGCCTGGTCGACTGCTACCGGATGCAGCGTCAAATCGCGTGACTCGAAAATGCGGCGTGCAGCCCAGTAGCATGGATTTTCAACCCACACGGTATCGCCGGCGTCCGCCAGCAATTGCGCGCACAGATCAAGCGATTGCTGGGTGCCGGCCGTAATCATCACTTGCTCGGCCGACACCTTGACCGAGCGCGAGGTACGCAAGTAATCGGAAATCGCCTGCCGCAACGGCAGTAGTCCACCGGCCTTGCCATAGTCGAGTAAATCCGGCCGTGCGTTGCGCCACACCCGGTTTTGCAAACGCTGCCACAGCTTCAAGGGAAATGTCGAAAAATCCGGGTCGCCCGGCGCAAATGGCTGAATTTCAAAATGCGCACCAGCTGAAAATGCCGCGACCTGAGCACCGCGTCTGGACAATGCTGCGCCGTGTGTGGTGTGCTGTCGGGAGAGGTTGGGCGCCATTTGCGCGCCGGCATCGAAAGCCACTGCATCATTGGGTAGCATGTCCGCGACATAAGTGCCGCTGCCGCTCGCGCTGATGACATATCCTTCTGCAGTCAGTTGCTTGAATGCGGCAATGACCGTATTGCGTGCAATGCCAAGAGCAGCGGCCAGGTCGCGGCTGGACGGCAGTTTTCTGCCTGCCTCCAACTGCTGCTGCAGGATCGCACTGCGGGCTGCTTCATACACTCGACGCTGTTGCGGCAGTCTGGCATGAAAGTCCGTTCGGAGCAACGTGACGCGCAGCAAATCGGTCGCCGACATGGCAGCAGGTACGACGACGCCAGGCGTTTCTTCCAGGGATTCGGTATTGCGCATTTCAGGCTGTGGCCTATCCTTGATGAGAAGGCAGACATGAATAAATTCGAGATTGCCCTCTAATAAAAAAGCCGGGCAGTACGCCGAATTTCGCAAAAGTGGTTCTATGGACCATAGTAAATTATTGATATATGATGGTCCATAAATTTCGCAAGAGCCGTCATGCATAGCCCTGTCGTTCTCGTCTCGACCTGCAACAAGCACTTCGGTGCGGCGCCGTATTACGCAACCCAGTGGAAATACGCGGATGCGGTGCATGCCGCTGCCGATTGCGTGCCATTACTGCTGCCCGCACTGGGCGAACGGACTGACTGGGACGCGGTTTTGTCCGTGGCCGACGGTGTGGTCCTGACCGGATCGCCGTCGAATGTACATCCGGATCACTTCGGACAAACGATACTGGACCCATCCCTGCCGCTGGACGAGCGACGCGACGCAACGATCCTGCCGCTGATCCGGGTAGTCTTGCAGCGCGGCATTCCACTGTTTGCAATTTGCCGTGGCGCGCAGGAAGTCAATGTCGCGATGGGCGGCACACTGCATCAGGCCGTACACGATGTACCGGACATGATGGATCACCGCGATGACGAAAGTGTTGACGACAATGCGCGGTACGGACCCGCACATCCGATCACACTGGTGCCCGATGGCTGCATGACGCGCATCCTGGGCAATGTCGGCAAAATCATGGTGAATTCGCTACACGGCCAGGGCATCGATCGTCTTGCGCCCGGTCTTGCGGTGGAGGCGCGTGCCGACGACGGTTTGGTCGAAGCCTACCGCGTCGCGGCGGCGCCCGGTTTCTCGCTCGCCGTGCAATGGCATCCCGAATGGCAGGCGACCGAAAATCCGGTGTCGGCTGCATTGTTTGGCGCGTTTGGTGCGGCGTGCCGCGAATACCGGCGACAGCACAAAAAATAACCAGGGTAGTGCGCGCCCGGACATACAAGTGCGTGGCGTGGGACAAGGAGCACCGTTGTCAATCGAGTTGCGGTGA
>LLBZ010001160.1_pt3 | contig 18823 bp, 16 predicted proteins | sample 1489421 | NCBI WGS metagenome assembly LLBZ01 (sample SAMN04092657, study PRJNA295927) | soil metagenome | biome: Soil prokaryotic community; feature: Bulk soil; isolation source: soil from tomato rhizosphere | host: tomato cultivar Moneymaker | place: South Korea | collected 2011-11-01 | reverse complement strand
AAAGCTTTTAATTCTTCTTCAGCTTTACTCAAAATAACCCCCTGACCAAAAACAATCATTGGTTTTTTAGCTTTATTGATAATTTCAGCTGCTTCCTGTACCTTTTCGATTTTTAAAACCGGTTTTGGGTGGTAACTTCTGATATCAGTACATTTTTTGTAACTAAAATCTAAAGTATCAAACTGAGCATTTTTAGTAATATCAACTAATACCGGCCCAGGACGTCCTGAACGGGCAATATAAAATGCTTTAGCCATGATTTCAGGAATTTCATCAGCTTCAGTAATTTGATAATTCCATTTTGTTACCGGAGTAGAAATCCCGATAATATCTGTTTCCTGAAAAGCATCAGAACCCAATAAATGTTTCCCTACTTGTCCGGTAATACATACCATTGGTGTAGAGTCAATCTGAGCATCAGCAATACCTGTAACTAAGTTGGTTGCACCAGGTCCTGAAGTCGCGATAGCAACTCCTACTTTCCCGGTAGCTCTGGCAAATCCCTGAGCGGCGTGAGCTGCACCTTGTTCGTGACGTACTAGTACGTGGTGTAATTGATCTTGAAATTTATATAATTCATCGTAAACCGGCATAATAGCTCCACCTGGATAACCATAAACCAAATCTACTCCTTCGGCTAATAAGCATCTGATAACTGCTTCTGCTCCTGATATTTTCATTTTTATTTATTTTATATTTTTGACAATTTTAAAAACTGAAATTGTCTGTTATTTATCGGTTACGCAACCTTTTGAGGCGCTTGAAACTGATTTTGCATATTTTAACAAAACTCCTTTTGAGGCTTTTAAAGGCGGCTGAACCCAATTGGCTTTTCTTTTTGCAAATTCTTCTTCAGAGATTTTCAAATCAATGGTATTTTTTACTGCATCAATTGTAATTACATCTCCATTTTGAACTAAGGCAATTGCTCCTCCGTCATACGCCTCCGGTGTAACGTGACCAACCACGAAGCCATGTGAACCTCCGGAAAATCTACCGTCTGTAATCAATGCTACACTGTTTCCTAAACCGGCTCCTATAATTGCCGATGTCGGTTTTAGCATTTCCGGCATTCCCGGACCACCTTTTGGTCCACAATACCGGATGACGACGACATTACCTGGTTTGACCATTCCTTTGGCTATTCCCGGAATTACTTCAAATTCACTTTCAAAAACCACTGCAGTACCTTCGAAAAATTCTCCTTCTTTACCGCTGATTTTTGCCACACAACCTTCTGAAGCCAGATTTCCGTATAAAACCTGAATATTACCGGTTGGTTTTAATGCTTTATGAATTTCATAAACTACTTCCTGACCATCTTGTAAATCCGGAACTGAAGCTAAATTTTCGGCTAAAGTTTTTCCGGTTACTGTTAAACAATCACCGTGAAGATAACCTTCTTTTAGCAGATATTTCATCACAGCCGGAACTCCTCCTACTGCGTGTAAATCTTCCATCATGTATTTTCCGCTTGGCTTTAAATCAGCCAAAACCGGTGTTTTATCGTTGATAGCCTGAAAATCATCTAAAGTGATTTCAACATCTACCGAATGCGCCATTGCAATTAAGTGCATTACCGCATTAGTAGAACCTCCTAAAACAGCAACAATTGTAATGGCATTTTCAAAAGCCTTACGAGTCATAATATCTCTTGGCTTAATATCTTTTTCAAGAAGTACTCTGATAGCTTTTCCGGCATCAGCACATTCCTGTCTCTTTTCTTTACTTAATGCAGGATTAGAGGAGCTGTATGGCAAACTCATTCCTAAAGCTTCAATAGCAGAAGCCATCGTATTAGCCGTGTACATTCCGCCACAAGCACCCGCTCCCGGACAAGAATTTTGAATTACTCCTTTAAAATCTTCAGGAGTAATGGTATTATTTAATTTTTTACCTAATGCCTCAAAAGCAGAAACGATATTTAATGATTCTCCTTTCCATTTTCCGGAGTGAATAGTACCTCCGTAAACCATAATAGCAGGACGATTTACTCTTCCCATTGCCATTACTGCACCCGGCATATTTTTATCACATCCAGGAATAGCAATCATACTGTCGTACCATTGCGCTCCCATTACGGTTTCAATAGAATCAGCAATTACATCACGGGAAACCAATGAAAAACGCATTCCGTCTGTTCCGTTTGAAATACCATCACTTACTCCGATAGTATTGAATATTAATCCAACTAAATCCGCATCCCAAACCCCTTGTTTTACGTCTTTAGCCAAATCATTCAGGTGCATGTTGCAGGTGTTTCCTTCGTACCCCATGCTTACAATCCCCACCTGAGCTTTTTTTAAATCTTCTTCAGTCAAACCAATTCCGTACAACATTGCTTGTGCTGCAGGCTGTGTTTGATCCTGAGTAATCGTTTTGCTGTATTTATTCAATTCCATCCTGATGTTTTTTATATTTAAAAAATATAATTCAAAAAAAAACTCCCAATTTATGGGAGTTATATAATATTGTTTTCCAATTATATTAATAGCTTCCCTTATGCGTTTGTTGAAACAACAACGACACTAACGACAGAAACTATTACAATTGAATTTTTCATTTTCTTTTTTTGATGTAGCAAAAGTATAAAAACCTTTATATTTAAAAAAATAAAAAATAAAATTTTATTAATTTCTTATCATTAATCTCAATTATTTATCAAAACATACTTTTATACTATCGTTGACTGACCTAAATGTACATTATCATTATTAAAATACATCAAATCATCTTTATTTAAAATAAAATTAGAAATAAACTCTCCAATTTCATTTGTTCCAAATTTTGAATCCGGATTTAAATCTAAGGTAACAACATTATATTCTATTGCTTTTTCTACCCCTTCATAAATTTTTTTAGCCTCTTCGTTTAAACCAAAATAATCTAACAACATCGCTGCCGATAGTATTGCTGCAAAAGGATTCGCTATATTTCTTCCTTTTGCATGCGGATAAGAACCATGAACCGGTTCAAATAACGCGTTTTTTTCTCCTAATGAAGCAGAGGCTAACACTCCTATTGATCCAGTTATTACACTGGCTTCATCAGATAAAAGATCCCCAAATAAATTGCTGGTTAAAACCACGTCAAATTGTTTGGGATTTGAAATTATTTGCTTTGCTGCATTATCAGCCAAAAGATAATCCAAACTCACTTCCGGATAATCGGCACTGATTTTAGTAACTACTTTTCGCCACAAACGGGAAGTTTCCAAAACATTAGCCATATCGACTAAGGTTAATTTCTTTCTTCTTTTTTGAGCTGACTGAAAAGCCAAATGCGCAATTCTCGTAATTTCTTCTTCTGTATATTCACATAAATCAGAGGCAATTGTTTCTGATTCATTCAACTTTTTTTCTCCGAAATAAATTCCTGCTGTAAGTTCGCGATAAATTACAAAATCAACCCCTTCCACTACTTCCCTTTTTAGAGGGGAAACATCCAACAATCCTTTAAAAGGTTTTAACGGTCTGATATTTGCATAAAGCCCCAAACCTTTTCTTAATTTAAGCAAACCATCTTCCGGACGATTTTTTAGTGTTGAATCAGAATCATATTTAGGGTCTCCAATTGCACCAAACAAAACCGCATCAGTATTCAAACAAAGATTTAAAGTTTGCTCAGGAAGTGAGGTACCGGTTTTATCTATAGCAACAGCTCCAATGAGTGCTTCTTCAAAAATAAAATCATGCTCATAAACCACTCCGACCGCATACAATGCTTTCTTAGCCTGCAAGATTACTTCAGGACCAATTCCATCACCCGGCAACACAGCTATTTTTAAGTTCATGAGTTTATTTTATTAAAAAGCTGCAAAAATACAATTATAAAAAGATTTGTCTTAATTATCGTTTAATCAAATCCCCTTCAATTTTAGAAGCGGCAATAATCAAATGAATATCGTCATCTAAAACCTCTTTTTTCATATCAGCAAATTTCAAAAACTCAACATAAACTACGTCTAACTGTGTTTTTGTTAATTCGTAACCTACTTTTTTAGCACGATATGCTAAAGCTGCTCTACCACTTCTTGCTGTTAAAACAATTGAAGATTCGTTAACCCCTACATCAGCAGGATCAATAATTTCATACGTAGCTCTGTTTTTAATCACACCATCCTGATGAATTCCGGAACTGTGCGCAAAAGCATTTGCTCCAACAATAGCTTTATTTGGCTGCACCATCATCCCCATACTTTCAGAAACTAAACGACTCATCTCGTTTAATTGCTTCGTATCAATATCAGTATACAAATTCAAATCCGGATGTTGTTTAAAAATCATTACCACTTCTTCAAGCGCAGTGTTTCCGGCTCTTTCACCAATACCATTAATTGTACATTCGATTTGTCTGGCACCGTTTATTGCTCCCGAAATAGAATTGGCTGTAGCCATTCCCAAATCGTTATGACAGTGACAGGAAATAGTAACATTATCAATACCTTTTACATTTTCTTTAAGGTATTTAATTTTTGCTCCGTATTCTTCAGGCAAACAATAACCTGTAGTGTCCGGAATATTAAGTACCGTAGCTCCTGATTTTATCACTTCTTCACAAACCTGTGCCAAGAAAGCATTGTCAGTTCTACCTGCATCTTCTGCGTAAAACTCTACGTCTTCAACATAAGATTTTGCATGAGCAACAGCTGCTTTAGCACGCTCAATAATATCTTCTCTGGTGGTATTTAACTTATGTATAATATGAGAATCAGACGTTCCGATACCGGTGTGAATACGTGGTTTCTTAGCAAGTTTTAAAGCTTCAGCAGCAACGTCAATATCTTTTTTAACGGCTCTGGTAAGACCACAAACGGTAGCATTTTTAACAACCTTACTTATTTCAGTAACAGATAAAAAATCTCCGGGACTAGAAATAGGGAAACCTGCTTCAATGATATCAACCCCCATGTTATCTAAGCGTTCTGCGATAACAAGTTTTTGTTTGGTATCTAATTTACATCCTGGGACCTGTTCTCCGTCTCGTAAAGTGGTATCAAAAATTTGGACTTTCTCTCTATTCATATTCATTTATTTAATGTAATTTCACATCTTGATAACAAAAATATATTCTTTACTTTGAACCGAAAATTCATTTTAATTGAATATACTGCTTATAAGTCTGATAAAGACAAGTTAATCAATTGATAATCAATTATTTAAATCTATTTATTTTACAATGGCTAACCATCAAAAAGATTTTTTATTCGTTCTGATAAAGTCCTTATCTAAATCTGAAAAGCGCCAATTTAAGATTTTTGCCAGTCGTTTAGAGACCAGTTCGAATACAAAATTTATTGAATTATTTAATATTTTAGACAAATCGGAGAGTTATGACGAAAAACTTATTCTAAAAAGTGGCGTCATCAAGAAGGTACAATTATCCAATTTAAAATCGTATTTGTACAAACAAATTCTAGTTAGTATCCGACTAAATATTCCCAGCCAGAATATCCGTTACCAACTGAGAGAGCAAATTGATTTTGCTACTCTATTATACAACAAAGGATTATACAAACAAAGTTTAAAAATTCTCGACAAAACCAAATCACAAGCTATTGAAAATGACGAAAAATTAATGGCTTATGAAATTGTAGAATTTGAAAAACTAATCGAATCCCAATATATCACCCGAAGCATTCAGGGAAGAGCTGACGAATTAGTTATTCAGGCTAAAGAACTGAATTACCAAAATACGATTTCGAGTAAGTTATCCAATTTATCGCTGCAATTGTATGGCATCATGCTTAAAACAGGTTATGTAAAAAGTGATGAAGAATATCAGTATATCGATGATTATTTCAATAAACACATTTCAAAACTGGACGAAAATAAGTTTGGTTTCAGAGAAAAATATTGGTTTTACAATGCCAATCTATGGCGTAGTTTTTTAGTTCAGGACTTTTTGGCCAGCTACAAATTTGCTTCAAAATGGGTAACTCTTTTTTATGATAATTCTAATATGATTTACCTGAATCCGGTATTTTTCCTAAAAGGAAACCATTATTTATTGGAGTCTTTATATATGTTAAAATACCAGACAAAGTTCAAAGAATATTTAAACCTGCTTGAAGAAACCATTAAAGATGAACGTTTCCCGATTAACGACAATATTGCCTCGTTGTCCTTTTTATATGTTTATAACAATAAATTGAATTACCATATAATGCAGGGAACTTTTGCCGAAAGCGAATATTTAATTCCTGAAATCCTAAACAAATTAAAAATACACAACGAGCATTTAGACGAACATCACGAAATGTTGTTTTTCTACAAATTTGCCAGTATTTATTTTGGTAACGAAAAGTACAATGAATCTATTTTCTATTTAGAAAAAATCATTAACAACAAGAATTTAAGTATGCGTGAAGACCTAATGTGTTTCGCCCGCATTTTATGTTTAATTGCACATTACGAACTTGGAAAAGATTACTATCTGGAAAGCCAGTTAAAAAACACCTATAAGTTTTTAATTAAAATGAACGATTTGCATGAAGTACAAAAAGAAATTATCCGATTTCTGAAAAACCTAAATTCAATTTACCCAACAGATATCAAAAAAGAATTTGTAAAAATGAAAGAGCGTTTTGTGGAATTAGAACAAAACACCTACGAAAAAAGAGCCTTTCTTTATCTCGACATTATTTCCTGGCTGGAAAGTAAAATCGAAAACCGAAAAATTGGCGATATTATTAAAGAAAAAGCCAAACTCAATAACCGATAACAAAAACAGGCTGCCTTTTATGACAGCCTGTTTTATTTTTTTACAATTCTTTTCTTCCTCTGAGAATATCTTCAAAAGTACAGCATTTCACAATTTCCTCTACTCCGTCAATCAGCATAGGTAAATGAATAAATTCTACTTCTGATAAATCTTCTTTTAAATAAAACGCCATATCTTCAAAACTAAAAAACCATTCTTTATCAAATTGCACTTTATTTATAGTGGCATCTTTTATCAATAACTTTTCTTTTAAAGGTCTCATAAAACCAATTTCTTATTTTTTCTTCAAAAATAGAACAGCCTTTTCAGATAAACAAATCAGCAACACTTAGGCTTTGAAATTAGGATTCAGTTATTGTTTTAACGGCTATTTAAAATCATTCGCAATTAAGTGGTGACAATAGTAATTATAACAAAAATTTAGCGATTTAAATTATTGCTGTTATATAAATTTAAATACTTTTGCACACTTAACTAATTTAACTAATTAACAATGAAAAAATTATTTTTATTGCTTTCTGCCTCTGCTGTATTATTTTCTTGCAGTAAAGTTGGTAAAGGTGAATACATCATCACAGGAACTGCTAAAGGAATCGAAAACGGAAAAACAATTATCCTTAAAACTCAGGATCCAAGCGGAATGGGAGGATTAATCAATATTGATACTGTAAAAGTTGAAAACGGAAAATTTGAAATTACAGGAAAAGTTACTGAACCTTCTTTCTACATATTACAATTAGAAACAATTCAACAACCAGTTCCTTTCATTCTTGAAACAGGTGAAATCAACATTGAAATTGATAAAGACAGTATTCAAAATTCTAAAATTTCAGGTACTTACAACAATGACGAGTATGTGAAATTTAACGACGAAATGAAAGTAGTTCAAAAGAAATTAATGGATTTCCAAAAGAACAACACTTTAAAAATGAATCAGGCACAACAAACTAAAGATACAGCTACAATTAATAGTTTAATGGCTGAATACCAAAAATTACAACAAGAAGTAGGTGAAAAATCAAAAACTAAATACATTAGTTATTCTGAAACTCACCCAAAATCACTTATCAGTGCTTTAATTATCCAAAGTATGCTTGCAGATCCAAGTGCTGACCTTAAGAAAGCAGAAAAAATCTACAACAGTTTTGACGAAGAATTGAAAAACACAAAACCTGGTAAAGCTATCAAAGAAAGACTTACTGCAATCAATTCTTCTGTACCGGGAGCTCCTGCTGCACCTGCTGCACCAGCCGCTAACTGAAGAGCACCTGAATTTTCTGCGCCTAATCCGGAAGGCAAAGTAATCTCTCTTAAACAGAGTTTAGGAAAAGTTACAATTATTGATTTTTGGGCTTCCTGGTGTGGTCCCTGCAGAAGAGAAAATCCTAATGTAGTGGCAATTTATAAAGAATTCCATTCTAAAGGACTTAATATTATAGGAGTATCTTTAGATCAGGATGCAAGCAAATGGAAAGAAGCCATTGCTAAAGACAAATTAACCTGGAATCAGGTTTCTAACCTAAAAGGTTGGGAAGAACCAATCGCCGCTCAATATAAAGTAGAAGCTATACCTGCTACTTTTATCTTAGATGCTTCCGGAAAAGTGGTTGCAAGAGACTTGAGAGGCGCTGAACTTCGAACTAAAATCGAAGAACTTCTAGCAAAATAAATCTTTTTTAAGCTTAATAATAAAAAATCTCCCTCGTGGAGATTTTTTTATTTTATTCAAGACCAACACTTTAAAAAAAAGATTGAAAAAACATTGAAATTAACTGCAAAAAATGTTTGCAAACATCAAAAGTGTTCCTATATTTGCAACCGCTAAGCAACAGCAAGGCGCCGCTTTAAAGCATGGGAAGATACTCAAGCGGCCAACGAGGACGGACTGTAAATCCGTTGGGAAACCTTCGCAGGTTCGAATCCTGCTCTTCCCACAAAACGCTTCAATTTCTTGAAGCGTTTTTTTTTGCACTATTCCGTAAATGATTTTTATTTCTAAAATTCTTATTGAAACAATTATTAAATACATTTGTAAACCAAAGAAAAAATCAGTTTCAAATTCTTATCCTAAAATAATTATTTCATGCAAAATATCCCTAGTGTTGATTTACGTGATTTCCTTTCAAATGATTCGGGTCGAAAAGATAAATTTGTTAGTGAAATCGGAAGTGCTTTTGAAGACATTGGTTTTGTAGCCTTAAAAGGGCATTTTTTAGACCAGCAATTAGTAACCGAGTTATACAATGAAATCAAACAGTTTTTTAATTTACCATTAGAAAACAAAAAAAAATATGAGTTTCCGGAGAACGGCGGACAAAGAGGTTATGTTTCTTTTGGAAAAGAACACGCTAAGGGACGCAAAGAAGGCGATTTAAAAGAGTTTTGGCATTTTGGTCAATATGTAGATCAAAATTCAAAATACGCAGCAGAATACCCTGAGAATATCGTCGTAGAAGAATTACCGCGTTTTAATACCGTAGGAAAAGAAGCTTATCAAATGCTGGAAAAAACGGGAATCTATGTTTTGAGAGCTTTGGCATTGCATTTAGGTTTAAATGAATTCTATTTTGACAATTATGCTAAAGAAGGAAATTCTATCTTAAGACCGATTCACTACCCTCCTATCACTTCTGAACCGGAAAATGCAATTAGAGCTGCCGCACATGGTGACATCAATTTGATTACGCTTTTAATGGGAGCTCAAGGCAAAGGACTTCAGGTTCAAAACCATAATGGCGATTGGATTGATGCCATTGCCGACGATGACGAACTGGTTATCAATGTTGGAGACATGCTTTCCCGACATACTAATAACAAATTGAAATCAACCATTCATCAGGTGGTCAATCCGCCAAGAGAATTATGGGGAACATCCCGGTTTTCAATTCCGTTTTTTATGCATCCTGTGAGCGATATGTCTCTAAATTGTTTAGAAAACTGTATTGATGAAAACAATCCAAAATTATATGATGATATAACCGCAGGAGAATTTTTACATGAGAGATTAGTAGAGCTTGGGTTAATCAAAAAATAAATTTCTTTTACCATTTAGATAATAAGGTTCATTAAGATATTTAAAACTTAATGAGCCTTATTTGCTTACTATTTTTAATTTAAAAAAAATGAGTTTAGAAGATCAATTAAAAAAATTATTCCCAGATCATGAAGTTTCAAACGAACCAGAAGTGACTGAGGAAAAAGATTATGAATTATTCGTTCAAAAAGAACCTATGATTTGTAAATATGAAAAACGAAAAGGAAAACCAACAACTATTATAGCTGGGTATGAAGGTGGCGATGATGACTTTAAACTATTAGCTAAAGAGATTAAAAATAAATTTGCTGTTGGTGGTAGCTTTAAAGATGGAGAAATAATAATCCAAGGTGATTATCGTGACAAAATTATGAAATTTCTACAAGATAAAGGTTTTAAAACAAAACGTGTAGGAGGCTAAAGAGTGTTCAGTTGGCAATGTTCAGTTGTCAGTATTCAAAAACAAATTAAAGTATGAGCTTATTTTAAAAGCTCACAATGACATTATGATACAAAATTCAGAATTAATATTAAACCCTGATGGTAGCTTATACCATATTAATTTAAAACCAGAAAATATTGCTCAGGATATCATCTTTGTTGGTGATCAAGAAAGAGTTTCTAAAATTACTGACCGATTTGATTCTATCGAATTTACTACTCAAAAACGAGAGTTTAAAACACAAACTGGTAGTTATAAAGGAAAAAGACTAACGGTTATTTCAACAGGAATTGGACCAGATAATATTGATATTGTTTTAAACGAATTAGACGCCCTTTTCAATATAGACCTTAAAACAAGAAGCCCAAAAGAAGTCCTTACCAGTCTTAATATTATTAGAATTGGTACGTCGGGTTCTTTACAAAAAGACATTCCAGTAGATTCATTTCTTTTAAGCACACATGCTTTAGATCTTAATGGCATGCTGCATGCATATCAAATAAACGGCATAGGCAATCCTGATATTGAAGATGCTTTTATTAAGCACTGCCATTGGCCTGTAAACAAATCACGCCCCATTGTTATTAATAACAGCAAATTATTGGAAAGCAAATTAGAAAGCGCTGCCATTTTCAAAGGGCTAACAGCAACGGCAGGTGGTTTTTACGGCCCTCAAGGGCGTATATTACGCTTGCCTTTACAGGATGCCGATTTAAATAGCAAGATGGATAGTTTCAATTTTAAAGGCATCCGCATTACAAACCTAGAAATGGAAACATCTGCTATTTATGGACTATCAAAACTTTTAGGCCATCATGCCCTATCGTTAAATGCCATTATTGCTAATAGAGCCCATGGTACTTTTAGTGAGAATCCATTAAAATCCGTAGAAAATCTCATAACTTACACCCTGAATAAAATCTTTTAATAACCCATTCGTTTCATGAAGCAAATAACTATTGGTGGCGTACCGGAACATTTTAATTTGGCTTGGTATTTAACCTTAAAAAACGGAGAATATAAAGACGAAGGTATCCATTTGCGTTGGCAAGATTGTCCAGAAGGCACGGGTGCTATGTGTAAAGCACTCCGCAATAAAGATATCGATATTGCCGTGATACTTACTGAAGGAATTATTAAAGACATTATAGACGGAAACCCTAGCAAAATAGTACAAACTTTTGTGCAAACACCTTTAAATTGGGGAATTCATGTTGGTAAAAATGCACCATATAAAACCATTGAAGATTTAAAAGGAAAAAAAGCGGCTATAAGCAGATATGGTTCGGGGTCACATTTAATGGCCTATATTAATGCTGAAAACCATGGTTGGGATTTAAAAAAACATCTAAATTTTGAAGTCGTTAACGATTTAAACGGTGCTGTTGAAGCATTAACTAATGGCACTGCCGATTATTTTATGTGGGAGAAATTCACCACCAAACCATTGGTCGATAACGGCACGTTTAGAAGCATAGGCAACTGCCCAACACCGTGGCCTTGTTTTGTAATAGCTGTTAGGGAAGATTTTATTGAATCAAACAAGGAAGATTTAAAAACCATTTTAAGAATTATAAATAACACCACTATAGAATTTAAGGACATCCCGAGTATTGACAGAACCATTGCAAATCGTTACGGACAGCAATTGCAAGATGTGCAGGAATGGTTAGGCATTACCGAATGGTCCCAAAGTTTAATCGACAAAAAAACGGTTACTACCATTCAAAAGGAATTACATGCATTAAATATTATTCCTGAAATTGTTTCTTATGAAAAACTGACTTATAAACTTTAGGGAAATGTTAATGTTTAACAAAAATAAGGCTTAAAAATTATTAAATATTTATTTTTGAGATTGAACTCGTCTTGTCTTTTTGGATTGAAGCGAAAAAAATCAAAATGGGTTCATTAAATACTTAAGACAAACACATGCAAAAACTACTTTTATTAACTGCTGCCATTGCCATAATAGCATGTAAGCAAGAACCTAAAGATTACGTTGCTCTATCGGGTAAAATCATTGATAAAAACAGTGATTCGGTTGTAGTAAGATCGCGTACATTTTCTAAAACCATTAAAGTAAATGACGATGGCACTTTTAGTGATACCTTAAAAGTCGAAACAGGCGTTTATAACTTTTATGATGGCAAAGAATCTACAAACCTATTTCTAAAAAATGGTTTCGACATTACCGTGACTTTAGATACAAAAGAATTTGATGAATCTGTAAAATACTCAGGAACTGGTGCAGAACACAGTAACTTTTTGGCTGAAAACAACTTAATGCAGGAAGAACTTTTAGATTTAGACGCATTAGGTCGTTTGGATATGGCTGAATTAGAATCAAAGTTTGGCAAAATAAAAACCGAATTAACCGAGTTTTACAACGCTAATAAAGATATAGACACCTCTATCATTAATAGTTTATCAAAAAACATAGACCCTATGCTAAATTATTATAAAGGGTATTTAGCAGAGTCTATAGCGCTAAAAACGGAATTACCAAAAGGCGCACCATCGCCTACTTTTGAGGCATACGAAAACTATAATGGTGGCACAACCTCCTTGTCCGATTTAAAAGGAAAATATGTTTATATAGATGTTTGGGCAACTTGGTGTGGTCCTTGTAAGGCTGAGATTCCTTCCTTAAAAGCTTTAGAGAAACAATATCACGATAAAAATATTCAATTTGTTAGCTTATCTATTGATGACGATAGAAGTCACGGCGGTTCGTGGGATAAAGCCCGTGAAGATTGGAAAGCTATGATAGCTGATAAAGAACTAAGCGGCGTACAGTTATTAGCACCAAACGGATGGCAATCGCAATTTGTTTTGGATTATAAAATCAAAGGGATTCCTAGGTTTATTTTAATAGATCCCAATGGTAATATAGTAACCCCCGATGCACCCAGACCTTCTAGTCCTGAATTAACGGAACTGTTTACGTCATTGAATATTTAAGGTGGTTGCGGAGGCAGTATCTTAAAACCGTATAAGTTAAAAAATAGCTTGGGCCACCACCCAAGCTATTTTTGTTATCTTATTTTATTGGCTTACTTATTTACACATAAAACCACACATCTTCCAAATACTCTATAATTCTTTGGGCACATCGCGATGACAAAAAATTGTCGCTATTGCTCAACATTACAATTCCGTATCCTTTTTCTTTATAAAAATGGCAATAGGCTCTAAAATCACCATTGTTACCAGAATGATAATACCTCAATCTTTCTCCAACCTTTTTGATAGGAAAAGCCATACTTCTGTGTAATTCACCTGCTTCGTTAGGCATACCGTTTTGAGACACGAGTGCTTCATCAACAAATTTTCTTTGTTGCAAATGAGGTTCCATCATACCAATCAAAAATTTAGCATAGTCGCTAGAAGTTGTATGTAGGCTATAACCTGCTCCAAAGGTATCATCTCTATCATTCAATAAAACCGGACCATTATCTGTAGGCACGCCGTTTCTATGACCGAAAGCTTTTTTTGAGCTATACGTATCTTCCCAAGTGAATTTCATAAAGTCTATACCAAGCGGGGCGACAACATCGTTTTGAATAAGTTTATCGAGACCCCTATCGTCCACTTTTAAAAGATGACTTAAGACATCTTTTAAATATTGATATCCTTCTCCCGAATAGCCGAACTCAGCTCCAGGTTGAAATAATATTTTTAGTTGGCCATTGGTGTTTTCTCGCCAATTTGGTAAACCTGAAGCATGGCACAACGCCATACGAGCAGTTATTGTTTTATAGCGTCCATCGTCTGCTAAATCGTCATTTGGTAAATATTCATAAAGAGGTTTATCCAAATCTATGATACCTTTTTTTACTTGTAACATTACAAAATATGCAAACACCGGTTTTGAGAGCGAACAGGCCTCAAATAGTGTTTCGGGAGTGCATTTTTCTTTTGTGGCAAGGCTTTTAAAACCAAATGCGTTGTTGTAAACCATTTTGTTATCACGGATAATTGCAACGGACAGGCCTGCAACTTTAAGTGAATCTATTTGATTTTGAATGAAATTATCTAAATCAGTGGGAGATACCTCATGGCCTTTAATCGTCGAAATGCCATTGCTTTGATCTTGACAAGAAACAAGCGATCCCCCCCATAGCAATAGGACAAAAATTAAAAACCTCCTTTTCATCTGTATATTTTTATTGTTTAAGGTAATCGCTATTATACCCATCTGCCTTTGTCATACGGACATACTTCACTACGCCTTCTTTATTCTTTAAGAACTCATAAAGTGTGTTGTCATTTGACTGTATGAATTTATTCCCTGCCACAGGAACAAGTTTTGAGGTAGTATCTGTTGCACTTAAAAAGTGAAGGGTCCCCTCAGCAACCTCAAATTCCAACACTTCGTTTCCTCCTTTAAATTTTCCTGTGAACTTGTTCATTTCTACCCCGTCCATTGCAATGCGATCAAACACTGTTGGTTGTAAAAAGTCCCAATCATATGCTACTGCGACTGCCCTGGCGATATAACTCATCAGGGACATCCCGTTATCGCTGTTGGTCATAATGACCACACCTTGCTTGTTATTAAGTGACGTCACCATATAGCAGGTAAATCCCGAATTACTCCCCCAGTGTTCAAAGAGTATATCTTGGCTTTCATCGTTGTAAATCTTTGCAAACCCTAATCTTGTGGGTGTTTTAGTAAATATACTGTCTGTTATGCTTTTTGACAGGATGGCATTAGTACCTGAATGATGGTCTTCCAATACTGTCAATAAAAATTTTGCTAAATCGGTAGGGGTCGTCCAAATGCCCCCGGCCGCTTTAAACGGAAACAATTTATAAGGGTACGGCTCCAATGCATTGGAATATCCAGTAGCCATTTGCTGTGAAAGGTGGTTCGGGACTGGCTGTTCAAATGAACTATGGGTCATATCACATGGTTCAAATATCAGTTCAGTGATGGCGGCATTAAACTCTTTGTCAGTGACATCTTCTATGAGTTTTTCAATAACGGAATACCCCGGATTTGAATATACTTGTTTTTGTCCGGGAACAGATACTACGGAAACAGCTGGATCAACGGAAGGTTTTTCTCCTGTCAACATCTGGTCTATGGTTGGAAGTTCTTCATTGGGAAAAAAGGATGACTGTACATATCTTTCAAAACCTGCAGTATGACCAATAAGTCGTTTGAGGGTTACTTTTTCATGTACAGTGAATTTATTGTCAGGCACTTTCCAGCCTTCAAGATACTTGTTGATGTCTTCATTCAAGGTTAAAACCCCTTGATCCACTAAATTTAAAGCAGCCATTGCGGTCACAGATTTGCTTAAAGAGGCACCGTTAAAGACTGTGTTGGGGGTAACCTTTGTGGAATCCGCAAGATTGGAATACCCATATGTTTTTTGCCAAGCTATTTTCCCATTATCAAAAAATGCGATACTTACTCCTGCGATTCTATCTTCCTGCATGAGTTGGGGTATTGACTTTTTATGGTCCTTATCCTTTAGGTAATGTACTGGAACCAATTTTTTTTCAATACGTTCTATTTGTACTATAGAATCGTTATTTAAATCTGTTGATGTGTTTTGCGAACGCTTCTTCTGTTTGCAAGCGGAAAAAATAATTAGAGTGATTAGAAGTGCTTTTTCATTTTTGATTATTTGATTGATTAATACTAAATAGCATACATATAATATGTTAGAATAATTGCTGACATATTATAAATACCATGTGCCACTATAGAGGCTGTTACTCTTTTGGTTGAAATAAACAATAACGTATACATAATTGTAGGCACCAAAATATCAAGCCAATCCAATGCACTAACAGGCATATGCCCTAGCGCAAAAAGTAAGATGGATAAAATTGCCGAAAACCACAGTCCGGTTTTTGGATTTTTAAATACATCTTTGAGAACATTTATAAAATAGCCCCTGTTAAAAAGCTCTTCAGTGATACCGCCACCAATAACGCCAAGGGCAATAAAGGAAAGAAGCCCTGTTATACTGCCATCGTACATATCCAACATGCCTTTGATATCCAGACGATCTGCCCCACCAGTATTTGGTATTAATAAGGTAAACTGCAATAGGGTCCATAAGGCGCCAAAACCGATACCTAAAAGCGTGTCCTTTTTGAGGTTTACGAATCGAAGTCCGATATACTTAAAGTCTTTTTTTAAAAGTTTAAGTGAAACATATAGTAGAACTGTAATAGAGAAAAACTGGAACAAAGCCATAAACAATAAATTAATGCCCTTTTTTCCACCGTTGATTTTTGTTATCCCGAAGAATAGGTCAGGAATTATAAAAAGTGCATACCCTAAAATGATGGTTAGAATAAAAACAATTAGAGTCTTTGTTTTACTCACTTTAGCTAAATTGTTTTCTGCCATGGCATGTATTAGTTTTTATTAAAAGAATTATAGGTTAGCTTTCTCCAAAGAAGTTCTAACGGCCCTTGTTTGTGATACTTTAACCAGAGATAGGTACATGTGATTTGAATAGTCCAAATTGCCACAACAATAGCTAACAATTCAAATCTTGAAAAGCCATTAAACATTCCAAAACCATAGCCATAAAATAAAATTCCTAAAATGATGCTTTGGAAAATGTAATTTGATAAGGCTGTTCTCCCTATTTTTGAAAGCACCTTGAAGAATGCAATAAAATTATTTTTTGCTCTTTCTCTAGACAAATTTAAATAACCGATAGTACTATTTAAAACACGGTTTTATTAAAACGCTAACAAACCGTTAGCATGTTGAAAATATTTCCACACCCTATATGTTAATTTAACAAACTATCTAAGAGAAGGCTGCAAATTCAAAAAATGGGTACTCTTTTAATCGGGCTGGCAGATTTAAAGCCTCTACTTCTCACCTTCATCTTCCGCTTCCCTTACTTCTGGTTGTTCTGGCAGTTTAAATAAATCCTTATAAGCTTCACCTAAATAATCAATGACATGACTTGCTATCAAACTTTGATAACCATAATCTTCAACAGCAATGTCTGCCGATTTTCCATGCAAATAAACCCCAAAAATACTTGCGTTTAATGGATGGTACCCTTGTGATATTAAACCCGTAATGATTCCTGTTAGCACATCACCACTTCCTGCGGTTGCAAGACCGGGGTTTCCTGTCGAATTCACATATAACTTTTCTTGAAACACGGTAATGGTATTGGCGCCTTTAATTACAACTATTAGATTGTGTTTTTTCGAAAAGACTTTTACCTTATCTAATTTATCAAAATCGTCTGTCCACTTACCTATTAAACGCTCTAATTCTTTGGGATGTGGTGTTAGAACCGTTTGTTTTGGTACTAATTTTAATAATGCTTTCTTTTGCGCTAATAGGTTAATACCGTCGGCATCGATAACAAGTGGCGCTGTATTCTTTTTTAAAAAATCTTCAAAAGCTTGTATCGTTTTAGCATCGGTTCCCACGCCTACTCCAAATCCAATGACTGTAGGTATGATGTCGAAATCAATCTTGGTTATTTTTTCCTCATCTATATCCGTGATAACCATCGCCTCTGGAAAAGCGGATTGCAAGGGTACACAACCACATTTCGGCACATAAGCAGACACCAAACCTGCTCCAGAAGACAAAGCTGCCCTACTGGCTAAAATAACGGCACCAATTTTACCATAACTCCCCCCAATAATTAAGCTGTGTCCAAATTGGCCCTTATGCGAAAATTTGTCTCTTGGCATATAGAGAGGCAAGACTTCATGCTTTCCTATTAATTCGGCTTCAGCAACAGTTTCATATAAAAAATCGACGTCCAAATCAATATCCAAAACTTCCCACTGCGTAGTATATTTTGCCGTTTCGGGTAAAAAGAACACTAATTTGGGCGTTACAAAACTTAAGGTATAACTTGCCCAAACAACAGCATTTTCATCTTTGGGTACATTATCGGTACTTAATCCTGAAGGAATATCAATAGATAATGTAAATGCCTTGGCTTTCTTAAAATGAACAAATAAATCCTTAATCCAATTATCGACAGGCTTGTTTAGACCTATACCAAAAATAGCGTCAACAATAATATCTTCTGCATTTATTTCGGGAAAATCTTCCTTATTATTTAAAAGAGTTGGCCAATCTGTTGTGATACTTTTAATTCTATCATAATTAATTAAAAAATCTTTCGACCGTTTATCACTATAATTAACAATATATATTTTAACATTATAGCCCTCTAAAATTAGATGTCTTGCCAAAACCAACCCATCACCACCGTTATTACCAATACCACAAAATATGTGAATTGGCACTTGAGCGCCTTGTAAACGCACATGCATACAGTTAAAAACTTTTGAACCAGCGCGTTCCATTAAATATGTAGATGAAATATTTTGACGTTCTATGGTTAATGTATCTCCTTGATAAATTTGTTCTTTAGATAATATCTTCATCTGCTTTTATTTATTGTTTTTATTTGGTCAGAGGAATAACCTGAATAATCATCCCCCTGTGAATGCCATTCCCATGGGCCTCATGTAATAAATGTGTTTCTAATCAACATTAATATTACGCATTTTTATATTTTAAATCAAGCCGTTGCTTTATATAATAGCTTTTATATAATGAACATATCTCTACTTTTTCTATTTCCTAAAACCTGCCTGCC
>LLBZ010006065.1_pt2 | contig 18950 bp, 13 predicted proteins | sample 1489421 | NCBI WGS metagenome assembly LLBZ01 (sample SAMN04092657, study PRJNA295927) | soil metagenome | biome: Soil prokaryotic community; feature: Bulk soil; isolation source: soil from tomato rhizosphere | host: tomato cultivar Moneymaker | place: South Korea | collected 2011-11-01 | reverse complement strand
TGCTTTGTACTTGTACCGGTCCGGTATCGAGATTCGGATAGCTGAACTTATCTGCCTGCCCCACATCCACTGTATGAGTGTCAAGCAGCGTCCCGCCACTTGTCACCTGGATTCCCTGCGTAGGAACTATTACCTCGGGCGGCTCTGCCGGATCGATGAAATCTGTATTCAGCGCTACCCGATCCAGTGCAACGTCGTAGGTGCGTAGGGTTGACGATTCACCCAGCTGGATGGACCCCACCGGGTTCGTCCCCAAGTCCTGCGTGATACTCAGTTCATTAATACGCACACCATTGAGCCAGACCTCGCTCTCGCCTGTGGTTCCATTGATCAGAACGCGCACCTGAAGCTGATGCCATACACCTGGCGTGACGCTAGTGTTGCCCATCACGTTGGCATTTGTTATTTCATTCCGGAGGCTCAGCTTCCCGGTCTGACCGACAAATACAGCCAGGATGGGGTTGTTCGCTGCCGTGCGGAAGCGCTGCAGAACCACCTGGTTGGCCCCCTGGCTAACGATTTTGAACCAGAGGCGGTAATACAACTCGCCGTACGTCTGCGAAAGCTGCTTATAGGCATAGGTGGGCGTACCGGTACTGGTCCCGCGGGCTGCATAATCCCCCGCATACACCTCGTCCTGCTGCACGACGAGATCACTCACCGTCGTCCACTTGGATAAATCTCCGCTCTCAAAACCATCACTGAAGAGAAGTTCGGGGGTTGTGACTGTCACTTGCGCACTTAAACTGGAGACATTCCCGGCGCCATCGCCCGCTCGAATGCGATAGCTGTAAAAAGTACCCGGCGTGACCGTGTCGTCGAGATAGCTGGTGGCTGGCGGCGTGACGGTGGTCAGCAGCAGTCCATCGCGGTAAATTTCATATCCGGTGACGCCGACATTATCGGTCGAGTTATTCCAGGTCAGATTAACCTTATTCGACGAATTGGAGGTTGCGCTCACATTGGTCGGCTTCGTGGGAGGCGTCGTGTCGGCTGGTACGCCGCTGCACGGGACCGAACCCGAATCCAGCACATTCCCCTGGAGGTTGATGTACTGGAAGGCTGCACCGGCCGGATTCAACTCCAGGCGCAGCGCACCAAACGCAGCTGACGTGTCGAATCCAACCGCCAGATTAGGATCCGTTCCGACGAAAGCCTGCATGTTGTGTCCGCCCGTGCCGATGACGAACTGTGTAACCCCACCTGAGGCTTGCACACCCAGTCCGTTCATCGGATACCAGCGCTGGTAGCTGTTGTCACGACTGGTGAGGACGATATCCACATCGCGCTGGGCAAGCAGCGCCCAGATATTATCCAGGCGCGTCGTCTCCCCTGTCTGGCCAACGTTGAACACAGGATGATGGAAGTAGACGATCGTACAGACGGCATCGCTGTCATTCAGATCGTCCACCAGCCAGTCATACTGATCTGTTCCGGGATCCGTCTGATCGAATTGGCTGCTCGAATCCAGGCTGATGATGTGCCAGCCTTCCGCGTCAAAACTATAATAATGAGGCACATTATCCCAGTAATCGAAATAACCGAGCGCGGCGCCATCTGCATATTCCTGACTTCCAACCGTTGGGTTCGTGATGGCGTTAAAGCGTGAATAAAACTCCCCGCCCGCGCCATACCAGTTATAAAATTCCGTAGGTGTGCCTTCATCGTAAACGCCGCCCAGGTAAAGCATCATATTCGGATCCCAGCCTTCGATCAGGTCGGCAACGGCGTCTGAGTTCTGCACGCCGCTGGCACCATCACCCGTCGCGGCGAGGACGAAGGGTTGGCCTGCCGGCGGCGTAGTCCCGGTCGCGGGGGTAAAGGTATTCGTATTCACAGGCGGATCGATAATGCCATTCACAAAGCTCAGTGAAATGGAGGCGCGCGTTGAAGTAAACCCATCCCTCATCCGCGCTTCTACTTCCAGCGAGCGTATTCCATCCACCCATTTGGTCGTGGGCAGCTTGAAGGTAAAGGGGGCTTGAAAATCGGTCAGGAGATAGTCCCCACCCAGGTAAAAAATGAGCTTTGCAACGCCAGGATTGGTACCAGTCACCGTGACCGTTGTCGTCACGTTTTGTACGCCGCTCAGGATTGCGGCATCGGCTGGAGCTGTAATACAAACAGTTACGCTATATACGGCAGATACGGGTCCGCTGGTGCTGCACTCCGTCCCCGCCGCGTATGCAGGGATTTGAAACATCCCCATCACGAGGCTGATTAAGAGGATCTTTGCTAAAAACCCGCTAAGTCCCCGGCTCCCCCTTCTACTATCAAATATGTGATGCAATTTCATAATGATCTCCTTCAATGAAAAGATTCTCACAAACGAATTCTGTTCTTTACTTTCCTGCCCAGTTCTTTCTCTTCTTCACCACGCTCCTTTCTGCTGAATGCATGACGTACTTTGATTGCACATTCCACGATGAAAAAGTTCTCCATAGTCAATCAAACCAGATCACTACCGATAATGTAGGAGCTCTTCGAGATGTCGAAACCAAAACGACTCACATGATCACTGGTAAACGAATAATGTCCACACAAGCATAGCAAAATTCCCGACCTGCACTTTTGTAAGGTGCTAAAGTCAGGACGGTTTTATTGCGTAGTTGTTACAGCTATGCCCTCAATCGTGCAGTTTTCCAGTAAATCTATCAATAGGGAGTTCAGACCGCTAAAGCAGAGCTTCTCGCGCCAGGGTTTTTCATGCCGCAGGAATCACCGTCCTGGTCATCGTTGGGCGAATGCGAACATCGAGGTTAGAGGGAATGGGAAGAGCAATGCATAGGCGGGAAAATCGGAAGGATATCCTTGAGGATCGGGGCGGCCAGCCTATAGCGCCCCATTCGTGTCCTATCCCGGTGGATTTGCCGCTTGTCTCACAAACAATTTCGCGTTGGGTTAATCGTCAGCAGCGGCGAACTGTCGGGTTCCCATAGAAAGATTGGTCACGACGGGCAAGCGCTGCCACCAGTTGAACTTCGGATCGCGCAGGCGGATGGTCGGGATGGACTTGAGTGCCTCATCCACGATGGCCTGTTCGTGCGGATGCAGGTCTTGGCCATTCCACTGGCTCAGGGATTGTGCGAGGAGAGGGTATGGAGGGAAGACATACGCATCCTCCGCATTACGCACAAACGTCTCCACGGCCTGCTGGTGGTGAAGCGCCTCTACATATTCATCACCACGCTCGATGATCACCGCGCGGGAAAGAATTGCAAAGTTGGCGTAGGTGGCCCTGGGGATGAGGCGATGGACCATGTACTTCGGGGGCGGGACGAGCATCTGCGCGATGGCGTTCATCGTCGCGGCCGGTAGCTTGCTCTTGCTCAGGCTCAAGCCCACCTTGCGTCCCGACCTCGAGTGCAGACGGCTCTGGAACTGCAGGGCGATGCGCTCCCACCACGTGAGGGAGGCTTTGGCATTGACCGCACCCAGGGTGTGCCTGGAGATCGTGAGCGGTTTGGGATAGCTCATGACGCGTCCATCACGGGAGACGATGGTCATGTCATCGGAGAGGAAGGAGCAGGCGTAGTTGTCGACGGTGCGCAGGATGGTAGAGGTCTTGCCGGTATCTGTCTGCCCCGTTACGAGGACTGCTTGCCCATCGAAGGAAACACACGCCGCATGGACGAGAGCGTAACCCTTGCGCACGAAGCACCAGCGCAAGATAGGCTCGACCACATTGGTGTAGAGCACATGGCGGGAGAGGCGAAGGATGGGTGAGATCGCGATGTTGACACGATCCTTGTTCGAGATCGAGATCTCAAATCCATACCGACCCAGTGATTCTCCATAATGGATATTGTCTGTGGAACGGCGTGGTGCGACGGCGCTACGCTCGGTGCGTCTGCGCTCCTTCTGGCGACGGCGCTCGAGGCGGAGGAGGATATCAGGCTCGGCCGTGAGTGCAGGGACACGGAAGTACTCGAGCTCCGGCAGCTCACACATCGAAGCCACTTTGATGATGTTGTGAATGTTATAGGAGTAATCAAAGGTCCCGATTTTTGCATTCATCATTGCTTTCCTCTCTTCTTTCATTACAGGGGGGCGTTGTTGATTCTTTTTGTTCCAGGTCCAGTTGTTAGAGAGTAAGTAGCGCAGGATGGTCATCGCAAACAGCCAGATCAGTTTGGCGACCACATAGATGGAGGCTTTGCTCTCGCCTGCATTGCGAGAGCCAAACTGGATCGGCACTTCCGTCACCTTCAGGTGCGGATGCGAGACAAGGATCTCCAACAGGATCTTGAAACCATCCGTTCGCAGCCTTTCCGGGTTCAGTGCGGCGCGCCGGGTCATGAAGAAACCCGTCAGCGGATCCGTCACCTGCCGCAGTCGCTGCGGAAAGGCCAGGCGTGTCGTCCAGGCAAAGACATATGAGAGGATCGTACGGATGAAGCCCAGGCTGCTGGCATCTCCACCCGGCGCCAACCAGCTGCCCATCACGATGTCGGCCCTCGACTTCTGCGCGTGCCGGTACAGCCGCGGGATCATCTCTGGCGGATGCTTCAAGTCGGCATCCATCACGCACGCCCACTTCGCCTGCGCGGCCTGGAAGCCTTCCACCACTGCTCCGCCCAGCCCGTTCTTGCGCAGCTCTTTCGGGCGATGGATGAGCTTGATCGGCAGCGGAAACAGCTCCTGCAATTTGCGGATCACCTGCGGTGTGTTGTCGGTGCTGTCGTCTACGAAGACCACCTCCGTGGCGATCCCCTTCACCGCCTGGTGGATGCGCATCAGCAACTGCTCGATGTTCCCCTCTTCGTTCCGCGTCGGGATCACTAACGAGATATCATAAATGGGCTGAAACTCTTGTGCTACAGATGATGTCAGACTCTGAGGTAATTTGTTATCAATCATAATTCTGACCTCTCTGTTCGCGTCAACAAACCTATAAAAGTGTTAATGAAATCGACTGAAAAATTGTTCTATCGTTGTTACTTTGTTATTCACCTCCCTCTGGTGCGTTGTGGTGATCGATGAATTCATTCCTGCTTCATGGCGCTTCCTGAAACTGCTTCGATCGTCTGAGGTGTTGGCCGAAATAAATGAGGAGGAGTTCAGCGGGCTTTCACCTGTGCAAACCTGACTTACACTTTTGAAAGCATAAAGGCAGGACGAATGTAATCAAAAAAGGTTACACAAGTAAGCTCAAAAACCCGGCACTGCAATTACCTGGAAATAAAAGCCCGAGCAGACGCCGGCCCGCCTCTCCGTGGGGAAATTTGCCCGGGAACGTGAACTTCATCCTGTCTGCTTGTGTAATATGTCATTAGTTTTGGCTGATTTGGAAACAGGGGTGCTAGAATGTTTTAAGCTACCCTCTAATCAATCTCCATGAAACGTACGTTTTTGATCTCCAGCCTTCTTATTTTAGCCAGCCTCCTCTTTTCTTCGACAGCGGCTGCCTCGTTGGAAGGGGGATCCTCGAATATTGATTTGAGCCTGGCACCCGGCAGTATTATTCAATTTGAGCATCTCACCATCACGGACGGGCTTTCTCAGAATGCAGGGCTGGCTATTTTTCAGGACAGCCAGGGCTTTCTTTGGGTGGGCTCACAAGACGGGCTGAACCGTTATGATGGATATACGTTCAAGGTCTTTAAGCACGACCCAGATGACCCCGGCTCGATCAGCCATAACAGCGTCCTTTCGATAACAGAGGATCGGGATGGTTATTTGTGGATCGGAACCTGGGGCGGAGGGCTGAACCGCTTCGACCGCATCACCGAGACGTTCGTACGGTATCGCTCGGACCCCAAGGAACCGTCCAGCCTCAGCAACGACACAGTTACTTCTATTAAAGAAGACTCGAACGGAGTGCTCTGGGTGGGAACGCTCGGCGGGCTGGACCGCTACGATCCATCGACAGATACATTCGACCACTTTCGATACGATGCAGAGGATCCGGATGGCCTGAGCAGCGATGCCATCTCGGTGATCTTTGAAGATTCACAACATCATTTATGGATAGGCACCGGCGCCAACGGCATCGAAGGCTCGGGGTTGAACCGCTTTGACCCTGTCACGGGAAAAGCCGTTCGTTACCAACACATCGAAGACGATCCGCAATCGCTCTCGAGCAACAACATCGCCTCCATCTACGAAGCGCCAGATGGGACATTGTGGATCGCGACCGGGGGATTCAGTCTACACGGCGGCGGACTCGATCAGCTCGATCCTCATACGGGAATCACCCGGCATTTTTCACACAACCCGCAAATCTCCGATAGCCTGAGTACCAATGACCTCATGGCTCTACGGGGAGACTCCAGCGGCATGTTGTGGGTCGGTACGTGGGCAAACGGATTGAGCCTGATGGATCTCTCTAATCCTGGGCGCTTCGCACATTACCGAAACGATCCTTATTTTCCCGATAGCCTGAGTGGGAATGAAATCTGGTCTCTTTACAAAGATCGCTCGGGGAACTTGTGGATTGGGACTTCACACAGCGGAATTAATAAACTATCTGCGACAATCGGCCAATTCAGCCTGTACCGCAATAATCCAAGTAATCCCTCGAGCCTGGGGACAAATGCCGTGGGTGCGTTTTCCGAAGACCGCAATGGAAAAATCTGGATCGCCACCTGGGGCGCGGGCCTGGAACGCTTCGACCCTGATACAGGCAGCTTTGTCCACTTCCGTCACGACCCGGAGAATCCCGACAGCCTATCTGACGATCTTTTTATGGCTCTCTATTGCGATGAACAGACTACGGTTTGGGCAGGCACGCTGGGGAAAGGCTTGAACCGTCTGGACACAGCGACGGAACGAGTGACGCATTATCTCCATGATCCTGAGGATCCCACCAGCCTCCCAGACGATAATATTGCCTCCATCATTCCCGATCAGAATGGCGGATTATGGATTGGCACGTTTGGCGGTCTGGCGCACTATGATCCTCACTCAAATACATTTACCAATTACAGCAAAGACCCTGACGACCCCTCGAGTCTGAGTGAAAATAAAGTGGTCAGCCTGTATCTGGATTCCAAAAGGAATGTGCTCTGGATCGGGACCTGGGGCGGCGGACTCAGCGGGCTGGATTTGAACGATCCACTCCATACGGACCCGCAGCGTGCCACGTTTGTGAGCTATCGCCACAGGCCCGAGGATCCCTCCAGCTTGAGTGAAGATTCGGTCTGGGCCATCCACGCCTCGGCGGATGGTTCGCTTTGGCTGGGAACCCAGTTGGGATTGAACCATTTTGACCCGGCGACAAAGACATTTGCACACTACACAGAGAAGAACGGCTTGCCAAACAACGTCGTACTGGGAATCCTCGAAGACGATCGGGCCAATCTCTGGCTGACGACGAATAATGGTCTGGCACAGTTCGACCCGGGCGCGGGCACCTTTACCGTCTATGATTCCTCCGATGGGCTGCAGAGCAATGAATTCAACTCGAATGCCTTCTACCGTACCCGCGACGGAACGATGTATATCGGTGGAATCAACGGGTTCAATCTCTTCCGCCCGGAAAACGTCAAACCAAATCCTGTGCCACCCCCGGTTGCCGTGACCCGGTTTGAAGTCTTCAACGGGCCGTTGTATATCGACCTTTCAGGCCGCGAGCCCATCCGGCTTTCCTATAAGGAGGATTTCATCTCCTTTGAGTTTGCCGCGTTCGATTTCCAATCTCCGCAAAAAATCCAGTATGACTATCAGCTCGAAGGCTTCGATGAACACTGGATCCAGGCGGGAAATCGTCGCTTTGCCACCTATACCAATCTACCGGGTGGTCAGTATGTGTTCCGGGTTAAGGCATCCAATAGTGACGGAATCTGGAACGAAACGGGGGCAGCTATTCCGGTCTTCATCACCCCACCGGTCTGGCAGACGTGGTGGGTCCTTGGCTCGCTCATCGTCTTCCTCAGCGCTCTGGTAGCCGGCGGGTTTCGATGGCGGCTCAACGCCATTCGGGAGCAGAACGTTTATCTCGAAACGCAGGTGTCCGAGCGGACATCGGAACTACGCGAAACGAACAAACTTCTCGAAAAGGAAGTGGAACAGCGTAAGCGCGCCGAAGCGGAGCTGGCAAAGCATGCCGAAGAGGAGCTTCTCAAATCCGAAGCTCGTTTCGAAGCCATATTCGATAATGTCGCTGTGGGTGTCGCCGTCATGAGTCTGGAACGCAGGCTGATTGCGATGAACCTCACGGCAGAAAAGATTGTAGGCTATTCCCTGGAGGAATTGCAGAAGATCGATCCTCGTTCGCTGGCTCTGCCAGAAGATCGAGCACTCGACGTGAATCTTTTCCCGGAATTGATCGAAGGCAAGCGCAACTCCTATGTGATGGAACGCCGCTATCGCCGCAAGGACGGGCGCGTGTTCTGGGCGCGTATTAATTATTCCCTGGTGCGTGATCTCGACGGAAATCCGGATTATTTGATAGGACTCATCGAAGACATCGATGAACAGAAGCGCGCCGAGGAACGCTTCGCCGAGCAGGAAGCGGAATATCTACTTACCCTCCAGCAGCGCGTCACAGAGCGCACGCATGAATTGGAGGAAGCCAACGAGCGCCTTCAAAAAGAGATCGCGCATCGCGCAAAGGTCGAAACCGAGCTTGCCGAAAAAGCCGCCGTCGAAGCCGTCACAGCAGACCGCACCCGCCTCGCCCGCGACCTACACGATGCCGTGACCCAGACTCTGTTCTCGGCGAGTCTCACCGCGGAGGTCCTTCCGGATCTATGGGACATGGATGTGGAAGAGGCCAAACGGTCCACCGAAGAGCTGCGTCAGCTGACGCGCGGCGCGCTGGCCGAGATGCGCACGCTCTTACTGGAACTGCGCCCGGCCACTCTCACGCAAACCCGCCTGGGTGACCTGATCAAGCAGTTATGTGAAGCCTTTATCGGACGCTCACGATTACCCATTAAGTTGAATATCGATGGCGATTGCAAGCTCCCACCCGAAGTCCAGGTTGCCTGCTATCGCATTGCGCAGGAAAGCCTGAACAACGTTTTCAAATACGCCCGCGCCACACAGGTGGATGTCAACCTGTTCGTCTCCCCCGCCTGCGTGCGGTTTGTGGTGTGCGACAATGGCATCGGCTTCGACACAGCGATAATCAAGCCCACCAGCCTCGGTATGCGCATCATGCGTGAACGCGCCGAAGCCATTGGTGCGGATTTTCGTGTTTCCAGCACGCCGGGCACGGGTACCTGTGTCGAAGTGACCTGGAATGAAAACGCGGATGTGAAGCTACACGTTTTATAAGGTCTGCTCCTCCTGCCATCTCCGGCAGAGGTAAGCAGAGCCAAGGAGTACCTATGACTACAAAAGTCCTTCTCGTCGATGACCATACCGTCGTGCGCAGCGGTCTATCCAAATTTCTGATGGTGAACAAAGATCTCAAACTGGTGGGCGAGGCCTCCGACGGCGCGGAAGCCGTTCAAATGGTCTCGCTCCACAAACCCGACGTGGTCCTCATGGACCTGATGATGCCGGGCATGGACGGCATCACGGCCACGCGCGAGATCCACAAAAAATATCCGCAGGTCAAAGTGATCGCGCTGACGAGCTTTGCGGAACAGAATATGGTCCAGGGCGCGCTGCAGGCGGGCGCGATCGGTTATCTCCAGAAAAACGTCACTGCCCAAGAACTGGGAAATGCCATCCGCTCTGCATGCGCGGGGCGAATGACCCTATCTCCCGAAGCGACCCAGGTGCTGGCGCAATCCATTGCCCAGCCGCAGATTCCCGGTGAGCAGCTGACTGAACGTGAGCGTGACGTGCTCAAATGCATGGTGGATGGGTTGAACAACAACGAAATTGCAGAGCGGCTTGTGGTCAGTCTGGGCACGGTCAAATTCCACATTTCGAACATCTTCCATAAACTGGGCGTGGACAGCCGCGTGGAGGCCGTCAAACTGGCGATCGAACAGAAACTCGTCTAGCACTATCCAACTGGCTAGGATAAATACTCCACCAGAGGCCGATACCGATGGACCTCGCTTGTCATACACTACAAGCGAGGTCCAAATGATTCATATTCTCATCGCAGATCCCGATTCGGCAACCCGCAAAGCTCTTATTCTTTTGCTCCGCCGCAAGCTGGGTACAGACTGCATTTTTGAGGTCAAGGACGTTGAGACGCTGATCCGCACGCTCGCAGACACATCTCCCGACCTGCTCCTACTCGATTGGCGGCTCTACGGTTCGCCCGCACCCGACACCTGCCGCCTGCTTCGAAGGGCCTATCCCAACCTGAAGATTGTGCTACTCAGCGTGGATGCGGATGATGAGGCTGCGGCGAAGGAAGCCGGAGCGGACTTCGTCCACAAAGGCGCATCTCCCGACGAATTAATTGCTACGTTAACGCTACTTTTGCGTAAAGAATAATAACCCTGCTATTGAGCAACATGTACCAAGGAAAAGGAGAGAAACATGCAAACGAATCGTTCGAATGCCGGCACCTTGATTGCCGGCGCGATCCTGATCGGCCTGGGATTGCTGGCTCTGGCCCGTAATCTTCTCCCTGGCTTCGATTGGGGCGCTGTGTGGCCGCTTGCCATCACAGGCTTTGGCGCGCTGTTCTTCGTCGCCATGTTCGCAGGCGGGAAACAGGCGGCGGCCTTTGCCATCCCTGGCAGCATCGTCGGCGGGATCGGGTTGATCCTGCTCTTCCAGAGCATCACCGGGCGCTGGGAATCGATGTCCTACTTCTGGACGTTGATCATTATGCTGGTGGGCGCGGGCATCTACATCATGGGCTGGTATGGCGGAGATGCCAGTCAAAGAAGATCTGGCCTGGGCGTGATGAAGATAGGGTTCATCCTCTTCATCGTCTTTGGCGCCTTTTTTGAAATCCTTGTCTTCTCATCCTTTAACAGCATGATCTTTCCGGTATTGATCATCTTGCTGGGAGTTTACCTGGTGCTGAGCCGTTCTGGTTTGTTCGGAAGAAGCCGTTCTCCAAGGGATGACTCATCGAACGATGCAATTCCACCCGCAAGTTAAAAGAATCAGAAAGAAGGAAACTATGCAACACAATCGATCGTTATTCGGCCCCTTATTGCTGATCTCTGCCGGTATAGTCTGGCTGCTGGTCAAAGCCGGGACCATTCCCACGGCGAATCTATGGGCGTTGACTCACATCTGGCCCTTTCTGCTCATCGCCGCAGGAGTGGGTATAATCCTGAAACCATACTGGCAGTACACGTCCATGGTGCTGGATGTGCTGCTCATCGGCGGCGCGCTTCTGGCAATTCTATACGCGCCACAATTCGGGTGGGCGAGTCCCCCGATGTCTTTTATCTTCAATGACAATGGTGAGGTGTTTATGGGACCTGGTGAACGCGGCTCCGGCAACGTGGTGACTGAGACCCGTGATGTAAGCGGCTTTCATGCCATAGAGGTGAATTATCCTGCCCAGGTGTTCGTCAGCCAGGGCAGCCGAGAATCCCTTGAGATCGAGGCAGAGGACAACCTGATGTCCAACCTGAAGGCAGAAGTCCGAAATGGCAGACTCGAGATCTTCTACCGGCGTGAGAATGGCAAGCACGTCAATCCCACCAGGACTGTCAAGATCAACATTGTGGTCAAGGACATCGACCAGGTGGACTTTAGCAGTGCCGGAGAGCTCACGATTGAAAAACTCAAGACAGACAGCCTGGATGTATCCCTCAGCGGCGCGGGCAATCTGAAACTTGACGACGTCCAATTGAAGGGGCTGGGCGTCCATCTGAGCGGCGCGGGGAGCATGACCGCCTCCGGCGTCGCCGAGGACCTGGATGTGAACATCAGCGGCTTCGGCGACTTCAAAGGTGCGGATCTGCACGGGCAAGTTGCACACGTCAATATCAGCGGCGCAGGCAGCGCCACCGTCTGGGTGGACGAGGACCTGACGGCCGGCATCTCGGGCGCAGGCTCGATCAGTTACTACGGCTCTGCCTCCGTCAGCAAACAGATTAGCGGCGTTGGTGGGGTCACGCACGCCGGGGACAAATAAGGCTCGATCAGACCTAACCGTTCGGATAGTGAAAACTCCCCTGCTGGCAGGGGAGTTTTTTTGCTCAAACTATAAAATAGAATCGAGCCTCTTTCAACGTGGAGTCGATATGAAATTCCCCGCCTGGTATGGACCTGGTCGGACTGCTGATGATCACGCAGTGGACGTTGTCGATCCTCATGGGAGGCGTTCCTGACTTAGACAGCGCCCCATGGGAAATTGCGTTTCATCTGGCTGCAGAAGTTTCCACGGCGATCGTGCTCATCCTGGGCAGTATGCCTGCGCTTAGATCGATCTCCTGGTCGAAACAGGTTTTGCTTCTGGGTTTGGGGATGGTCCTGTACAGCGAGATCGTCGGTCCGGGCTATTTTGCGCAGCTTAGCCAATGGTTATTCGTCGTGATGTTGCCATACTCCTGTTTGGAGCAGTATGGAGTGGAATATCCCTATCGAAGGAATAGAGATCCTATCGCTTGAATCGTTCCCTGCGCGGGAGAAAGAGACCCCTATGCTAAGAAAATTTGGCAATGCCATCGCGATCGCCGTGGGCGTGATCGTCCTTTTCTTTGCCATCTTATTTATCGCTCTGAGTATCTTCAATTCACCCGCTTACGCCTGGCGCATTCTGCGATATGGTCAATCAGATATTGGGGATGTGGATATCTTCCCCGAGCGCGCGATCCTGAATGGTGAAAATGTCTCCTTTCTCCAGAAAGGCCATGAAGGGACTCCGTACGAAGTGGAATATCCCTATGTAGATGGAATGCGCACGGAACTCCTCGACCAATTGCTGAAAAGAACGGACACGCGCGCGTTTCTGATCATCAAAGATGATAGGCTGATCTATGAAACCTATCTCGAGTCTTCCCGCAAGGAGGTCAATACTTCATTCTCTGCCGCGAAATCGTTCAATTCCGCGCTGATCGGCGTGGCCGTCGCCGAGGGCAAGATCCGCTCGGTAGATGATGCAGTGATCGAGTACATCCCTGAGATCGCCGGACGTGGGCTGGATCAACTGACAATCCGCGACCTCTTGCTCATGAATTCTGGCATCCGCTATGTGGAAGGGAATGAGCTGCCTTTTTACTACGCGCCCTTCGCGGACGATCCCCTCACCTATTACCCACCCGATCTACGGAAGGTCGCCTTGCGTGTCGAAGCCAGCGGCACGCCCATTGGTCAAGCATTCCGTTATAACAACTATCATCCCCTGCTGGAGGGAATTATCCTGGAGCGGGTCACCGGGATGCATGTCGCCGAATATCTACAGGAAAAGTTCTGGAAGCCGATGGGCGCGGAGTTTCCTGCTTCGTGGAGCCTGGACAGCGAGAAGAGTGGGTTCGAAAAAATGGAGAGCGGGATCAATGCCCGAGCCATTGATTTTGCGCGTTTCGGTTTGATCTTTCTGCATAAAGGATTTTGGAACGGCACTCAGATCCTTCCGGAGAGCTGGGTACGCGAATCGACCGAGCCCCTGCGTCCCGACCTGCGCGTCTGGGAGAGCGCCTCGTTTTGGCCGGATCTAGACGGATATTACAAATATCATTGGTGGGGCATTAATAACCCGGATGGAAGTTATGATTATTGGGCCCATGGCAGGTACGACCAGATCATCTATGTTGCGCCGCGCAAGAATGTCGTCATCGTCCGCCTGGGCGCTGCGCCGGACCCCTATGTGAGCTGGCCGCTCATCATTTACGATATTGTGGATCGGTTGCAATAAGACCGAGCATGCAAATGTAACCAAGTTATGCCTTCTCAGTGTACTCGGTCACACTAGCCACTCAGACAGCGAAAACTCCCCTGCTGGCAGGGGAGTTTTTGGATGTACCTGACTACAGTTAACCTTGTGAAGGTTGGCAGAAATGCTGGCCGGACTTCTCGAAAAGGAGATACGCAATGAAAACAATTGCTCAGCCCGCTGTGATCACACCCAGTGTTATCGTTCTGGCATTGCTAGCCGCAGCCGTCGTGTTAATCGGCGCGACCGGCAAGAAAGTCCCCATCCTGTCTAACGTACGCGTGGATATCATCCTGCTCGTCATCCTCGGGATGTCCATTTGCACACAGGCTGGCATTGGGCGCATCGCCGCGACCGGGGCATGGACGCATCCGCTTTCGATTGTTGGTTACGTGTTGGGCGGTGCCATCCTCCTCATTACCCTGGCGGTCTTTGTTGGCTGGAAACTCCCCTTCATCCAGAACGACCACCAGGCGCTGATCGCCATTGCTATCCTGGCCGGGCTCAAAATCGTGAATGCCGTGACACACTATCTCTTGTCACGAGTGTAATCAGGGTTAACAGCCATGCAAGCGTTAACGGAACTCTCGCATGGCCGACTCCTTTAATTCCCAAAAGAATATCGCTTCAAAGCGAAACTCCGAGCATTGGAAAGGAATATAACTATGATGACCATGCATACCAGCACGTGGAAGCAGGTCTTTTCCATCCACTGGAAACCAAGTAAGGATCTGGCCGTCGTCGCTTTGTCCTGGCTACTCGTGGTCGGGTCTCTGTACACCGCCACGGTCATCGTCGGCTCCAAAGTGTGGGGTGGCATGGCTTATTTCGCCCTGTATGCAGTCGTTGGGGCAACGCTCTTTGGGATTGGGCTGCCGCTCTATTGGATGGTTGTCGTACGACGACGCCCGCTATCGGACCTGGGCCTTACAACCCGCTGGCTTGGAATAAGTCTCATTCTGCAACTGATCTTCGCCGCGTTCCAGTATGCAGGCACCCTGGCAAAAGCGCCGCTTCCACCCTTTGAAGAGTTCTTACCGCTCATGGCGCTGGCGCTTGCCATCGGGTTTTTCGAAGCCGTGTTCTGGCGTGGTTGGATATTGCTGCGTCTCGAAGAGTCTTTCGGGACTATTCCGGCTATCCTGGTCGGTTCGGTTTTGTATTCCCTGTACCACATCGGCTATGCCATGCCGGACAGCGAGATGGTCTTCCTGTTTTTCATTGGCCTGATGTTCGCGGTCGTGTTCCGCCTGACTAAGAGCATCTTTATCCTCTGGCCCGTCTTCCAGCCCATGGGGCAGCTCGTCACCCTGGTCAAAGATGGGTTGGAACTTCCGCTCCTGGCCTCTCTTGGTTTCTTTGAAGTTCTGATCGTTATGCTTGTCCTCGTCTGGCTCGCTGCACGTTATCAGAAGAAACATGCCAGACATATAAAGCCCGTTTGATGGAATGCACTGAAGAGTATGACAACTTGCGTTCAACTGCATAGAGACAAAACAAAAATGGTAATCTCTCAACTCGGACTTGACCAAGATGCTCTGCGCGGCGAGACGGTCATCGTGACCGGAGCGGGCGGCGGGATCGGTTATGAGGCCGCGCGGTCCCTGCTCTGGCTGGGCGCGAACGCGGTCATCGCCGAGATCGACCAGCAGAAGGGACGCAGGGCCGAGGTGGCTCTGGAAACAGAGTTTGGGAAAGAACGTGTCCTCTTCGTCCCGACCGATGTGGGTGATGAAGCCAGCGTGCAGAATCTTTACAACCTTTCGACTCTTGCCTTTGGTAAGGTGGACGTGGTCATCAACAACGCGACGATTGCCGTCCTGGGTGCCGTGAAGGACCTGCCTATCAAGGAATGGGATCGCAGTTACCATGTCAACCTGCGCGGACCGGTGCTGATGGCACAAGCTTTTTTGCCCGATATGATCAAACGAGATCATGGAGTATTCGTCTGTGTCTCGTCCACAGGCACAGCTTTCCTCGGCGGCTACGAAACGTTCAAAGCTGCGCAGGTCCAGCTAGCCAATACACTCGATGCGGAGCTCGAGGGGACGAACGTCGTCGCATTCACCATCGGTCCCGGGCTTGTCCCTACAGAAACGGCGTCGAGCGCGGTGGCAAAACTCGCGCCGCAGATGGGGATGAGCGTGGAACAGTTCTTTGAAATGAATAAGAGTGCCCTCCTTTCTGTCGAAGAGGCAGGGGCCGGGTTTGCCGCTTCTATCCTCTTTGCGAAAAAATTCCGTGGGCAGGAAATCTCGTCCGTGCAGGCGCTCAAAGCCGCGGACATCAATTTTGGTAGGGAGAAAGTGGGACATGATTCCGCGGAGATTCCCGCTGGCAAACGAAGTCAGGCTCAGGCATTGTGCGCGACCGTGTATGCCGCTCTGAAAGAACAGTCTGACGGATGGAAGCAGCGGTCATTATTCGAGCGCCAGTGGGTACTTCGTGACTTCCGAAAGACAGCCGGGATGCCTGTAGAGGAATGGCTGGAGACTCTCAGCCAGTTGGAAGGAAACCTGAAACGCGGTGTGATCTCACACCCACCGCTCGAAAAGCTTGCAGGCTATTACGATCATCTCGCCGACCTGGCCAAGGGCTACGAGAAGAATCCGGACAAGCTGGAGGAAAATTTGAGCCATGTATATCGCTGGCGCGATGAAGTGAACGAGCTAACCAGGATACTGGAAAATGGACACACAGGCCAATTCAAACAGGATCCTCCAGAACCTGCTGGAAGCCAATCCGCTGCGTGAGCCGACCCTGCGCTCGATCATCCGATCTCTGGAGCTTCCACGCGGCAGCCATGGACTCGATGCTGGCTGCGGAACGGACTACAGGCTTTTTTGCTGGCTGAAGCCGTGGGTACAGAGGGACATGTGACAGGGCTGGACATTCTGCCCGAGTTGATTGACTATGGAGAAGATCTGGCGGCAAAGATGGGCCTTTCAGAGCGGGTCACGTTCCGCGCAGGGGATGTGCGTTGCCTTCCTTTTGAGGAGGATACCTTCGACTGGGCCTGGAGCGCGGACTGCATTGGCTACCCCGCCGGCGAATTGACGCCATTATTGCAGGAGCTCGTACGCGTGGTCAAGCCTGGAGGGAGCATAAATCTACTCGGATGGTCCTCCCAGCAACTGCTGCCGGGCCATCCGTTGCTTGAGGCGCGCTTGAATGCGACTTGCTCCGGATATATCCCTTTTCTGAAAGACAAGCCCCCGGAATGGCACTTCATGCGGGCAGCCAGTTGTTTCCGAAACCTCGGGTTGAAGGAGGTCGAAGCGCGAACATTTGTTGGCGAGGTGCAGGCTCCGCTCAGCCACGAGACGCAGAGTTCTTTGACATCGCTGTTTGAGATGTTATGGAGCGCTCCGCAAACAGAGATGTCCACAGAGGATGGGACGGAGTACGAACGGCTGTGCCTGCCTGGCTCACCGGATTTTATTCTGGATATTCCAGACTACTACGCCTTCTTTACCTACTCGATGTTCCGTGGCAGGATCTCAAAACGATGAAGACACAAAGCAACCGCAACGACTCAATCGAAAAAATCGTCTCGCAATTGATCGAGCTTCAACAGAAGCCTGCTCCCTTTACGCCAGGCGAAGCCTTATTCTGGGATGATCCTCACATTTCTGCTCAAATGCTGCGGGCGCATCTAAACCCGGATACGGAGGCCGCCAGCCGTCGTCCAGAAACTATTGATCGTTCCGTGAAATGGATGATGGAAACGTTGGGCTTGAAACCCGGTGATGCCATTCTGGATCTTGGCTGTGGTCCCGGTCTGTATACCTCGCGGTTTGCTCGCGCGGGGCTGCAGGTCACCGGCGTGGACTACTCGCGCCGGTCCCTCGACTATGCCACAAGCTATGCCAGTGAGAATAAGCTCGGTATTCAATATCGATATCAGAACTACCTCGAACTGGATGACGAAAACCAGTACCAGGCAGCGTTCTTGATTTACGGTGACTTTTGCCCGCTCAATCCCGAACAGCGTTCCACTCTTTTGCACAACGTTCAGCGTGCCCTCAGATCCGGTGGGCATTTTCTACTGGATGTATCGACGCGTGCAGGCCGAGCAAAGTATGGTATCAAGAACGGCTGGTACGCTGTACAGAGTGGGTTTTGGAAGCCAGGTCCGCACCTCGTATTGCAGGAGGGCTTTGATTATCCCGAACAATCCATCTGGCTAGATCAGTATACCGTCATCGAAATGGACGGCAAGACCTCGGTCTACCGCAATTGGTTTCAGGACTACACACCCGAATCGATTACTGCCGAATTATCCCGGGCTGGTTTCTTCGTCGAAAGCCTGTGGGGTGACCTGACCGGCGTGCCTTATACGCCCGAGAGCGAATGGATCGGGCTTGTCACATCGACAAACTAGGCTAGACCAGGGACGACGGACGATACTATCCAGTCGGACAGTGAAGACTCCCCCATCGACTGGGGAGTCTTTTTTTCTGAAACTATAGAATATCGACACTAGAGGCAGGAATTGAATCCATATGTATTGAGGACTAACAATGAAACAGCAATACGCTCTTAACTGGCTTGTCCCCTTGATCGCTGTGCTGTCTCTGCTCGCGGCTGGCATCGGCTTGTTTTACCCGAATCAAGGAAGTTCGTTCTCCTTTACAGCCGTTCGAGGGGAAACCGTCCAGATCTGGGGCCAGGGATGGTATCGCTACGACACGCCCATTGGCGCCCTGAGCTTCCAGGCCGGAGACCTGATCACATTCTTTCTGGCTGTACCGGTATTGATCCTTTCCTTTGTGTTGTATCGGCGTGGCTCTATGCGAGGCGGGCTTTTGCTGACAGGCGCGCTCGGCTATTTCCTGTACACCTACATCTCACTTGGATTCGGCGCGGCGTATAACAACCTTTTCCTGGTCTACATTCTGATCTTTTCCGCCAGTCTGTTCGGGCTGATCCTGGCGCTGACATCCTTTGACGTGCAGGTACTGCCCGCCCATTTCGATGAGGACTTGCCGCACCGCGGAATTGGCATCTTTCTGATCGTGTCGGGAGTCATCCTCAGCCTGATCTGGCTTGTTCTGTCGATCATCCCGGCGTTGCTGCAGAACAAAGCTGCCCCGGAAGCGTATTACTACACAACCTTCATGACCGGGATCGTAGATATTGGGATCGTGGCTCCGGCATTGCTCATGGCAGGGGTATTGATCCTGCGTCACGCGCCGCGGGGCTATCTGCTGGCATCCACGATGCTCGTATTCACCTGCATCCTTGGGCCAAG
>LLBZ010005227.1_pt4 | contig 19088 bp, 22 predicted proteins | sample 1489421 | NCBI WGS metagenome assembly LLBZ01 (sample SAMN04092657, study PRJNA295927) | soil metagenome | biome: Soil prokaryotic community; feature: Bulk soil; isolation source: soil from tomato rhizosphere | host: tomato cultivar Moneymaker | place: South Korea | collected 2011-11-01 | reverse complement strand
GAACTGCTTCTTGAGCGCCTCGATATCGGCCATCACCTTGTCGTTCTTGACGACGATCTGGCGCCACTGGCCTGGCGTATACTCGTCGAGAACCTCGTTGCCCAGCTTCGTGCCGGCCTTGATCTGGTCAAAGTATTCGCCTTTGAGGTTCAAATGCAAGTCAGCCACGGCAGCATTTCCTCTGAGTTGGATACTTACCGATAGGTGTCACCGAGCCAACACCTGAGTGAGCTTGATCTTGCTCAGATGCGGGAACACATCGTCCCTGCGGATCAACAGGTCGTTGTCACCTGCGACGAGTGAAACTCGGTAGGCTGGCGACCATTCTCTGAATTCGTTGGTCCAGCCTCTCGTCGTCGACTGTAAGGCACTGGCTTGCACAAGTTGCGCGTTGACACGCAACTCCACCGGGCGCGACTCTGCGGACGCATAAAGGATTGTGAGATCGTATTCGCCTGCTGATTCCACTCTCACTCTGTACTTGACCATATTCGCTCGCCGAAAATTCTGTACGACTTGGTTGTGCAGCATCCCAATTTGATCTTCGGCGATAGCTTGCCCGACGCCACTTTTGTCGACGATGTAGTCCGTGTCAGTTGCACCAAAAGCAATGACGATTGGAGCAGGGCAAAAGCCCAAGGACATTTTGCATAGCAACTCCTTTGGAGCCGGAATCACGGCATTGAGTACGGCGGTGATATATGCGCCTGCGAACGCAAGCAAGATGCCCCCTAGCCACAAGAAGGCCTTGGTCGTCCTTCTAGTGACTTTCTGTGGCTCGTGCGGCTCAACTAGTTTCGCCATGATCTTCCGTTCCCGTGTCGCCTAACTTGTTATACGCGGTTTGCCCTTCGTTTCCTCTTCCTGCTACAGGTCGTATTTCTGCATCAGCGCCGTGATCTGCTGGCCTTGGCGCTTCCGCTCTTCAAAGGCCGCACTCAAATGGAAATCCTTCGATCTTTGTCAATCCAGCATCCACGGCTTTTCCTTTATCCCGATACGCCGAAAACCTTCAACGTGGCCGAAGGGATATCAGCCAACACAATCCCATCCTGTTCAGCAGCACCGTCACAGCAATCAGAGTCTGCGGCTCCGTTAGCATCGACCACAGATACGGTATCGCCGCTTTCCATGAGTTTCAAACGCTTCGGCATGGCGGCAAAGAGCTTTCCAGCTTGTTCAATCCACTTGCGTTCATCGACATTGAGCGGTTCGACGCTCAACTTATCTTTGTCAGTGAAAATGACGTTCCATGCCATGACGTTTTCCCTTGTTAGTTGAGACGAACCGGCGTTGCCTCGCCGTCTACCCATTTCATCGTCCAGCGCCGATTTCTATCAATCGCGCCTACCTTTAGTAGCTGTCCGTTGATATGCAAAGAGCGCGCACGCACAGCCGACAGAATATCTTCGACAGTTTTGAATTGACCCGACTCAATCGCCAGTTCGATATCACACGATTCCATCATCCGGCCATACAGTTCTGATGCGTCGTTCTTATCCATTGCAAGGATTTTCCGATCTACTCGCTGTAATTGTTCATAGCCAATTTGGCTGCATCGACCGCCACAGTAACGCCAGTGATTTCCACCTCCGAATCGGAAACATACTTTTCTTCGGCAACCGTGATCGATGTCAGTCGATCGCCGATCAGGATCGACCCGCCGCAGTGCGAACATTTCGCCGCTTCCGCTGGTCTCGATCTCAACTCAATTACGTTTGACATGCTGATTTCCTAGGTGAACAGGTAGCGCGCGAATTCGTCGTCGAATGCCTTGTCTTCAACGCACCAGGCGCAATCGGTACAACGTGTTTTGCCGTCCTCTCCTGTTACCAGCCTCGCCCTGTCACAGTTCGGGCAGCGGCCGTCTGCCGGTGCGCCGTGCTTGGCCTTGCCATTCGCTCTCATCTCGTCATCTTCGTCGGCCAATTCACGATTCTCGTATCCCATGATCCATTCCTTTCCGGCTTGCGCCGTTTTTCCTATTCAATCTTCAACGATTTAATTATGGTGTACATGTACACCATACGTCAAGCAATTTTCCCCGCTACTTTTAATCGCGTTTCCAAGGCTAGCACAGCCCAGTCTCGACACGTCCGCGCCCGTTTTGTCTTCGGGTCGCATGTCCACGCTTTTATCGCATCTACACTGCACGGTCGCATCGTTTGCTCTGCAATGAGCTTGGCGGCTTCGCCATAGGAGCCCGCTATCTCGCACAGTTTGCGCATTCGTTCTCTATTGTCCATTTTTCCTGTCGTGTTCATGTACACCGATCATTGTACGACAATCCGTGACGAGTGGATGTTATTCAGAGGATGAAAACTCGGCAACGAGTGGAAATTCCACGGATTGCCGCATGAAATCTCGACACCTCGGAAAAGACGGTGAAGCCCGAAATCGCCTCCGCCATCCCGCCGGCTGACTTACTTGAACAACGGCCGCGGAGCGTTGCGACGGCGATCGCGTTCACCTTGTGCTTGGAGGTCTTGAGCCGGCGCATGTCTCACTGCCGAATCTTGCATGCGCTGAGCATTTTCCGGTAAAGCGACCGGTTGACATGCGCTCTGAAAAACTCGGTTCATTGCCGGATCATTGAACGGCGGTTTTGCACCTGGTCCTTCGTGGCGAGCAAGCAAAACTGCAATGTCCTTCGCCAGCTGCTGCGAGTTCTTTATGTTGTGATGGTTGTTGACGGCCTCAATGATCGATTTGTATTCGCTGCCCGTCAGGCGGTGCCGCCGCTTCTCTTTGATGTCCTGCAGGACTTGTTGCCAGTCTTCGAGAGAAAGATTGTGCATTTGCAGCCTCGTGCTGATTTAAGAACGGAAAAGTGTCGTGAATAACGAGCAGTTAAACTTTTGTTACAACGCGATCATTCCTCATTTCTGCCGGATTAGAGGTCGAAACTTGCCAGCGGAGCCTTCGTTTGCGTATTCACCAGGTCAATGTGGGCGCGCGAAACAACCGCGAGCGCGGCGCCATTTTCGGCGCGTGGCACAAACAAGTACAGAGTGCCTTGTAGGCCGAGCGCGTTTTGCGACCGTGCGGCTTCAATTAATTTTGCCTGCGCTTCGTCGGACACGGGCAAGTTGCACGGAAAGTCAGATGGCAGGATTTTCAGCGTTGCGCCTTGCTGATTCCGCAGCGTTCCAGCCCAGCAATACTGGCCGTAGCTGGTCAGCGGGAAGCTCTTGGTGTTGAAGTCATATTGACTCACGCTTACGCTGGTTAGCCAGATTGGCTGTTGTGAGTATGCGGACACCGGCAATGTGTAGTAATCATGCTTGCGGTATTTCTCCAAGGCGGCTTCAATACGAGGTAATTCGGTCTTGGCCAGCTCCTTCCTCTTGAAGGCATCGGTCTCGTTGTAGTACGACGGCGACAGACGATTGAGCTTTTCATCATCGCTCAGCGGAGTTGGCGACTTCGCCGAGACCATGTATGTCAGCGCCATGCCGGCAGCCTCGTCATTGAGGCCAAGATAATTGGCCAGCGGCACGCTGCGGTCAGGCTTAGGGAAATCGTGTGTCTGTTGGCTTGGAGGCGTGACAGGCGAATCCGACAGCTTCGGGCTACTGAACAGCAACGCCGGCGATGCCTTGCCATCGGTTGAGCTTTCTTCGTCTACTTTCTTGCCGTTACACCCTGCCAAGGCCAAACCAGCGGCCAGCAGTATCACGCTTCTCAAAATCATCCATTGTTCTCCATGAAAAATGGGCATGGCCGCTTCTCAACAACACATGCCCCTGAGTTTGGCTAATCGGCTGGCATCAGCCGAGGATCGTAGAGAGATTTGCCTTCCACTTATCGGCGTCGCGCCGATCGATGCGCAGGCCGACCACAGGTAGCGTGGGAAGACGCGTCAACAGCTTCAGCAGCACAGGCTTGTTCTTGTCGATATCCAGTTCCCACGCATTCACGTTTTCGAAATCGACCAGAGTTTCGGTGCCATCGTTCACGTCGACGAATAGCGCCTTGCGTACCTTCGGATCAAAGCCGATGTAGCGATTGTAGATCACCGACACGACCTCCCATTGCGGTACAAAGCCTTTCGCCTTGTAGCGCTCTACGCGCGCCAATATGCGTGCACGCAGCCAGTCTGGCACGACCTTAAATAGTAGATAGCCAAGTACGAAATAGGCGACGCAGCCGATCAGCAGCGGCGTTGACACTTCAACGTCCTTGCCAGCATGGTTGGTGACGATGAAAAACAGAGGCACGGCCACCACCAGACCCAGTGCATAGAACGAACGAAGTACGTACCAAATGATGTTCATTTGAGTCCTCCTTTGTATGCTGCAGTTTTGTATCACATACTAGATACGGAATTTCATCGGTTTCATTTTAGCATGTCCTATTGACAACGCATAGCGCTATTGATAAGGGGTTGACTCTTTCGAGACAACCCCTATTCATCACGCCGCCATGCCGTTTCCGCCCTTGCCGCCACGGCCAGGCGTTCCTCCGCCTGCATTACGAGGCGTCATGTGCTCCAGCTTATTCGTAAATACATTCATCGCGTTACGCAGGCGGTCATTGTCTTCACGACCCGGCGTCGGCGATGCGTGGCCACCGACCCAATTGATCACCTGATCAGGCACGATGAAGATCAGGTTGAAGCAGGTATGCACCAGGTTCAGACACATCGAGGCATAAATCACCAGATAAAAAATGATAGAGAACAGCCCGGTCACAGAGTCGAATTGCGCATTGGCAAGTGCAATACCAAAAAGCTGGTTCAGCAGCGTGCCGCCGGCAATGATGCCCGCCCCTCCCAGGAAAAAGCCGATTACCATCAGAAACGGCCGCACCATGACGTTCAGGAGGAAGATGTAACCATGCGCAGTGCGTTGGCCCATGCCATCCCCATCCCCGCCCAGGTGCGTGAACGCCCATAGTGGAGCCGCGACGATCGCTTCACCCACTATGACCAGCCAGTTGATCGCAGCACCGAACCAGATGATAAACGGCACCATCGGCAAATAGGTAGACAAGGCACCGCCCAGCAGGAACAGCGCAACGATCGCCATGATGATGAACGGCGACATCCCTTCAAGTACACCCTGCAGCGCGTCGCCGATCGACGATACCGCATTCGCCAATTTGGCGGCAATGCCGCCCACACTCCAACCGTCCTTGACCCGCGAGATCGCCTTCGCAGTGACATACGCGGCAAGGCCCGTTTCGGCGGCAACCATCGTGTAGTCGCCGAGATTCTTCATCTTGATGAGCGGGTTCAATTGCCCATTCCCTGCCCCGCCAGCGTTCACATCGATCATATAGTTAACGATGCGCTGGCCTGGAGCGCTAAAGAAACTGCCAATGATCTTGTTCGCGTCAGATCCGACGGCGCCTTTCGAGTAGTCGCCAGTGCTCGACGTGCCGAGCGTCGGAGTGAAGCTCGATGTGGCTTGCTGCGACTTGTACGCAGCCATCGCAGCCTGATACACCGTCAGCATTGCAGGGTCGCCTTCTGTGGACATTCCGTACACCGATGCCTTAGCCGCCATTGCGTCCGACAGCTTGGTATTGGCCTGTGCGAACGTTTGATACCATGCGCCCAGCGTCCACCATCCACCTTCCTTGATTGACGAACTCAACTGGCTCGCCAACGCTGCAATGTTGCCCTGCTTGGTGGCGGCAAGGCTGTTGACAGTGTTCTCGTACTGTTGTGCCGCCGACTGAATGGCAATCTCCACGTCAGGCAGTGCCCCTCCGCCACCGCTCTGCTTCTGCACCACGGCGTTCACAAAGTTCTGTGCCGAGGTGGTCAGGCTCGCCTGCATAGCCTGGAGTGCTGTCAGATGAGCTTGCCGAATGTCTGAGGTGTCGATCGTGCCGCTGAACCAGTTGGTGGATTGCGACTGTGGCGCGAAGTCGTTGTTGATGTCGGCACCACCGCAGACAAAGCTGGCATTCTTGAGCACGAAGCCGGAATGCGTCGGCGACTGCTGAATGTAGCCTTCCGTCGTTATCAGAGCCCCGCTGGCGTCGGCTTGAGCGAGCCCGGCGTTGATCGCATGCATGCACAGGTTGGATTCGAAGACGCTGTGCGCAAGGTTTACAGTGCTTGGCATAACCGGTTGGGCCACCATCGACTGTCCATTGTTGAACGCATCGATGGAAGCATCAACGCCAAGGTTGGCGACACCCACGCCCATCAATGATGCAGCCCACAGCATCAGCAACTGCGACAGCGACCAGCCGTTCGCGGTCGGCACGAGCGATGCAAGGCCCCACACGAGGCGGATAGGACCCCACAGCGTGTGTTTTTCGCGGTCGAACACCGATCCGTCGTGTGCTGTCTGCGACACCTTGCGGAACATGATATAGCAAGCGAACATCGCACTGATTACCAGTAAGGCGCCGTTCGTCACCTGGAAGATGCCTGCGAGGATCGTATCGGAACCGCCCGCTCCTCCGGTCGCAAGCGGGTTGTTCACTACGTTTCCGTAGATCGAGACCAACGCCTCGCGCGACTTGTCGCCGGAGCGCCTCGCCGCACTTGAGATTTCATTAAGCGTTGTTCCGTCGGCAGCAAATGCCGGCAATGTGAGGAGAGAGAACACGGTGGCCAGCAGACCATCGAATACGCGAGAATTCTTCATTCCTGCGCCCCCCTCTTGTAGCTGATCTCGGGATCGAGCGTCGCCCACCACCAGCCATCGACTTCACGCATGAAGTCTTGAAGACTGCCCTTTTCTTCCTTGGAAAGCCGATGCGTGCGCAGCTGCCACAGCCGGAGCTGCGCACCGAGCGCGATCATGAAAAAGACGGGCTGGCTTGCAATCAGAGAGAACAGGCCGAGAACGATGCCCCGCCAATATCCATACCAGATGCCGCCTAAAATGCCGTAGCCGCTCAACAGTGCAAAGAACACCGCAGCGCCGATAGCGACCCGTTTCTTTCTAAGAAAGAACCTGTACAGATCTTCTTGCGACAGCGCATTTTCCGAGCGACTCTTCATTGCCATCTCGAAGGAATCATTGCGCGTCTTCCCTTTACCCCTGAAGCCATCGACAATCGTCTTGCGCGCATTGTCGCCGAGATCTTTTAACGAGGCCAAGTTCTCCTTGGTCCTGTCCATCTCCTTCTTGGCCAGTTCAACCGTCTTGCGCATGGCCCCGAATGGCACCAGGAGGCGCCACGCAACCCGGCCGGTCGTGCGTAGCTTGCTGCTTTTCTCTTCATTAGCCATCACCTACCTCCCATGCGACCGGCAACAGCCCGGTATTTCTGTGCAAGGATCGGTTCGTATTCCTGCCGTGCGTGGCTGGCCAGGCTCTGGCCATTGATGATATTGCCGCGCGAAGCTTCGCTTTTGATTCCAAGGAGCAGCCAGTTACTCAATGACGTCACTCGGATTAGCTCGCGCGTGAGGTTGTCCCCGCTCATGGATTGCAGATCGGTCTGATATGCGGTATTCGCGTATCGCCGGCCGACTTCGAACGCTTCAAACTCGCGAGCGGACATCATGCCGGTGCTTTTAGCTTGTGTCGACGCGACTTGGTTGTAGTACTTCAATGCGGAAGAGGACTGCATCGCTTCTTGCAGCAGATCCTTCGTAGCCGGATTGGGCTGACTGTCGGCAATGCGCTGATCCTGTGGATCAGCTGCCGCCGAGATGATGGCGTTGTATTGATTCATCAGTCCAATATACTGAGCGCCCGCGACGGTGTCGGCCTCTCCCTTGCGAAGCTGCGGACCGATCGAGCGTCGAATCGAATTCTGCGTGTACATGCGAGCCACATCGATTTGCGCCTGTGAGAATGTCAAATCCGGAGCCTTGCCGTTCGGTCCAGCACCAATGAGGACAGAGTCAATTCGTTTGTCAGCGCCCGGCATATTCGCCGATACGGATGGGCAGGCATGCGAACCACCGTACGCAGAGTAATCATCGGTGTCGCAGTATTGGGCATGGATCTTTGCTGCGCGCGACGAATCGACCTCCTGCGCGGGCGGTGGCGAATTGATGGCTTGGGCGATGGCATTGTTGGCAATGCCGCCGCCACCGCCACCACCCGGACGAATGCTGCCTTTCGCCGAGCCGGCCAAGGAACTCACCTCGGTCGCACCACCGGATGGGGATTCGCTGCAGATGTTGCCGGGAACCAGGTAACGCTGACGCGCGTCCTCAACCCTTCGGTTCTTCTCCTGCGCAACGCCGAATTCACGCTGCGTACGCGCCGCCGTCTCGACCGTACTCGCCACCTTGTTGCCGTTTTGATTGATGGCCATGCCAATGTTGTACAGCAGCTTGCTTACCGAGGAGTTCATCGACGAAATCGCGGTAGTGATGGCCAAATTAGCCGTGGTCACTGCGGCCACAACACAACCGTCGCAGACAGCTAGTGCGGGCGTCGATGCAAACAGGCCAGTGACAAAAAAACCACTGGCAAGTGCCGTCCTTCTGAGTTTTTTCGTTTTCATATAATCAACTCCCGTTGCTTCATGAGGTTCTTCGTGTAGGCAGTGACCAGTTTGCTGGCCAGTCTCTCGATGACCGATACTTCATCCCTCTCGGTTGATTCCGAGCGCATGTGCTCGATCGTCTCAAGGGCGTTACCGAGAGGGAAGTGCTCGGCCAGCAGCTTTCGCGCGGCATACGGGCCAATGCGCTTATAGAGACGGTTGCGCAGCGCCACGTCTTCCTGTGTCGTCGAAAATGCCCATAATTCGATCGGTCCTGGTGTATTCGTGAGCAGCTGGACGACAAAGCCCACTTTGGTTTTGAACAAGGCGAGGAAGTTGCCGCCTTCCGGCCCCGGCCCCACCGCTTCTCGCTGCAGGCGTCGAATGGCTTCTTCCGAGACCTTGAATATGGAGCGCAGGAGGTCCTCATCGGCTGTATTGCCGCCACGCATCACATACACTGCGGTTGCTGCGTTGAGCAGCTCTGGCGGGTAATCGACGAGGTACTGCGATGCATTGATGATGCGGATACCCCATTTACGGCCTTCGCGTCCATCCTTGATCATGGTCTGCACGAACGCCTGCTGGCCGCCCGTATTGTGTACCTCGTCGTAGGCGATGGTCTTCTGCTCGTCCTGCACGTCCGCGATCCGCTTCAGATGATATTGCTCGTACATCCTGGGAATTACTGGCAATACCACCTCCTCCCGGAGGAAGTAGTTTTTCGCCGCCATCTGACGGGCAAACATGTACATGATTGCGGTGCGCAATTGGCCTTCAGGCGTCTTGTTCCCGATCACATCGTTGAGGTCAATTGAAATCACGCGCGTTTCGCTGTTCAACTCGAAACGGGTGCGGCCCGCGAACAGCGCGTAACTCGATGTAGCGACTGAAAAGCAGCGGTTCATGTACTTCAGCAGAGGCTCGCTGCCGTGATGAACTTTCGCTTCTCCGAATAGATCGCGAATAGACTCGTCGTTGAGGTACGCTGAGAAGTCGGGAAAGACTGGTACCGCCTGGCGCTGCGCAACAGCCGCCTCGCGTACGTAACCGGCCTCGAACAGCATGTCGGTCACTTCCCACCATGTGGCGACGGACCACCATTCCTCGGTCTGCTTTGACAAGATGCCGGATTCATGGAGCACCTTATCGACCACAGGTTCGACATCCGGCTCATAGAGGTTCTGGTTCTTGTTGGCGCGATCCTCATAGGCGATACGTATCAGCATCTCGATGACCTGGGCACATCCGGGCGGGGCTTTTTTCTCGGCCGGGTCCGTGCAGAACAAGGTCATGAAGTCGGCCAGGAATTCCTGCTCGCGCACGGTCGGAAAACGCGCCCCGAGTTGCGTGTCGTAAGGATTGACCGCATATTCAAGCGAATTCTGCAGGCGAAGGTACCCGGCTTCGCTTTTGCGATGTTCAGGCAGTGAATCCTGGATCAAGTGGATAAGGCCGGACGATGACGGACCAACGTCAATGATTGTCATCAGGGGGAGACGGACGTTGCCGGCACGATGAATTGTGGCGTTGTTCATCGAGTTCATCAGCACGGATTTTCCCGAGCCTGGCGGCGCCGAAATCAACTCGATCCAGGTATCCTGCAAGCGGCTTCCTAACTGGATCGGATAAATTTTGCCGTCAGGAGTGCGCACAATCAGCGAACCGCCATCACCCCACGGAGTCGCCGGCCGCTGCAGCGGCATCAACTTCAACGCATCCGGCAGTGGCGGAATCAGCCGATTGGCGACATTCTTCGTCGTGAAAGCTGGAATTGTCGAAGCCCAGGCAGAAAGCGGATCGCCATGTACCGACGTAACCTGGCAAGTTCCCCAAGCCTGGATTGACTTTTCAAGCGCGGCCATCCGGCGTTTGGTCTCTCGCTCGCTGCCAGACCAAGTTGAGGCCATCACCTTCATGGAGCAAATGGCGTCTTCCTTGCTACGTTCGTTGAGGTCACTGAAGGATTGGCGAATCTGGCGATTGCTTGGCAACATCCCGACGAATGAAACCATCATTTGGCGTGCGCGCATTTCGTTCAGCCCGCCTGGATTGAGGTCGATGCGCACGCGCCACGGCATCTCGCGGTCGATAGTCGAAAACAGCGCCGAAAACGGCTGTGGTTCTTGCGGGCCAAGCTCCATCGAGAGATTGCCATGCCATAGCTCATCCGTCTTGATGAGTTCGCGCTTGGTTTCTATGTCGTTGGAGCAAATTTGGTAATTGACTGGCGGTGCGGTGAGATCCGAAAAATCTCGCTTGTCCTCGCGTCCATGCGGAATAAAGCGGTCACCCGGCAGGACTGGGCGGAATTTTTGCGAGGTCCGTTCGCGGTTAGCCATAATGCGCACGCGCTTGATTGCTTCGTGCGCGCTGATCGGCCGCAGCATGATGCCGGGTCTGCCGTCGGCGCCGCAACGTTCGAAATCGAACTTGATGCGGTCGATCATGGTGTCGTGACGATACTTCATGGCCATCAAAACCGATGCTGGATTCTGGCCAAACTCCATGGGCGGCAACTTGTGCTTCATTGCCTCCTGCGCGCGTTCTTTCAGTTCGCGCTTGATTTCCTCAGGGCTCATCACGTTCATGTGGGTATACACGACCATCAGGTTCTGTTCCCACGCGACGAGCGGTGCATTACGACGCACCCGGTCGATAATAATATCTTCCGACTTCATACCGATGCGACGTGCGGCATTGAGTTGAGGTTCTGCAAGCCGCATCAGCTCGTCCAAGGCGCGATCCGGATCGCGCTCGAAACCGAACGACAGTGAGTGGCCGTACCTCTTCATGTACCCGTTCATCTTGATGCGCAGGTTGTCGATCATCTTCGAGAAATCGTCCTCGGACAGAATCTGATAGGTGCCCTGCACATCGAACACGGTCAACAGCGAAATTCCCTGTGTGACCAGCATGTAGGGATCTTTCAGGTTCGGATGACGCTTGATGTCCTCTTCCGTGAGTCCGACAGCCGTTGCGAGTTCGCAATACCCGGCAAAGTCTTTGCCGATCATGTAGCGAGCAAGATACGCCAGCGTGTCCTCGATCGCTTCTACACCCTTGTCCAGAAAGCCCATGTTCTATTCCTCTTAAGCAGGCGCGTTCATCACGTCGTGGTAAATCTGGCCCCATTTGGAAGTGGGTAGCGTTCCATGAGATTCACGCGCCCACGTTGAAGCGTACTGCGCGTAGGGGCCAGGATTGAAAACTACGGCAAGATCCTGAAAAACGACTTGGCGCATTTCACGATCTTCGTGCCGGACCAAGGCGGACGCGAAGACCGCGGGATCATAAGTACCCCACGCATCTTTCGTATAGTCGCGGTGCGATGCCATCCAGTTCAGGAGCTTCTTGGCATCTTCGCGCACAGCGACATCGTCCGATTGCAGCGCGACCATGATCGTGCGCTGCAGATGATTCACATCCTGGCCACTGAGGCCAGGCATATAGGCGATCACCGCGTTTCCTTCGCCGAGTTTGCCGAGATGCTGCCATCCGTGGCACAAGGGATCTGCCGTGCGCAGGTTCTCCGGCCGGATGTCACGATGGTTGTCGGTCAGGTTATGCACCTGATTCTTCTGCGAGTAGAAGCCGCAGAACATGCAGCGATGGCCGTCTTTGGCCAGCGTCTTCTTGCCCAACCCTTCGTTGATGTACTCTCGCTCGGTCGGTTCAATCGCATCAGGCGACGCGTCACCCCAAATCCGGCTTTTAGTCGAGAACATCAACACCGGATATGCTGCGGTATCAAAATTCGCGCCGAGACCTGCCTTTGGTTGCACCTTATCGAGGTCGACAGCGGCAGGATCGCGTTTGTTGTGTTCGATTGTCGTCATCGCTTAGATGGTTAGATGAGGCGGTCTTGCGACCGCCTTCCAGCCGTATGAGAAAGGTTACTGCGGCAACGCACCTTGCGATGAGCCTTGAATGCCCACGGTTTCGCCAGCCTTGATCATCACGAAGCCAGTCGCGCCTAGCGCGGCACCTGCAAGGATCGGGACGAAGATTTGGCTGCCCTTGATATGGCTTTGCTCGCCTTCTTTCCCCTTGCGCCACCAGTTGTAGCCGCCATAGCCCGCACCGCCGAAGCCTGCCGCAGCGAAGAGCTTGCCGAGGCTCGTCTTAATGGAGTCGCCTTGCTGGGCCGCCGTATCCACCATGCCGGCGATACCGCCTTGAGATTGGGCGTGCGCTGCATTAGCGATGAACAGGCCGATGAACGTCACCGCTGCGCTGGCCATCATCAAGCGCCGCTGACGCGGGGATTCCGCATACTCCATGGTTTTTGTCATGAGAGAGACATGGGCTTTGCGACTCAAATCACTAGCCAATTTGAGGGGATTGAACACTGCTTTCTTCATAGTTGTTTCTCCTTGCAAGGAAACGATTTACCAATAAAGGTTGAATGATTGCCGGAACGCCTCGATTGCGTCCGGTATTTGAACCAGCATTGCCCCTCCCACCATGTGGGTAATGGCTCGCCAGACGGAATCATCTGCACCGTACGATGACTGGCCATCCATACTCGCCTTCTTCAAGAGCGTCACTCCCTTGAAGAAGAAGACTCCACCTGCGACACTGGCAAGAGTCAGGACCGCGTTGATCGCATCAGCAAAGCGGCCGAAGTCGGCTGCTCCGCTATAAGAGATCGGCCCATAACTTACCGTACCGGCCCCGAAGGAATTCCATGTTGCGTTGATGAAGCCGGAAAGGTTCAACAGCACACCGCCAATCAAAATGATCGGCAGGATGTCACCAAGGGTGACCGGGCTTTGGCCTGGAAGGCGGGATGCACGCTGCATGCGCAGCAATGAACTGCCTACATACACCGTCCCGACCAACGCACCCAGCACCCAAAGAAATCGCCACATCGCCACCGAGAACGTGTTGGCGAAATGAACGATCATCTGAGCCAAGTCCATGACGTTTTACTCCTAGCGAATGATGCCGAGTGACGTGATGACTTGACGCGTATTCGGATCGACACGCTCGATGCGCAGGCCGTCGATTACATCCCCCTCCTGGACGATATATGTCCGTTCGGCGTTTTGAATCCACGCTTGATCGCGATAGATTGTGTTGAGCGTGAACCCGTGAGGATTGACCGGCTCGTCAGAGGGACGAGACGCCGATGACGTATTGGCATTACGACGTGGCGTGCTGTGGATGCGATGCACTCGCGGTGCGCTCGCTGCCGCTGCCTTTTTCGAGGCGGGCACCGTGCGATTTGCTGCTTGTGCAGCGGACTGTGCGAGCTTACCCTGCAACTCGTCCACTTTTGATTGCAACTCGTCCACTTTTGTTTGCAACTCGGTTTCCTTCGCCGGCGGCTGTGCTGCGGCCGCAGCCGGCACCGCCGCTGGCAAGCTTGCAGCGGCTTCGGCCGCCACGCTTGCGCTTGGCGGTACCGATGCGGCCGTGTTGTCAGACGAGGCCGATACGTTATTGGCTGCGGCAACGTCCGGCGCATTCTGCACTGAACTTGCTTGCGGTGCGTTCGACCTAACGGCACTTTGTTGTCGCGCACGATTCGCATCATTCATTGCTTCGCCTGGCGAGAGCAGGCGAGGCGAACTGTTCACATGCGCGCTGGGCGCTGAACTGCTGAAAATGGACGGCCAGGCGATCCAGATTACCGCGATGATCACCACTGCTGCACCGAAGTGAACGGGGCCGAGTTTCGAGGCGAAACCTTTATCTGCCTGCTTAGGCGGCTCTGCTTTGATACCTGACGCGCTCTTTCCCTGCTGAGGCTGACGCATGTTGAAGATATCAACACCGGGATCTTGCTTCTGAATTTTATCGTTCGGAACGTTCATGTCTGGATCTCGTTTTTGTATTATCTAGTTTTTGTATTATATACATAATACGGAAAAAAGAGCTAGCGCTGATAGTAGTTATGCTCAGGCGGTGGATACTGTCCGGGAGGGATATAGCCAGGTGAATAGGCAGCGCCATATCCCTGTGGTGCTTGTATAGGGCTCTGACGCGGCGGTTGCGACGCCGGTTGGCTGAGTGCATTCAGATCTACGCCCTGCTGCTGTCCCGTTCCCGTCGCACCTAGAGCCACATCATCGGTCGATAGAACTGGCCCGATGAACTGAATCCCGATCGTTGCCCCCTTCTGGATGAGCACCTGCTTGACGGGCATGTTTGCCGCGTCATTAGCCATGACCTGGCCTGCCTGATTGGCGATGCCGCCGGCGATAGTGCCCCCCACTGCAGTCGCGCTAGGTGTGGTCGGATACGTTTGAATGACCCCGCCTTGCGGCGTGATGATGTTTTGCGCACTCGACTGCTCGTAGAGCTGGCCAACCCGACCGATGCCATTAGCGACTGCCGGCAGAATGATGCGCGTGAAGTAGCGGTTATTGACTTCGCCGGAAAGGGCGGTACGCATCGAGGTCTGATCTACCGCCTTGGCGGTGACCTTGTAGGACCGGCCCTGCCACTTCATGAAGGTGAATGTCATGTCAACGGTGTTAGTCAGGCGCTTATAGCCCATGGCAAACACCTGCGCTCCAGCATATTTGCCGCTCGGAATATCCGCAGTCACCATCGAATTCTCATCGGTGTCGATGTCCGTGGCGAGCAGAGCCGGGACCAATGCAAAGTCTTCCACGACTTTTGTTGCCGCAGCCTGTTGCCCTTGCAGAGTCTGTTGCGTCTGTCCGTTATCGACCGCTCGTGTGATCGACTTCGCGTATTCAGCGCCGTCGGTCGCAACGCGTGCTGTGCCATGCGATACCGGTGCCCAGTTCGTCAGAAGTCCTTGCACCTGGCCATCGACTTCCTTTGTCTGCTGCGGATAGGCGTACGCCTGCGGTTGCGCTGGAGGTTGAACCTGCTGTTGTGGTTGCTGCTGCGCCTGTTGATCGTTTGTGGCGACGGTATTTGTACGACTCGACAATACCGACAGATACGAGCTGCCGTTCTGCTCTGCGGCGCTCGCCTCCTGTCGATTGTAGCGATCGAGCACCTGCGCGTAGTGTTCGCTCTCCTTCGTTGGTGTGCCTTGCGAACGTGTCTGCAGGGTACTGATTACTGTTTGTTTCTCGGAGCTGTCAGTAAGCCACGTCGTGGCGACGTATCCGAGTGCGGCACATGCGCCGATAATGCCAATGACGACAACTTTGCTTTGGCGGCTGACATCCGATTGCACTGAACTCATTCTTGGCCTCTTAGTTGATATCTAATTGAAGCGTCACGGATCGTCCCATTTGGGACAGCATGACGTAGGGCGTCAACGGCAGGCGATAGACACGAGTGCCATCACCTGATGCCATGCTCTGATCGAAGGCGGTTTGGATGTCGTAGCGCGTGCGAACGAACAGAGAGCCGTCGTACTGCCAGACCTGAGTGTTTGCTGGCACATCGCCGTGCACGACAATTCGTTTTGCATCGTTGACAGGTATGCCGTCGAGGAACGACTGCATCGTGCTGTCATAGAGCGCGATCTTGCCTGGACCGAGCAGCGGTGCTTGTGCGTTCGGGCCTCGGCCTGGGACACGCAGATCAAGCCTGTAATCGACGATCCGGCCCTTGTTCTTCGAAACCTTGGAATCCGGCTCACCACTTGCCAGCTTGACGACAACGGGGGTGGCCAAACTCTTCAAGAAAACAGTCACGTTGCCGTCTTCGTAGGCCGATAACGCCGAAATGACGACAGAGGGCGAATCTTGCAGCCATTCTGCATCGAAATAGCGCGGGTCAGAGACACGCGGAGCAGCTGCGAGTGGCCACGGTGCACCGGTAGAGTCGACAAAGACCAGTGTTGATGTTTCTCCCGGCATTGTGCGCACAATCGGCAACGACGCACCAGGCGAGAGATCGACTGAAGCACTGCTGATACGCGGAATCGTACGCACCGGATGGTAAGCCTTTGCTTTACGCGAACTGTCCAGTCGCTTCCGCAGCTTCACAATTTCGTTCTCCGAAAATGGAGATACGACTTGCGCTGCCTGTTCGTAATGACTCGGCGGCACAAGCGGCGGCATTGGTGCTACGCCTCCGGGATTCTGTTGATAGCCTCGCGCTGGCGTTCCGGCGACCGCATAGTTCGCTGCGTTGTAGCTGGACGGCGGGAAGGCCGCCTGAATTTGTTGCTGTGGATTCATCTGCGGTTGAGGTTGAGGTTGAGTGCCAGGCGGCGCAGGGAAACCTGCGGCTGGTGCCGCACGCACCCACTGCTGCTGTTGCGGAGTGCCTACAGCCGATGGCGCAGCACCCTGAACGGGTGTCGACGACGCGGATTGCTGCGGCTGCTGCGCGTCAGCTAACACCGGTGAGATCGCCGAGCTTGCGACAAGGGGAACAACAAGAAGAATGGAAAGTCGTTTCATCATCATCATTCGGCTCCTAGAGCGGTTTGGTCACGAGCTGGCCAACACCTATGCCTTCAATAGAATCGAGCGTGGAAACGCGCTCGACTCGAACAGTGGCGAGAAAACGTTGAGCAGGTAACTCAGAAGTCTGGCCAGCGAGTCTCACCTCAATCGGGACCTCGACATACCAGACGTAGGTGGCATTCTCGACGCCCTCCTTGGTCAGAACGCCAGTGCCAGCAGTGACAGACATGTTCATGCGGCGATTGCGCACCGTCTCCAGCACTCCCGATGTCTGTAACGACGCAATGAATGACTTAAAGCCGTCTTTCGTGTAGCTCGGGCGAACATCTTCGAGCTGTTGGCGCCAGTTCAAGAAGTCCAACGAGAAAGAGTGGTTGACTGTGTCCTTCGCAAATTGAATGGCATCGGCCGCTTTGCGGTACGGTTGCGACATCGGGATCAGCGGAAAGATGCGTCCGTTGTCCGATGCGAAATATTGACGATCAGGATGTGTTGCGAACCAGCCGAGAACACCGTTACCGGCGACAGAGAAAAAAAGCGTGAAGGCGAGAATAAAGTTCATCTTGATCGACGATCCGGAGATGGACTGGATGTGCTCGCGGTCCTTGCTCATACGCACAACAGGCGCTATCGCGTCTTCTGTACGATGAAGACGCCCCGCTATCTCGCCCAACTCCTGTTCGACTTCGCTCAAAGATGCCGTCTCCGACGAACTGGCATTCGTGCTTTCTGCAGGCACGATCACGCCCTTTATGGGGTGAGGCGAGACGGGTGTCTCGCCTGATTCTTGGTCTACTGCACTCAAAGTTGACATATGGGCTACCTCCTTTTTTTGTATTATACCCATAATGCAGAAGACGACAAGGGCGAAAATACTACCTTATAGGCTCACTTTATCAAGCATGCTGCTTGTTCTTTCCTTCCCATTCAGGACTTAATACAAAAATCATGAGGCAGAGCGTTATTTGAGGAATGGCAGGCGGCACGCCTGATTGAAAACGCTGCGGTAACTGCATTGCACGATGCAATGAAGAACGGGAACCGAGACATGCCTACGCTTGAGGCGCTGACGACTCAAATGGAAGACGCCCACAACAAAGTGATGGACATTTACGACCGTCTCAGGGAACGCAGGCTAGACAAAGATTAGTCAATATTCGGCACGTCCAGGTGTTCGCCGGACGGGCATGTTCGGCTGAAGTACGCTTCAACCTGGCGTCAGGGGGGATACGCCGGAACCGCCGAAAATCGTCTCGACGCGGTGGTCTGTTTTGGTATACCCGTACGGTACAATCCGTCTACCGGCAATGTCAGCTACCGGCCAAAAGAGGACGGTGAAATTTCCGTAATTGACAGCTCAGCAGCTACGCAGTTAGCTCTATCCACACAGCGAGAGGCTCCATTTGGACGACAGTTTATTCAAGCAGAATTTTTCGCTGAACAGTGTGCCACATTGGCCTTGCCCTACTTGCGCAAGAGGCATACTCAAGGTTAACGCAAAGGACACGGACTTCCGAAAGGAATACAACGGTGAGACCCAAGCGTACAAGGACGACCCATCATTCGACTACGAATGGATTAGGTATGTATTTCATGGCTTACTTCGATGTAGCTTCTGTGGGGAAAAAGTCGTTTTCTGCGGAACTGGCGTGGTTGAGCAGGACTATGACGATTCGGAACGCGGATGGTCTTACTATGACTACTTTGAGCCTAAGTACTTTCACCCGACTGTGAGGATAATAGCCATTGAAAATACCGAGGCGGTCCCCGAGCAGGTCTTGTCCTCGGTCGACAAAGCATGCGAGCTATTTTGGACCGACCTTGACTCCTGCGCAAACCGAATCCGAACTGCTGTCGAATATATACTCGACGACTTAAAGATACCCCGCAAGAAGCATCTAAGCCTGCATGCACGCATCGAAATGCTTGACCCCTCAAAATATGCAGACGCCAAAACGATTCTTGAGGCAGTCAAGTGGATTGGCAACGCGGGAACGCACGAGCTAGGAGGACTTCACAGGGAGTCGGTCATTGAAGGGTTCCGGATGCTGGAGCATTGCCTGTCAATTTTGTATCCCAAACCGCCTGTGGATGCTACACCAATCCTCACACTGGCAAAGGCAATCAATAATGCTAAGGGGCCATTAGGCGCTTACGAAGTGAAGCGAAAAGGGCGGTCATCTGACTAGAATCGGAGTTGGGGGAGTAGCAGAACAGTTATGGGAAACTTCCCATAAGCGTTCTGTTACTCCCTACACCTCACAATTTTTTTACATTTACCCGAAAAATGTCCGAATAGGTCGATGGCAAAGCCCTCAGTTCTTT
>LLBZ010008984.1_pt10 | contig 19246 bp, 9 predicted proteins | sample 1489421 | NCBI WGS metagenome assembly LLBZ01 (sample SAMN04092657, study PRJNA295927) | soil metagenome | biome: Soil prokaryotic community; feature: Bulk soil; isolation source: soil from tomato rhizosphere | host: tomato cultivar Moneymaker | place: South Korea | collected 2011-11-01 | reverse complement strand
TAAACAGTTAAAAGTTACAGGGTATGTTTATCAACCTGAACTAAGGTTTTGTAATGATATCGTTTTTTTTGATTGTTTGATTTAATTATTTAAGCGCCTGGATATCAGATTGCATTACATCGCACTCACGTTAATTATTAGTCTCGATTTTAATTACAAACGCATGATCGTTTATTTTTTCATTGGGTGTTTTAAAATGTAAACCTTCACTGTTTTGGGTAAAAGGAACCACTCCGTTAAAGCCTAAAATAGAAATTTGCTGTGCTTTAGGAATGTTTTCCTCTAAAACACTTTTAGTAAAAGCGGTTAATGTTATGGGAGCGTTATTGCCCGGCCAGCCTAAAATAATTGCGTAAATAGTGTTCCCATTTTTGGTATAACGTACATCTTGTGGGGTATAGGTGATTTTATCTAAAAACATCCCGGATTTTTCCTGTTTTGTGGGGCCTTCGCCAAAAACAAACCAAGGTCTGGAACCATAAATAGCCTCACCGTTTATTTTTAACCATGCACCGATTTCTAATAAAATATCTTGCTGGTTTTGGGGAATAATGCCATTTGCCATAGGCGATACATTTAGCATTAAAGCGCCGTTTTTACTGACTACATCTGCTAAAACATGGATAATTTCACTAGGGGTTTTCAAGCCTAAATTATCAGTGTAACTCCAACTTCCAACAGAAACTGTTTCGTCTGTAAGCCAATAATCTTTGGTGATTTTATTCATGCGTCCTTTTTCAAAATCTTCAAGACTCACCGATTTTGGAAATTCACCTTCTTTATGTGTAAAAACTACTTGTTTATTTTTTGCAACGGCATCATTAAAATAATAAGCTGTAAATGCTTTTCTATAAGATTCTGGTATTTTTTGGGTTTGACTATCAAAATAAATTAGATCGGGACTGTAATTATCAATGACCTCTTTAAGTTGACCAATCCAATCGTTATAAAACTTTTCTTTTGGAATATTGCCATACATTTTAGCTAAAAGCGGATCTTCAGACGACGTTGGCATTTTAGGATTGTATGGAAAATAAGACGTATCGTTCAACCATTTTTCCGGTTGTTCTTTAAAGATTTGGAGATTTCTAGCCATATGGAATGAAGCCACTAGTTTCATGTTTTTTTTATGAATAGCCTCACTTAACTCACCGTAAACATCACGTTTCGGTCCCATGTCTAGTGCATTCCAAGGATTTATTTTACTTGCCCAATTAGACCAACCATCGTGATGCTGGGCAACAATACCTGCAAATTTTGCTCCAGATTTTTCAAAAAGCGCTGCCCACGCATGAGCATCAAATTTTTCAGCTTTAAACATAGGTACAAAATCATGATAACCAAACTTTGATGGTTCACCGTATATTGCTACATGGTGTTTATATTCGTCGCTACCTTCTATATGCATATTTCTAGCATACCAATCGTTGGCATAAGCTGGCACAGACATAACGCCCCAATGTGCATAAATTCCGAACTTAGCATCTTTAAACCACTCGGCAGCTTCATCATATTTTGATAAAGACTCCCAGTTTTCTTCATATATAATCTCTTTTTTAACTTGTAAAGGTTCTTTCTTTTTTTGAGAACAACTTAACAGGCTAATAAGTGCTATGAAACAAATACTTATGATGTTTTTCATGTGTTTATATTTAGCCCCTTAGCCCCCAAAGGGGGACTCATACTGGTTTTAAGGGTTCTGTCTGTTATTTTAATTCTTAATTCTGTTTAATCTGTTAATTGTTAATCCTTAACCCTTGGTTAGACTCTTGACCCATAATTCATAACTCATAACTTTTCGGTCACATGGAACATCTTATATAATCATTCCCTTGGGTGGTTAAAAATTAACCATGGATGTTTCGTTTTTTATATATAGAACTCGTTTAAACTTTTTATAATTGGCTAAAAAATCGCCCTTTTGCACTCGCCTTTTGTCTTTTTCTTCTTCCGTAGCTCTGCTATGCAACTCAAAAAAGTCATCAACCGAGCACTGGGCGGAGCGTTAAAAAATAACCCAGTGGGTTATTTTAGTGAACGAGCCAGCTGGCGCAGGGTTACATTTTCGCTTCAATCAAAAAAGTTTAAACGAGTTCATATGAAAGATTCTTGTTTAAACTTTAAAACAAGAATCTTTCTAACTAACCTAAATTATAAAATGACTATTAACAATATATGCTTTAGTTTAATCCAGCTAATAAAGCATCGAGCGCTTTTTGGTCAAATACCGTATTGTTAGTACGGTTAAAAATACCAAACCCATTATTTCCCATACTTCCTTCATCCCAATAAAAAGGCAAAAGGCCATTTGCTTTAGCTTGTTTTACAACTGTTTTTAAATAATAGGCTCTAGAATCTAAATGCAGCTGTAAAGCATCTCCTGTTAGTGTAGTGCGTCTAATAGCACCAAACTCTCCAAGTATTACAGGAATGCCTTGATCTACAAATTGGGTTTTCATCAGTTTAAGGTAATTTTCTAATTCGGTTTCTTCACCCCAAGTGGCATTACGGGTCGTATCGGTTGTAGAATGAAAACCTGTGCCCCAATAATAAAACATTTTACCCCAAGTGGCATCTTCTGTAAGTCCTGCAAATTGATAAGGAGTATAATAATGTACTTCTGCCATTAATCGGTTTGATGCTGTATCTGTAGGTAAGGTATTCATTAAAGTATTTGTTTTTACAATATCTGTAGACGGTCCTTGAACAACTAATGTTCTATAGGCATTTTTACCACCTGTTGCTCTAACAGCATCAATAAACGTTTGGTGGTACGAATTTAAAACCGCCATTTCACTGGCATTTTCTACAGCGGGCTCATTAGCACTAGCAAACAATAAATGTTCATCAAAATCTCTTAAATGTGTCGCTATTTGCTCCCAAAATGCTTTTTGTTTTGCATTGACTTGTTCTTTGCTAGCTTCATTAATATTGTTTTCTAACCAACCACCATCCCAATGGATATTTAATAATACATACATGTCGTTATCAACGCAATATTGTACCACTTCTTTGACTCTGTCCAACCATTCTGTTTTTATCTTGGCATTAATATTGTCTGTTAAATTTTGATCCCAAGAGCAAGGAATACGTATCGCATCAAAACCATTTGCCTTAACTGCATCAATTAATGCTTTAGTAACTTTCGGGTTTCCCCAAGCTGTTTCTCCTCCTGTGGCTTCTAAGGTGTTCCCTATATTCCAACCTAAAGAAATTTTTGCAGCGATTTCTGTTGCCGAACTACTCATGCCTGTGGCATCTGCGGGAATGGGGTTTGTATTATAATCTGGATAAATACCGTTAGACGACGTTACACCGGCCTGAGTGACGGTGATTTTTACAGGCGTTACTTTATTTGCGTTTATTGTGATTGTAGAAGACCGACCCGCTAGGCTTGTGTTTTCTGAAGCTGTAACTTGTACAACTGTAGATCCCGCAGCACCAGAGGTTTCGCTTAAAGTTATCCAACTGGTGCCAGAACTACTGATTACCCAAGTGTCTACATTGGTGGTAATGGTGATGTCTTGACTACTTTCTTCACTTTGAAATTCCAAAGTTGTAGCACTAGCCGTAAGGGTATATTCAATAACTTCTTCCTCTGGTTCCTTTTCAGGAGAATTGTCCGAACTACATGCAAAAAAAATTATTGGAATAGAAAGGAATAATGCTTGAATAATTGTTTTGATTTTTATTGTTTTCATGTTTAGCGGTATTTATTTGATATTAATGGAAACCTCAGATTTTATGTTTCTAGAAGAATTTCCTATTTTGATTTTATAGGTTCCTGGTTCTACCAACCATTGCTTTTTAACTTCATTGTAATAAGCCAATTCTTTAGCAGGAAGTTGCATGGTCACCGTTTTTGAAGAACCGCTTTTAAGGAATACTTTTTCGAAACCTTTTAGCTCTTGTGCTGCTTTTTCAACGTAGGATTCTGGATCTGAAATGTATAATTGTGCGACTTCTTTACCAGCCACTTTTCCTGTATTTTTGATATTGAATGTGACTTCAATAATAGCATCTGCATTATAAGTTTCTTTATCTGTTTTTAAATCCGAAAATTCAAAAGTTGTATAAGACATGCCGTATCCGAAAGGATATAATGGTTCTACATTTTTAGTGTCAAACCAACGATACCCTACTAAAATACCCTCGGTGTAAACTACGGATTCATCACCTGGAAAACTATTAGTAGCATGCGCCGGGGAATCTTCAAGTTTTTTAGGCATCGTCCATGGTAATTTACCTGAAGGGTTTACATTGCCTAAAATAACATCCGCTAAGGCATTTCCGCCTTCAGACCCATTAAACCAGCTCCAAATTAATGAACTGGATTTTTGACTGATGTCTAAAATATCAAAAGGAGCGCCAGCAATAAATACGACTATGGTATTTGGGTTTACTTCCAATACTTTTTTAATTAATTCTTCTTGCCCAAAAGGTAAGTCCAGACTAGCTCTGTCTGATGCTTCCGTTTCGTAATCTCTATTTGAACCTGCGAAAATAATAGCTACATCAGAATTTTTTGCAGCATTTAAAGCCTCTTCAAGTAATTTTGGTTCTAAGGTATTGATGGTTACGGGACCATTCAATGTGATGTCACCCAGTTTTGCTTTTTCATCGTTTGAATAGCGTTCTAGATACCCTTCGGCATAATTGATTTTGATGGATTTTGGGAGTCTATTTTGTAGACCTTCTAATGGTGTTACTTCTCTTTTTGTTTTTACACCGGCGCCAAAACCACCTAAGGCATTTTTTTTCATGGCATTATGACCTATAACCGCAATGCTTTTTATATTGTCCGTTTTAAGTGGTAATAGGTTTTTGTCGTTTTTAAGTAATACGACCGATTCTGCCGCAATTTTATAAGCATCTTCAAAATGAGCTTCGGTATTGATGCTGCCTTTTGCACGTCCTTTATCGTCGATACTTTTTAAGGTGAACATCATGCGTAAAATGCGTTTTACATGCGTGTCTACATCGCTTTCAGCAATTTCTCCAGACTTCACTTTTTCAATTAAACTATCCGCATAAAAGAATTCATTGAATGGTTTTGGGGTTCCCATTTCAACATCCAACCCATTTTCTATGGATTTTTTGGTATCATGAACCGCGGCCCAATCTGAAATAACGATGCCTTCAAAACCCCATTCATCCCTTAAAACATCGTTTAGCATATAGCCGTTTTCGCATAAATACTCCCCTCTGAATTTATTGTATGCGCCCATAAAACTATAAGCATGTGCTTCTTTTACAGCGGCTTCAAATGCTGGTAAATAAATTTCGCGAAGTGTGCGTTCATCTATTTGCACATCAACAAAATCCCTATTGGTTTCTTGATTATTGGCCGCATAATGTTTAACGCAAACTGCCACGTCGTTTTCTTGAACGCCCACTATAAATGGCACGGTTATTTTTTTGTTTAAAAAAGGGTCTTCTGTAAAATACTCGTAAGTTCTTCCACCTAGTGGTGATCTAATAATATTGATAGCTGGCGATAACAGCACATCTTTATCCCTTGCAATGGCTTCTTCGCCAACGCTTCTGCCAAATAGATAAGCTAATTCAGTGTTCCAAGTGGCTGCTAAACCACCGCCCGCAGGGTAGTAGGTAGCAAAATCGTTGTCCCAACCTGCAGCTGCCCAAGAGTCTCTAGATATTTCTTCGCGAACACCAAGAGGGCCATCTGCCATCGTTAATTCAGGTATTCCTAATCGTTCAATTGCTTTTGTAGCAAACATACTATTACCATGCAGCATACCGGTTTTTTCTTCTAAAGTCATTTGCGCTACAAGACTATCAATTTTAGCGTCGAATTCTTTGGTGATGGGTTTTCCTTTATATTCTGCAACCATTGTGTTGTTAGCTGTTTTTTCAGATTGTTTGGTGTCCTTACAGGATACTACTAGTAAAGTAGCAGCAATCATTGAAGTGTATATATGCTTGATGTTCATTTTAAAGTCTTTTAAAAATAGTATAGTTGGTTTGTTATTTTAAACTGATGGTTTGTTTTTTGCCATCGTATTCAATAGTTTTCCCTTTGGCATCATACATAAATGCTTTTGGCTGTTCTTTGCTTACAGTGATGATTTCAAATGTTCGGTTTTCAAGCATGCCTTCAAATTCACCTTGTCTATCTTCAATAGTTACTGTTTTTGAAGCATCGTTATAGTTGAAAGCAATATTGGAGAAATGCCCTTTTTCATAATTATAATTTCCAGATTCATCTTCGTATAATGTAAAACTGCCGTCTTTTCCTTGGTAAACATAAAGGATGATGTGGTTGGCAGGTTTCTCATCGGTATATTGAATTTCTGGACCTACAGGAATTATAGCGCCTTCGCGTATATATAGTGGAATTTGTTCGTAAGGCGCATCGACCGTTAATGTTTGTCCTCCCTTTATAAATTCACCAGTATAGAAATTGAACCAATTTGAGGTTTTGGGAAAGTAAACCTTGCGATTCCTTGCTTCATAATTGTAAACTGGATTAACCATTATGGAAGGACCAAACATAAACTGATCGCCAATATTTTCAACAGTTTTATCATTTGAAAAATCCATCACCAATGGACGCATGATGGTATAATCCTCAAAATAAGTCATACCGGCCATCGTGTAGATATAAGGCATTAACCTATAGCGTAATTGGTTGTAATATAGAATAGACTCGTAAGCAGGATGTCCTTTAGGAGCAATATTCCATGGTTCACGAAACGGAAATTGTCCATGTGATCTATATAATGGTGCAAAAGCCCCAAATTGATGCCAACGTGCATTTAACTCCCGCCATTCTTTATAATCTGCATTTTCTTTTCCGTTCTGATTATATTGTAATTGCGCAGCCACATAACGATCTTCTACACAGAAACCACCAATATCCATTGTCCAGTATGGAATACCGCTAACAGCGAAGTTTAAACCAGCCGAAATTTGAGCCTTCATATCCTCCCAACGTGTTGCGATATCGCCACTCCAAGTTGCGGTAGAGTAGCGCTGTAATCCTGCAAATCCAGAGCGTGTTAGTAAAAACACACGCTTGTTTGGTGCTACCTCACGCTGACCGTTATAAATAGCTTCGGCATTCATTAAAGCATAGGTATTGAAAAATTCGGTGGAAGACCCCAAAGCCGTCGGTCCTTGTAGTGATTTACGATAATCCATATCTGTACAATCCAATACGTTTGGTTCACTAGCATCCATCCACCAAGCATCAACACCGATAGGGTATAGATTGTCATAAATTTGTTTCCAAAATAATTTTCGAGCATCAGCTGAATAAGCATCGTAAAAAGACCCTACATAACCTGGGCCAACCCAGTCGCGAATACTATCTTTTATGGCTTGTTGGTACATCCAGCCTTTTTCATCAAATTCTTTAAAGTGTTCTGTGGTTTTATAGAATTTTGGCCATACCGAAATCATCATTTTAGCATTCATGGCATGAATAGAATCTACCATTCCTTTAGGATCAGGAAAACGTTCGGCATCGAATTCATGACTTCCCCAAGCGTCTTCTTCCCAATAATTCCAATCCAAAACAATATTATCAATGGGAATTTGGCGTTCTCTGAATTCCTTTAAATTGCTCAGAATTTCATCTTCCGTTTTATACCTTTCCCGACTTTGCCAATAGCCCATGGCCCATTTTGGCATGATTTGGGATTTCCCTGTTAGCGTGCGATAGCCTTTTATGATGTCGTCCATAGAATTTCCATGAACAAAATAATAGTTTAGGTTTTTGTTCATTTCACTCCACCAAACCTGGTTGTTTTTTTCTTCGTCTAGTTGAGGTGTTCTTACCCTTAGACCACAATACGAAGTACCGCCATTTGGGTTCCATTCTATGCGTAAAGGCACGCGTTTTCCAGCCTTTAGATTCATTGAGAATTTGTAGCTGTTTGGATTCCATGCGGTTCTCCAACGTTCTGGAACCACCAATTCGTTGTTTAAAAATACTTTGATGTAACCAGCATAGTATAGTGTGAATTTGTATTCGCCACTTTCTTTGGCTTCAATAGCGCCTTCATATAAAACTTCGGCATTTTTCAAAGGGAAATTTTCTGGTAGGTTTTTAATACTTTGTTTGTCCTCAAAGAAAATTGACGCTTCTTCTCTAATTAGTGGTGTTTTTCCATATTCGGGTGCATTATAAGTGCCTGAAAAGCTTCCTTGTTTTCCTTCTTTGTTATAAATTTTAAAAACTTCATTTAATTGCTCATAAGGCCGACTATCACCAAAACGGCTTAATGCATAACTATCCCATAGCAGACCATAATTTTTATTTGAAACTATAAAAGGTACCGAAACCTTGGTGTTATACTGAAATAGTTCTTCACTTTTATTTTTATAATTGAATTCGTCCGATTGATGCTGACCCAACCCGTAGAATGCTTCATCCTCTGGCGATTCAAAAATTTGGCGAACTGTGTAGCCTTTGGTGCCTTCAACTTCTATAGGATTGAACGTTTTTCCGCCACCTTGCTTTTCGGCTAAAATAATGTTTCCTTCATGATCCTTAAATGTAATGCCCCCATCCATTGAAGAAACCATGACATGTAATGTTTTTGTGGAAAGGGTAATTGAGTCTCCGTTTTGAGTTACATTGAACGGTGTTTTTTTTAAATTAGGAAGTATAATTAAACTAGAATCTTTTTTAAATTCCTGTTCTGGAGTTGCCGAAACATGAATGAGTTCGTCTCCTAAAACGTTTAATCGAACCTTATTAATTTCTGCTTTGTTGGTTTTATTAATGTTAATAACAATGCCATTGTCTGTTTTTACATAATGTTTTGCTGAACAAGATGTTAATAACAGTCCTGTAAAAAGACCTAGATAGAGTTTATTTAGTTTCATTGTAATATTTTAAGATATTTTATACCTAATGATTTATTTTATAACTATTGTTTTTTAAGTTGAACAAAAAGGACATCATTTTCATTAATTGAAAGGTTTTTTGCAAATACCCCATTAGCTTTTATTTTGACGGTTTCCTCTTTAAGAGGTTTTCCATCGCTTTGTTCTTTTAAGAAGCTTACTTGATCTTTAGTTAGCTGATTAGGTTTGCCCATATTTAAATATGCCGTATAGGGGTCGTTATGTTTATAGCCTACTTTGTAGATTTCCAATGTATAATCACCTTTGGGTAAATTAGAAATTTGAATATTCGCTTTTCCTTTGGATTTTGAAGGCAAATCTTTAATGTAGTAGGTTTGGTTTAACTCAGTATCTCCAGGATGTGTATTTGTAAAATCCCAAAGTAAGAATTGGACATCTCCATTTGAATTTTTTGTAGCCCAAGAATAGTTGTCAGTGTTTTGCAATTCGGTTTCACCTAATTTATTCATAAAGGCATAAGCATAATAGGCTGGTTTTTTAATACCTTGATAATTTACCAACCCAAACCCACCATGAAAAGGTGTAAATCTTGGACCTGCTTCTTCGAAAATATCGGTAAACACCCAATAAGACATGGAGTTGGCAGCATTACCAATTTGTTTTATTTTTTGAAGAATGTATGCGGCTTGGTGGTAGCTATCATGAATAGGATCTGCAGGAGTATAGGACGAACTCCATTCGGTGTAATGCAATTCTAAATTTTGCTTTGATAAACTATCCATTTTTTTGCGAACCGCAATGACATCGCCACTAACGCTCCATTCATCTTTATTTAAAATAGTCCCAGATGTTCCAAACTCATCTAAATAACCTTGTTTTACCCCGTAGGTATGTGTTGAAATATAATCTAAGGGTATTTTGTTTTGTTCCGTAAAATTTATGGTTTCTTCAATCCACCCATTTCCAGCAGTTGCAGGACCTCCAATGCGATATTCTGGATTGACTTTTTTTACAGCTTCTGCGGTATATTTATATAACTTAAAATATTCTTCTTGAGTACCTGACCAAAAGTCACTTAAGTTTGGTTCATTCCACACTTCAAAATACCATGTTTTTATTTCTTCTTTACCATAGCGTTCTGTGAAATGAGTCACTAAATTTTCAATCAAACTTGCCCATTTGTCATAATTATTTGGTGGTGTTATATTTCCTTTCCACCAAAAAACAGTTTTGTCTCCACTCGCTAAATAATTGGGCATAAAGCTTAATTCTACAAAAGGCTTCATTCCTATGCTTAGGATATAATCATACAACACATCAATGTATTGGTAATTGTATTGTGGGTTTCTTCCTTGTTCGTCTAATTTATAAACACCCATATCGTCTGTTAGCAGCCCATGCATTCTAATATATTTAAAATCACAATCTTGCTTTACCATAGCTAGTTGTCGTTGCCAATCGGCACGCAAACCTTCGTTTGCACGACCAGCTCCAATACACTCTTTAAACGTAGTATTTAGTTTGCCAGATGTTTTATTGTAATCTAGCTCAATAGTTCTTTGGTTATTCAATAATGCGTTTTTATTAGTTTGTGCCAATAGAAATTGTGACAAACTAAAAATTATTGTAAATGTTAATAGGAGGATTTGTTTCATCACTTTTATTGATTGAAAATTGCTTTGGTAAAGTATTGAAGACTATAGAGGTGTTTTTAAATATGGTCTTTTTGAAATTGCCAGTCAATTTTAAAAATATTTCATTAAAATTCTAATAGTATTTTATCTAATGAGTACATGATTTTTTCATAAAAGTTTCAGCTTTCATAAACAGAGGCACATGTATTATGACAACTTTTATGATTATTAAATCACTGTGCTATTTCTAAATAGCACAGTGATTTAAAATTTAAATTTAAGTTCCTGGAACAAATATCCAAGTAATCCAGAACGCATCTTCACCTGATAAAACAGGGTCTCTTTCAGCTTGCAAAAGCAATGCACCATTTTCTATTTTAAAAGTTTGTATTGCTGTCCAGTCTGCTACAGCGAAATCTGCAGTCCATGGGTGTAGCATTTCAGCTGTAATAGATAATTCACCATCTGTTACGCTCCAGTTTCCATTTAATGTAACTGTTCCTATATCAGTTAATTGGTTAACTACCATGGTGCCATTGGTATTGAATGTCATGGTGCCATAATCAACACCTGCATCACCAGCGGCATAATGCTCGCCTGGAAGCGGATTCCAAGCCCAAGTGGCATAATCGGAGAATACAACGGGTCCTTGTAATGCGCCGTAACCTGTTGTAACATCATAGGTTCGGTTGGAGTCAAGTTTCCATGGGTTTTTGGTTAATATGGCTTTAACGCCTGCATCTGGATCGGACGATGGGTCGTCTAACACAAAATGGAATACCATATATTCACTTTTAACTTCATCACGTTTGCCAAACCATATATCTGTAACAAGTGTACCTGTCTTAGCTGTTTTAACAATTTTCCATTGGTTTTGTGATGTTGTTGATACTGTAGCCCAGGAGCTTCCTATTGGGAATGTTGGAGTAATACCAGTAAATGAAATAATATTTGTTCCATCTGTAGATGTTGAGTAGGTACCGGATGCTTCGACACCATTACTGTCAATGGTGTTGACACTACCATCGTCTGAGAATGTTATTTTGTTTTTAATAACGTCATCTTGATCTGCAGCAACATATCCTGTCCATCCAACTGCTTCATAGTCTTCAACCGTATTAAAATTATTTAAGAAACTTCCATTCAAATCTGTCCAATTAAAAGGAGAATCGGCACTAAGATGCCAAGTTTTTGAAGTTGTTGTTGTTACAGCTAACAAGTCATCAACACTACCCCCATCTAAATCAATAGATGGATTCGGATCTGGTAAATCTTCTGGCACCCAATTATCACTGTATTCTTTGGAAATGAAATTATACACTAATGTTGCTGCTCCATCACAACTACTTTTTCTTAAAACACCTAATTGTAAAGAGTTTTCAGTTATAGAAAAAACTTTCATTTCATACCAATTATCCACACAGGTTTCATATTCATTGGTATGTAAAATAGTGGCATTTGATGTTGTTAGCGTTTTAGTATTTATATCTAAAAAATAAGTTCCAGATTCTTCTCCGTAGCTTGGAATCATTAAATGATTTGTTGTTAAGAAAGGACCGCCGTCAAGACTGAATGTCATGCTTCCGTAATTACCTTGAGCAGCAATCCATTGGTTACCTTTCCATTCTGGATTCCAATTCCAACAATCGTCTCCGTAACAACCTGTATCACCACCGCTCCATTCACCTCCTTCGGCTAACCATCCATTACTTGTTCCGTAGAAATACATAGGTCCTGCAAAATATTTAGAATCGCCGTTTTCATCTAAATCCAATACCCAAGTTTTAGAGTGACCAACACCTCCAGAAAGTGCTGTCCAAAGTGGGTCGTTAACATAATTTAAATTATCATCTGTTACGGTAATGGTAACAGGATCCAATTCTACAAGTCCACCAGATGTAACTGCGGTTATTTTTATAGTGTAGTCGCCCTTAAAGGCATATTTTACAGTTTCTAAAGCTTTATTGGATTTTCCAGTAACATAATCCCAATTTAAGGTAACCCCTTTGGTTTGGTTTGTTAATATAACGGTGTTTCCTCCCGGATCTGCTGTGAAATCTTGGGTGATGTCAAACTGAATGTCAGATTTATCTAAAGTTTTACCTAAAGAATGACTTTCTGGCTCACATGATGTAATTAGGGAGACTATCCCTAACATCAAAAATGATGCAATTAGTATTTTAATGTTTTTCATTTTTAAAAAATTTAGTTTAGTTAAAAATTACCAACCAGCATTTTGCTGTAAAACGCCATCAGACAAAGTAATTTGTGTGTTCGGAATTTGTTGCAATCCTTTAGTGGTCTTTATATTGTTTTCAGAAATGGTTTTTGTTTCTGGAACACCGCCACTTAAAAGTGTGGTAGTTTCTGCAATTGTTGCAGCAGCGGTGTCTACACCTTGGCGTAAAAGATCGTAAAATCTAATGCCTTCTAACGCAAATTCTAAATGTCTTTCATTCATAATGTTTTCTTGAGATACTGAAACAGATGTGAAATTGGCCTTGTAAGCACGTTGTCTTACTTGGTCAAAATAAGCTTGGGCATTGGCACTTCCCAATTCAGCCGCCATAAGTAACACATCGGCGTATCTTAAAACCACATAATCTTGAAATTGGTTAATTTGAAAATCTGTTACCTCAAATTGATTCACAGCTGATACCGTGTTTCCTTCATCATCTAACATAGACATTGGTGTGTATTTTTTGTTGTAATATCCTGTATATTCTCGTTGATTGTCAACTTTGTCAAAAGGAATTTCTTCATCATCAACTGAAATTATGGTCGCCGATCTTCTGGTGTCATTATCACTGTAAGCATCCCAAAGTTTAGGATTTACTGTAACGCCCCAACCATTTCCGTAAGGTACATATGAAAACTCTCTCATTCCAAACATGACCAACCAATGGTTACCATCTATATTTCCGTTATAATCACTGGTAAATGTGTATTTGATAGAGAACACGATTTCTTTATTATCTTCTCCAGCATAGTCCATATCGGAATAGGCAGCAGCAACTGGCCACAATGAAGCAAAATCATCAACAAGACCATGCCCGCTAGATGTTATGACATCTTCTAAATGCCCTAAGGCTTGTGCTTTTGTTACGACACCTGCCAAATCTGAGGCACCATAATACCCTGTATAGTATAAATATACGCGTCCAAGCAAGGATTTAGCAGCCCATTTAGTAACACGACCATTATCAACCGTGCTATAAGCTACAGATGGTAAATTTTCTGAAGCAAAAGCTAAATCTTCTGCGATTACTTTATAAACTTCTTCAGGCAATGCTTGTGGAATGTTTTCTGTTGAAGGTTCTGTTAACAAGGGAATATTCCCCCATAATCTCACCATTTCAAAGTAAATGTAAGCTCGAATAAATCTGGCTTCAGATTCGTAAGTGTTTCTTAAAACATCATCTCCACCCCATTCAATTTGATCCATTTTTTGTAACAACACATTACAGCGGTAAATAGCTTTGTAATAAGCTACCCAATTGCCATTAAATAAATCAACATAGCTAGGTGCTCGCGTAATATCAAATTCATCCAAGGCCGCATAATTATAACCATCGGCATTTCCTGTTCCTCCAAAACAATCGTCTGAGAAAACCTCGGTCGCTACTGGAAGTCCAGTGCCTGATGCGCCGGTTGCCACTTGTAAACCATCATAACATCCTATTAAAGCAGTTAATGCATCTTTTGGTGTGGAATAAAAGTTAGTTTCCGTTAATTCTGTGTATGGTTGTGTATCTAAACTACATGAGCTTAAAGACAACGCACCTACCAACATGATGTATATATATGTATTTTTCATTTTCAGTATTTTTTAAAGTTTAACGTTTAATCCCATCATGAATGTTCTTGGTCTAGGATAATAACCTACATCTACGCCAGATGACGTTCCACCAGTTCCAAAACCTACTTCAGGATCCATACCATCATATTTAGTGAAGGTATATAGATTTAAAACCGAGAAATAAACTCTTAACTCTTTAGCAAATAGTGGTGTACTGCTAATTTTAGCTAAATCTAATCCAAGGGTTAAGTTGTTTATTCTTAAAAAATCCCCATCTTGAACATACAGATCTGAAAATCCAGCAAAATTTCTCCCATCCTCAGTGACTCTAGGTACTGTATTTGAAGAGCCTTCGCCCGTCCAACGACCCAATATGGCAGACGTATAATTATCAAAAGCGCCTGGGTTTCTGTAAGATTGCACTAATTGATTGCCTGCAACGCCATTTGCAGAGATAGAAAAATCGAATGCTTTATAGTTTCCAGAAATCGAAAATCCATAGGTCAAATCAGGATTAGGATCACCAATCATTTTTTTGTCGGCATCACTTATTTTTCCATCACCACTTACATCTTTATAAATGATATCACCAGGCGCAGCGTTTGGCTGAATACCATAGTCATTTATTTCTTGTTGTGTTTGGAAAACCCCGGCTGTTTCATAGCCCCAAAAATACCATAGAGGAAAACCGTCTTCCGATCTGTAAAACTCTGGTGCATTATTGTATAGTTGGTTTGTTTCCCCATGAATAATACCATCTGCAGTTGGTATTTTTCCAACTTCATTTTGATTGTATGCTCCATTGACTGCTACATTATAGTTAAAATCGCCAATGTTATTATTATAGTTTAACGCTAACTCTACACCCGTATTTAAAACATTGCCACCATTAATAAAAGGGGCATCTGCACCAGCCGTTGCTAATATGGGTGCAACAATTAACCAATCTTTATTCGTTTTTCTATACCAATCAAAATTAATGTTTAAGGTGTTATTTAGAACTCTGGCATCAAAACCTACGTTAATTTGTTCTGATGTTTCCCATTTTAGATCTGGATTAGGTAATCGATTTGGATAAGCACCGGGTGTTAATACGCCTTCTTCATTGCCAAAAATATAATTGGTTGTAGATGTTTGAATAGGAGCTAAATATTGAAATGCACCTATATTTTGATTTCCTACTTGTCCCCAACTGGCTCTTAATTTTAAGAAGTTAAGCGTATTGGAATTACTTAAAAAATCTTCATTAGAAACTATCCAACCTGCGGATACTGATGGAAAATAGCCCCATTGATTATCTGGGTGGAAGTTAGAAGACCCATCAGCTCTAAATGTTGCATTTATTAAATATTTCTCGTTGAAGTTATAGTTTAATCTTCCGAAGTAAGACATTCTTTTGTTTTCGGATTTTCCGCCACCAACGCCCATTAGGGGAGTTCCTTGGCTGTTCGTTGTGTTATTTAGCCAAGCATATTTTAAGCCTCCTAATATATTGTTTGCATTAAAACCATTTATGTAAGTGCCATCAAAATTAATGGAAGAACTACCAACCATGGTTTCAAAATGGTGGTCTTCTGCCACGTCAAACTTATAAGTCAACAAATTATCCCAAGTTAAAGTTTTGCCTTTGTTCATACTTTGTCTTGTATTATCTGTAGTTCTAAATGAATAAATAGATAGCTCATATATAGGACTAAAAGAATGGTCTTCGCCTGCATAATAATCCAATCCTAAGGTTGTTTTAAAAGTTAAATTTTTAATGGGCTCGATTTGTAAATAGATATTACCCAATAACTTTTGATTATTGCTTTCATTTTGGTTGTTATAAACCATTTCTGCATAGGGATTAGATCTGCCAGATAACCATGGGGCACTGTCTGAAGTGGTGTTGTAATAATTGCCTTCGCTATCGTACATTGGCAATAATGGGCTTACCGTAAAAGCACTTCTAAGTGAGTTGTTGTATTGGTTTCCTACTCCGATACCATTTTTATTAATGTAAGCGAAACTTAAATTTTCTCCAAAGGTTACAACATCTTTGTATAGTTTATGTTCAGAATTAAACCTGAAATTATAACGCTCATAGCTAGATAAATCCTTACCGCCAACGACACCGTCTTGTCCAAAGTAAGACAAGGATGAGGAATAAACAGAGCTATCAGATCCACCTGTAACGCCTACTGAGTAGTTTTTTGTAGCAGCATTATCTACAAACATTTCATCCATCCAATTAGTACCTGCTCCTAAAGTTGCAATTTCTGCATTTGTAAAATAAGGATTTTTACCAGAATTCATGGCAGCTTCATTCACCATAATAGCATATTCCGTAGCATTTAATAAGTCTACTTTTCTAGCAACAGATTGAAGTCCGTAAAACTGATCAAACGTAATTTGTGCAGTGGTGCCTCTTTTTCCTTTTTTAGTAGTTACTAAAACAACACCATTTGATGCTTGAGAACCATAAATGGCAGCAGATGCCGCATCTTTTAAGATAGATATCGATTCAATATCAGCGTTGTTTAGGTATGATATATCTCCTGTTAAAATACCATCTACAACATATAAAGGATTGCTCCCAGACGTAGAACCCACACCTCTAATGACTACATTTAAACTTTCTCCTGGTTGACCAGACGTTGATGTTATTTGAACACCAGGTGATTGTCCTTGTAATGCTTGAATAGCATTTGCTGTATTCATTTTAGTTAGGTCGTCTCCACTAACTTGTACACTTGCGCCAGTAACTAAGGCTTTCTTTTGTGTACCGTAGCCAACAACAACAACTTCATCTAAGGCAGCTGTGTCTTCTTTTAGTTGGATATTAATGTTTTTTTTCCCATTTATAGAAATCTCCTGGGATAAGAAACCAACGTAAGAGACTACTAAAATAGCATTTTGATTTGAAACATTAATATTGAAATGACCATCAAAATCAGATTGGGTACCATTTATTGTACCTTTTTCTATAATATTCGCACCTGGTAAAGGTTGTCCAAAACTATCTGAAATGATACCACTTACCGACCATGTTTGGATGGTATTATTAGTTGTTTCAGAATTGTTAGATGCTTTTTGAGGAACATTCTCAATTTCTTTTTTCAATAGAAATATTTGTTTGTCGTAAATTCTATAAGCGGTGTCAGTGTTAAGGAATACCTCATCTAGAACGGTCGTTATGGACTCTTTTTTTACGTTAACCGATATGCTTCGTTTTAGGTTGACATCTTTAATTTTATAAACAAACCTAAAATCGGTAGTGCTTTCAATTTCATCAATTAGTTCGCCAACAGTCACATTGTTTAGATTTAATGATATTTTTACTTTTTGGGAATACGAGTTGTTTGCCTGTAAAGTAAAAAGGGTAACAAATATAAATAAGGCACTTAGCTTCATCTTTAAATCGAATTTTAATAATGGACGATGATGGCTTCTTTTCTTGTTAAGAAGTTTTTTCATACTTTTGAAGTGTTAATTGTGGTTATTAGTTTAATTTTAATCACGTCTTAATTAAATCGGGAAATGCGTCACCATTTTCCGGTTTTTTTTTTTGCTCTAAATTGTCGTGAAGGAGCGTAAGATGTGTTTAGCTTAGTTGTTGTTTTTTATGTGTATCTATTTCATAGGCAAATAGTATTTAGTTTAGTTGATTAATATTTTATTATTGTTTATCGTATAGTTTATATTGTAGGTGATTTTGAAATACTCTAATATTTTTTCAATAGGTTCATTTCTAAAGCTTGCATTGAATTTTTCATTGGCCAATTCGGTATGGTTGTTTTGTATATCAACATTGTAGTGTCTTTCCATTTTCTTCATGATGTTTTCGAAAGTAATGTTTCTAAAAACCAATTCGCCATCTATCCAAGAGGTGTAAATACTTGTTATTACTGGATTAGTGGTAATATTGCCCGTGTTGTTTTTCAGGTAGGAACCTTTAAAACCTGGTTTAAGCAATACGTGGTTGTTTGAGGCTTCTTCAGTATATAAATTTACCGAGCCTTCAACCAATACAACATCGGTTTCAATATCTTCTGGGTAGCTAGATATGTTGAATTGGGTTCCTAGTACTTGAACGTTTAGTGCGTCGGAATTCACAATAAAAGGATGTTTTGTGTCTTTTGAGACATTGAAAAAAGCTTCTCCTTTTAAAAACACCTCACGGTTTTGTCCCTTTAAGAATTTTACTGGATATTTTAATGAAGTACCTGCGTTTAAATTTACCTTGGTTCCATCAGATAACAAAATCTCAAAGCGCTTACCGTATGGGACATTTAAGGTGTTATATGTTAGTTTTTCATCTTCGGTTGAATTGCTGTAGACCAGTTGTGTGCCGCTTTGCGTACCTATAATATTTCCTTTGGCATCTAAAACTTGTGAAGTGCCATCTTCGTTTATAACTTTAATAGTACCATTTTCCAATTGAAGGGTGATTTGTTCGTTTGGAATACTAAAAGGTTCATTTTTATTGAAAAATCCGTTTTGGTACAAATAGCCTAAACCTAAAAAAACAACGACAATAGAAGCATACTTAAAAACTCTAAATAATTTTAAAGTCTTTACTTTCTTATTGCTCTTAGTTATTTTGTTTTCAAGCTTCATGTAAACTTTTTCGGTTTCAATTTGTTTGTATATGGCAAGTTTATCTTGAATGTTGTTTTTATTGGTGATTTTATTGTAAAGTGCTAAATTGTTTTCATCACTCAGCCAATTATCTAGTGTTTTTTTCTCTTCAATAGAGATGATTTTTGCAATAGATTTATAAATTAATTGCGCTATTTGGTAATCTGATGGGTTTTTTGATGTCATTATATGGTATGATAATATTGTCTTATTGTAATTGAACTCATCTTGACTTTTTCTATTTCCTAAAACCTGCCTGCCGGCAGGCAAACATGGCTAAAATTCGTCCATATTTCGTTTCTTTTTTTATGCTTAGCTCTGCTATGCCTTTCAAAAAGCGCCTCATCTGTACAAA
>LLBZ010002691.1_pt5 | contig 19247 bp, 18 predicted proteins | sample 1489421 | NCBI WGS metagenome assembly LLBZ01 (sample SAMN04092657, study PRJNA295927) | soil metagenome | biome: Soil prokaryotic community; feature: Bulk soil; isolation source: soil from tomato rhizosphere | host: tomato cultivar Moneymaker | place: South Korea | collected 2011-11-01 | reverse complement strand
AAGAAAATAGAATAAAGAGCCTTCGGGGGAATTATTTGGATTAATTTACAAAAAGCAAGGTACAAATCAGTAATCGCTTTAAAAAGCCCTTTCACTGTGTTTGCAGGAAATGGTAAAAGCTTTATCGGACAACAATGATTAAAAAAAGTAAAAACATCTCAATAAACCAAAAGATCTTTTTAAGTGAAAATTAATAAATTAACAAGTATTGGTCTTTTATTGCTACTACTGTACTTGATGCAGTTTATTCTAGGCCTAAAATGGGAATGGCTATACAATATGCAACAAGAAGAGCTTTATAAAAGGTGGTCTGGTCTTGGTTTGGCTCTATTTATTGTCATTCAATGGTTGTTGACTTTTAGCAGAATTGTAAAAAAACTAAAAAAATATTCTTTTAAAGTTACCAATCTTCATAAATGGTTTGGCGCTTTAAGCCCGTTACTTTTTTACTTTCACAGCATGAGTTTTGGCTATGGATACCTCATGCTATTAACCTATATTTTTCTTGTAAACAACTTTATAGGTTATTTTAATTTAGATGTTATAAAATCCACCAACGAGGTCTTATTTAAAGGATGGATGATTACTCACGTAGCATTTTCAATGGTAATTACCATACTCATGGTTTTTCATATAAGCATGGTATTTTACTATAAATAAAAGCTTAAAACTAAAAAATAAATGAAGTTAGTTGTAAAAGATATAAAAAGAGAAACTAATGATGCCGTTAGTATCTTTTTTAAAAATGGTAATTTCTTTAATAAAGTTAGATACAAACCAGGTCAGTTTTTAACCCTGCATGTTCCCATAGATAATAAAATAGAAAAACGATCCTACTCCTTTAGCAGCAACCCTTACACCGATAAGGATTTAAAAATAACCGTTAAGCAAGTTGACAAAGGTTTGGTTTCAAATTTTATATGCCAAAATTTAAAAATTGGTGATGCGCTGGAAATTGATAAGCCACAAGGAAGCTTTTATGTAGAGCCTAAAAAAAATGAAGAAAAACAATATGTTCTTTTTGCTGGTGGAAGTGGGATAACGCCTGTATTCTCTATAATTAAATCCGTTCTCACAAACGAACCTAAATCCAAGGTTTTACTTATCTATGCCAATAAGGATAAAACGTCCATTATTTTTCATCAAGAAATAGTAGCTTTAAAAGAAGCTTATCCCAACACATTTAATGTAGAGCATATTTTGGCTGATAATAAAGAACCTCATGAAAACTACCATGAAGGATTAGCTACTAATGACTTATATGTTAAAATCTTATATAAACACCATATTAATTTTGAAAATAATGTTTACATGATTTGTGGCCCTTTCGGATTCATGGAGAAAACAAAGGAAATACTAATCAATAACCATGTGAAACCTAATGAAATAATTGTTGAAGTATTTAAAAAGCCTAAAGTTAAAGTCTCAGGAAAAGATTTTGTTAGTAATGTAGAGATCATTTTTCAAGGCAAAACACATCAGATACAAGTGCCAGGAGACAAATCCATACTAAGGGTAGCCATGGCAAGCAATATTGCTTTGCCATACTCTTGTAGGTCTGGGGTTTGTTCAACTTGTAAAGCGGTTTGCGTTTCTGGCGACATTGAAATGACCGAAGGACACTTTTTATCACAGTCTGAAGTTGACAAAGGAAGCATCCTTACTTGTATCAGCTATCCAAAAAGCGAAAAAATCACTATCAATCTATAATTCAAATTATTATGATTAAAGTAAGTCCATTAAGAAAGAGGCAATTTATTGGTGGAATTACAGGTCTAACTATAGGAGGCCTTCTGTTTATATTTCTAAGCTTAGAATCTTCTGAAGCATATATTTCCTTAGGCCCAATGAATTCTGGTCATGCAGATGTTTCGTGCATAGCATGTCATGCAGATGCGAAAGGAAATCTGATGCAACAAATGCAATCCAATATAGAGCATGCTGTTGGTATGCGCAAGAATGGTGCTGATTTTGGAACCAGTGATGTAACAACTGATAACTGTTTGAGTTGTCATGATAGACCTAACGACAGACATCCAACACATCGATTTACAGAACCTCGATTTAGCGATGCTATCAAACAAATAGATGCTACAACATGCATTACGTGCCATACCGAACATAAAGGCGAACGCATAACTATAGCTTCGGTAAGCATGAACTATTGTATGAACTGTCATCAAGATTTAGAAGTTGAAGATGATCCTTTAGACGTCTCACATAAAACACTTATTGCCAATGAACAATGGTTTACCTGTATTGAATGCCATGATTTTCATGGAAACCATACCTATGAAGTGCCCATTAGGCTAAAAGATACCATTCCTATGAAGCTAATTAAAGCTTATTTAAAAGGAGGTGCCGACCCTTACGGTAATGACAAAAAATATATTGGATTAACACAATTGGAGTGGGTAAAAAAAATGAATAACAAATAACGCCCTTTATATTAATAGTCTATTTGTATTCTTTAAAATCCCAAATAAACTTACTCTACATGCTTACAACCTAAATTACTTAACCAATCTAATAACCAAGTAAACGGCTTTACGTATTAATACGTAAAGCCGTTTCTCTAATTAATAAATCACAACTAACTATTTTTCAATAAATTAAACCACAAACCTGTATTATAGCAGTTTTTCACATGTTATTTAAGTCTTTTATACATGCATAAAAGGTTATTGTTACATGTTGTATGTCATTGAATAAAAACAATACTACTTATATATTTGCCTTGTAATTAAGTACTAATACTTATTAAAAATATTAAAACTAGATACTATGAAATCACTATTAACAAAATCAACATGGGTCTTATCACTTGGATTGCTACTATGCGCCTGTGGTGGAAAAGAAAAAAAGGCATCAACCGAAGAAGTTACTGCCGAAGCTTCTAAAACAAAAACATTAGATATTGAAAAACCACAATTAACTTTTGGTTTTATCAAATTAACCGACATGGCACCTTTAGCCATTGCGAAAGAAAAAGGATACTTTGAAGATGAAGGATTATTTGTATCTGTTGAAGCACAATCAAACTGGAAAAATATTCTAGACCGTGTTATTGATGGGCAATTAGACGGGGCTCACATGTTAGCGGGTCAACCCATTGCAGCTGGTGCAGGCTTTGGCAGACAAGCAGAGTTGGTTACCTCCTATTCTATGGATTTAAATGGAAATGGTATTACCGTATCAAATGATGTTTGGGCTAAAATGAAGCCAAATGTACCAAAAGATGCCGATGGAAAACCAATTCATCCTATAAAAGCAGATGCTTTAAAACCTGTAATTACAGAATATAAAAACAAAGGAAATGCCTTTAAAATGGGCATGGTATTCCCAGTGTCTACACACAATTACGAAATCAGATATTGGTTAGCTGCCGCTGGAATCAACCCTGGCATGTACACTGCCGATAATGTACAAGGACAAATTGGTGCCGATGTGTTACTATCTGTTACGCCACCACCACAAATGCCAGCAACCTTGGAAGCAGGTACTATTTATGGATATTGTGTAGGTGAGCCATGGAATCAACAAGCTGTTTTTAAAGGTATTGGTGTGCCGGTTGTAACCAACTACGACATCTGGAAAAATAACCCAGAGAAAGTATTTGTAATGACAAAAAAGTTTGTTGACGAAAACCCAAATACTGCCATAGCAGTTACCAAAGCTTTAATTCGTGCAGGTAAATGGTTAGACGAACCAGGAAACAGAGCTGAAGCAGTTAAAATATTATCAATGCCTCAATATGTGGGTGCAGACGAAGTGGTTTTAGCAAATTCCATGACGGGTACTTTTGAATTTGAAAAAGGTGATAAACGTGATATGCCAGACTTTAACGTGTTCTACAAGTATAATGCAACCTATCCTTTTTACTCTGATGGTATTTGGTTCTTAACCCAAATGCGCAGATGGGGTCAAATTCCTGATGCGAAACCAGAAGGATGGTATTCAGAAACCATTAAAAAGATTTACAGGCCTGATATCTGGAAAAAAGCAGCCGATTTATTGGTAGCAGAAGGCAATATTCCTGCTAGCGATATACCTAGTACAGATGGTTACAAACCTGCAACAACCGATTTTATTGATGGTACTAAGTATGACGCTAAAGACCCAATAGGATATATCAATAGTTTCTCTATAGGAAATAAAGATAAAAAATAAAATTTTCAAAAAAGTTAGTACTCATGAAGCAAAGCATAACATTAGATAGAATAACCAAGTTTGTAGGATTGGATTTTTTAAAAAATATAAAATCAATATTTACTGGGAAAATTGAGAAAGAAGATTTTAAAAACTTCTTGCGAAAAGTAGTCGTGCCTCTTGCTTCCATGCTCTTATTTATAGGATTATGGCACATGGGAGCTAAAGCACTGTATAATACAGAAGCTGAATACAAAATAGAAAAAGCATTAACCGAACAAGGGCAGGAAGCAGCAGATGCCATGAGAGCTTGTATAGCATCAGGTGCTATAAAATGCCAACCAAACACATTACCATCTCCTGCTCAAGTTTGGGCTTCTTTTAAAACTTTATTGGACGACCATTATATTATTAAAGCCGACAAGGAAGCTTTTATTGAAAAAACAGCTGCTTTAAACGCAAAACGATTGGCAGAAGGCAAAGATCCTATAACATATACAGGAAGACCATCGTTTGTTGACCAGATCTTAACTAGTATAAAAACCGTTTTTGCAGGGTTTCTTTTAGCATTGCTTATAGCAGTTCCTATCGGGATCGTCATAGGGCTTAGTAAAACCTTAAGAAGTTCGGTAAACTGGTTAATTCAAATTTTTAAACCGGTATCGCCCGTAGTTTGGCTATTACTTGTTTTTATGATTGTAAAAACATTAACTAAGGACTCTGAATCTGATAGTGCCTTTATCATCTCGTTCATTAGTGTTGGTTTATGTTCTATGTGGGCAACTTTGGTAAACACTGCTATGGGAGTTTCATCGGTAGATAAAGATTATATAAACGTCGCTAAAGTATTGAAATTGGGAACATTTCAAAAAGTTTTTAAAGTGATATTGCCATCTGCGCTACCATTAATTTTTACTGGATTAAGAATTACGCTTTCAGTATCTTGGATGGTACTTATTGCCATTGAATTATTAGCACAAAGCCCTGGTTTAGGATCGTTTGTTTGGGAAGAATTCCAGAATGGAGCGATAGATTCCAATTCAAAAATCATTGTTGCCATGTTTGTTATTGGTGGTATTGGATTTTTGTTGGACAGAATTATGCTAATCATTCAGAATATGATTTCGTTTAATAAAAATGATGGGATTTAATGAGTTGCAAAGTTGCAGAGTAACAAAGTGGCAAAGTCCCAGGGATTAAATAAAACGATGAGCGTGTTAGTGATTGTAACAGTACCCTTTTAGGTCACCCTGAGCACAGTCGAAGGGTAAAGCCCAACTCAACACCAAACAAATCAACAAATAAACAGAAAACAACAAAATGGCATACTTAGAATTAAATAATATTTACAAAACCTACGGTAAGGATGATAACGCTACCGAAGTGCTTTCGAACATTAATTTGTCTATTGAAGAAGGTGAATTTGTTGCTATTGTGGGTTTTACCGGCAGCGGAAAAACGACCTTGGTAAACCTAATAAATGGCCTTTTAGAGCCTACAAGCGGCGAAGTACTGTTTAAGGGGGAACCTGTTGTTGGAACAAGCCATGAGCGTGGGGTTATTTTTCAGAATTACTCATTACTGCCTTGGTTAACCGTTGGACAGAATGTTTATATGGCGGTTAAGGAGGCGTTTCCTAAAAAAAGCAAGACGGAGATAAACAGTATTGTGGCAGAATATGTAGATATGGTTAACTTATCGCATGCCATCAACAAACGTCCTAAAGAATTATCAGGTGGTATGCGCCAGCGCGTTGCCGTAGCACGTGCCTTAGCCATGAAACCCGAAATGATTATCATGGACGAACCGCTTGGTGCTTTAGATGCCTTAACTCGTGGGAATTTACAAGATGAGATTTTAAATATTTGGGGTAAAGAAAAACGTACCGCACTGCTAATTACCAATGATGTAGATGAGGGTATTTATATGGCAGACCGCATTATTCCATTACGTCCAGGCCCCAATGCAACGTTGGGACCTGAGTTTAAAATTGATATTGATCGCCCACGAGACAAAACGGAAATGAACGATAATCCTAATTTCAAAAAAACAAGAAATGCCATTATTGAGTATTTAATGGATATAGGAAACGAACGAAAATCCATAGCGCAAAAGGAATATATGTTACCAGAATTGAGCCCTAAAGACTTTGCTGGATACTTTTAAACAAAAGAACAAATGAATACAAATACCATAGATTACAATAGAGATATAGATACCGAAAACGGTATCATGTTCCCTTCCAGAGTTATGTTGGATTTGAAAAACCTTAAGAAAGTATACCCAACGCCCAAAGGTGATTACATTGTGTTGGAAGATTTGAATCTTCAAATTATGAAAGAGGAGTTTGTCACCATTATTGGGCACTCTGGCTGTGGTAAAACAACCATGCTTTCTATGATTGCTGGACTTAATGCTATTTCAGGCGGTAACATATCTGTTTTAGGGCACCATATTAAAGGTCCTGGACCCGATAGAGGCGTTATTTTTCAATCGCCCAGTTTAATGCCCTGGATGACATCGCTTCAAAATGTATTGCTAGGTGTTAACCAGGTATTTCCAGACGCTACCAAAGCCCAGCGCTACGATATTGCTAAATACTATTTGCAAAAAGTAGGATTGGAAGATGCTTTTAATAAAAGAGCTTCAGAACTATCCCAAGGCATGCAACAACGTGTTGGTATTGCCAGAGCATTTGCTATCAAACCAAAAGTATTACTGCTTGATGAACCATTTGGAATGTTAGATTCTTTAACAAGAGGCGAGCTTCAAGACATCCTAATAGAAATTTGGAATAAAGAAAAAATCACTGCAGTTATGATTACCCACGATGTGGATGAAGCTATTTTCTTAGCAGACCGCGTGGTGATGATGACCAGTGGCCCCAAGGCTAAAATTGGAGATATTTTAAACATCGATTTTGAACGCCCAAGAACCCGAAAATCGGTATTGGAACATGATAATTATTACAAATACAGAAAACATCTCATAGATTTTTTAGAACATTAAATACCTTAAACCAAACAATTATAAATTAAAATCAAAAAAAAATGAAAAGACAATACGTATTTTTAGGACTATTATTGGGTTGCTTACAATTTGCTCAAGCACAATTTACATTAGATGGTGAATTTAGACCACGAACAGAGTACCGCCATGGTTTTGGAAGTATCATTCCAGATGCTGCCGATGCTGGTTTTGGAATCTCTACACGAGCAAGGTTAAACGCAGGCTTTACTACCGAAGCTTATAAGTTTTATTTAAGCCTTCAAGATGTGATGGTTTGGGGTGAAAACAGACAAATTTTACCGTACGACCAAAACAACTCGTTTGCTGTTTTTGAAGCGTGGGCTGATATTAGTTTAGGTTCAGGTTTTTCTACCAAATTAGGACGACAAGTTATTTCTTATGACGACCAACGCATATTTGGAGGTTTAGATTGGGCACAACAAGGGCGTAACCACGATGCAGCCTTAATTAAATATAAAAAAGAAAAATTTATGCTCGATTTGGGCTTGGCATTTAGTCAAGATTACTCTAACCCAACAGGTTTTATAAATACAGGAACGGCTTATAACACCACGGGATTCTTTACTTATAAAACCATGCAATATCTATATTTAAAACAAGCATGGGAGAATTTTTCAGGAAGTTTATTATTACTTAACAATGGATTTCAAAAATTTGAAACTGATGGTGTAACACCAGACGGTGTAAATAGTTTACAAACTTTGGGAACGCACCTTGATTATAAAAAAGATGGTTTTGGTGTCGCTGCAAACGCTTTTCTACAAACAGGCGACCAAATAAAAGGAGCTTACCTTTTAGGGTTGGATTTTAGCTATAAAGCGTCTCCTAAAGTTGGTCTTGGTGCTGGTATCGAAATTATAAGCGGTAACGATCCAACATCTACTAAAAATGAAGCGTTCTTCCCATTATATGGAACAAACCACAAATTCAATGGTTTTATGGATTATTTCTACGTAGGAAATCATGCAAATTCAATTGGCTTGTTTGATGTTCATGCAAGTGCCAACTTTACATTAAGCGAAACATCTAGCTTATTGATTAAAGCACTTAATTTTAGTGGCGAGCAAGAACTGGCAAGTGGTGAAAAATCTTTAGGAACCGAATTGGATTTAGTATTTACAAAGAAATTTAAAGGTTATAATATGGTCTTAGGTTATTCGCACATGTTTGCTGCAGATGGTATGTATGAACTAAAAGGCGTAACCGAAGCTGATGCATCAGATACTCAAAACTGGGCTTGGGCTATGTTGGTTATAAAACCTAAGTTTTTAAACTAATAAACAAAACAAACAAGCTATCTGCTATTAATCAATTTGAGTTAGTGTTTTAAATCCGAAAGAACTCCATAATATTATGGGGTTCTTTTTTTATAAAGTATTTTGAAATACGACTTTAAATCGTAACTGTTCGAAATGATAGTAAATAATATTATTATATTTACTCAATAATTTATTTCAATTGAATTCAAAATTAATTGCAAACGGTATTTTAAAAGCAGTAGCCATTATTTTAGGTATTGCTTTACTACTATGGTTTTTATATGAAATTCAGTCGGTAATTGGCTACATAGCCATTGCTGTAGTTGTTTCGTTAATTGGCAGACCCATAGTGCTTTTTTTAGAACGTCGGTTAAAATTTAAAAACACCTTGGCTGTTATAGTTGCTATGGCTATTCTTATTGGGTTATTTACTGGTTTAGTGGCTTTATTTATTCCTTTAATAATAAAACAAGGACATAATCTATCGCTGCTAAACATCAATCAGCTTCAAAATAATATTGAAAATCTGTACATTGAAATCATAAATTATTTCAATGTGTATCAAATTGATTTAGAGCAATCCATAAAAGAATCAAATCTACTATCAAAAATAGATTATGGACTTATTCCCAATTTTTTTAATTCGGTTATAAGTGGTTTGGGGAGTTTTAGTATCGGTTTTTTTTCGGTATTGTTTATTTCCTTCTTCTTTTTAAAAGACAGTCATTTGTTTGAAAATGGTGTACTTACTTTTATACCCGACGATAAAGAATTAGGTTGGAAAAACTCTTCAACAAAAATTAAAGATTTACTCTCAAGATATTTTGTTGGCCTTATTTTTCAAATCATAATCATATTCATTATTTATACAATTGGATTGCTCATTATAGATGTTGAAAACGCCATCCTTATTGCCTTTTTATGCGCTTTATTAAATCTTGTTCCATATGTCGGTCCATTAGTTGGTGCCTTTATAATGTTGGCTCTTACCATGACCAGTAACCTTGGCGAAAGTTTTAACGACGTTATTTTGCCTAAAGCATTTTGGGTCTTTGTAGTATTTATTATTGGGCAACTGATCGATAATTTTTTCAGTCAGCCAATTATATTCTCTAAAAGCATGAAATCCCATCCACTAGAAATATTTTTGGTGATTTTAATCGCAGGTATTCTGTTTGGTGTTATGGGTTTAATACTTGCTGTACCCACCTATACTGCCATTAAGGTTATTTTGAAAGAATTTTTATCTGAAAATAAGATTGTAAAAAAACTGACTAAAAATTTATAACTCCTTTTGAATACGGCTATTTTAAGTACTGAAATTCAAGAATTTATAGATAAAAATTTAAATTCTGATATGGTTTCTTTGTTGTTAAAAGGAATAACCTTCCCCAATATTGAAATCAAAACCATCATTGAACAAATTGAAGCCAAAAAGCGTAGTGAAAAGAAACTACCCACTTGGTTTGAAAGCAAAAATATTTATTATCCCAACAAACTAAACATTGAGCAAACCTCATCGGAGATAACAGCACAGTATAAATCGGGTTTAATAAGTGGAGCATCCATCATCGATTTAACGGGCGGTTTTGGGGTAGATTGTTATTATTTTTCAAAAGCTTTTAAAACGGTTGAACATTGCGAAATCAACAAAGAACTTTCTAAAATAGTAACCCACAATTACAAGCAATTAGCTATTCAAAATATAAAAACACACGCTGTTGATGGGATGAGCTATTTAAAAACCAGCAATAAAACGTTCGATTGGATTTATATAGACCCTTCCCGGAGACACGATAGTAAAGGAAAAGTCTTTTTTCTAAACGATTGCCTACCCAACGTACCTGAACATATTAATCTACTGTTCAAGCACTCAAAAAACATTTTAATAAAAACATCGCCCCTACTCGATTTTTCGGTTGGTATCAATGAATTAAAACATGTAAAAACCATTCATGTCGTAGCAGTAAATAATGAGGTTAAAGAATTACTTTGGGTTTTGGAAGATGAATTTACAGAAGGTATTTTTATAAAAACCATCAATCTTAAAAAAGATAATAACGACGTTTTTAATTTTTCTATGGAAAATGAAAAAACAACAACCTCGACTTACAGTCAGCCTCTCACCTACTTATACGAACCTAATAGTGCTGTTTTAAAGGCAGGTGGTTTCGATTCTATTTCTACCCAATTAAACCTTTTTAAACTTCATAAACATTCACATTTGTACACGAGTGATACTTTAATTGATTTTCCCGGAAGGTGTTTTAAAATTGAACACGCTATACCATATAACAAAAAAGCCCTAAAAAAATTAGGTATAAAAAAGGCTAATATCACGACACGTAACTTTCCTGAAACGGTTGAACAACTCCGTAAAAAACTCCATATTAAAGATGGTGGCGAAAACTATTTGTTTTTTACTACCGATATGGAGGATAACCATATGGTGTTAATAACTCAAAAAGTAACTGCTTTGTTAAAAGAAAATAGAATAAAGAAAATAGAATAGAGAGCCTTCGAGAAATTAAGCAAGGTAACAGATCAATAATCTCTTTAAAAAGCCTTTATCACTATGTTAGCAGTCAATTGTAGATGTTTATCGGACAACAATGACTGATATATATCATTTTGATTTTCGTATGATTCATGTATTTTGTCAATGAAGAGGTTTAACCTTTTTCGATTGAAGCGAAAATTAGTCATTTTTTGTCCAATCGAAGCCTTTTTCGAGTTAGGGCCGAGCGTAAAGAAAAGGTTTAGTAAACCTTTTTAGAGAAGGAGCCAGCTTGTCGCATTGGAAAAGCTACGGAAAGAAAAAAAGACGTAGAGTGGGCAAAAAAGGGCGATTTTTTAGCCAATTAGAAAAAGTTTAAACCACTTCAATGTAATTCAAAATTAAATGTGATGTTAGGAGATTTAAAAAACAGTCAGATAGAGCATTTATTATATAGCCAAGTTATTGGACGGATTGGTTGTCATGCAGATGATATGACTTACATTGTACCTATAACTTACGCTTATGATGGCACCTATATTTATGGACATACAAAAGAGGGTATGAAAGTAGACATGATGCGAAAAAATCCAAACGTGTGTTTAGAGGTAGATGTTATAGATAATATAAGCAATTGGAGAAGTGTCATCGCTTTGGGCAAATTTGAAGAATTAAAAACTTCTGAAGAAAGAGAAATGGGCATGCAAAAACTAATGGATCGTGTACTACCCATAATGACAAGCGAAACAACAATACATCATGCCATGACCGATTCCCATGGAGAATATGCTGAGGCGATGCAAGGTATTGTATATAGAATTAGGCTTACGGAAAAAACTGGGAGGTATGAGAAGAGATAATAGATAATAGAATAATAGAAAATAGACGATAGCAAAACCATCGGGATTATTTAGATTAATTATTACAAAAAGCTAGACCACAAATCGGTAAACTCCTTAAAAAGCCATTAGCACTGTGTTTGCAGTGAATTGTAAAAGTTTTATTGGACAATAATGATTATTTAAGATGAGTTCAATAAATAAAGTTTAAATTATGAACAAACACCATACGATTATTATTGCAGGTGCAGGCGGCATCGCTCAAGCAGTTGCGCTTATACTCGTCGAATGGAGTACAGTCACTCCTACTATTTTTATTGGCAACAGAACACTTTCCAAAGCACAAAATCTTGTGAAATGGATTGAAGCTGGCACAACCCGACCCTGTATTTTAAAACCTTTTCATCTTTCAGAAACAGGTCTTTCCAAAGAAATGAAAATTGTTTTTAATCAAGGAGATATTCTTCTCGATTGCTTGCCCGGAACCCAAGCACCAAAGATGGCAGGCTTTGCCAAAGATTATAAGTTGCATTACGCCAACCTAACCGAATATGTGGCAGAGACCGATAAAATAAAAGCATTGGCAAAAGATGCATCAACAGGCTTTATTTTACAGACTGGTCTCGCTCCAGGCTATATAGATGTATTGGCTAATCATCTATTTAAAGCATTTTGCAATGATTTTCAAGTAAGCAAAGTAGATACTTTAGAGTTTAAAGTAGGTGCACTTTCAAAGAATGCCGTTGCACCCCACTACTACGGATTCACATGGAGTCCCATAGGGGTTGCTACAGAATATATTAAAGAAACTGAAGTGATTCGTAATTACAAAAAAACAAAACGCCCTTCCCTATCAGAACGAACCTCTATAATTATCAACGGAATAACTTATGAAGTAGACCTGACTTCGGGAGGCGCTGCCGATTTACCCGATGCTTTAGCCGGACAGGTGGATGCCATGGACTATAAAACCATACGATTTCCTGGTCATTATGCGTGGGTAGAAGAACAAATTAAGAATGTATCCGATTCAGATCAACCTATTGAAGCTTTACAACTCATTATGGAAAAGCAGATTCCACATATTGAGGAGGACCAAATCATCATATATGCAGCAGTGCAGGGTAAAGACGCTAAGGGTACTTTGCGGAGACGAGAAGTAGCAAAGCAAATTCTCCCTCAAAAAATAGGCAAGTATCAATTACGGGCCATTCAAACAACAACGGCGGTTCCTTTAATTCAATCAGCTCAATTATTACTGGAATCGACATTAAAAGGCGTCTTATTGCAAAGTAATATAGATCCACAATCTTTTTTAAATGGAAACTTTATCGTTCCCATTTATGGAAATGTATAACTATGCTCAAAATTAATATGATATGAATAATTCAGACAACACACCGGAAGACACTTTACTAAAATGCCATCGCGACGTATTGTGGTGGAAATCAATGGTTGAATATACTGAAACAGAAATCATTTTCATCAACAAATTACTTAATTCCAATGCATTTGAAACAACCCACGACACTGTTTTTGAAATCTTAAATACTTTCAAAAACCAGATCAAAACTGAAACAAAGGCATTGAAAAACCTCAAGGAAATCATTGATGGTCACGACATTAAAATGCGTGGTATGATGGAGTGTGATGACTTGTCCTGTGATGCGGTATATTTAAGCAATCATGAGTCATTAAAAGTTCATTTTGAGAAATTCCTTAAGGATTTTTTCGAATACAAATTAAAAATTTACAACTATATTGGAAGTATTTTAAAACAATCTTAATCCTGAAAGTGATACTTATGAATATTATAACCCTTACCATACATCCCGCTTTGGATAAAAGTGCCAAAGTAGATAGTCTTGTACCTACCCAGAAACTCAAATGCCACTCCATAGTATATCAACCTGGGGGTGGTGGCATTAACGTCTCTAGAATGCTCAATAGGCTTGATGAAAAAGTACATTGTATATTTACTTCTGGCGGCGATACAGGTAAATATCTTCACGAATTACTTTTAAAAGAAGGCATTACGCCAGAAAGTATTGCGATAAAATCATGGACGAGGGAAAACCTATCCATAGTGGATACAAAGAGTAATTTACAATATCGTTTTGGGATGCCGAGTAACGGATTGCAAGATGTGGAACTCACTGAAATAAAATCGACACTGGATAAATGCCTTAAAAATAATGACATCCTTGTATTAAGTGGAAGCCTACCTGAAAACGTAGCAACAGATTTTTATGCGACATTAATTAAACAAGTGTCTCCGAAAAACATAAAAATTGTTATTGACACTTCTGGACCAGCACTCACAGAGGCTCTTAAAGAGCCGATATTTTTAGTAAAACCAAATCAAAGAGAATTGGCACAATTGGCAGACAAGGAATTTTTATCAAGCACCGAACAAGAGGCCTTTGCTTTAGATGTGGTAAAATCCGGTAAAGCTCAATATGTCGCCGTTTCTTTAGGTGCAAGAGGCGCCTTTATGGCATCCAAAGAGGGTGTTGTTTACCAGTCCACACCTTCCGTATCAGTAAAAAGTACTATCGGCGCAGGTGATAGTATGGTAGCAGGATTGATCTATGGGATTAAAAATGTTTTTTCGGTACAGGACATTTTAAAATGGGGCGTTGCATGTGGAGTCGCCACAACCATGAATGAAGGCACCAATCTTGCCAGTAAATCACATATCGACGATGTTTTGAAAATGATGAAGTAGTTTAAACGCTATAAGAATAGCCTAAATACTTTTTAATTCAAAATTTTAATGATAGACTTCTCTTCAAATATATGTTGCCTTCTTTCATTCCATTTTAGGATTTCATACCAAATAACGAACAAAAACCCTGTAAAAATGCTCAAAAACGTTTGGGTCAAGGAGAGTCTTTCAAATTTTAAAAATCCAATAAAAGGTTCAACAAAAATAAATAATGCCGTTATTACAATTGTGATGCTTATTATAAGTGGTACTAATTTGTTTTTATAACCCAACGTGGTAATAACGGAATAATAGAAGGAACGATTGACCAATGTGAGTGTGATATTTGAGACAATAAGTGTTAAAAAAACCATGGTTCTGGTCAATGATTCTCCGTAGTGGCTATGAACTGCATATTGATATATAAGTAAAATACCGACCGTAATCATCAATCCTTGAAAAATACTTGTTGTGAGTTCCCTGAAATTGAAAAAAGTACGTGTAAAAGGACGTGGTTTTTGTACCATTATGTTCTGTTCCATGGGTTCATTTTCATAAATGATGGAACATGTGGGTCCCATTATCAATTCCAACAAAATAACATGTACTGGTGAAAAAATATTGGGATACACCCATCCTAATGCTAAAGGAATGAAAACAGTTAGGATAATGGGGATGTGAATGGAGATAATGTATTGAATCGCTTTTTTGAGATTTGCATAAATTTTGCGCCCCATAGCAACGGCATCAAGCATTTTTGATAAATCATCTTCCAATAAAATAATGGAAGCTGCCTGTTTTGCAATCTCCGTGCCTCTATTACCCATGGCAATACCAATATGAGCTGATTTTAAAGCAGGGGCATCATTAATACCATCACCAGTCATAGCTATAATTTCTTTTTGGGCTTTTAAAGCATTGATGATTTTTAATTTTGCGTCTGGAAACATTCTGGTAAACAAAAAATTATCTGTGGATGCGGATTGCAATTCAATGTCTGACAAGTTAATTAATTCTCTTCCTGAAATCCGTTTGTCATCATTTTTAAAATGTATTTGTTTTGCTATGGCAAGCGCAGTATCCTCATTATCACCAGTGATTATTTTTACTTTAATTCCAGCGTTATCAAAAGCTTCAAAAACTGATTGGATATTGGGTTTGGGCGGATCATAGAAGGCAACAATTCCTTTGAAGTTAAATTTGAAATCTTGTTGATTCCGTGGGAAATCATTTCCGGAAAAATCAGAGGCCCCTACTGCCAGTAAACGATAACCATGGGACGCTAAATTACCAATGGTTTGGTTGATTTGTTTCTTTTCATTTTCTGAAAGATTGGATACTTTCATGATGGCTTCGGGGGCGCCTTTTGCCGCAATGATACGCTTACCGCTTTCGTTCTCAAAAATATGGGTCATCATGGGAGGCGTTCCCCCCAAAGGGTATTCATGAACCATTTTATATCTTGGACGTTCATCTTCATGAACTATTTTGGAATAGGCCTTGTGCAAGGAAATTTCCATGGCATCAAATGGTATAGGCTCACTTGCCCACATGGCGAGTGCTATAAGTTCTTTTTCATCCGCTTTAAATGCTGACGAATCAGCATCGGAAACTGTGTTCGATTTTAAGGAATAGATTTTAACAAGACTCATTTCATTTTTGGTAATGGTCCCTGTTTTATCAACGCAAATTGTGGTGGCACTTCCGAGAGTTTCAACGGTTTTCATCTGTTTGACAATGATGCCCATTTTTAATAATCTCCAAGTGCCTAAAGCCATGAATGTGGTAAAAGCAATGGGAATTTCTTCCGGCAAAATGCTCATTGCCAACGTCAAGGATTTCAATAAACTGTCCAAAAAATCATAAGTCCGAAAATAATTGAGAAGCCATACTCCAATAAAAACGACCACACCAGCAATAACCATCTTTTTAACAAAATTCTGGATTTGAATTTCGATGGGTGTTTTTTCTTCTTCTATACTTTCAATACTCTTTCCTATTTTACCTAATTGGGTCTTTTCACCTATTGCGGTAACAGTGACTATACCCAATCCACTAGCCACAGAGGTGCCTTGATACACAAAATGGTCTGCTTTGTCTTTATCCTTATAAACTGCTAATGATTCACCTGTTAGAAGCGATTCGTTGACCGAAAAGTCATTGGAATGGATGATGGCACCATCTGCCGATATGGAATGGCCTTCTTCCACAATCAAAGCATCTCCAATAACAATATCTTCACTTTTGATATCGATAACTTCACCATTCCTAATGACTTTACTATGTGGTTTGGTAAGATCTTTTAATTTCTCTAATGCGATACGACTTTTGGAATCCTGATACAAGGAGATTGTGGACACTAAAACAATGGCAACCGATAGAAAAATGCCATCACCTATATTGCCAGTGATAAAATAGATAGTGGCCGTAACCAACAGCAAAATCACCATGGGTTCTTTCAATAAACTTTTTAAAGCCTTTATAAACTCATTTTCCTTCTTGAAATTTGTGCGGTTAATGCCAAATTTTATCCTTGATTGAAGTACTTGACTATCTGAAAGCCCTTTGATATTGAAATTTTCTACTGAAATCATTGGCTTTTGGTTGAGTATGTAACTAATTTAAAGAATAAAGGCCTTAGATAATGTCCGTAATTTGTTTCGGAAATTATGAATAGCGTTTGCTATATTATATAGCTATCAAAATTGTAGTTTTTTGTATCAAGATTTTTTCACATAATCAAAGACAATCTTTTTAAACATACGAAAATCCTTATCAAATCTATACATTCTTTCCTTTAAAGCACCGTGTTCTTCTCTATAGTTTCCATCCGACAGGCCTTTTTCACCTTTTTCTATTCTAGAAAGTAAACGCTCGTGTTTCATGATTGAATCCTCTATATCACTAAAGAGATCGGCATGTATTTTATCCAATTCCTGTAACAATTTAGTGTACTCATTTTGACTTTTCTCTTTTAATTCTTTCTTTTTTAAAAGATCCTCAAAAAAACGTGCTTCGTCTTTCCAAAAGGCAATGGTTTCAAGCCATTCTTGACTTTCAAAATGTAAAGTATCTAATCCTGTTCCTAATAATAACTTGATCTTTGGATTTGATTTTTTAGTTTTCATCTGTTTATATTTATTATTTTAACTTCGTTAGATGGAACACCCTTAATAATCATCCTCGTATGTGTAAATGCTTCTCATGGGCGTTTCATAATGTTTTACTTGGCTCATTTACTTCTTGTTAAACACCTCCTTAAAACTAGTTTTTATACCTAAAATTAATTGATTTTACCTCCTTTTTTGTTACACCTGATTATTGCAATCCATCAATATTAAACTTATGGCTAGAGATAGTACATCCTCCTTTAAACTGAGGTAAATTCCATGATTGCAGCCACATAATAAAATTCCACAAAAATTCAGGAAAACAAAATGATATTTATCAGTTGCTTTAAACATGGCTGCCTAAAAATCAGTATTTTAAACAAAATAAAAGCGATAATTTACTTTACGAAACTGATATATATCATTCTCAAATAATTGCTTCAATTGTATATTTAATACAGCAAACTATTATTTATAAATCTATTTAAAAATGAAAACAGATGTAGAAATTAGAAATGATGTACTCGATGAATTGGCATGGCAGCCAGCTATTGATGAAACTGAAATTGGTGTAACCGTAGAAAAAGGTGTTGTTACCCTAACTGGTACGGTAGACAGTTATGCAAAAAAAATAGCAGCGGAAAAAGCCGCTAAATCTGTAAAAGGAGTCCGAGCCGTTGCAGAAGATATTGAAGTAAAATACGGTACTGAGTACAAAAAATCGGATAAGGAAATCGCAAAAGCTGCTGCTGATGCCTTAAAATGGAATTATTCTGTGCCAGATGATAAAGTCCAGATTAAAGTAGACAATGGGTGGATTTATTTATCTGGAGAAGTAAAATGGGAGTACCAAAAAGATGCTGCTAAAAGCGCCGTTGAGAATCTTCTTGGCGTCAGGGGGGTTAGTAATTCCATTACCTTAAAACAAAGTATTGAACCTTACCAAGTTAAAGAGAAAATCAAAAAAGCATTGGAGCGTTCTGCCGAAATTGAAGCACAAAACATTAATGTTATTGTGGATGGTCATAAGGTGAAATTACGTGGAAAAGTGCATTCATGGACAGAAAAAGAAGAAGTCCGTAGAGCTGCATATCTAGCACCGGGTGTTTACGAAGTAGACAATGAACTTGAAGTTACTTATTAGTAATAATCTGGTTTATTGTAAAACCCTAACAAAGCACTTTTGTTAGGGCCTTTTTATTTCAATAATAATTACGCCACTTTTATGATTTACTTATTAGATATTTATTCGAAGGCAAACACTGTTTAATAAGTGAACTCAAACATTAACTTGAAGATGTTTTAAGTGCTTTTTTTAATAGTTGTTTCACCTCTGTATCATCAACTTGATAAAAATTTTGATAAAACTGCCCTACTGACTGAAAATAATCTGGAACTAGAGGACATATTACTTCATCAACATAAGGTGAGGCCTGTAACTTTTTTATGGTATCACCTGGAGCCACAGGAATAGCCACTACAATTTTGCTCGGCTTTTCATCATGAAGCATTTTAATAATGGATAACATGGTATTTCCAGTTGCAATACCATCATCTACAATAATTAAAGTCTTCCCTTTTAATTGCAATGGTTTTCGATCTCCATAATAATCATTATAGCGTTTATTAAGTGCGTTTCTGATTCTTATTGTTTCT
>LLBZ010001139.1_pt5 | contig 19485 bp, 20 predicted proteins | sample 1489421 | NCBI WGS metagenome assembly LLBZ01 (sample SAMN04092657, study PRJNA295927) | soil metagenome | biome: Soil prokaryotic community; feature: Bulk soil; isolation source: soil from tomato rhizosphere | host: tomato cultivar Moneymaker | place: South Korea | collected 2011-11-01 | reverse complement strand
GCGCCGGCACGCAGTGCAGGTGAGCAATCTCCTCATTTCGACTATTCCGCCGCCGAGGACGGCAGCTTGCGCTTATACAATTATTTTTAATTCATTCAAGGTGACTTTATGAACAATCAACTCATCGAGGCCCGTGAGCTCATTCTAAAAGCGCGAGAGGCCCTGCGTCACGGCGACAAGTTCTCCGCGCGGCGATTCGGGGAAGGCGCCGCGCTCCTTGCCCCGCAGATGGAAGATGTATGGCTGGTGCTGGCCGCCTCGGACCCGGATCCGCAGGACGCGTTAGCGTACGCGCAAAAGGCCTTGCAGCTCAATCCGCATAGCACACGCGCCTATCGGGCCGTGGAATGGGCAACCGGCCAGTTGAAGCAGATTGAGACGTTAAAAGCCCTGACTCCTGTCTCTCCGCTTCCACGTCGGGCGGAAGTCTCGGCGCCACCACAGCAGCACGCTTATCAAACCGTTGTGGCCATGCCCGCACTGAAAGTCCAGGGAAGGAACTGGCTGCTGCCCCTCTTATTCGCTGGCATTGGTATTTTATTCATCGGTCTGATTGTTTTATTCTTAATTGCCCGGCCCACGCTCACCTCGATCGTGAAGGAGGTCAGCCAGCCCCGGGAAAACCTCTGGGCGCCGGTCGACATCGCCAGACCGGAGGTCACACCGATCGACGGCAACGCGTTCGCGGCCCAACCGGAGAATACCCCTGCTCCGACGTCCCTCCCCACGCTGCGTCCCACGGCGACAAAAACACCGAGCAGTGAATCCACAGAGCCACCCACGCTCATCCCCGCAGCCACCGAGACGCCCGGGGTCGTGGCGATGGAGCTCATCGAAGACACACCTACCACGGAATACATAGCGCCCACGCCCAACATTTCCGTCGGCGACGGCGAACGCTGGATCGACGTGGACCTCACCAATCAAATGGTGTACGCCTATGAAGGGGAAACCGTCGTCAATTCGTTTGTCGTATCCACAGGCACATGGCTTACACCTACAGTGACCGGAAAACACAAGATCTACATCAAGGTACGCGTGCAGGATATGAGAGGGCCGGGTTATCATCTAAAGGATGTGCCTTACGTGATGTTCTTCTATGGAGACTATGGGCTGCACGGCACCTACTGGCACAACAACTTCGGCACGCCCATGAGCCGGGGCTGTGTGAATCTAACGATCGACGATGCCGCCTGGCTTTTCAACTGGGCGTCGGTGGGCACCGTGGTGAACGTGCATTATTAGAAGAGCTCAAGCTCCGTCATTGCGAGGAGGGTGTTCGTGCCGACGAAGCAATCTCCAAGATTGTTTGCATAGGTCAATGCCTTGTGAGATTGCCTCGCTCCGCTCGCAATGACGGTCAGCTCTTTTTGAGATGACTTGGAGCGATTACAAACAGGTGACAATCACCTGTTACGAGTTAAGGAATGAACAAGGCAATCGTTTCCCGTCGAGATTTTCTGAAGTTAAGCAGTTACAGCTTGATGGGGCTCTTTCTGCCTGAGTTTTCCGCCTCTCTTCCCCCACAGGACGAATTCGCCAATCTACAGGCTCGCATCATCAATCGCACGGTCTGGACGTTCGAGGAGCCAAATGCAAACTCCAAACGGGTTAAGCTTTACTGGCATGACCTGGTGGTGCCGATCACGAACACGACCATCAGTGAGGATGAGGCGGTGCACAACCGCGTCTGGTATGAGCTGGAAGAGAACGGCTATGCCTATTCGGGAGGCATCCAGCCGGTGCGGACGATCCTCAACGAGCCACAACCCATCCCCAAAAGAGGCACCCTGGGAGAAATCAGCGTGCCGTATACCGATGCCTATCTCGAGCCGGATGCCAACACGGAGTTCGTATATCGTCTGTATTACGAGACCGTCCACTGGGTGATGAGCCGGGTGGATGCTAAAAATGGAAGCATCTGGTACCGCCTGCTGGATGATAAATACGAAAAACATTATTTTGTCCCGGCGCAGCACATCCGCCTCATCCCGGCCGAGGAGCTGACGCCTTTATCTCCGCACGTTCCCAGTGAACAAAAACGTATCGAGGTGCGACTGGACGAGCAATTGCTGCTGGCCTATGAGAACGGACAAGCCATCTTCGCGGCGCGCGTCTCCACAGGCGGCAGACGTCTGAGCGGCACCTACACTACCCCGGTGGGGAACTTCATCACCTATCACAAGCGGCCCACACGGCACATGGCCAACGGGGATATTGCCTCCAACGGCTTCGACTTCCCCGGTGTGCCCTGGGTGTTATACATTACTGAGAGCGGTATCTCCTTCCACGGCACCTACTGGCACAACGACTATGGCATCCCGCACAGCCACGGCTGCATCAACATGACTCCCCAGGCCGCCAAGTGGCTCTTCCGCTGGACGATGCCGACCGTGCCGCCCGAGAAGTACGCGGTTCATGGATATGTGGGGACACAGGTGGAGATCAAGGTGTGAGCTGTGCTGCATCCGGCGGATGGAGGCAGGTTGCCCTCACCACCCTCTCCAGAGTGCTTCGCGAGGGCCCTTTGCAGCCAACCCGCCCTACTGCGCCCTGGAACAATTTCCCCATAAACAAAGTATAAGAATCAACTAACAACCCTCGCACACTCCACTTTTTTGCGGGTAAACTTATCCTATGCTTAACCCTCAGATCTCCCGTCGTGAATTTCTCGAGCTCGTCAGCACGGGTTCGCTGGCGTTTGCTCTGCGTGACCTGCGCATCGATAGCGCCCTGCAGACCACACCGCCGGCGCAGGGGCGCATCACCTGGAGCGGCGTGCCTCTCTTTGATGCCCCTGCCTTTAACGCGAACCAGATCCATCTCTTCGGCGCCGATAAGGTAGTGGAGATCGCGGGGCTTGAAGAAAACGGTCAAAATGGCTACGGGAACCCGTACAACACCCTGTGGTACAAGATCGATAATGGCTTTGCCTTCTCCGGGGGAATTCAGCCAGTGGAAACCAGGTATCAAAAACCGATCTTCACCCTGCCTGAAAAAGGACAGCTGGGAGAGATTACCGTCCCGTACTGCGATACCAAGAAGGAACCGTATACCTATGCCGAACGTGGCTACCGTATCTATTACGGCAGCACGCACTGGGTGAAACGAGTGATCGTCCAGCGCGATGAAAAAAGCATCTTTTATGAGATCTACGATTTTCACCTCAAGCGATCCTATTATGTCCCATCGCATGATATGAGGCTGGTGCCAGACGAGGAGCTCACCACGCTCTCGCCCGAGGTGCCTGACGATCAGAAGCGGATCGTCGTAGATCTCAGCGCGCAGCTTGTCACAGCCTTTGAAGGAGAGAACCTTGTCTTTTCGCAGCGCTGCGCGAGCGGCGTACGAGGCACCGAAACTCCGAAAGGCGAGTTCCGTACATATCATAAGGGACCGTCTGTCCACATGACCAATGAAGGCGACGCGGTGGAAGAAGAAAGCATCTATAGCCTGCCCGGCGTGCCCTGGTGTGCGTTCTTTACCGGCGCGGGCAACGCCTTCCATGGCGCCTACTGGCACAACGATTACGGCCAGCCGCGCAGTCATGGTTGTGTGAACCTGCCGTCGGAAGCGGCGAAGTTCCTCTATCGCTGGAGCAAACCTACCGTCCCCGCGGATACGGACTACATCCACCTGCCCGGCGAGGGGACGCTGGTTCAGATCTTTTGATTTGTAAGACGGGATGCCATCCCGTCCTACCCTGGAGAATGCAATGAATCCCATTTTTCAATTCCCAACCTATCTGCTCAAGCGTCAGGCCATCGCGCTGACGGGCAAGTTCCGTTTTTATGACCCGGCAGGCCGGCTGGTGATGTTCAGCGAGCAGAAGATGTTCCGCCTGCGCGAGGACATCCGCGTCTATGACGCGGAAGATAAGTCTCACGAAGTGTTGAGCATCAAGGCCCGCCAGATCATGGATTTCTCTGCTGCGTATGACGTGGTGGACACGGACATGAATCAGAAGGTCGGCGTGCTACGAAGAAAGGGGCTGCGCTCGCTCCTCCGGGATGAATGGGAAGTGCTGGATGCGAACGACCGCGTCATCGGCCAGCTGTTCGAGGACAGCGTCCCCCTGGCCCTCTTGCGCCGTCTCCTGCTGGGATCCTGGCTGCCTCAAAACTATGACCTGACGATGGATGGCACTCGTGTTGCCGACCTCAGGCAGAACTTCAACCTCTTCCGTTACGAATTGAACCTGGACTTCAGCATGGATACGATTCACCGGCTCGACCGGCGCGTCGGCATTGCGGCTGGGATCCTGCTCGCGGCTGTGGAGGGGAGGCAGGATAGTTAATGCCTCGACAACCTCTTTTTACCGGCCTTGTCTTCGATGAATTTGGCAACCCCGCCGAACCTGCCCTGGTGGGCGATGAGCCTTGTTATGTAGTCGATGACGCGGGTTTCCGCCGTCATGTCCCTTCGGAGCAGGTAGACCGGCAAGTCCTTAACCGGTTGGCGGAAATGATGAAGGGCAGTGAAGAATTCCTCTCGGAACAGACGGCAAAAATGCTGGGGCAGGAGGATGTGTTCACTATCGCTGCCATCCAGCAGCAGCTGAAGAACATGGATAAACAGTTCGATCAGCTTCTGCAGGTGGGCCTTCCCGAGGATATGCGAGCCTATCTCGGCATGATGGGCTTCAAAATCACTATAAATGTGCATGGAGAAGTAGTGAAAGTAGAACAACCAGGGGTCTCCCCTGATGGCGGGGAAGAGTAATTACTTTAGTGGTGGACTATACACAGTCCGCCACTTTTCTTTAAGTGGGAAAGTCTTGGCTATCTGTACAATGCTCGTGCCAATTGTGTTTCACTCGCAATGCTGCGCGCGCTTCGAAGTCAAGTTTTGTTGATGATACGGCAGGGAATACATATGGACTCACCCGATATGCAAAGGAATATTAAACAATACATTCTGGAGGCAATCCGGGCTGATCCGAGAATTGTTGGTTGCGTTGACTATGGTTCAACCAGTGAGGGCCGGGGGGATGTGTGGTCTGACCTTGATATTGCTCTGTTCATTGAGGATTCTGAGCTAGAGTTGTTCCAGAAGGATTGGAAACAATGGGCGTCGCAATTTGGTCATCTTTTATTGGCCTATATCGGAGGAGTTGGACATCCTTGGGTCGTGTATGATACAGATCCAGTACCACTGAGGGTGGATTTTGCTTTCCATCCCGCGTCTACTCTCAACAGAGTTTTAAAGTGGCCAAACTCCCCGACTAGCACAGACGCGATGGTTTGGCTTGATCGGACGGATGGCGAGTTAACCACCTTCGTAAGCCAGCTCGTTGGACAATCTTTAGCCCCGAATAACTTGGCGCAGGCATTTGAGCAAGTGTGTGGCGATTTTTGGTATTATTTTCTGCGTACGCACGCCAAACTGACCCGAGGTGAGAGTTGGGGCGCGCGATATGATTTCAATTCGATTATCACTGGCAATTTGTTTGCTTTGCTTCGAATCGAATCTGGTGCGATAGACCGGTGGCGAGGATCATCCGCCTCCGCAGGCATTGAAAAAGTTTTGTCTGAAAAAAGACGAACACAACTTGATCAATGTATTCCCGGCCCCAGCAAAACAGACTTGAGATTTGCTATGTTTCAAGCCGGGTTGTTAGGCTATGAGGCTTCTGAGCAAATTGCTCAGATGTATAGCTGGGACTGGCCTATTTCTTTGGCAAAAAAAGTGTTACGAATTTATCGATAAATTGGGGCTCATAGGAGCTGCACCAGAAGTCTGCTAGTGCATTGGAAAGAACGAGTTCATCATTTGGAGGCGAACATGACATCCGAAATGCAATGGCGTTATGACCGTCTGACGTGGGTTGAGATGAAAGAGCAGATTGCGCGCGACCCGCAGCCGGTCGTCGCCATTCCGTTTGGCACCGTGGAGGATCACGGTCCGCATCTTCCGCTCTCGACGGACAATGACATCCTCGAAGCTGTCTTGTCTGAATGCGGACGGCGCGCCGCAGGCGATCTCTTGGTCACACCCACGATTCCCGTCGGCCTGGATACGCATCACATGGATTTTCCCGGCACACTCTCGGTAGACATGGAAACCTGTCTTGCCTATGTCTCTCAGGTCGCCATTTCTGTCGCACGACATGGTTTCACCCACATCTTCATCGTCAATGGACATGGCTCGAACCAATCGATCTGTGAGCTGGCGGCGCGCAAGTGTGTGCTTGAGACCGGGATGATCTGCGCCAACACCACCATCAATGCCGCGGTGGACCCGTCACTCGTTGTGGATGTGCTCAACGCCAATCGCAAAGGCGGATGGGGCAGCGTCGCGCATGCCTGTGAATATGAGACCGCCATGATGCTGCATAGCTTCCCTGAGCTTGTCCAAATGGATAAAGCGGTGCGTGACCTCGGGCAGCTAAAATTAAAATATTTCAATTGGGACCATCCGGAGCCGAGCGCCTATAGCTGGCAGGACTGGTGGAGTCGTTTTACCAAGGAAGGGGTTTGCGGCGATGCGACCGCGGCCACCCCGGCCTTCGGTGAGATGATGTTCGAAACCACGGTAACCCGTTTTGTCGAAATGGTCCGCGAATTTCGCACCATCCCCATCAAGCCGCGCATCGATCATCATTGATTGTTTTCATGGGAAGAGAATGTAAAGGCATCAACTAGGATGAACAAGAGAATCAATATTTCCTCAGGAACCAAGTGGGAAGATGTAGTCGGCTACTCGCGTGCTGTGCGGATTGGCAACATTGTGGAAGTGGCAGGCACAACCGCGGTCGATGAAAGTGGTCAGGTTGTCGGGCTGGGTGATGCAGGAGAGCAGACGAGGTTCATACTCTCCAAAATCGAGAAGGCTTTGACAGCCGCCGGTGCGACGCTAAACGATGTGGTCCGGACGCGGATGTTTGTCACGAATATCGACGATTGGGAGAAGATTGGCGAAGCGCATGGACTCTATTTCAAAGAGATCAAGCCTGCTGCGACCATGGTGGAAGTGAAGGCCCTGATCAGCTCGGAGCTGCTGGTCGAGATAGAAGTCACCGCCATTCTGAGTGAATAACGACCATGGATAAAACAGTTTTGCGAGTGCCCCGTCGAGTATTTGTGGTCACCTCCATAGCCTTATAATTCAATAGAATTTTCACTTATGCTCTCTACGCCGCCCATAGGGTGCTATGCAAGGGACGGGGGTGAGAGCTAATCAAAAAAGAGGAGTCAGCATGCAATACCGTGAACTTGGACGCACAGGCTGGAAAGTTTCCACGATCAGTTTTGGCGCGTGGGCCATCGGCGGCACGTGGGGCGACGTAAGGGATGAGGAATCGCTCGCGGCGCTGCATCGCGCCCTCGATCTCGGCGTGAATTTTTTTGACACTGCCGATGTCTACGGCGACGGGCGCAGCGAGCAGCTGCTTGCCAGGCTCCGCAAGGAACGCAGTGAGCGTTTTTATGTCGCCACCAAGGCCGGGCGCCGGCTGGATCCTCATGGAGTGGCGAGCTACACCAAAGAAAATTTGACGGCCTTCGTCGAGCGCAGCCTCCAGAACCTGGAGGTGGAAGCGCTCGATCTTCTGCAATTGCACTGCCCGCCGACCCCGATCTATTACATGCCGGAGGTGTTCGACGCGCTGGATGGTCTGCTGCAGGCGGGCAAGCTGCGTCATTACGGCGTGAGCGTGGAAAAAGTGGAGGAAGCTCTCAAGGCGATCGAGTACCCGAACGTGAAGACGGTACAGATCGTCTTCAACACGTTCCGCCAGCGCCCCATTGACTTGTTCTTTGGCGAAGCTGAGCGTCGTCAAGTCGGCATACTGGCGCGGCTCCCGCTCTCCTCCGGGATGTTAACCGGCAAGATGACCCGTGAGACGACCTTTGAGGGCGGGGACCACCGTTTAGGGAACAGGCGAGGCGAGTGGTTCGACCGCGGCGAGACCTTCTCAGGCCTCGATTACGAAACGGGCCTGCAGGCCGTGGACGAATTGCGCGCCCTGCTGCCCGAAGGCATGACGCTGACCCAGATGGCCCTGCGCTGGATCCTGACCTTCCCTGCCGTGACCTGTGCCATCCCCGGCGCGAAACGTCCTTCGCAGGTGGAGGAAAACGTCGGCGCCGCGGACCTGCCTGCGCTGCCCGACGAAACGATGGAGAAGGTGCGCGAGGTCTACGACCGGCTCGTCCGCCCGCAGGTGCATCATTACTGGTAACAATGATATCGTTACCCAAACTGCTTCTCGGCATCCTTCTCGTTGTGTTATCGATCATCACGCTGGTGCAGGCTGTCCGCAATGTTCAACCGATACCCGTTGTCATGGATTTCCCCTGTTCTGGCGAGGAAGATGTCCGTCAGCAGGGAATGAATGCCAGCACGCAATTGGCCTACTGCATCAGCTTTTGGCCGTTCAACATGAATGGCGGCGGCATTCTTGCAGTGGGCACGAGCAATCAGGATGAAGCACAGGTCAGCGGGCTGCGTTTCAGGCGGGAGGGAGAGACATTGTATGTGGACAACCGCCCATTGGACCGCGGCGTCCATTACGAGACCGTCCGCTGGAGCGTCACCCGCAATCCCTGGCTGATCCTGACGAACCGCTTCGAGATCCGGAACGATGGCTTGATCGCGGCCTCCTCCGGCGCCGCGCCAGACGTGCTGTTCATCTCCGGCGACGTGTTCCAGGGCTGGATGCCGAACCCGCTAGGCCTGGTCATGCTGGCCGCCGGCATGATCCTGATCCTGCGCCAGCTTCGAGGCCCAAATCCCTGAGCTCAGCGTAGGTCGGAGTGCCAACCCCGCACGTGCGTTCGGTGCGCGTGTCCGACCTACAGTACAGATGTCCGACCTACCTTCAAGGAAGGTGAGCCATGATGGAAGTCACAATAAAACGCGATAGCCTGGTCTTTGGTGAGGGGATCGCCGTCAATTTTCAACGGACGCTGCGCATCCCGGACGACGGGCAGACATATCCGCTGCCACCCGGCCTGGGGCCGTTCCCGATTGGCAAGGTGGAGGACTATAAAGAGCGCGTGCCAGAAAGCTGGGCAGAACACGGCGGTGTGTTCATCCCGATGTACCAGCGCGAAGCATTGTGGATCAGCTTCCGGCCCCGGTTCTGGAAACCGAACGCGGTCAAGGTCGCGATTGGCAAAGTCAACGCGGTCTCCGGCAAGCCCTGGGACGAGAGGCTTCAGCCCGAGGAAAACGATTATCTGGTTTGTCCGCCCCAGCCGTGGCTGGACGGAATTAACGCGGGCGAGGGATACATCCGTCAATTTGTGGCGATGCCGTTGGGGATGGGATACACCGTCGAAGCGCAGGTGACCGGCGAGGAGACGTTCGGCGGAATCCAGATCCTCGTCTACGAGCCCAGGGCAGGACGGTTCCCCGACCAGCCGCCTACTCAAGTAGCCAGGCGGGAGTTCGACGGCATGCTCTACGCGGCCGCGCCTGCTCTTGCAAGAGTTTCTGACGGCGCCGAAATGGGATTGGCCGCAGGCGGCAAAATGAGACAGAAGATCTACCCCGATCCGCACGGCATCGATACCTGGGACCCGGAAAATCATGGACGTGTCTATGTGCACATCGTCAACAGCCTGATGTATCGCGAGATCACAGGCAGCGAGCCGCCTCCAACACCCGTCACCGCCCGCATGTACACTCAGCACGGTTTGCCCTGGTTCGACCTGTACGACGACAAGCTGGGAGATATCTCCCCGCCCGATGCGCTCAAGAAGGTCAAGACGGTGAAAGAAAAGGACGAGGAAAAAGGCTTCGAGCCGCAACAGGACGATGGGACAGTGGAGGTGCCGGAGGATAAAGTGATCAAATACAAAGTGGATCCCGGGGAAGGGGTAAAGGATGGCAAAGGCTAAATCTCGATAAGAGCAGGGCGGCCATACCGTATCGACTGCTTTTAAGACAAATGACACCTACAACGTTAGGGACTTTGATACTATAAATATCTTTGAAGGAGATCAATCAATGATGCGAACAACGATAAATATATTAATCTTATTAGCTATTAGCATATTTACTACTTCTTGCGGTGGAAATTTATCAACAAGCCAAGCTGTTCCAACTCCATCTTCATCTGTTGCATCTCAATCGACAAATCCAGTCATTGCTATATCAGCAGGCGGAACACATGTGTGCGCACTCTTACAGAATGGCGAGGTTATGTGTTGGGGAGATAATTCTTCAGGCCAGTTAGGTGATGGAACAAACACACCTCATTCCGTGCCAATAAAAGTAACAAACCTTGTGGACGCAATCGCCATTGCAGCTGGCGGTCAGCATACATGTGCAATTACAAAAAGTGATGGAGTCAAGTGTTGGGGATACAATCGTTATGGACAGCTTGGTAATGGTACTAAAACCATGAGTAATGTTCCAGTAAACGTGACTGAATTACCCAGCCCAATTATTTCTATAGCCGCGGGAATTGACCATACATGTGCTATCACTCGTGAAGGAAATGTTAAGTGTTGGGGCAAGAATCTATATGGCAGGTTAGGTGATGGATCAAATTCTCTTCATAGCACAACACCAGTAGATGTGATCAATCTTGATGGTACAGCAGTAAGCATTACTATGGGTAATGAGCATACTTGTGTGATTCTCGACAACGGAGGAGTCCAATGTTGGGGCAGCAACTCATCTGGTCAGTTAGGTATAGGTGGAAACAAGAACGTCAGCAAAACACCTGAATATGTCTCGGATATAACATCTGGCGCGAGTCAAATATCAGCTGGTTACTCGAAAACCTGCGCCACGATGCGGGATGGTAAGTTGAAATGTTGGGGTTGGATAGGTTCTAGTTATTTTTTTGATACTCCTACTGAAATCAGTAATCTAAACGGTGTAATTTCTATTGCTGTTGGAGCTGGTCACATCTGTGCTGTATTACAGGATGGCAGTGTACAATGCTTAGGCGAAAATGCTTCTGGTGAACTGGGTAACAACTCCAATGCTGAAAGTTTTTCTCCAGTTAGAGTGAATGAGCTGAATGGCGAGGTAACCTCTATCGTAGCGAACTTTGGCTTTACTTGTATTCTCATGAAATCCGGCGATGTGAAGTGCTGGGGTGATAATACTGTAGGACAGTTAGGAAATGGAGCAAACGTCAATAGTTCAGTTCCTGTTGATGTACAGGTGGCTTCACAATGACCATTACTGTGATGACCATAAACACCCAAAAAGCGTGCCACTGATGGTGGGTACGCACCGCGCTTTTTGAACATGTTTCTGGCTTGAGGCGGATTCCGTTTCGACGGCGAGCCCACCATCCCACTCACTTCGCCCGGGGATGCTTCGCAGACACACACCGTTGGGCTGCCGGTATCGGGATTGTTTTTTGATTTGCTATGAACACGATCGACAACAAAAAGCTGTACTACTATCTGGCAACGTGGAATCTTTCGAATCCCCGGTTTCTCGCGCAGACAATGACCAGTCATATCTACACCGTAACTTACGAAACCGAGACAGTTATCCTCAAACTGCTGTCCTCATCAGAGACAGATGAACAGAGGGGTGCTGTGGCGCTGCGCTACTTTGATGGCCATGGAGCGGTGCGTTTACTACGTTACGACGAAGGTGCACACCTGATGGAATACGCCGCAGGTGACGAACTCGTCACGTTGGTGGAACGTGGCGAGGATGAAAATGCAACGCGCATCATCGCCCAGGTGATCCAGCAACTTCATAGTGTTCCTCGAAATATCCCGCACGATGGCTTGTTCATGCTCGAGCGCTGGTTTGAGGCGCTGTTCAATAAAGCTGCATCCGATAAGCAAGCGGATATCGACTCTATCTATGTGCGTAGTGCCTCTCTCGCCAAGCGGCTACTCGTTGACCAGCGCGAGGTGCGGGTTTTGCATGGTGATATCCATCACCGTAATATTCGTGAGACGCCCCGTGGCTGGCTTACTTTCGACCCGAAAGGCCTGATTGGCGAGCGCACCTACGACTGCGCCAACACCCTATGCAACCCGGTGCTGCCAGAACTTGTCCACAACGAAACCCGCCTGCTGGCTCATGCGGCCATCCTCGCGGAGACACTTGCTCTGAACCTGTCTCGCGTCCTGGCATTTACCTATGTTTACGCCTGTCTAAACGCAAGTTGGTGGTTGCCACGCATCCATACAAAAAGCGCAGAAGACATCGTACAATGGCATCTCAAGATCGCAGTGATGATCGAACCCCGCGTTCGGCTATCATGAGACAAAACCTAATGCTGCATATCAACGCCGCCCAACACCCGACCTGGGGTACGCACCGCGTTTTCAAGCGTTTTCCTGGCTCGGCGGAATGCCGTCTCAAGGGCGAATCCACCCTCCCACCCCCAGCGGGTAACACCAGCTGTCAGGTGGCTGACGCAGAAAAAGAGAGAATCATTTCAAGGAAAACAAACGAATGACATCACAACGCATTGGGAAATATGCTTGTTTAGAAGTGGAATGTCGCTATTTGTTGAGTAAGATTCCAGATGGTTTGATGGACAATCCCAAAGGTTGGCTGATTACCGATCGTTATTTGCCCAATACGCGGCTACGCTTACGGCACATGCAATCGCTCTCCGGCGATGAAAATATTTACAAACTTGCTCAAAAGTATCGCTCCGAGAAGCAAAACGCGTACGAAACTACGATTACTAATATGTACCTCACAGAAGCCGAATACCATCACTTTCAAGTTCTGGAAGCAAAGATCCTGAAGAAAAAGCGTTACCCATATTCACTGCCCAACTTCTCGTGGAGTATTGATGTTTTTGAAGATCGCCATCAAGGCTTGATTCTGGCAGAAATGGAAGTGGAGAAAAGAGCAGGAGTAGATGAATTGGTTTTCCCTTCGTTTGTCCTCAAAGAGGTTACTGAGGATCCGTTTTTCACTGGTGGCAATTTGGTGACAATGACGGATGAAGAGTTTCGGCAAGGTCTGTCGCAACGCCTTCGCGACCATGAGAATCTGTAATCACCAAGACGCCACCTGACACAACGTGCACCGGAGGGTGGGCATGCGCCGCGTTTTTTGAGCATGTTTCTAGCTTTGTGCTTTTCCTGTTTCGATGGCGAGTCCACCCTCCCACCCCTCGGATTGAGCCTGTCGAAATCACCGCAGCTATCCCACTCACTTCGCTCGGGGACGCTTCGCAGGCGCTCACCGTTCGGCAGCTTGGCATCCTTCAACGATAAGTTTCACAGTGCACAAACATTCAAGTCTCACCTGGTTAATTTGCGGATATGTGGCCTTTATTGCCATTTGGCTGCTGGCAAGAGCCTGGGTCTTTGACCAGGTCTGGCCACTGGCTTTACTCAATACTGTCGCCGAGTATTTGTTCCTGCCCCTCCCCGTACTACTGCTCCTCGGCCTTTGGCTACGTCAAAGAGCCTCCCTCCTGTTGAGCTTGCCGATTGTCGCCTTTGTTCTTCTGTTTGGCAACCTGTTCTGGCCACTTTTAACCACGCCGACGAACCTTCAACCCGGAGCCCTCATCACTGTGATGAGCTTCAACGTCTTACAAAGAAATCGAGACTATGATGCCATTGTGAGCAGTATTCAATCTGCTTCGCCAGACTTGATTGGTTTTCAAGAGCTTAACCCCCCAAGTGCACAAGCTATTGCTCAGAGGCTTGCCTCGGAGTATCCTTATGGTACGCTTGAGGATCTGGAACGCGGTCAGAGTGCCGGACTGTTAAGTCGTTTTCCTTTAGAAACGGCAGAGTGGTTTTCATTACCACCAAGGGATATCGCCCTCCATACCACGATTACGATGGAAGGAAGACGCGTCCAGGTCTTTGTGGTGCATTTATCACCGAACAACTTCAATACGGCTACTGGAATTACAGAGCTTATTTCTTTGGTGGTTGAACGGTATGGGCGGCGAGCGGCAGAAGTGAACCGGTTGGAGGCAGAAATAGCTGCTCTGGGTGAACCCGTTTTGCTGCTGTGCGATTGCAACTTAACGGATACATCTGAGGCTTACGCACGTTTGAACCGCTTTCTGAGCGACAGTTTTCGGGAAGTTGGGTGGGGAATGGGACATACGCTGCATCCGCCCGGTCTCCCATTTCCAGTCCAGCGAATTGATTATGTTTGGCATTCGGCAGAGTTCGTGGCGCTTGATGCCTTCGTGGGGCAAGCGGGAGGGTCGGATCATTTACCGATGGTGGCGAAACTTAAGTTGGTCGAGATGCCATAAAGCAATGAATAGGGAGAAGTCTGCCTAACCAATGCGCTAAGCTGACACTGAGGACTCGGTTTCTTAATCAAGTCACCTTCTGATTACCACCCCTTCCGCGGATTGCTCGCGGCAGGGGCATAATGAGTCTGGGTGGCTCGTAGGGACGACCCATCCAAAATGTCTGACAAACAGCAGGTTGAGGGGGCTTTGAGACGCGATTGTCCCTCAACAAGTACGCCACATCGACGGCTATACGCTGCCCATTGGGCACGGCTTGTGGAAAAAGCACCAAGTTGCAATGAATTCGTCTGACCAATAGTGCAACTAAATGCTTCCTAATTCGTCATGTAGTCGCTCTACCACAAAATGTTACCCTGCATTCGTACAGATGTTTGTCATGAGTTTATAGTAATCCAACTTATCCTCGAACAGAGGAAAGGAGTTTAAAATGATAAAAAATATAAGTCAAAGAGTCTTTCAAGCGTGGGGGCCCATGCTCATTCTTCTGGTAATTATCAAGTTGTTCAGCAGTGCTTCCAGAATCTCACTTCGGCAGCTTATGCTCGATCCAACGGAGTTCACGGACGTACCTTTTTATACAGGCATCATGGCTAATCTTGGTATCCTTCTGTGGGCGGCTACAGCTTCCATATGTCTGTTCGTCGCTATTTTTCTGCCGCAATTGGTGGGCAAGGCGTGGAAGGACTTTTTTCTAGTCTTTGGATTGTTGACGCTCCTTCTGCTCCTCGATGACTTGCTGCGGATACACGACGAGATATTTCCTGTTTACTTTGGAATCAAAGGGGATGTTATCGGCATAGGCTATTTCTTGCTCACATTGCTTTGTCTGCTCCGGTACCGCTCGCTCATCTTCCAGTATCCTTATACCTTTCTCGTGATGGCTCTCGGCTTATTTGCTGTATCCGTAGCGATCGACGTTGCTCCACCGGTCATCAAGCATCGCTTCTCCGCAGCAGATTTACTTTTCTTTGAAGACAGTGCGAAGCTCCTGGGCATTGCCAACTGGCTCGCGTATTTTGCCCACCTCAGCGCAGCTATTTTAGGTAAGGCGGACCTCGCATTATCTAAATCCCCGGTAAGCAACCAGACACCAGAGACAACCTCAAGCTGGATGGGCAAAACGGCCTGAAGGCGCATGGGTTTGCTGTGAAAAGAGTACCGGGCCAGCCTGTTGTAAACTTGTGATCAAGCCATTCCGTGAGCGATGCCCAGCCGTCCCCACCATGACGTGCTGGGCATCGCCGCGTTTTCAGACAATCTTAATATCGATCCAGAATCTGAATAACCAGCTTTGCAGCAAACAATGATATAGAATAAAAAGAAATGAGGGTACACTAGACTCCAACGATGTAGATTCCGGCAAGGAAGGGACCGTTCGCTGGGCGCGCGTTGGCTCTTCAGCCGGGAAAGCACCCCAGAAGAAGGTTTGTTATCCTTCCTCCTCGAAACGGGACTCAGCATCCTGCCTGGCTTTATAATTTTTTACATCGTGCACGTTCCAGCATTCAAATTGTTCGAGAGAAGCTGAAATGCCGGAGAAGCCTCACTTTAGTCACACGAAGGTAATAATCCATGCACCAACCCGAGCCCGACAACACACACGCTGATCCAATCGCCCTCAACAAGGCGCTCGTGGACGAGCTGAAGGAAAAGAAATGGATCGAAACACCGGGCGTCGAAGCGGCATTCCGGTCCGTGCTGCGACACCAATTCCTGCCGGGCCGGTCATTCGAGCTGGTCTACTCGGACCGCGCCATTTCGGCCAAGCAGGATGAAGAGGGTCAATGGCTGAGCTCGTCCTCCCAGCCGGCCATGATGGCCATCATGCTTGAGCAGCTTGGTCTGGAGCCCGGGCACAAGGTGTTGGAGATCGGTGCAGGGACGGGTTACAACGCGGCGCTGATGGCGCACGTCGTCGGGGAGACGGGGCAGGTCATCACCGTCGACATCGACGAGGATCTGGTAGAGACCGCGCGCCAGAACCTGGCCAGGGCTGGCTTCGAACGCGTCGAGGTGGTCTGCGCCGATGGCGGGTACGGGGTCTCGAAGGCCGCGCCATTCGACCGGATCATCCTCACGGTGGGCGCGCCGGATATCACGCCTGCCTGGTGGGAGCAACTGAAACCGAATGGACGGATCGTATTGCCTCTGATGTTCAAAGGCACGATGAAATCGATCGCCTTTGAGCGGGCGGAGGATCATCTGGCCAGCCTTTCGGTCAAGGATTGCGGTTTCATCCAACTGCGCGGAGACTTCGCGGCGGCAGATTCGAACCGGATCCAGATCGGTCCCGATCCAGATTTATTCCTGGAAACCGTCAGTGACTTCGATATCGACAGTGAGGCGGTGTTTGACCTCCTGAGCGGCCCGAGCAAGGATTGGGCCACCGGCGTCGAAGTCACGTTCTGGGAGGCGTTGATCGGCAATTTGTGGACGTGGCTGGCTTTGCACGAGCCGCGTATGTGTAAAATGACCGCAAAAGGCGAAACGGCCGAGCAAGGCCTTGTGCCCTATCTGCTCGGGATCGCCAGAAAACAGAATTCCATGACCACGGCTGTCCTGGTGGGGGAGAAAGGACTCGCCACACTCATGCGCCCACCCGATCGACCGGTCCAGTGGGTTCCAGCGGAGAAATTGTTTGAGTCCGTTTTACCCTTCGCACTCTATGTGCGCCAGTTCGGTCCCGATGACTCGTTAGCACAGGGACTACTTGCCCAGATCCGTGCCTGGGATGCGGCGGGGCGACCCTCGTTCGAAACGTTGCGCCTCCGTGTCTATCCGAAAGACGCAGACTATGTCCCTGCCGACGGAGAGCTCCTGATCGAGAAGCAATGGACAAAGCTGATCGTCGAATGGTCGGCAAGTCCATCGTCGACGACGGGTTAGCTTGCTCTAATTTCGCAAATCGTATAAATACAAAAACACCGACGTCCCCGGCACGCGAAACTCGCGTCTCTTTTCTCCCTTCTCATCCAGATAACTCAGAACAAACTCTCGCTCATTGAATTCGTTTCTTTCGTAGACGTGGGAGAACAAAACCCATACACGCGGCTGTTCTGCAAACGAGTTAATCTCGTCTACGATCGCCTGTGGATTCTTATAATCTTCACGTTTTCCAAATTCATAAGAAATGTCTTCCAACCTGTAGAACGGAGCATAGAAGCGAAAAGCTGGCAGCGCGCCGTATGAGACGTATAACGCATCGCCCTCTTTCCAGGTCTCCTGCAATGTGGCCATGGTCGGGCGGATGTGCTCGAAGTATTTCGGCTCGACGACGTTTTGAACGGATGTCACGAAAGGTCCATAGAGAAGATAGCCAGCGAGAAACCATACCAAGAGCAGGCCAAGGAGATGGAACCGCTGTACGCGCCGCTGCACTGCCTCGACGGCCGTGCCAATCAGAATCAAGCCGATAGGAACCAGGAAGAGGATCATCCGCTCGAAGATAGGATAAAGCTGCAACGCGGAAGCAACAAGCGTAACTAACAAGATGCCGGCAAAGGTAAGAGCATAGCCTCGATAGTGAAACCATAGCATGACCCAGCCGACCAGCATTAAGAAGAAAACCACGAAGACCGCGTAGGGAATGCCGAACTGGATGCCGATATTCTCGTTGAGACTCCTGCTGAGCCAGCCCGGATCGCTCCAGGGCGGCATTGGCAGAAAGGCTCCCTGCCAGTATTCCTTCATATAGAGGTTCTGGCTCAAATCCTTGAGGATCAATAGATACAGAACCGCGATCTCCAGAACCCAGAGGACCCCCATGCCGATGGCCCACCGCAGTCCGGAATAGCCACGCCTTTGGAGGTTGAGGATCACGAGAGCCAGCCCGATCCCCGCCAGCACAAACAACGCCGGGTGGGAAAACCACAGCCCGAGCAAGCCTGCCAGGGCCAGCCGGACGTAATCCCCTTTTCGAGGGGAGGCGCGGAAGGTAGGCGCGGCGATCCATAGGATCAGGATCGTCATCATTACATCCAGGATGTATTGTTTAACTTCGGAGGAGTAATAAATCAGACGCGGGTTGAAGGCGAAGAGGGCTAAAGCAACCAGCAAGCCTGCTCCATTCGCTTCGCTCATCATCGTTCGCAATAAAAGATAGAAAAGCCAGAGCGAGGTTAAGCCGACCAGCAATGGAAACATGCGTAAGGCAAACTCGTGCTTCCCCAAAACGGCATGGAATAGTTTCTCGACCAGCAGGAACCCGATTGGCGCGCCCTGGTCGTAATCGAGCGGACGGAACATTCCGGAGAAGTCCCGCTCCACGATGTTCAGCGCCAGCATCGCTTCGTCCGCCCACAGTGAGCGACCTGTCAGATATTGCCGAATCCGCAAAACCATCCCGGCCAGGATCAGGAGGGCAGCCGCGGCCTTCTCCCAGGAAAGGAATGTTTTCCATCCACGGTTTGCGATCGAGCTGTTCATGAGGATTAGGTCAATGTTAACACAAAGCCTCGCGCTGAGCGGAGGGTCGTGGTTGCCGACCTGTAGTCGAAGCGTCTCCCGACGGCACGAGTTACCGGCTCATACCGGGGGGATTCTTCGCTCACCTGCACCGCGTTTAGTGCAGGTGTCGCTCAGAATGACATGCTTTGAGCCATTTAGAAATGAAAGAATCATGTTTTCGCCTCCAAAAATCGTTGTGGAATCCACCCAAGAGGCGTACAATACACAGGCTGTTAAGGACAGCAAGGATACATAATGTTTCTACCGGATGAAAGTGATTTAGGTTCTACTGAGAGCCAACCGCCAAGTACCGGCTACTCGGCGCGATACGCGTGCAATACTATATCCATGACATCACGAAGGAGCTAGGCTGATCTCCTGCGTGATGATTTCACGTGAGGAGGCAGCGATGCTCACCATCTACAAAACGACCGAGCACGGACTCGAAAAACTCGATACCATGGCGAATGGGGCATGGATCAAAGCTGTGGATCCCACACCCGAAGAGATGCAGCAACTCGTCACCTGGGGGATCGATGCGGATTATATTAATTATTCACTCGACCTTGATGAAATGCCGCGCATGGAACGGGATGAAGATTTCACCTTCATCCTGGTCCGCATTCCCCACCGCCAACTGGATAGCGACATCCCTTATACGACCATTCCTCTCGGGATCATGATCCGCGGGAATATCATCATCACCATCTGCCGCTACGACAAGGAAATGTTCAAGGTGCTGGCGAATGGGAAGTATCGCCTGCTCAAGACCGGCAAGCGCTACCGTTTCGCCCTCTACATCTTCCTGGAAACCGCGACGCGCTACCTGACGCACCTGCGCGAGATCAACCGCATGACCGAGG